>ERZ791753.2127-NODE-2127-length-10630-cov-8.952435_pt1 | contig 10630 bp, 12 predicted proteins | sample MGYA00509951_ERZ791753 | MGnify/ENA primary metagenome ERZ791753 (study PRJEB30046, sample SAMN00792026) | human gut metagenome | study: EMG produced TPA metagenomics assembly of the A metagenome-wide association study of gut microbiota in type 2... | reverse complement strand
GGATGGTTATGCCACAGGGACATCGCCACCAGAAACGCGCCGGTTCTGACAAGATCTTCCACACTCACCTGCAGGTTGCCGCTGGCTTCAGCCTCTTCTGCCCGCCGTTTCAGCAGGGCAAGATGCTCGATACGCTGCAGCGCAGACAGCTCCGAAAGCGTGACAGACACACCGTTATATTCAAATTGTTCTGTTTTAAGAAACATGCGTGTTCTCCTAAACACCCGTTACGCGGCAGGGACATTAACGGTTACTGTCGCCAGAGCGACAAAATTACCGTTATCACTCATGACCACGACCGACGTTGTTCCTTTCTCAAGTGCGTTTACCGTCACTGTGTTCTCCTTCAACGTGGCTGTGGCCACCGCACGATGCACGGTCGACACCCTTAATGAAGGATCAGACGCATTATCCGGCAACACAGCCACAGTAAGTGTGCCTGCCTTCCCTTTTTCTAGGGTCAGGGTTTCCGGTTTAATGGTCACACCGGAAACCGGCGTAATTTTAGTGAGATTTTCCGCCATCGACGGGCGTCCCACATTGGTAACTTTCACCGTTCTGGTGATCACTTCCTTCGCCGTCACGGCCTTACCGATACTGCTGACCCAGCCACTGAACACATCCACCGTACCATTCGGGAACCGGATTTTATAGGCCCTGACATCCCCGCTTTCAAACCATGCGATAAGCCCTTTCTGGCCTTCCTCACCCGGTTTCCAGGCCAGCGTAAAACTGGTATCACCTGCAGATTTCTGTCCCTGCCCGGTCGAGGTCCAGTCCGCGTCTTCATCATCCAGGTAGTTATCATCGTAGGATTCTGCCGTCATCTCGCCCGGCGTCAGATCCTTCACCTTAGCCAGTCGCTGCCAGTCATCGTCTGACAACGGGTTTGCATAAGCATCACCCTTGCCGTTGTAAACCCACAGAGTGGTACCGGCACCTTTTACCGGCTCAAGGGGATTTGGTGTTGCCATATCGTCCTCACATCTCGTATGTAATGGAATAAGTCAGATCTGCAGAACTCCATAACGCCATATCGTCATCACGACGATACTCATAGCCCTGCGTAACCATCGTGGTAATCAGTCCTGCCAGTGCCGGGATCTCGGTCATCGCCGGGTAAATCCGGCTTTCCATCCACTGATCAAGCTCTGAATCCGGTACCTGTGCCGGTAAAAACACCTCAATATGCAGCGTGGCCCGCCAGGTATCTGCATCCAGCTCTTCACCGGTATACTCTGCATCCGTCAGATAAACCGCGATCGCAGGAAAATCCTCTTCGTCAAAAACAACGGGGCGACCATCAAACAGCGTCGCCCCGTGTTCATGCTGCTCGAGTGCATCCAGCACTGCGGCACGAATGTCAGTGTGTTTCATCGTTTTATTGCAATCCTCAGTTGTTGTTTCAGCGCGTATGCCAGTTCTTTAGGCAGGCGTTCACGCCGGATACGGTCAACATTCTCATCAAATGCCTGTTTCAGTGGGGCCGCCATCGGGATTTTCACCACCTGAATGGGAAGGCGATTACGCTTTTTCCTTCCCTTGTCGTCATTGCCCTCCTCATATCTGGCCTGGGGAAGACGTTGCATGACATGCCAGCGACCATTTTTTAATCGCTGAATAAATGTCCGCTGATACCGATGCTGACCGGCTTTAAGTATGCTGTTCGGGCGACGCCCCAGCATCCTGATCCCCAGCTTAATCACAGGGAGATCACCGCGGTTAACGATAATTCTGGCATTCGGATTTCTGACCGTCGCCCGTTTCAGTCTGGACCGTTCCTTAACCAGTTTCCGTCTCACCCTGGTTTCCCGGGCAACCTGTGACGAAGACTGATTAATCGCCGTTGTGGCCACGCGGTTAATCGTCATTGCTGAAGCCGCCGGAATGGCGTTTTTACGAACCCGGCTCAGATTATCAATCGCCTGATCAAGCCCTTTTATCGCCATAATTTCACCCTGCGTTTATCGTCGCCGGTTAACAGCGGGTGGTTGCCCACGGTTGAGCCAGAGATAACAGCTTCCCCCGTCATCCGGAGAAACACGATCCACCCAGAACATCTCGCCGTTAATGGTCAGCGTGTCACCACGCCGCACAGCCCGAACCGTATCCGTCCGCACAAATAATGACGGGCTGCTTCCTTCAATACGGACCCCGCCACCGGCAAAACCCAGCGACTCCGGATCGTCAAAAACCCCCTGAACTTCGCCACCACGTTGTGCTCCGGAGGTGAACTGCGCACGGATCCCCATCACTTCAACGATCGTACTGTCCACCCCGGCGAGGGCAGCATCAAAGGCATTCTGAAAATCACGCATATTCAGCCGTTCCGTGCTGTATCATGGCCGTTGCCAGTGATGATGGCACCAGAACACGCATACCCCGTAACGCCAGCTCAACGGGACGACCTGTCTCCGGGCAATACCCCATTACTTGCAGGCACTTCCGTACCCGGACGGCTTTAACATCATCCGGAGCATCCGTGTTGTTCAACTGCTCACCATCGTCTGTGTGATTTTGATCAGCCCCGCTCTCATCAGAGTGCATAATGCCCTCCGGGGAAACAGCAAGCTCCTCTTCCCACTCAGACACACGTTGAGCAATATCCGCAGCACTCCCCGACATATCCGCCTCGCGCCCCAGCAGGCCAGCCAGTTGACGAAGACGATTCAGATTTTCTTCTTTTGTTGCCATCTCAGCCTCCTGTGAAAAAAGACACGGGGGCATTTCGCCCCCGCTCACGGATTATTTCACCTGTACCACCACAAACTCATCCGGATCCGGCAGCACCATCAGCGGAGCGGACTGCGTCATGGTGAATTCACGGGCCGGATCGCCCACGGTCATCCAGTGTTTCGGATAACGGGAAGAGGCCACCACACCTTCGGACAACGCCTGCGCATCCTGAATGGCACCATAGCAACGAATGCCCTCTGCTGCCGTATTCCCCAGGACCAGCGTGCCCTCCGGCAGATAACGTTTTTCGGTACCGTCCTCTGCCACATAAGACGTTTTCGCCACCACAATGGCCAGATCGCCGTAATACCCCTTGAAGGACACCACCGCCCCCAGGTCTTTCACTGCCGTTTCGAGTTGTGAATTTGAGCCGCGACGGGTATCCAGTTTTTCGCGGAACAGCTTAAAGCCATTCAGCAGACGCCAGACCGTACCGTCCATAATGGCGATATTCACAAGGCCGCTGGCCTGATCGCAGTAGAGGTCAATATCATGCGTCGGATCAAACGTATCACGGTCCTGCTCAGACCATTTTTTACCGTCAGCCTGCTCAATGTTATTTCCTTCAGAGCGCCCGAAATCCACCTCGACAGTATCAAACTGATCCCCTTCCATGGTGTATTTGCCATACAGCACGGCATTCACCGCCTGCATTTCTTCCACCTGGACAATGGCGTGCTCTTCCTGTTTGAGGTTATCGGTAATGATACGCAGACGACGGTAGGCCGGGTCATTCAGCTGAGCCGGATCTTCACCAGGAAGGCGCTCAACCGCCTGCTGGTAATTAAATTCGTGTTTGGGCTTGACGTAGCCCGGACGTAACACGCGGGTTTCACCACCGCGATGGCGAAGCACTTTTCCTTCAACAACCGGAGAGACATAGGCTGCCACCGGCGTTTTTCCGGTAATTTTGTCCAGCATCACCTCTTCGGTGTGGAAATTCACCGTACGGCGGAAAAACAGCTCCAGAAACAGCGCACGGAATTTCACTTTTTGTTCGGTATAACCGAGTAACTGGCGGGTCGTAAACAATCCCATAAATCAGTTCCTTTCATTCAGAAATCAGTCAGGCCAACGCGGTGGCCTGATAACGTGTTACGGCAGCGCCGCGTGACTCAGGGCTGTGCCGACAAAGGCGTTGGCCTTTTTGTGTTCATCCACACTGTCAGGCCAGCGGATTGCCTCCGTCGCAAAGGTCCCCGACTTGTAATACGTCAGCACCGTCTCTGTGCCTTCAAGCGGCAGTACCAGTATGCCAGCCGCACTACCGGCTTTCTGTCCGTCCCAGACCACCAGTTTCCCGCTGGCTTCATCCAGCATCAGGGGCGTCAGTGCCGGTGTTGCCTGAGAAATCCCGCTGCTGCCTGTGGCGGTATGAGCCGGATCATTACCGGCAAAAATACGTACTTCCGCACGTTGTTCAGTGATGGTTTTCGTCACCATTTTGTTAAAACCTCATATTGATGGTCAGCACTGACTTCATGGCATGGCCATGAGCATTTTCACGTCCGCATCACCGTCTGCTGACGTCTGTGACACGCCACCCCGCACCGCTGCCGGTGAATGATTCGCCATGAAATGTTCAAACAGGGCGGTTGTGGATGCAGATACCGGTTCGGCCTTACCTGATCCCGCAGCCAGCACAGCCCGGGCGTTCTCCACGGTCATTCCCGGGCAGACCGCCAGTTTTTCAGCCTGCGCTTCTGCCCCTTTTGCCTCATCCAGGGCCATGATCTGATCACGGAGTGAGGGCCCGGCATCCGCCAGTGGTGCAGCCGCCAGGATCGGGCGGGCTTTTTCCACCGTCATCTCCGGCATCGCCACCAGCGTTGCCGCCAGTTGTTCACGACCTTTAGCCTCTTCACACGCCATAATGCGATCGGCTTCACTCTGCGCGGATGCCACCGGCTGCTGTGGTGCTGCCGCGGCCAGAATCGCCCGGGCCTGTTCAACGCTCATGCCCTGTTGTCCTGCCAGCATCGTGGCAAGCTGTTCACGTCCCTTCGCTTCCTGACACGTCAGGATCCCCATCACTCGCTGGTTCTCCTGCGCGGCAGCTTCCGTTGCAGTTAATTGCGGCATAGTGCCTCCTGTATCATGAGTGTTCAGCGCCGCAACCATCACACTGATGGCATCCGACGCATTGATTAATTCATCCGCCAGCCCGGCCTCAATGCCGGACTGACCTTCAAAAACGGCGGCCTCTGTTCCCGTGACTGCATCAACAGACAGACCGGTATACATCGCCACTTTTTCGGCAAACATCCGGCGCGCCGCATCAATCCGCTGCTGCATGTCCTGGCGAACCTCTTCCGGCAACGCTTCAAACTGATTGCCATCCACCTTGTGCGCCCCTGAGTAAATCAACGTGATATCCACACCGGCCTGCGCCAGATGACCGGCATAGCTGACATGGCTCATCATCACGCCAATGGAGCCGATACGGGATGTCTGGGTAACCAGCCGTCGGGAGCAGGCCGACGCCAGCAGCATGGCTGCAGAACAGGCCGTGTCATTGCACAGTGCCCAGACCGGCTTCTGCTGACGGAGGCGGTAAATCATGTCAGCACAGTCAAACGCACCGGCGGCCTGCCCGCCCGGACTGTCAATGTCCAGCAGTACACCCCGCACCTGGCTATCCGCCATTGCCTGCTGAAGACAGGCGACAATGCCGTCATAGCCTGTCATTCCGGAAAATGGCCGCATACCCCCCAGCCGGTGCACCAGCGTGCCTGTCACCGGCAGTACAGCAATACCGTTCACCACCCGGTAAACACGGGCCGGTCGTTTACCTCCGGCCATGTACTCGTCCGTTTCAGCCAGCATTCCGGGTGCATCAAGCTGTACCTGCTGTTGTGGTACCGAAAGACTTGCTGCCCCCATCTCGCGCCCGAGCGCGCAAAAGAAAACCCGCGCATAGGCGGGCTCCAGAAGCAGCGGTTCATTGAATGCTGCGGCAATAATGTGTGAAAGATTACGTCTCACGTGGTGTTGTCTCCTCTTCCGGCCTGCGACTCTCCGCTATCTGCTGCTGATACGCCTGCGCTATCCACACCGGACGTGAGAGTCCGGCTTTTTCCCGCTCTGCAGATTCCCTGACCTGCTGGCGGAAAATGTCCTGATAATCCTCGCCCATCAGCGCCAGCTCTTTCTCATACGTGCTCAGTCCGGCCTCAATGCGCATCACTGATTCCTGAACCTCCTTGAGCCCGTCAATGGCCATTCTTCCGGCTCCAATCCACTCAGCCCGTGACCAGGCTGATCGCGCCTGATAAAAATCAAAACGTGCCCGTGGCGGACGAATAATCCCCCGAAGAAGTGCCTCTTCCAGCCAGCAGGAAAACATCTGCGTGGCCAGCCGGGACGCAATAAATTTTCGCCGCCCCATAAAATAGCGCCACGACTCATTGGCGGATGCGCGGGCACTTGAATAACTGACCTTCGAGTAATCACGGGACAACTGTTCGTAGGAAACGCCAAGACCGGCGGCGATATACCGCAGCAGCGCCTGTTCAAGCGCCGAAAATCCATTGTCTGAATCCTGCGCGGTCTGAAGTTTCAGATCATCACCGGGGAAAAGGTGCGGAATTTTGACACCGCCCAGCGTCACGCTATTCGTGTCATACCAGGTGGAGAACTTATCCAGAATATTAATAAGCGGATTATCCTTCTGCCCCTGCGGCGCACCGGCGATATATTCAAAGGCCTTTTCGGTATCAAGTTCACTTTCAATCGTCGCTGCATACATGGCTTTAACAATGGCCGACTGAAGCTGTGTTGCCTGCAGGGAATCGAGCATCTTCAGCCGTTCCATGACGCTGTAAAACTGATTGGCCCCACGGGTCTGCCCGTCCTCCACCGGCTCGAAAATATGCAGCATGGCCGGACGCCCGGTGGGAAGTTCACGCGGGATCCGTTCCCATCGTCCACTCCCGGAGCGAGGAAAATCATCCTCACAGATATGGTACGCAACGGCACGGCCATATCGATCAACCTCCACACCGGCCCGCAGAAAACGGTTCCCGATACCGTGTCCTGGCGTGTCCACCCGTTTCGGACTCACGGCTTTAAAACGCGTACGAAACAGTTGCGTGCTCTCCGTATCCCAGACCGGCTGCACAAAGATTTCGCCGTTAAACGCATGAACGCCCACACCTTCACGGATAAATTCCGTAAACGTGCGTTTCCCTTCCACGTCGATCTCACCAAACATCCCTTCTGCGTATTCTGACCAGGCCGCCTCCACCTCATCGACAAAACTTTTTGCCGCGGTCTCCCGCATCCCCAGCCAGCGCCAGTTCGGACGGTAGCTAATCAGAAACATATGCCCGACAATGTGATCCTTATGCAGGGCCACCGCATTGGCCGCTATTCCGTTATTGCGCACCAGATCATCTGCACGGGCATTCCCCAGACGCAACGCGGGCAGCAGGGCCGCATCGGCACTCTGCGAGGGTGGCAACCACTCTGCCATTTGCCCGCCAAATCCTGCGCCGCCCCCGTTGTAGCTTAGGCTCTCCCGAAGCGGAACGCCGTTCACATCAATCAGGACAGGCGTTCGTTTCATAACCTCACTCCCAGCGGACGACGGCGACGGCGGGTTGTCCCCAGTACCGACTCCGCATCATTGATCGCCCGGTTAAGCTCATCCAGAGAAGCTGCCGTATATTCAATTCTGCGACCATCTTTCTGGACAGACACCACCCGTTTACCGGTTAATAAATCAAGGCGCGCCTGACGCAGCGCCTGCAGTTCAGCGACTGTAACCATTCACTCCTCCGGACAGCTTCGCTGCCAGTTCTTTAAGGGTTGGCCGGGTCATCTCTTCTTCCCGGGATTTTGCCAGTACAGCCAGATCAAGCTGCCAGCGTTGCACGGACACACGTAATGCCGCGTAGGCATACACCAGGCAGTCCAGCGCTTCGTTACGCCGCTTTTTGTTATCCCACAGCAGACGCATCTTTCCTTTTTCCCACTTCTCCACAAGCTCTTCCGCGACCAGTTGCTGCGCCTCTGTCTGCGAAAAAATCTCCGGATCATCAGGAAAACGGATGGCATACGACGTGGCTTCATCCGCAGGCGTGGGCTCGGCTTTCATACGGGCATAGAGAATTTCTTTTGCGGTGTCCGTCCCCACTTCACACAGATAAACGCCCCGCTGATTGCGGGTTTTTGGCATGGTGATCACCGGCTTGCCATAAACAGATGCACCTTTTACCGGCAGCACCCGGAAAACACCGTGTTTTTTTGACCTCTGATAGACAATTTCGCCATCGATCCCCCCGGTGTCCCAGCAGACACGGGAAATGGTCATTTCGGTTCCGTCTGCATGGCGGTATTTTTTGTTGATCGCCACATCCACACGTAACAGCGTCTCTTCCTCATCGGGACGCCCCATAATGATGATTTTATCCACCAGAAAGGCTTCCTCTCCCGGAGCCCATCCCCAGACATACATCTCAAAACGGTTTCGCTGCGAGTCAATGCCCGCCGTCAGATAAACCACCCGGGAAGGCACCGCAGCCGTGTAACGCACAACCTTATCCATCAGCACCTGGTGATCGAGTTTTTCGCCCACGGCCTCTTCCCAGGTCTCGCCCAGCGTGGTGTTCACAAAGGTTTTCAGCCCGTTGGGATCTTTCAGTGCATCCAGCCAGTCATAGACAATCTGTACCCAGGTGGTGAACGGACTGTACGCCGTCCAGATATGGAATGTGATGGAGCGCGGCGGCGGAATTTCATTATCCGCGGCGCTGAAAAACGTCAGGCCGTCACGGGTCCACATGCCCGTGTTTTCACAGATCCACCGCCCGTTGCTCTGGTCAAGCTCAGACTGATGGATCACGCAGCCATGATGTTCACAGAGGTAGAAAACACTTTCGGGACTGTCCTTCTCCCATTTAAGGCCAAAAGGCGTGGACTCATCGCCAAATTTCAGATACTGCTCCTCCCCACAGTGCGGGCAGGGCACATAAAAACGCATGAAATGTGCCGACTCGTTGGCCGCTTTTTCGATCTGGCAGGAGCCTTTTATTTTAGGCGTCGAGCCGCGAATGGATTTTGGCCATACCGAGCCCTCAATACGCTTATCCCCCAGCAGGGTTGGCGAGCCCTCTTTTTCGACATCCGGCTCGAATGAGGAAAGTTCGTCATAGCAGACCACATCCACTGATTTTTCACGGTAGTTTTTGGCGGCAGCACCACCCAGGCACCAGAACCCCACACGGGACGTGAATCTTTTTAATGTCAGTGTGTTATCCCGGTGCTTACGCCCCAGCCAGGGGGAAAGAATTTTCAGACAGGGAACATCCCGTAATGTTGACTCCACATGAGACTTCATAAAATCTTCAGCGGCAGAATCCGTAGGCTGAAACAGAAGACTGTTACGGTTTTTATGCTCAATAAAGTAACCAATAACGCCCATCAGCATTTTGGTGTAACCGACTCGAGCTGATTTTATAAGATTAATTGTGCGGATCCGGTCATTACCCATACAGTTCATTATTGCCACCTGAAAGGGCAACGTCTTCCACCGCCCAGCAAGATAAGAGGACTCCGGGGGCAAATAATAATTTTGATCGGCCCATTCAACGGTGGTTACAGGCAGTGGGCGTAAAAGCCCACGAAGTGCCACTCCACAAACAACAGCAAAGTTATTTAGCTGCTTCTCTGAGGTATTCATCCAGCATCTCCGGTAACTTCTCTGCCGTTGATGCGCATCGGTTTGCCGCCTTTGCTATATCGGTTTTCAGGAAATCAAGCATAGCGGGCGTCAGTGCCGGAAACTGTCTCTGCATGGACAATGGAATGGAGTCAAGAATGGCAGAGATCTCCTGTGCCAGTCTTCCCAGAGCAAAAAGGCAAAACCCTGTATCAATGACCTGCCCACTGTCGCGGGCATTTTTCAGTTCCTGTGCATCTGCCTGTGCCTTCGTCAGTCGGTAACGTTCGTAATCAATGGTGCCGGGCTGAAGGTCTGATTCGCTGGCAGCCCTCAAATCCTCGACCTCTTTACGGAGTTTTTCATTTTCAATATCAGCTTCGCGCTGAGCATACCATTCGATCGCCTTCGCAGAATCAAAGATGACCTCAACACCTTTTCCTCCACCAGATATCTGAGGGAGCCCCTGAGTTTGCCAGCGATCAATAGTGCGTATATCGACATTAAATATTTCAGCAAGCTTCTTTTTATTAACATTCATTCAGCAATTCCTTATCAAAAATCAGTTACGACATGAAATGCCAAAAAAGACAGATTTTTCAGCGTTCTGATGTCGTTTCTTTCTTGATGATTATTTCTTTAAAAACAATAAGTTAACAACAAGAAGAACTGACATGCTTTTTCCCGAAAAATTTTCATAAATAGCGAAAACCCGCGAGGTCGCCGCCCCGTAACGGCCCGGATCGCCGGAAAGGACCCGAGAAAATGATAATGATTGTCAGTTGCAACAAAATCCAGTTTCTTCCACCATCGCACCGGACCAGCGACCATGAGGGGACAACGCCGCGCTCCGTTAACGCGGTAAACCCCGGTGTGTATCGTTTTTGATTATCCCCGCACACTCGCGCAGAGGAGTCTCCCGGTAGGGCTGCGGTCTCTGTTCATGTGGGAATACGGCGACGATACTGCGCAAAGACATGCTTCAGAAATACATAAGTAAACTAAAATATTGTATCTCTGTGGCTAATTACGTAAATTGGTGGCTTGGCCCCTTTAGCCACCGGCAAATCTTCAGCGGATTATCCTTGGCCGGTTTTTATCTGAGGCATTGCTCACGAATGTATAGCTGTGCCCCTTCCAGCTGCTTCTGCATTGTCATCAACCGTTCTCTGAGGATGAAATAATCCCGTTCAGCGGCGTCTGCCAGTCTGGGGCCGGTTGCATTATCCACGC
>ERZ791753.2116-NODE-2116-length-10691-cov-6.614517_pt1 | contig 10691 bp, 8 predicted proteins | sample MGYA00509951_ERZ791753 | MGnify/ENA primary metagenome ERZ791753 (study PRJEB30046, sample SAMN00792026) | human gut metagenome | study: EMG produced TPA metagenomics assembly of the A metagenome-wide association study of gut microbiota in type 2... | reverse complement strand
ATGGCGGCCTCCCTCGCCCAGGCCCGCCAGTTGCTCCACGCCACCCCGCCGCAGCTGGTACTGCTGGATAACTATTTGCCGGACGGCAAAGGGGTGACGCTGATGACCGATCCGGCGCTGGCGACCAGCCAATGCTCGGTGATCTTTATCACCGCCGCCAGCGATATGGAAACCTGCAGCCAGGCTATCCGCAACGGCGCCTTCGACTATATTCTTAAGCCGGTATCATGGAAGCGGCTGAGTCAGTCGCTGGAGCGTTTTATCCAGTTCTACGATCAGCAGCGGGAGTGGAAAATCGTCGATCAGCAGAACGTCGATTCCCTCTATCAACTGCAGGCGAAGAACTATCGCGTAGATAGTGGCAGCAAGGGGATTGAAGAGAAGACGCTGGCGCTGGTGCAGGGTCTGTTTAGCGGCCGGGAAGCGCACTGCTTTTCCGTTGATGAGGTGGTCAGCGCCGCCGGACTCAGCAAAACCACCGCCCGCCGCTATCTTGAACACGGCGTTGAGACCGGGTTTCTGGAGGTGGAGATGCTGTATGGAAAAATCGGCCATCCGCGGCGGCTGTATCGCCGCGCACAGGCCAAACGCTAACCCCTCTCGCCGGGCGAGGGGCTGAAAAACTCAGAAGCCGCGCTGTTCTTTGATCAGCTCCCAGGCCTTCTGGATCTCCTGGGCTTTCTGTTTGGCCATCTCCATCATCTCCGGCGGCAGCCCTTTCGCCACCAGCTTGTCCGGATGGTGCTCGTTCATCAGCTTACGATAGGCGCGCTTCACCGTCGCCGCGTCGTCAGTCGGTTTCACCCCCAGCACGTTGCAGGCGTCCTCCAGCGTTGGCCCGCGCTGCGCCTGCTGCCAGCCGGCGTTGCCGCCGTGCTGACCATAAGATTGCTGCTGCGAACCGCCGCCAAACTGGGCGCCGCCCTGCATCATTCGCAGGAATTGATCGAACTGGGCGCGAGAGATGCCAAGCTCATCGGCGATGACGAACAGCACTTCACGTTCGTTAGGGTGCAGTTCGCCGTCAGCGAACGCCGCCTGCAGCTGAATTTCCAGAAACATCCGAATCAGATCGAAGCGGCCAAAGCAGACGCTGCGCAGCTGGCGCATCTTCTCGCGCAGCGGATAATTGTCGGCTTTGCCGTCGCGAAACGCCTGCTGCGCCGCGGTACGCGAAGCGCCGTGCAGATTCATGCGATCCATCAGCACATTGGCGACGTGAATATCCGCCTCGGTAACGCGACCCTTGGATTTGGTCAGATGCCCCATCACTTCAAAGGTGGTGGAAAAGAAGAGCGACTGACGCTCCTGCTGATTGGCGAAGAGATTCAACCGGCGGCTGCGCGCCCGGTCAAACATATGGCCGACCAGGAAGCCGAGCACCACGCCCCAGAACCCACCGCCCATCAGCAAAGCTACTGCCACGCCAATCACTTTACCCAAATACTGCATAGACTCCCCAACTGTTTGTCGCCGTTAAGCACGAATATGACCGCACGTTACCCGGCACTCGCGCCTCGGTCAATTGTGGGACATAGCCTATAATTTGCTTTATCATACTCGTCATTCAACAGGGTGCCTAACGCTCGGGCTCGAAACGGGCAGGATTAACACTAGCGTGATAAAGTTGAGTAAGTTAGGCTCTGACCGTTTGCAAGCCGCTGCCACAAGATGATGGAACAATAAATACAACGTATGAAAAAACGTATTCCCAGCCTCCTGGCTACGATGATTGCCAGCGCCTTGTATAGCCAACAAGGCCTCGCTGCCGATCTCGCAACGCAATGTATGCTTGGCGTGCCAAGCTTTGATCGTCCGCTCGTGGAAGGGCGGCCTGGCGATCTGCCGGTGACGATTAACGCCGATCATGCGAAGGGCAATTACCCGGACAACGCCGTCTTTACCGGCAACGTCGATATCAACCAGGGGAATAGCCGCCTCCGCGCCGACGAAGTTCAGCTGCATCAGCAGCAGGCCGCGGGCCAGGCGCAGCCGGTGCGCACGGTGGACGCGCTGGGCAACGTGCATTACGACGATAACCAGGTGATCCTCAAAGGGCCAAAAGCCTGGTCGAATCTGAATACCAAAGATACCAACGTCTGGCAGGGCGATTATCAAATGGTCGGACGCCAGGGACGCGGTACTGCTGACCTGATGAAACAGCGCGGTGAAAACCGCTATACCATTCTGGAAAACGGCAGCTTTACCTCCTGTCTGCCGGGCTCCGACACCTGGAGCGTCGTGGGTAGCGAAGTTATCCACGATCGCGAAGAGCAGGTCGCCGAGATCTGGAACGCCCGCTTCAAGCTTGGCTCCGTGCCGATTTTCTACAGCCCCTACCTGCAGCTGCCGGTGGGCGATAAGCGTCGTTCCGGCTTCCTGATCCCGAATGCGAAATACAGCACCAAAAACGGCGTGGAATTCTCCCTGCCGTACTACTGGAACATCGCGCCAAACTTCGATGCCACCATCACCCCGCACTATATGAACAAGCGCGGCGGCGTGATGTGGGAAAACGAATTCCGCTACCTGACCCAGCTCGGCAGCGGCTTAACGGAGTTCGACTACCTGCCGTCGGATAAAGTCTACGAAGATGACCACTCCAGCGACAGCAACAGCCGCCGCTGGCTGTTCTACTGGAACCACTCCGGGGTTATCGATCAAGTGTGGCGTCTGAACGCTGACTACACCAAGGTCAGCGATCCTGACTACTTCAACGATTTCAGCTCGAAGTATGGTTCCAGTACCGACGGCTATGCGACGCAGAAATTCAGCGCCGGGTATGTCAATCAGAACTTCGACGCCACGGTCTCAACCAAGCAGTTCCAGGTCTTCGATCGGGAGTCGAGCAACTCCTACTCGGCTGAGCCGCAGCTCGACATTAACTACTACCAGAACGATGTCGGTCCGTTCGATACCCATCTGTACGGCCAGGTCGCCCATTTTGTTAACTCGAATAACAACATGCCGGAAGCGACCCGCGTTCACTTCGAACCGACGATCAACCTGCCGCTGTCGAACGGCTGGGGCAGTCTGAATACCGAAGCCAAGCTGCTGGCGACCCACTACCAGCAGAGCAACCTCGATAAGTACAACGCCGCCAACGGCACGGACTACAAAGAGTCCGTTAGCCGCGTGATGCCGCAGTTTAAAGTCGACGGCAAAATGGTCTTCGAGCGCGACCTGCAGGAGGGATTCACCCAAACGCTGGAACCGCGCATGCAGTATCTGTATGTGCCGTACCGCGATCAGAGTGAAATCGGCAGCTACGACTCCACGCTGTTGCAGTCAGACTACTCCGGCCTGTTCCGCGACCGTACCTATAGCGGTCTCGACCGCATCGCGTCGGCCAATCAGGTCACTACCGGTATCACCTCGCGCGTGTATGACGCCGCCGCGGTGGAACGTTTTAACATTTCCGTTGGTCAAATCTACTATTTCACCGAGTCACGCACCGGTGATGACAACATCAACTGGGAGAACAACGACACCACGGGTTCACTGGTATGGGCCGGCGACACCTACTGGCGCATTGCCGATAACTGGGGTCTGCGCGGCGGGATCCAGTACGATACGCGTCTGGATAACGTCGCAACCGGTAACGGCACCATTGAATACCGTCGCGATGAAAACCGCTTAGTCCAGCTTAACTATCGTTACGCCAGCCCGGAATATATTCAGGCCACACTGCCGTCATATTCCACCGCGGCGCAATATAAAGAGGGTATCTCGCAGGTGGGGATGACCGCCAGCTGGCCGATCGTCGATCGCTGGTCCGTGGTCGGTGCCTACTACTACGATACCAATACCCGGAAAGCAGCAAACCAGATGTTGGGTGTCCAGTATAACTCCTGCTGCTACGCCATCCGTCTTGGCTACGAACGCAAAGTCAACGGCTGGGATAGCAACAACAACGGCGGCGAGAGCAAATACGACAACACCTTCGGAATCAATATCGAATTGCGCGGTCTGAGCTCTAACTACGGCCTCGGCACCCAGCAGATGCTGCGTTCGAACATTTTACCGTACCAGAGCTCCCTGTGATGCGGCTGGTTTACAACATCATCCGCATTTGCGGTTAATCGAAATGGAAAAAGTATGAAGAACTGGAAAACGCTGCTTCTCGGTATCGCCATGATCGCGAATACCAGTTTCGCTGCCCCCCAGGTGGTCGATAAAGTAGCGGCCGTCGTCAATAATGGCGTCGTGCTGGAAAGCGACGTCGATGGTTTGATGCAATCGGTTAAGCTCAATGCTGGTCAGGCTGGCCAACAGCTGCCGGATGACGCGACCCTGCGCCATCAGATCCTCGAAAGACTGATCATGGACCAGATCGTGTTACAGATGGGGCAGAAGATGGGCGTGAAGGTCTCTGACGACCAGCTCGATCAGGCCATCGCCAACATCGCTAAACAAAACAACATGACCATGGATCAGATGCGCAGCCGTCTGGCCTATGAAGGCATCAACTACAACACCTACCGTAACCAGATCCGTAAAGAGATGCTGATTTCGGAAGTGCGTAACAATGAAGTGCGTCGTCGCATCACCGTGCTGCCGCAGGAAGTGGAAGCGCTGGCCAAACAGATCGGCGACCAGAACGACGCCAGCACCGAGCTCAACCTGAGCCACATCCTGATCCCGCTGCCGGAGAACCCGACCTCCGATCAAGTCGCCGCGGCCCAGGAGCAAGCGAATGCTATCGTTGAGCAAGCGCGCAACGGCGCCAACTTCGGTAAACTGGCGATCACCTACTCCGCCGACCAGCAGGCGCTGAAGGGCGGCCAGATGGGCTGGGGTCGTATCCAGGAGCTGCCGGGCATTTTCGCTCAGGCGTTAAGCACCGCGAAGAAAGGGGATATCGTCGGTCCGATCCGTTCCGGCGTCGGCTTCCACATTCTGAAAGTGAACGATCTGCGCGGCGGGACCCAGAACATCTCCGTCACTGAAGTACATGCCCGTCATATTCTGCTGAAGCCATCGCCAATCATGAACGATGCGCAGGCTCAGGCTAAGCTGGAGCAAATTGCCGCCGACATTAAGAGCGGGAAAACCACCTTCGCTAAAGCGGCAAAAGCGTATTCTGAAGATCCGGGCTCGGCGAACCAGGGCGGTGATTTAGGCTGGGCCACGCCGGATATCTTCGACCCGGCGTTCCGCGATGCGCTGATGCGTCTGAACAAAGGGCAGACCAGCGGACCGGTACACTCCTCCTTCGGCTGGCACCTGATCGAACTGCTGGATAGCCGTCAGGTCGACAGAACCGACGCCGCGCAGAAAGATCGTGCTTACCGTATGCTGATGAACCGCAAATTCTCTGAAGAAGCGGCAACCTGGATGCAGGAACAGCGCGCCAGTGCGTATGTTAAAATTCTGAGCAACTAATATCGATGCCTGATACCCATAAAGTTGTTATCACTCCCGGCGAACCCGCCGGGATTGGCCCTGACCTGGTCGTGCAGCTTGCCCAGCGCGACTGGCCAGTTGAGCTGGTGATCTGCGCCGACGGCGCCCTGTTAACTGACCGAGCCCAAAGGCTCGGTCTTCCTTTATCTCTCCTGCCATACGATCCTGCGCAACCGCCCGTTCCGCAGCGTGCCGGTACGTTGACGCTGCTTAACGTCCCGCTGAGCGTCCCGGCGGAGCCCGGCGTGCTGAACGTACAGAACGGCGCCTACGTGGTCGAGACGCTGGCGCGCGCCTGCGACGGCTGCCTGAGCGGCGAATTCGCGGCGTTAGTGACCGGCCCGGTGCACAAAGGCAACATCAACGACGCCGGCATCGCCTTCACCGGTCATACCGAGTTCTTCGAAGAGCGCGCGCAGGCCAGCAAAGTGGTGATGATGCTGGCGACCGAGGAGCTGCGGGTGGCGCTGGTGACGACCCATCTGCCGTTGAAAGCCATCAGCGAGGCGATAACGCCCGACCTGCTGCGCGAGATCATCACGATTCTCGATCACGACCTGCGCACGAAATTTGGTATTGCCCAGCCGCACGTGCTGGTTTGCGGGCTTAACCCGCATGCTGGCGAAGGCGGTCATATGGGAACGGAAGAGATAGACACCATCATTCCGGTGCTGGAAGAGATGCGCGCGAAGGGGATGAACCTCAGCGGTCCGCTGCCAGCTGACACCCTTTTCCAGCCCAAATACCTTGACCATGCCGATGCAGTACTCGCGATGTACCACGATCAGGGCCTGCCCGTGCTAAAATACCAGGGCTTTGGCCGCGGCGTGAACATTACGCTCGGTTTACCTTTTATTCGTACCTCCGTCGACCACGGCACCGCACTGGAATTAGCGGGCCAGGGAACAGCGGACGTCGGCAGTTTTATCACGGCGCTTAATCTCGCCATCAAAATGATTGTTAATATCCAATGAATAATCGAGTCCATCAGGGCCATTTAGCCCGTAAACGCTTCGGGCAGAACTTCCTTAACGATCAGTTTGTGATCGACAGCATCGTCTCGGCGATTAATCCGCAGAAAGGCCAGGCGATGGTTGAAATCGGCCCCGGTCTCGCCGCGCTGACCGAGCCGGTCGGCGAACGCCTTGACCAGTTGACCGTCATTGAGCTGGACCGCGATCTGGCGGCACGCCTGCAGACGCATCCGTTCCTCGGGCCGAAGCTGACCATCTATCAGCAGGATGCGATGACCATGAACTTCGGCGAACTGGCGGAGAAAATGGGTCAGCCGCTGCGCGTCTTCGGCAATCTGCCGTACAATATTTCGACCCCGCTGATGTTCCATCTGTTCAGCTATACTGATGCCATTGCCGATATGCACTTTATGCTGCAGAAGGAAGTGGTGAATCGTCTGGTTGCCGGACCGAACAGTAAGGCGTATGGTCGGTTAAGCGTGATGGCGCAATATTATTGCCAGGTGATCCCGGTACTCGAAGTGCCGCCGAGCGCGTTCACCCCGCCGCCTAAGGTCGATTCCGCGGTGGTCCGTCTGGTGCCGCACAGCACGATGCCGTATCCGGTCAAAGAGATCCGGGTGCTGAGCCGCATCACCACCGAAGCGTTCAACCAGCGCCGCAAGACCATCCGCAACAGTCTCGGCAATCTGTTCAGTGTGGAAGTGCTGACCGAGCTGGGCATCGACCCGGCCATGCGTGCAGAAAATATTTCCGTGGCGCAGTACTGCCAGATGGCCAACTGGCTGTCTGACAATCTGCCATCGAAGGAGAGCTAACCATGATTAATTCGCCTCGTGTTTGCGTCCAGGTGCAAAGCGTCTATATCGAATCGCAATCTTCTCCGGAAGAAGAGCGCTACGTCTTCGCTTATACCGTCACCATTCGCAATCTGGGGCGGAGTCAGGTTCAGCTGCTTGGCCGCTACTGGCTCATCACTAACGGCCACGGTCGTGAGACTGAAGTTCAAGGTGAAGGGGTGGTCGGCGAGCAACCGCATATTCCCGCCGGCGGTGAATATCAATATACCAGCGGCGCGGTCATTGAAACGCCGCTGGGAACCATGCAGGGTCATTATGAGATGATCGATATCGACGGCGCGCCGTTCCGTATCGAGATCCCTGTTTTCCGTCTCGCAGTTCCAACGCTCATTCATTAAAACAATGTCAACATACCTTATTGGCGACGTTCACGGTTGCTACGATGAACTGATCGCATTATTAGCGCAGGTTGAATTCGACCCGCGGAGCGATACGCTGTGGCTGACCGGCGATCTGGTAGCCCGTGGCCCGGGGTCGCTGGAGGTTCTGCGCTATGTCAAATCTCTGGGCGACAGCGTGCGACTGGTGCTGGGCAATCACGATTTACACTTGCTGGCGGTCTTCGCCGGCATCAGCCGCAACAAGCCGAAGGATCGTCTGAAATCACTGCTGGAAGCGCCGGATGCCGATGAGCTGCTTAACTGGCTGCGTCGTCAGCCGCTGCTCCAGGTGGACGAAGAGAAAAAGCTGGTGATGGCCCACGCCGGCATCACCCCCCAGTGGGATCTGGAGACCGCCCAGCAGTGCGCGCGCGATGTTGAAGCGGTGCTCTCCAGCGACTCCTACCCTTTCTTCCTCGATGCCATGTACGGCGACATGCCGAATCACTGGAGCAACGAGCTGAGCGGCCTGGCGCGCCTGCGCTTTATCTCTAACGCTTTTACCCGCATGCGCTACTGCTTCCCGAACGGCCAGCTGGATATGTACTCGAAAGAAGCGCCCGAGGACGCCCCGGCGCCGCTGAAGCCGTGGTTTGCCATTCCTGGTCCGGTCAGCAGTGCCTACAGCATTGCCTTTGGCCACTGGGCGTCGCTGGAGGGACGCGGTACGCCGGAGGGCATTTACGCGCTGGATACCGGCTGCTGCTGGGGCGGTGAACTCACCTGCCTGCGCTGGGAGGATAAGCAGTACTTTACCCAGCCGTCGAACCGGCAGAAAAGCCTCGACGAAGGCGAAGCCGTCGCGTCCTGAAGAAACAGGCGCACTCCCCCGGGCCCGCGCAAGCGCAGCGCTGCCGGGCAAGAACTGCGGACGCGGAGCCGCTTTTGTGTCGGGGGGCGGCTAACGCCTTACCCGACCCACGTTTAGGTGCCATTTGTCAGCCGGGCAGCACTCTGGAAAGACGCATCCCGCGACGGGTAACATGGCGCAGAAAAGTAGTGGCAGCGTCATCCGCGCTGAATTCACGCCAAAGAAAACCCCGGTCACGCCAGACGCGACCGGGGTTTTTCATTGCTATCCTTCCCGCTTAACGGCGTTCGAGGATCTCAAAGCAGTAGCTGTGGGAGTTCTGCGCGTCGGCGTCATGAAACTCGCTGAACACCGATTCCCACTGGTCCGGATCGTAATCCGGGAAATGGGTATCGCCTTCCACTTCCGCATCGATATGGGTCAGATAGAGCTTCTGCGCCTTTGGCAGGAACTGCTCATACACCCGACCGCCGCCGATCACCATGATCTCTTCCACATCGCCGCAGGCGGCAATCGCTTCGTCAACGGAGGAGACCCACTGCACGCGATCGTCGCTGCCTGGCTTGCTGCTGATCACGATATTTTTACGCCCCGGCAACGGGCGCCCAATGGATTCCCAGGTCAGACGCCCCATCACTACCGGCTTATTTAATGTGTTGCGTTTGAACCAGGCGAGATCGGCAGGCAGGTTCCATGGCATGGCGTTTTCCATACCAATGACGCGATCTACCGCTAACGCCGCAATCAGACTGATCATTCATTCATTCCTGAGTACAAAAAATTGTCGCCACTATACGGAAAGCGTACAACTTCGTCGACTGGCCGGAGGGTAAAGAATAAGAAAATTTTCTGATTTGCTGGCAAGCCCACGTTCACACCGTGGGCCGCCAGAACAGGATCCAAACGAAAACAGAATGTTACTGATTAGCGTCAGGCGGAGGGCTTATTTTCCGGCTCATCGGCGATATCGCCGGTGTGCCTGCCCTCTTCCGTCCCCTGCCAACCGTGCCGCTGCACCAGCGACAGATGATGACGATCTTCGTTGATGATGCCGGTCAGCATATCGCTGGTCCGCTTGAAGACCGCCACCCGCGACGCCGCGTCGTTTTCCGCCATCGCCACCATCTCTTCGACCATCTGCAGGTTGAAACGACGGAACAGATCGGCCCGCTCGCGCGCTTCATACGCGCCGAGCCCCAGCGCCTCCAGCGTCATTCGGCCGGATTTCAGTGCCGCCTCGAAGGTTTCACGCTCCGGGGCATCAACGCCAGCCTGACGCAGCTGGATATAGTGATCGACATCGCGGGCGCGGGAGATAATCTGCAGATGCGGAAAATGCTCTTTTACCCTCGCCACCAGCTCCAGGCTGACATGCGGATCGTCAATGGCATTGATCAGTACCTCCGCCTTTTCGGCGCCGGCCGACTCCAGCAGATCGACCCGGGTGGCATCGCCGTAGAAGACCTTCATATCAAATTTGCGCAGGGTATCGACATGGTCCGGGTCGTGATCGAGGATCACCATCTTCACCCCGCTGGAGAGCAGGAGTCGCCCGGCGATCTGCCCGAAGCGGCCAAAGCCGGCGACAATCACCCGCGGCTGCTCTTCATCAATCTCGTCCGCATCCCGCGCCTGGCCGCTGGACGATTTCTCCAGACGGGTCAACAGCACCAGCAGAATGGGGGTTGCCGCCATCGACAGCGCCACCGCCAGGGTCAGCGCCTTTGCCCATTCGCCGTCCAGCACCTCCGCCATCCGCGCGGCGCCAAAGACCACAAACGCGAACTCACTCCCCTGCCCCAGCAGCACCGCAAACCAGCGGCGCTGAGCGCGAGGCACGCCAAGCGGCCTGGCGATAAGCCACAGCATCAGCATTTTTATCGCCAGGAAACCCACCAGCAAAATCACGATACGCAGCGGATGGGTGACCAGGGTGCCGAAATCAATCGACATCCCGACGCCGATAAAAAACAGCCCCAGCAGCAGGCCTTTAAACGGCTCAATATCGCTTTCCAGCGCATGGCGATACTCGGAGCTGGCCAGCAACACCCCGGCGAGAAACGCCCCCATCGCCATCGACAGCCCCACCTCCTCCAGCAACAGCCCAAAGCCGAAGACCAGGAACAGGGCCACGGCGCTGAATACTTCGCGCAGACCGGAACGGGCGACAAAGCGCAGCAGCGGACGGGTCAGATAGCGCCCCAGCACCACCACCAGCGCCAGCGCTGCGGCCACCTTCAGCGCGGAAAGGGCAAAAGCC
>ERZ791753.2113-NODE-2113-length-10711-cov-5.021584_pt1 | contig 10711 bp, 10 predicted proteins | sample MGYA00509951_ERZ791753 | MGnify/ENA primary metagenome ERZ791753 (study PRJEB30046, sample SAMN00792026) | human gut metagenome | study: EMG produced TPA metagenomics assembly of the A metagenome-wide association study of gut microbiota in type 2... | reverse complement strand
ATCGCGCCGGAGCCGGTGGCGCGCAATTCGAGCGCGCACTCGCCGAGCGCTGCGCGCGCCTGCTTGAGTAAGTCGGACAGAGCGCGCTGTGTGTGGGACAGATGGCGCTGGTACTGCCCGAAGATCATTTGTCCGTTTTCATCCAGCACGACGAGCTTGACCGTGGTGGAGCCTACGTCGATGCCTGCTTGATACGTTTTCATGGGGAACCTCTCTTTTCATGTCGATGCGATTTGGCGGTAAAAGAGTCCCGCCGGATTTTCAGATTGTTATTATAATTGTATGCCGCAAAAGGACAAGAAGTAAAGTTTAGGGTCTGTTAAGAAAATGAACAATAATTTACAAATATTTTTGGCTTGACATACCTCGTAACTCTATGTATACTACAAGCATAGACACTCTATGTATCATCGGAGGTGCAACATGAAGAAAAAGAGCATTGACCACACACAGCTTTTGCTGCTCAAGCTCCTCTCGACCGAGGACATGTACGGCTACCAGATCATTTTAGAGCTGGCGCGCCGCTCGAGCAATGTCTTCGAGATGAAGGAGGGCACACTCTACCCTGTGCTGCACGGGATGGAGCGCGAGGGGTATGTGGAAGCCTATGAAAAGGCGGCACCCACCGGTCGGATGCGCAAGTATTATCACCTGACGCGCGCCGGCCGGGCCGCGCTCACAGAAGAGGAGAAAGCCTGGCAGGAGTACAGCGGCGCGGTGAACGCCGTGCTGCACTTTGCTTAAAAAGGGTGAGGCTATGAACAGAAACGAGTATTGCGATCGCGTGCTCGCACAGGTCGGCCGGCTGACGGCTGACGAGGCGAACGATCTGAGAAATGAGCTCGCCGGTCACATCGAAGACCACGCCGAAGCGCTGGTCGAGCACGGCTATACGGAGGAGGATGCCGCTGCGCGTGCGGTGGCGCTGATGGGAGACCCGGAGGAGACGGGCAGGGCCCTGCGCGAGCAGTACCGCCACTTCTGGCTCGTTATCGTGCAGCGCATCGCGATTTTCGTCACGATCGTCGCCTGCGTGCAGGGCTTTTTTATGCTGCCGATGCTCAGCGGCGTGTACGAGAGCCTCCGCGAGCGCGTGAGCCCGACGGTGAACAGCATTTCATGGGAAGAGCTCGACGGCGCGGCAGACCTGCACGAGCGCATCCCTATCGGGGACGATATTGTGCAGCTGAACCGCATCGAATACGGTGTGCGCGATGGAGAGCGGCAGGCGGTGCTTTGGGTGAGCAGCTATGACCGCATTCCGGGGCGAAAGGTCTATGAGCGCCTGTTCGAGACGATGTCACTGCAAAACGAGCGCGGCAAGACGGTGTACGATAGGGATGGTGTCCGGTATTCCAGTTGTTGGGGCAGCAGCGGCAGCTTGTATGTGCACTATGGCCAGCATACCGTGCCGCTTGAAGAGGGCGATACTTACGTGACGTTCGTCTACGACCGCTTCGGCGAGCGCATCGAGACGAGGATCGAGCTTCCGGAAGGGGGAACGCAGCCATGAAAAAGCAGAAGATCGAAAAGCGGCCGACGAGAGTGCGCCGCGCGGTCAAGAGCGTTGTCATCATGCTCTGCGCGCTGCTCATCTGCAATATGCTCGGCGGCGGACACCTGACGCGCGCCATGGCTCTGCGCGATGGCGAACAGCGCTACGGCGTGTATGAAAAGACGCACGAGATCACATCCCTTCCCGCCGAGAACATCTATAAGACGCTGCGCGTCACGCTGATGGCCAGCGAGAATGTGACCTATTGCGGCGCGAGCCATTTCTACACCTTGCTTGGCTGGCAGGACGATTTCGGTGTGCCGCTTGACTGCTCAGACGGTGAGAGCATTCACGCGGGCTGGTGGGATATGGCGCGCAACGGCGTCGTAAGGGATATCTTTTACTGGGGACGCGTCGACGATGCCGCGGTCGATAGCGCCGTGATCGAGCGATACCGCGCGGTTTCACAAGATGAAAACGGGGACTACACCTTTGAGAAACGCGAAGCATTCGCCGCTGAGTTGATTGAAGACGGCGATTATCGGTATTTCCTCACTGGCGGAGTGGCGACAGAGGCCAACTATGGCGACTATGGATGGGATCGGGTGTATTTTGTCGGATACGACGCCTCAGGCGCAGAAGTGCTGCGCTATGAGATCGAGCGGCAGATGAGTACCTCGTTCGCTTAAAAGAAGATCGGAGAGCGCTGCGGCGATGCCGCGGCGCTCCTTTTATCAAGTAGTAAATAAAGATGAACTTTCGGTGAATTCTCGACCGCGCCGGTTGACGGTAAAAGGTCAAAATGATATCCTACTCTGGAATTCTTATTCATTCATTTCCTCAGAAAGAAGGCAGGATATGCTGAAGCTGCAACAGATCGTCAAGGATTATCAGGCGGGCGACACCACCGTCCACGCCCTGCGCGGCGTGAGCTTACAGTTCCGTGAGAGCGAGTTTGTCGCCATCCTCGGCCATTCGGGCTGCGGCAAGACGACGCTTTTGAACATTATCGGCGGGTTGGATCAGTACACGAGCGGCGACCTTGTCATCAATGGCAAATCGACGAAGGACTTTTCTGATTCGGACTGGGACAGCTACCGCAACCACTCCATCGGCTTTGTCTTCCAGAGCTACAACCTGATTCCGCACCAGACGGTATTGAGCAACGTGGAGCTGGCTCTCACGCTCTCGGGCGTGAGCAAGAGCGAGCGCCGCGAGCGCGCGGTCAGGGCGCTTGAGAGCGTTGGCCTCGGCGACCAGCTCGACAAAAAGCCGAACCAGATGTCCGGCGGTCAGATGCAGCGCGTCGCCATCGCGCGAGCGCTTGTCAACGATCCGGACATCCTGCTTGCCGATGAGCCGACCGGCGCGCTCGACAGCGAGACGAGCGTGCAGGTGATGGAGATCTTGAAAAAGATCTCCAAGGATCGTCTCATCATCATGGTCACGCACAATCCCGAGCTTGCCGAGACCTACGCGAGCCGCATCGTGCGGCTGAAAGACGGCGAGATCGTGGACGACAGCGCGCCGTATGAGGAGGCCGTGGAAGAAAAGCCCGCCGCGGGCAAGAGCAAAAAGACCTCAATGAGCTTTGGCACGGCGCTGTCGCTGTCGCTCAACAACCTGATGACGAAAAAGGGACGGACGTTTTTAACGGCCTTTGCCGGCAGCATTGGTATCATCGGCATCGCGCTCATTCTGTCGCTGAGTAATGGCATCCAGACCTATATCGACCGCGTGCAGGAAGATACGCTGTCGAGCTACCCCTTGACCATCGAGGCTGAGAGCATGGACATGTCCAGCATGGTCAGTTCGATGATGGGCGTCCATGCGCAGGACGAGGGCGACGGGGAGCAGCATGACCTCGACGCCGTCTACTCCAACAACATTATGTACGACATGATGAGCTCGTTTGCCTCGGCGGAGACGCAGACGAACAATTTGAAGGACTTCAAGACCTACCTCGAGGGCGACGACGAGCTTTCAAGCCACATCAGCTCCATTTCCTATGACTACGACCTCGGCATGAGCATCTATGCCAAAGACACCGACGGCAAGGTCTTCAAGTCCGACGTGACGGAGCTTTTGCAGACCTGCATGAGCGAGCTCTACGGCGGCGATTACAGCAGCTATTTCGAGCGCTTCGGCTCGGCCTACTCCGCGATGGAGACCTGGGAGCAGATGCTCCCGCCGCAGGATAGTGAGAGCGGCGAGCTCGTGGGCGACCTCCTGCACGAGCAGTATGACCTCATTTACGGCTCCTGGCCGCAGAATTATGACGAGGTCATGCTCATCGTCAACAAGGACAATGAAATTTCCGACCTTGTCATCTATTCGCTGGGCCTGAGCGCACAGGACGAGGTCGTGGAGTCGATGCAGCACATGCTCGACGGCTCGGAATTCGACAGCAAGGACATCCAGAGCTGGAGCTATGAAGACCTGTGCAATATGAGCTTCAAGATCGTCCTGCCCGCTGAGCGCTACCAGTACGATTCCGCAAGCGGCACATATACCGACGTCAGCACGACGGATACGGGGCTCGACTTCCTCTATAACTCCGACGATGTCGGCACGCGCGTGAAGATCGTCGGCATCCTGCGCCCGAATGAGAACGCGGTATCCTCGATGCTCTCCGGCGCGATCGGCTATACGTCCGCGCTGACGGACTACCTCGTCGAAAAGGCGGGACAGACCGAGATTTTGCAGAAGCAGAAAGAAGACCCCGATACCGACGTTATCCTCGGCCTGCCGTTCCTGACCGATGACTACTCCGTGAGCGACGAGCAGAAGGAAGCGGACGTGACGGACTATCTCGAGGGCCTTTCCGTCACCGAGCGCGCCGCAGCCTACACCGCGATGATGAGCGTGCCGAGCGAGGAGTATCTTTCCGCCATCGTGGAGCAGCAGATGGGCTCGCTCGACCGCGCGAGCATCGAGCAGATGGTCATTTCGGCCTACGCCCAGCAGATGAGCGTAGATGAGGCGACCGTCAAGTCCTATATTGCGCAGATGGACGACGATACGCTCTTTGGCTATGTGGAGCAGTCTATCCGCGAGCAGGTGACAGAGCAGTACGCCGCGGGCGTGCAGGCGCGGCTATCTAACATGACAAGCGATCAGCTCGCCATGGCGCTCGACTTGGCGCTCGAAAAATCACCCGCTGTCAAGCCGCTGACGAGCGAGCAGTACAACTGGCTTTATGATAACTACATGCCCGCGACGGTCTCGAACGGCACGTATGAGGACAATCTGAAGCTCCTCGGCGACGTCGACCTCGCAAGTCCCAAGACCATCAACATCTACGCCTCGACCTTTGCCGACAAGGATGCCATCGCCGATGCGATCGAGCAGTACAACAGCAGCGTTTCCGAGGACGACCAGATCGACTACACCGACTATGTGGCGCTTCTGATGAGCTCGGTCACAACGATCATCAACGCCATCAGCTATGTGCTCATTGCGTTTGTCGCCATCTCGCTCATCGTGTCGAGCATTATGATCGGCATCATCACGTATATCTCGGTGCTTGAGCGCACGAAGGAGATCGGCATCCTGCGCGCCATCGGCGCGAGCAAGCGCGATATCTCGCGCGTGTTCAACGCGGAGACGCTCATCGAGGGCTTCTGCTCCGGTGCCATCGGCATCGGCATCACGCTATTGCTGATCATCCCCATCAACCTCGTCGTGCACCACCTGACGGGTATCGAGAGCCTCAACGCCATCCTGCCGCCTGTCGGCGGCGCGGCGCTCGTGGTCATCAGCATGGCGCTCACGTTTATCGCGGGCCTCATTCCCTCCGGCATCGCCGCGCGCAAGGACCCTGTCGAAGCGCTGCGCACCGAATAACACGATATTTGACCTTCAAAAAGGACGTTTTCCGACGGAAAACGTCCTTTTTCTCTTTTACCGAGATTTTACAAAAGGCGACTTTCTGATTTTACAACCTGCCTTTATGATGGCAAATGTAGCAAGGAACAACATCTTGGAAAAATTGAAAGGAAGTATTTCAAATGAAAAAGTTTCTCACTCTTGCGCTGACCGCTGTCATGGCGCTGAGCCTGCTGACCGCCTGCGGCAGCAAGAACGACAACAGCGCCGACACCAACACTGACGGCAGCAACACCGAAACGACCCTCTCCGGCACCGTCTCGACCGACGGCTCCACCTCGATGGAAAAGGTCATCAACTCTCTTGGCGAATCCTTCATGGCCATGAACAAGGACGTGAAGTTCACCTATAACCCCACCGGCTCGGGCTCCGGCATTCAGGCCGTTAGCGAAGGCCGATGCGACATCGGCCTTTCGAGCCGTGCGCTCAAGGATGACGAAAAGGCCTCCGGCCTTGTTGAGACCGTCGTCGCGCTCGACGGCATCGCCATTGTCGTGAACCCCGAGAACCCTGTCTCCGATCTCGACATTGACACCATCGCCAAGATCTACACCGGCGAGATCACCAACTGGAAGGACGTCGGCGGCAACGACGCCGAGATCGTGCTCATCGGCCGTGAGGCCGGCTCCGGCACGCGTGACGGCTTCGAGTCCATCACCGACACCAAGGACGCCTGCCAGTACCGTCAGGAGCTCACCTCCACGGGCGACGTCATCAACACCGTGTCCCAGAACCCCGACGCCATCGGCTACGCCTCCCTCTCGGCGGTGGGCGAGAGCGTCAAGGCGCTGACAGTCGGCGGTGTGGAAGCCACGGAGGCGACCGTCAAGGACGGCAGCTATGTGGTCCAGCGTCCGTTCGTGCTCGTCACGAAGGAGGGCACCAAGCTTTCCCCCGCGGCACAGGCCTTCTTCGACTACGCGCTGTCCGCTGACGCGGCAAGCATCATCGCCGCTGCCGGTGCGGTCGCAGCCAACTAACAGAACACAGGAACCATCACGGGAGGCGGCGTGAGCCGTCTCCCGCTGACAGCAAAAAGAGGAAACAATTATGGCGCAGAGGAAAAAAATGTTTGAAGCCGTCGTCCACGGTATTTTTCTGCTTCTCGGCCTCATTACGGTCGGATGCATGCTGCTGATCACGGTGTATCTCATCATCTCCGGCATCCCGGCCATTCAGAAGATCGGCATTGTGCCGTTTCTCACGGGCAAGGTGTGGTCGTCGACGTCGGCGGAGCCGAAGTACGGCATTCTGCCCTTTATTTTAACGAGTGTTTACGGCACGGCAGGCGCGATCGTCCTCGGCGTGCCCATCGGTTTTTTGACGGCGGTGTACCTCTCCAAGGTCGCGCCCAAGAAGGTCCGCACCGTGCTGGAGGCCGCCGTCAGCCTGCTCGCGGGGATCCCGTCGGTCGTGTACGGCCTTGTCGGTATGCTGGTGCTCGTGCCTGCCATCCGCAAGACGTTCCACCTGCCGGACGGCTCAAGCCTGTTTGCGGCCATCATCGTGCTGGCCGTCATGATCCTGCCGTCGATCATCAAGGTGAGCGTTACGGCGCTCGAGGCCGTTCCGCATGAATATGAGGACGCCTCGCTTGCCCTCGGTGCGACTGAGGTCGAGACCTATTTCCGCGTCTCCGTTCCGGCGGCAAAGAGCGGCATCGCCGCAGCGGTCGTCTTTGCTGTGCTGATGGCGCTCATTTTTAAGCCCGGCGACAAGCGGTAATAATAAAAAACGAGGAGAGGGTTTTCATCCTCTCCCCTTTTATGGAAAATCGCTTTTTACGATGCGCGCAGGCCGGGCTCTTCGATCTGCTCAAGCGTCATCACTCTGGTGTGGCAGATCGGCTTCCACTCGACCTTCGTAAAGAGTGACGCAATGCAGATCGGCACGTAGGTGAGCATGAAGAGCGGGAACGTGAAGGCGTAGAGCACCTTTTTCCACGCCGCGCAGCGGATATTCTTCCACTCCGTCACGGTCGTGATCGCGCCGAGCACAAAGAGCGTTAAGTACAGGCTCATCAGCGTTTGCAGCACGGAGACCGCCAGCACCGCCATCGAACCGCCTGACGTCGCGTTCGCGATCGCCGCGCCGATGTTCACGACCACGCTCAAACCCGTGAGCACCGCCGCGGGCATGATGTTCATGGTCATGTCATAGCAGGAAAAGCTGCCGCGCGCAATGCCGGAGAAGAGCTCGGAGGCGTACTTGCGGAACACCTGCAGGTAGCCCTTCGACCAGCGCATGCGCTGGCGCCAGGACTGGGCAAAGCTCGTGGGCTGCTCGTCATAGAGCACCGCGCCCGCCGCGTAGCCGACCTTTTCCCCGCGCACGACGTTGTCAATGGTAAACTCGATGTCCTCGGTCAGCAGGAAGAAGTTCCAGCCGCCGCACGCTTCCAGCACACCGTCGGAAAACAGAAAGCCTGTGCCGGACACGGCGCAGCTGCTTCCAAGGCGCATGCGCGCGTTATTGAGATACTGCGCCTCGCGCAGGAACCACAGCGCATAGCCCGCGGAGATCCAGTTGTCGCCGTAGTTTTTGGAGTTGCGGTAGCACGTCACGATCTCATAGCCGCTGGAGTAGACCTTCTCGATCTCGGAGATGAAGTTCGGGTCGAGGATATTGTCGGCGTCCAGCACGAGATAGGCATCGTAGTGCTTGCGGCCCGGGCGCTTGATGCGCTTGAGCATTTCATTGAGCACATAGCCCTTGCCGACATGCACCGTATCGTGGCGCTCAAAGACGATCGCGCCGCGCTCGCGCGCCACACGGGCCGTGTCATCCGTGCAGTTGTCCGCGCCGACATAGATGTCCACATGGTCCATCGGATAGTTCTTCTGCGCGTGGATGCTGTCGAGCAGCTGGCCGATGACGTTTTCCTCGTTGCGCGCGGCGATGAGGACGGCAATGCGGTGGTTTTCATTGCGGCAGGTGAATTTTTTCCGCTTCAGCAGCGCCACCGCCACATAGAAGAATTGATAGGAATAGCATACGAAAAATAGCGCCATGATGACGGCGTTGATCGTGATGACAGTCTGCATAATATGTTCCTCCATTGCCGGAAGCTCCGGCCCATTTTGGTTTCTTTTCTGGCTGTGAGAAAAGTTATACCATGCAAACCTTGTGATTCCACTGTGAAAATTCTTAACAAATTCCGAACATCCACGGTAGAAATTATTAAGCCCTGAAATGAGTAACAGGCAGCGCCGCTGGCGCTGCCTGTTCACTCTTTTATAATGTAATCGCGCCCGGTTTGACATCGGAATCGTGGTTGGCGATGCACGCAACGCAGTTCCGCTCCCGACTCTGTGCCCTGATCCACGCGAACGACTTTTTCTGCGCCGCGCGGTCGTCGGCGATGCCGGAGAGCAGCACCGCGTCCCAATCGACAGGCGCGACGCCCCGCGCCGCGAGCTGCTCGTCGATGGCCGCACTGCTTTCGACAACAACCTGATTCGTAAAATACAGCGGCAGCGAGCCGAGCGAGCGGATCTGCGCCCTGCGCTCAAAGATGCCGTGCGGGCTCATATCGCGGTGCCAGCCGCAGTCGAACAGAACGTTCCCGTGCGCGCACTCGATGAGATAGGCCGAAACCGGCAGCCAGAGCCGTTTCGACTTTCTATCCAGCACGCCAGACGCCTTGAGCGCGCTGTAATGCTCGCCGCCGAACGGCAGCTCCGGCGCGACGCACACCTTGCCGATGTGGAAAATATGAATCTTGATCTCGCTCATCGTCTGCCTCCCGTCTTGAAATGCCATCAAATCCCGTCAAATCCCGCTTTTTTCGATCTCTGCCAAAAGGCACTTGCAGCCCTCTGAGACATCCCGCCACGTCGCTTCAAAATCGCCTGTATACCACGGGTCGGCGACGTCGCCCGGGCGGTCGGTGTAGTCGAGCAGCCGGTGCATCTTTCCCGCCGGATCACCGCCGCAGATGCGCTGCATGTTTTTGAGGTTCGCGCCCTCCATGCCGATGAGCAGATCGTACTCCTCGTAGTCCTGCGCCGTGAGCTGGCGCGCAGCGTGTCCCTCGCAGGAAATGCCGTGCTCGGCGAGCTTGCGCCGCGCGGGCGGATAGACGGGATTGCCGATCTCATCACGGCACGTCGCCGCGGAGTCGATCTGAAATTCGTCGGCAAGTCCTGCCTTTTCGACCAGGTCCTTCATCACAAATTCCGCCATCGGGCTGCGGCAGATATTGCCCAAGCAGATAAATAAGATTTTCGTCATAGTCTTTCTCCGTAAGTTTTGATAACCGTAATGTAACAGAAAAATGGAAAATCGTCGAGAAGAAATGCTGTCTTTTCGTTCAGAACTTGTTTGTAAATTCGATACTGCCTTTCCAGTCCATAGAAGGCGTGCTATGATTTTATGGGAGCGCAGAACACACTAAAGAAATACGGAGGTGTCACATGACTGCAGATCAAGGAGAATATGAGAAATTTATGGCAAAACTTTCTAAATCAGGATTGGAACTCCAAAAGGACTTTAGCCGTCTCTCGCCGGAAAATCAAAAGCGTTTTATGCAAGAGGTCAACCAAAGGCTAAAGTGTTTTGGACATGCAGTAACCATTACCGATATTCTACAGAGTCTATTTCGTGGGACGAGCTGCTATCTTCTGCCCAGGATAAAATTATAAACAATAGCGTCAACTGTAGAACAAAATCGGTGAAGTAAACTACTATGTCGCCCACAATGTAGCCCGCGGAAAGAACTATTCCAAACCGAAGCAAAAACGTTTTTACCAAAAACAAGAAAAACCTTGAAACCGTTATGGCTTCAAGGTTTTTACTTGGCGCGGAAGAGAGGATTTGAACCTCCGCGGCGCTTTTTACACGCCCTACTCCCTTAGCAGGGGAGCCCCTTCGGCCTCTTGGGTACTTCCGCAGGTCGATGGAAAAATTCAGTTGGCGGAGAGAGTGGGATTCGAACCCACGGATGCTTTCACATCGCCGGTTTTCAAGACCGGTGCCTTCAACCGCTCGGCCATCTCTCCGGATAATGAGTTCACGTCTAACTCTCAAACGCAAGAATAATGTTACCATATTGAAGTACTGTTTGTCAACATAAAATACGAGAATTTTCATAGAATATCCTGTTGAATAAACTCAGAAATTCTTGATTCGGATATCCGATCTGTTTGTAGTGTACTTCCAACTACCCTGCTGAATTCAATTCACCGGATCGTAATGAGATATGTGAACCACTTTACCTTATCCAATCAAAAAGAATAGCCTGCACTATACGATAGCCGTTCTTCCATCAAAGCAAAAAGAGAAGCCACTCTCTTGAGTGGCTTCTCTCCATGTTGGCGCTACCTATCT
>ERZ791753.2091-NODE-2091-length-10851-cov-4.380604_pt1 | contig 10851 bp, 10 predicted proteins | sample MGYA00509951_ERZ791753 | MGnify/ENA primary metagenome ERZ791753 (study PRJEB30046, sample SAMN00792026) | human gut metagenome | study: EMG produced TPA metagenomics assembly of the A metagenome-wide association study of gut microbiota in type 2... | reverse complement strand
GCTTCGCGCCGCTGTGGTTCTCCATCCCCGTTGTCGTCATCGCGGCGTTCGTGCTGATGCACGTCGCGGAAAAGAGCCGCGTCAGCGCGGACGCGATGATCGCGGTGTTCTCCGCCTCGGCGCTCGCCATCGGCGTCATCGTCACCTCGCTCACGACCGGCATGACCACGGATGTCGACAGCTATATGTTCGGCAGCATCCTCGCGATGTCGCGCTCGGACGTCATCCTGAGCGTCACGCTCGCGCTCTGCGTGCTCGCGCTCTACATTCTCTTCTACCACAAGCTCTTTTCCGTCACGTTCGACGAGTCCTTTGCCCGCGCGACGGGCGTGCGCGTCGGCACGTACAAGACGATCCTGTCCGTTCTAACGGCGCTCACCGTCGTGCTCGGTATGCGCATGATGGGCGCGATGCTGCTCTCGAGCCTCATCATCTTCCCGGCGCTGTCCGCGATGCGGGTGTTCAAGAGCTTCCGCTCGGTCGTGTGCTTTGCCGCGGGGCTCTCGGTCATGTGCTTCTGCCTCGGCCTCACGGGGTCGTATCTGCTCTCCACCCCCGTCGGCGCGACGGTCGTTGTCTGCGACCTTGCGGCGTTCCTCCTCTGCTGCCTGATCGGCCGCAGACGGGGATGACCCACTTCTTAAATTTTCTGAAAGGCTGCGCCTGCAAACTTGCAAAGCACAGCCTTTCATGTTATGTTGATGGTAGCAGCCTGTTCCATACTTCATTGAAAAAATCTGCAAAATTGTGACACTTTTTTGCATTTTCTGCGTCTAATAGAGTAGAAGTACTTTTGAGGAGGTTTCCCCATGAAGAAAAAGCGGCTTCTCCCCCTCGGCATTCTGGCTGTTCTCGTCCTCGCAGCTTTGATCTACACGCGGCCGATGACGCTGCAAGAGATCGGCAAGGTGGATATCGCACAATGCGAATCCGTTTCCGGCTATCACCGCCGTGCCCCCGATTCGGAGTTCACCTCGTTTGAGCTTTCCGCAGAGGATGCGCGCCGCTCTCAGCTCATTGACCTTTTTGCGCAGCAGAAATTCCGCCGCTCGCTCATCAATCTGCTGTCGCCGGACGGCGGCAGCACCCACCAGCCGAAGGACGGCGATTTCATCTGGGATCTGAGCTTCAACTTTGGCCCGACCGATTTTCCCGACGGCAGCACCGGCAAAGGCACGCTCATCCAGTGCAGGGATTTTTACGGCAACCTGCGCGTTTTCACCGCCATAGACGGCAAAACGCTCCGCTGCACCACAAGCGAGCAGGAGGCGTTTTTGCAGCAGGTCTATGATATCGTCTCACTCGAACCGTAACCCATTCCACACTTTATCACAACAGGAGGAATCACTATGAAAAAATGCGTATCCATTCTCGTCGGCGTTTTGGCCGTCATCGCCGCGGCAGCCGCCGTCCTCGTTGCGCTCGACCGCTTTCGCAAGCAGACCGACGAAGACCCGAACGACTTTGAAGACTGAAAAAGGAGAGGCTTTTGCCTCTCCTTTTTCGTTTCTTTTTAAATAGCCTTCGCCTTGGCGAGCATCAGCTTTGCGCCCTCTTTGGAGCAGAGCCTGATCTCGCCCGCGTAGCCGTCGAGGCGCGCGGCCTCGTCAGCCTTGAGCTCGACGCTCTCGTCGCCGACAATGACGTTGACCGCGCCCGCGCCGCAGTAGATGAGCATCATGCCCTCGCTGCCGTGGACGGTCTTGTGCTCGAGCGCCGCAAGGTGCTCGCCGCGCATCCTGCCCTCGCACTTGCCCTTGCGGAGCATGAGGTTGAAGTCGCGGCAGCGGCCCCAGGAGTGCGTGTCGTCGCCGCCGTCGAAGCGGTGGACCTCGTAGGGATTCAGCGTCAGCTTCTCGCCGCCGTTGTGATTGAGCTCGATCGTGCCCTCAAGTGTCGAAATGAGGCGCTCATAGTCGGGCAGGGCCGTAAAGTCGGACTCTGCGTCCTCAACGGTCGCAGAGCTGAGTCTCCACAAAAAGTCGCGGTCTGCGTACACCGCGCCCGCGGGCGCGATGCCGAGCTGGGTCGTCAGGCCGCCGGACCACTTGGTCGTAATGTAGTCACTCGGCGTTAAATGCTGGATGGTCATGGAAATACAACTCCTTTGCAAACTGCAAATGGCTTCGGTGTGCGCGCACCGAAGCCATTTTTTGATGAATCTTTTCGTTTAGCCCTCGATGAGCTTGACGATCTCAGCGTAGCACTCGTCGGCAAGGGGCAGAGCGTGCGCGAGCAGGGCCTCGCCCTTGGCGCGGTACTCAGCGGCGAACTCCTGATCCTTCAGAGAGCCGACGTTGATGAGCACGTTGAGCCATGCGCCCTGGATACCGGCCTTGAGGGACAGGAACGCAACGCCCAGGTCGCTCGCGGAGGTGTCGTTGAAGCGGCCCAGCAGGGACTGTGCAAGCGTCAGGGTCTCGTCGATGAGCTCCATCATCTCCATCGGGGTCTTGGTGCAGCCCTTCAGGCCCTCCTGGATGGCGGCGGAGCGGGCAGCCTTCTCCTCGTCGGTCGCCTTGGGCATACCGAACGCGGCGGAGACGACGTTGAACGCCTCGGTGTCGCGGTCCATAACGTCGAGCAGGCGGGTCTTGAGCTCGTTGCCCTTCTTCTCGACCTCGGCAGCATGCTCGGCATACTCGGCATACTTCTTGCGGCCCTGAGTGAGGCCGCCGACCATCGCGGTCAGCGCGGCGCCGATGGAGCCATAGAGTGCGGCGCAGGAGCCGCCGCCCGGCGCGGGAGCATCGGAGGCAACGGTATCGGCAAAGCCGGTAACGGTCATATCAGCTAACTTCATCATGTTGAATATTTCCTTTCATCATTTCGCGCCGTTTTCGTCCCGCGCGGGCATCGCCGCACCTTTACGGTCAGCCGCCCCTCTTGGAGCAGCCAACGCCCGCACGAGCCAAAAGCGTCGCAGACTTTGCCGCCTCCCGGCGGCAAACGATTTTAATCGTTTTTTCTGACGACAGAAGGTGAATTGCCGCAAAGCGGCAAGAGAAGCCGCCCTGGGGCGTGCGCGTCAGAAAAAACACTTTGCAGTCCGCCAGCGTGCGAGCGAAAGCGAGTGCGACGCAGCGGACTGTAAACCAACCAGGAAAAACGGCCTGCCGCTTTTCCTGGTTGCGCTCAAAAATGCGCTTTCAGCGCATTTTTGAAGTATTTTATTCCATGTCGATCAGGTGATACTCCATGACCTGCTTCTTGCAGTCGAAGTCCTTGGCCTTGAGGTAGAACTCGGCGCAGTCGATCAGAGCCTTGGCGGGGGTCAGGCCGACGATCTCGCTCTCGATGACGCGGGTGCCGTAGCGCTCGGCGAGGGCCTTGATCATCTCATAGGTGACATACAGCGGGGTATCCTCGTAGTTGACCATGTTCATGGAGACCTGAGCAATGCCGCGGTCCTCGAGCATGAAGCCCATGGCCTTGCAGCTGCGGAAGCCGCCCGAAGAGCCGCGGATGACCTTGGCGATCTTCTTGGCGATCTCAACATCAGAGGTCTCGAGGTTGCAGTTGAAAGCGACCAGCGGCATACGGGCACCGATGGCGGTGATACCGGCGGTGGGGTGGATCTTGCGCTCGCCGTAGTCGGGAGCCCAGTCGGGCTGCAGGAGCTTCTCGGGCATGCCCTCGAACTCGCCCTTGCGGCAGGTGGCGAGGTTGCGGCGCTCGGGACGGGTGGCGCTGTCCTCATACAGGAAGGAGGGGACCTTCAGCTCATCCCAGATACGCTGGGCAACGCGCTTGGACATCTCGACAGCTTCCTCAACGGTCACGTCCATCTGGGGAACGAAGGGGATAACGTCGGTAGCGCCCATGCGCTTGTGCTCGCCGTGATGCTTGTTCATGTCGATGCGCTCGGTGGCGACCTTCGTCAGCTGGAAGGCGACCTCCTCGATGGCCTCGGGAGAGCCGATGAGGGTGAAGACGCAGCGGTTGTGGTTGCCATCGGTCTGGGCGTCAAACAGGGTGCAGCCGGGAACGCTCTTGGCGGTCTCGACGAGGGCGTTATAGGTGGCCTCGTCCTTTTCCTTGGAGCAGCTGAAATTGGGGATGCATTCGATCAACTTTGCCATGGTTGTTTTCCTCCGTCAATTTATTTTGTATCGTCATTTTGCTCAGGCAGGCGCGCTGCGCCCGTCCATTTTTGTTCAGCGTCGCCATTATATCGCGGCCCAACGGGGGAGTAAACAGGTTTTCTTTCTCTTTTTTCAGCGGCGGCTTAATTTTTTTAAGTCATCTTCTCCTCGACGAAGCGCTGCACACACGGGGCGCTGAGCACCGCGCTGTTCCATGCCAAAACGGCATATGAGCGGATCGGCAGACCGCGCACAGGCTTTGCCTTTAAAGGTGCGCCCGGATGCGTGCTGAGGATGGACTTTGGCAGAAAGCTGATGCCAAAGCCCGAGAGCACCATCTGCATCGCCATGGGCGTATCGTAGCAGTGGCAGGTCACATTCGGCGTAAAGCCGCTGCGCTGGCACTCCTGCACCAAAAAGTCGTTGTAGCTCCACAGGTCGTCCGAGCGCAGAAGGCACATCGGCACACCCTCGAGCCGCTCGATGGGCACCTCGTTCAGTTCTGGCGCGGGGTCCAGATCCTCGCGCATGATGAGCTCGAGCTTATCCTCGCCCAGAATGCGCTCCTGCAATCCGCTCGGCTCGCGCGCGGCGGTGCGCAGGAACAGCGCATGCAGCTCGCCGCGGTTGAGCGATTCAATGAGCTCCTGCGGCGAGCCCACACGGATGAAGAGCTCCACCTGCGGATAGCGGCTGTGATATTCATTTATATAATGTAACGCGTACGACATCGCCGAGTAGATGACGCCGAGCTTGATGCGCCCGCTCATGCCCGTCCCCACGCTGCGCACGCTGTCCTCCACGCGGCGGATGTCCTGAAAGATCTGCTGCGTCTGCTGATACAGGCTTTGTCCCGCGTCGGTGAGGGACATGCCCTTGCTGCCGCGCAGGAAGAGCTGCACGCCGAGCTCTTCCTCGAGCTGCGCGATCTGGCGCGAGATCGGCGGCTGCGCCACGTGCAGCTCGCGCGCCGCGGCGGAGGTGCTTTTCTCCTCCGCCACCGCACAGAAGTATTCCAGCTGTCTGATCTTCATCGCTCGTCCTCCATGTCATACTTTTGTGGTATGGTATGCAGATAAATTAAGTACTTTTCATTATAGCACATCTTTGTTATAATGCAAGTTGTAAAGAAAAGTGAGAATTCCGTTTTCATTTTTATTGGTTTTTACAGAAATATTTTTATGAAAGTGAGGATCCCACCATGATCAATCTTGCAGACGATGCGATGACGATCAAGCTGGACTACGAGCTTCCTGAGTACCCGAAGTTCGAAGAGGGCTACCGTCGCGCACCCCGCCGCGAATCCCACCTGACCGAGGCCGATAAGGCGCTCGCCATCAAGAACGCTCTGCGTTACATCCACCCCGACCATCATGAGCAGATGGCCAAGGAGTTTGCGCAGGAGCTCGAAGAGCACGGCCGTATCTATGGCTACCGCTTCCGTCCCGAGGGCAAGCTCTACGGCAAGCCCATCGACGAATACAAGGGCAAGTGCATCGAGGGCAAGGCCATTCAGGTCATGATCGACAACAACCTCGACTTCGATATCGCTCTGTATCCCTATGAGCTCGTCACCTACGGTGAGACCGGCCAGGTCTGCCAGAACTGGATGCAGTACCGTCTGATCAAGAAGTACCTCGAGCAGCTGACCGATGAGCAGACCCTCGTCGTCATGTCCGGTCATCCTCTGGGCCTCTTCCACTCCCACAAGATGGCTCCGCGCGTCATCATCTCCAACGGCCTGATGGTCGGTACCTTCGATGACCAGGAGAACTTCAACCGCGCTGCCGCGCTCGGCGTTGCCAACTACGGTCAGATGACCGCCGGCGGCTGGATGTACATCGGCCCCCAGGGCATCGTCCACGGCACGTTCAACACGCTGCTCAACGCCGGCCGTCTGAAGCTCGGCATCCCCAACGATCAGAACCTCGCCGGCCGTCTGTTCGTCTCCGCCGGTCTTGGCGGCATGAGCGGCGCTCAGGGCAAGGCTGCTGAGATCGCCGGCGCTGCCTCCATCATCGCCGAGGTCGACGATTCCCGTATCGAGACCCGTTACACCCAGGGCTGGGTCAGCCACCGCACCGCCTCCCTCGAAGAGGCCACCAAGATCGCTCTCGACCACCAGAAGGAAGGCAAGCCCTGCGCTGTCGCCTATTGCGGCAACATTGTCGACCTGCTCGAGTACCTGTACAACAACAACGTCCATGTCGACCTGATGAGCGACCAGACCTCCTGCCACGTGCCTTATGACGGCGGCTACTGCCCGCAGGGCCTCACGTTCGAGCAGCGCACCGAAATGCTCGACAAGGATCCCGACGGCTTCCGTGTCCTCGTCGACAAGACGCTGCAGCATCACTATGAGATGATCTGCAAGTTCCACGAGCGCGGCACCTACTTCTTCGACTACGGCAACAGCTTCCTCAAGGCTGTTTACGACTCCGGTGTGAAGAGCATCTGCAAGAACGGCGAGAACGACCTCGACGGCTTCATCTTCCCCTCCTACGTCGAAGATATCCTTGGTCCCTGCCTGTTCGACTTCGGCTACGGCCCGTTCCGTTGGTGCTGCCTGAGCCGCAACCCCGAGGATCTGCACAAGACCGACATGGCTGCCGCCGAGTACATCAAGGCCCACAACCGCCGCTATCAGGACTACGACAACTATGTCTGGGTCCGCGACGCCGAGAAGAACAAGCTGGTCGTCGGCACCCAGTGCCGTATCCTCTATCAGGATGCCATGGGTCGTATGAACCTCGCGCTCAAGTTCAACGAGATGGTTCGCAACGGTGAGATCGGCCCCGTCATCCTTGGCCGTGACCATCACGACACCGGTGGTACCGATGCGCCCTTCCGTGAGACCTCCAACATCAAGGACGGCTCCAACATCATGGCCGAGATGGCGACCCAGTGCTACGCTGGTAACGCTGCCCGCGGCATGAGCTACATCGCCCTGCACAACGGCGGTGGTACGGGCATCGGCCGCGCCATCAACGGCGGCTTCGGTATGGTTCTCGACGGCTCCGAGCGTGTCGACACCATCCTGCGCATGTCCATGCCTTGGGATACCATGGTCGGCGTTGCCCGCCGCAGCTGGGCGCGCAACGAGAACGCCATGACCACTGTCGCCGAGTACAACAAGATGTACGAGGGTCAGGATCACATCACCATGCCTTACGTCGCGGACGAAGAGCTCTGCGAGAAGGCCGTGAAGGAATACATGCACTAAAATTTACTTCAAAAAAGGGGCATAGAAATATGCCCCTTTTTTGAGCTGGATACACTCCGCTGCGCGCACTCGCTTTGCTCGCACACTTGCGGAGCGCAAAGAATCTTTCCGACGCACATGTCGTCGGAAAGATGATCTCAATTTATTTGCCGCCTGCGGGCGGCCTGGGCAGCCGCTGGCGGCTCTGCCGCCTTGCGGATGCCGCGTACCCCTTGCGGGTAAAACTCTGCGAGACTTTTTTGACAAGCCATCGAACAGAATGCTCTTTCCAACAGTGAGAAAGGACAACATTTACTATGAAAAAGTTACTGGTCAAAAACATCGGCCTGCTGGCGACGCCGGAGGGTAAATCCGCCCATCGCGGCGAGGAGCAGGGCAAGATCAAATTCTTAAAGGATGCGTGGGTGCTCATCGAGGACGGCATCATCGCCTCCGTCGGTACCGGCGCGGTTCCCGCCGTCGAGGGCGCGGAAGTCGTCGACGCGGAGGGCCACCTCGTCACCCCCGGCCTTGTCGACGCCCATACCCACCTCATCTTCGGCGGCTGGCGCCAGAACGAGCTGGGTCTCAAGCTCCACGGTGCAAGCTATCTCGACATTCAGAACGCGGGCGGCGGCATCCAGTCCACGACGAACGCCACCCGTCAGGCCAGCGAGCAGGAGCTCGCCGCCAAGGCCTCCAAGGCGCTCGACGAGATGATGGGCTTCGGCACCACCACGGTCGAGGCCAAGAGCGGCTACGGCCTTGCCACCGAGCATGAGCTCAAGGCGCTCGAGGTCATCAAGGACCTCAACGATCACCACCGCATGGACCTCGTCGCGACCTTCATGGGCGCGCACCTTGTCCCCGCGGAATATAAGTCCAACCGCGAAGAGTACGTCCGCCTTGTGTGCGAGGAGATGATGCCCAAGGTCAAGGAGCAGGGCATCGCCAAGTTCTGCGACGTCTTCTGCGAGGCCGACACCTTCACCGTCGAAGAGTCCCGTCAGGTGCTCGAAGCGGGTCTCAAGTATGGCCTGCGTCCCAAGATCCACGCCGACGAGATCGAGGCCATCGGCGGCAGCCAGCTCGCCGGTGAGATCGGCGCGATCTCGGCTGAGCACCTGATCGTCTGCCCGCCGGAGGGCATTGCCTCCATGGCCAAGGGCGGCGTCATCGCATGTCTGCTGCCCGCGACGAGTTTCAACCTCGGCGCGGTGTTCGCGCCCGCGCGCGACATGGTCAAAGCTGGCGTGCCCGTTGCAATGGCGACGGACTTCAACCCCGGCTCCTGCCCGTGCCTGAACATGCAGTTTGTCATCAACCTCGGCTGCCTCAAGTACAAGCTGACGCCGGAGGAGGTCCTCACGGCTGTCACGCTCAACGGCGCCGCGGCGATCGACCTTGCCGACAAGGTCGGCTCTGTCGAAGAGGGCAAGCTGGGCGACCTTGTCATCTGGGACGCGCCCGACCTCGACTACATCTGCTACCGCGTTGGCAGCAATCTTGCAAAAACCGTCATCAAGCGCGGCGAGATCGTGTGAGAGAACGGTAGAGGGAGAACATGATGGATCGGACTGACTACCAAATCCTCAACCTCCTCCAGGACGACAGCCGTTGCACGCTGCGCCGCATGGGAGACCTTGTGGGGCTGACGCCGCCCGCCGTGTCGGAACGCATTCGCCGGATGGAGGAAAGCGGCGTGATCCGCGGCTATCACATCGACGTCGACCGCACGAAGCTCGACTGTAACATCACGGGCTTTATCTCTGTTGCGCTCGAGCCGGACAAGTACGACAAATTCTGCGATTTCTGCGCCTCGCAGAGCGCCATCATCAGCCACTATCACGTGGTGGGTGAGTTCAACGCGCTGCTCCGCTTCGCCGTGCGCGACACGCAGCAGCTCGACCAGCTTCTCTCCCTCATCAAGAAGTTCGGCGACTCGCGCACCTCGATCGAGCTCAAGACGCTCTTCGACAGCAAGGAGATCCCGCTGCCGTAACACAACATTCCCTTTGCACCAAGCAGGGCGGCTTTGGCCGACTCCGCATAAGAAAACATGTTTTCTTATGCGGAGTCGGCCTTGGGCCGCCCTGCTTTTTTGCGCGATCTGAATGCCCCCTTGCTTTTTTGGGGCCATTCCCGCGCATCTGTGTGTTGCGAAAAAAGGCGAAAACTGCTATACTTTAATTTACTGAATGAGCATCATTTGGGGAGGGAATCTATCGTGCAGCTTGAACAGAGGCAGACGCTGAGCCAAAAGCTCGTGCTGACGCAGACGATGCGCCAGTCGCTCGACTGTTTGCAGCTCTCCGCGCCGGAGCTTGCCGAATACGTGCAGGAAGTCGCGCTCTCAAACCCGCTGCTCGACGTACAGTCCCCCACCTATTACGAGACCGAGCTCCCCAGCGAGGCCGCTCCCGCCGAGCGTGAACCGCTCGAGGTTCGCGAGACGGACTCGTGGCGCGGCGTCACCTCCTCCGGTATGGAGGAGGTGCAGGACTTCACCGCCTTTTTGACGCGCGAAAAAACGTTCCGCGACCACCTGACCGAGCAGATCGGGCAGATGAAGCTCGTCGACGACGAGCTTCTGCGCCTGTGCCGCTTTTTGATCGACTGCCTCGACGAGCGCGGCTATCTTGACTGCCCGCTCGAAGAGCTGTCACGCGAATTCGACATCCCGCTCTTCTCGCTCGAGCAGGCGCTGTTTGCCGTGCAGATGCTCGACCCGCCGGGCGTCGGCGCGCGGAATCTGTCGGAATGCCTGACGCTCCAGCTTGCGCAGGACCGCTCGCTCGACCCGCTGGCACTGAAGATCGCGCGCGACGGCTTAGAAATGCTCGGCAAGCGCAACTTTTCCGGCCTTGCCGTTCTGCTCGGCGTCAGCGTCAACGAAGCCAAGGCCGCCGCTTCCAAGGTGCTCGCGCTCAACCCGATCCCCTCGCGCAGCTTTGCCGGCAGCGAGCAGATCGCCTATGTCGCCCCCGACGCGGAATTTTCCGTGCAGCAGGGCCAGCTCGTCATCGAGCTCAACGAGCGCATTCTGCCGCGCCTGTCCGTCAACGCCGAATACGCCGCGCTGATGAACACGAGCGACGACCCCGAGGTCCAGCGCTACGTGAAAGAAAAGCTCTCCGAAGCACAGACCCTCATCAAGGGCGTCCACACCCGCTGCGACACGCTCGTACAGATGCTCACGCTCATCGGGCGCGAGCAGCACGGCTTTTTCTGTGGCGGCGAGGCACTGCTGCCCGTGACGATGCAGCAGCTTTCCGAAAAAATGGGCGTCAGCACCTCCACCGTGAGCCGTGCGGCGCAGAATAAATACATTCAGTTCCAGGGCAGGATCATCCCCGTGCGCAGCTTTTTCACCACGGCGATCCGCCCCGACGCGGCAGTCTCGTCCCACGCGGTCAAGCAGCGGCTGCAAAGCCTCATTCGCGCAGAGGTCCCATCCGCGCCGCTCTCGGACGAGGCGCTTCGTCTGACGCTCTCGGCTCTCGGCATCGAGGTCAGCCGCCGCGCCGTCGCCAAGTACCGCGCGGAAATGGACATTCCGTCCTC
>ERZ791753.2082-NODE-2082-length-10910-cov-3.750345_pt1 | contig 10910 bp, 13 predicted proteins | sample MGYA00509951_ERZ791753 | MGnify/ENA primary metagenome ERZ791753 (study PRJEB30046, sample SAMN00792026) | human gut metagenome | study: EMG produced TPA metagenomics assembly of the A metagenome-wide association study of gut microbiota in type 2... | reverse complement strand
GAACTGCACCGCGCCTTCCCGGAAGCGGTCCTGTTTATTCACCCGCTGGATGCGAAAGCGCGCGATCTGCGCCGTGGCGACAAAGTGAAAGTGGTTTCTCGCCGTGGCGAAGTGATCTCGATTGTCGAAACGCGCGGTCGTAACCGTCCGCCGCAGGGCCTGGTGTACATGCCGTTCTTCGATGCCGCACAGCTGGTTAACAAACTGACGCTGGATGCGACCGATCCGCTCTCGAAAGAGACGGACTTCAAGAAGTGCGCGGTCAAACTGGAGAAGGTGTAAGCCATTATGTCCCGGTCAGCGAAACCTCAAAATGGTCGCCGCCGCTTTCTGCGCGATGTCGTTCGCACAGCTGGCGGGCTGGCTGCCGTGGGTGTGGCGCTGGGGTTACAACAGCAAACCGCACGCGCATCTGGCGTGCGGTTGCGCCCGCCCGGAGCCATAAACGAGAACGCCTTTGCCAGTGCCTGTGTGCGTTGCGGTCAGTGTGTTCAGGCTTGCCCTTACGACACCTTAAAACTGGCGACGCTGGCCTCTGGCCTGTCGGCGGGCACGCCATATTTTGTCGCACGGGATATTCCTTGCGAAATGTGTGAGGACATTCCGTGCGCCAAAGTGTGCCCGAGCGGTGCGCTGGATCGTGAGATCGAATCGATCGACGACGCGCGAATGGGGCTGGCGGTACTGGTGGACCAGGAAAACTGTCTCAACTTTCAGGGGCTGCGCTGCGATGTTTGTTATCGCGAATGCCCGAAAATTGATGAGGCCATCACCCTGGAGCTGGAGCGCAACACGCGTACCGGTAAGCACGCCCGCTTTCTGCCGACGGTTCACAGCGACGCCTGTACCGGTTGCGGTAAGTGCGAAAAAGTGTGCGTGCTGGAACAACCGGCAATCAAGGTGTTACCGCTGTCACTAGCGAAAGGGGAGTTAGGTCACCATTACCGCTTCGGCTGGCTGGAGGGGAACAATGGCAAATCGTAAACGTGACGCCGGGCGCGAGGCGCTGGAGAAAAAAGGCTGGTGGCGCAGTCACCGTTGGTTAGTGTTACGTCGCCTTTGTCAGTTCTTCGTGCTGGGGATGTTTTTGAGCGGTCCGTGGTTTGGTGTGTGGATCTTGCACGGCAACTACAGCAGTAGCCTGTTATTCGACACCGTTCCGCTGACCGATCCGCTGATGACGCTGCAAAGTCTTGCCAGCGGTCATCTGCCGGCCTCGGTGGCGCTGACCGGAGCGGTGATTATCACCGTGCTCTACGCCCTGGCAGGAAAGCGATTATTTTGCAGCTGGGTCTGCCCGCTGAACCCGATTACCGACTTAGCGAACTGGTTACGCAGGCGCTTTGACCTCAATCAGTCTGCGACGATCCCACGCCACATTCGCTACGTGCTGTTGGTGGTCATTCTGCTGGGATCGGCCTTAACCGGCACGCTCATCTGGGAATGGATCAACCCCGTTTCCCTGATGGGGCGCAGTCTGGTAATGGGATTCGGCAGCGGCGCGCTGCTTATTCTCGCGCTGTTTTTATTTGATCTACTGGTCGTTGAACACGGCTGGTGCGGGCACATTTGTCCGGTTGGCGCGCTGTATGGCGTGCTGGGTAGCAAAGGTGTGATTACCGTTGCGGCCACCGATCGGCAGAAATGTAACCGCTGTATGGATTGTTTTCATGTTTGCCCGGAACCGCATGTGCTACGTGCCCCGGTGCTGGATGAACAAAGCCCGGTGCAGGTCACCAGCCGCGATTGCATGACGTGCGGTCGCTGCGTGGATGTCTGTTCTGAGGATGTATTTACAATAACTACACGATGGAGTTCGGGAGCGAAATCATGAAAAGCCATGACCTGAAGAAAGCGCTGTGTCAATGGACGGCGATGCTGGCCCTGGTGGTGAGCGGCGCGGTTTGGGCGGCTAATGGCGTCGATTTTAGCCAGTCGCCGGAAGTATCCGGGACGCAGGAAGGGGCCATTCGGATGCCAAAAGAGCAGGATCGGATGCCGCTGAACTATGTGAATCAGCCGCCAATGATCCCGCATAGCGTTGAAGGTTATCAGGTAACGACCAATACCAACCGCTGCTTGCAGTGCCACGGTGTCGAAAGCTATCGCACCACTGGCGCGCCGCGTATCAGTCCTACTCACTTTATGGACAGCGACGGCAAAGTGGGCGCAGAAGTGGCTCCGCGTCGTTATTTCTGTCTGCAATGTCACGTACCGCAGGCCGATACCGCGCCAATCGTGGGGAATACCTTTACCCCATCAAAAGGTTACGGGAAATAAGAGGTTATTATGGGAAATTCTGACCGTAAGCCTGGTCTGATTAAGCGCCTGTGGAAATGGTGGCGTACCCCCAGCCGTCTGGCGCTGGGGACGCTGCTGTTGATCGGTTTTGTTGGCGGCATCGTCTTCTGGGGCGGCTTTAACACCGGGATGGAAAAAGCCAATACCGAAGAGTTCTGCATTAGCTGCCACGAAATGCGTAACACGGTGTATCAGGAATACATGGATTCCGTGCACTACAACAACCGTAGCGGCGTTCGTGCGACCTGTCCGGATTGTCACGTTCCGCACGAGTTTGTGCCGAAGATGATACGCAAGCTCAAAGCAAGTAAAGAGCTGTATGGTAAAATTTTTGGCGTTATTGACACGCCGCAGAAATTTGAAGCTCATCGCCTGACGATGGCACAGAATGAGTGGCGGCGCATGAAGGACAATAACTCGCAGGAGTGCCGTAACTGTCACAACTTCGAGTATATGGATACAACCGCCCAGAAATCGGTTGCCGCGAAGATGCATGACCAGGCGGTGAAAGATGGGCAAACCTGTATTGATTGCCATAAAGGGATAGCGCACAAGCTGCCCGATATGCGCGAAGTCGAGCCAGGTTTTTAACAGGGTTATTGCGTGGGTATGCTTGAAGCCAGAGAGTTACTTTGCGAGCGGGATGAACGAACCTTATTTAGTGGCTTGTCATTTACGCTGAACGCAGGAGAGTGGGTACAAATCACCGGTAGCAACGGCGCGGGGAAGACAACGCTTCTCCGTTTGCTGACGGGGTTGTCTCGCCCTGATGCGGGTGACGTTCTCTGGCAAGGGCAGCCCTTGCATCAGGTACGCGACAGCTACCATCAAAACCTGTTATGGATAGGCCATCAGCCGGGGATCAAAACCCGGCTGACGGCGTTAGAAAATCTGCACTTTTATCATCGCGATGGCGATACCGCACAATGTCTGGAAGCCCTGGCGCAGGCTGGGCTTGCCGGATTCGAAGATATTCCGGTAAATCAACTTTCTGCCGGGCAACAACGCCGCGTCGCTTTAGCGCGTCTGTGGCTGACCCGTGCCACGTTATGGATCCTCGACGAGCCTTTTACCGCGATTGACGTTAACGGCGTCGATCGTCTGACCCAGCGTATGGCGCAGCATACGGAGCAGGGGGGGACTGTGATTCTGACTACCCACCAGCCGCTCAACGTTGCTGAAAGTAAAATTCGCCGCATTTCACTGACGCAAACGGGGGCCGCATGATGTTCTGGCGCATTTTCCGTCTTGAGCTGCGCGTGGCGTTTCGCCACAGCGCCGAAATCGCCAACCCGCTGTGGTTCTTCCTGATTGTCATTACCCTTTTTCCGCTCAGTATCGGTCCGGAGCCGCAACTGCTGGCGCGTATTGCACCGGGCATTATCTGGGTTGCCGCGCTGCTTTCATCCTTGCTGGCACTCGAGCGACTGTTCCGTGACGATTTGCAGGACGGCAGTCTTGAACAATTGATGTTGTTGCCGTTACCCTTGCCCGCCGTTGTGCTGGCGAAGGTGATGGCGCACTGGATGGTAACCGGTCTGCCGTTACTCATCCTTTCGCCCCTGGTAGCAATGCAACTGGGAATGGATGTTTATGGCTGGCAAGTGATGGCGCTGACGCTGCTGCTGGGAACGCCTACGCTTGGCTTTCTCGGTGCACCGGGCGTGGCGCTGACAGTGGGACTTAAGCGCGGTGGTGTGCTGCTCAGCATACTGGTGTTACCGCTGACTATCCCATTACTCATCTTTGCCACCGCCGCGATGGACGCGGCTTCTATGCATTTGCCCGTTGATGGGTATCTGGCAATTTTAGGCGCGTTGCTGGCAGGCACCGCGACATTAAGTCCTTTTGCGACGGCGGCAGCGTTACGAATCAGCATTCAATAACGCTGGATTACTGATTTTTGTTCGAGTCTGGTATCGAAACTATGTGGAAAACACTGCATCAACTGGCGATCCCACCACGGCTGTATCAAATCTGTGGCTGGTTTATACCGTGGCTGGCAATTGCCAGTGTGGTCGTGCTTACCGTCGGCTGGATCTGGGGATTCGGCTTTGCTCCGGCTGATTATCAGCAGGGAAATAGCTACCGCATTATCTACCTGCATGTGCCTGCGGCGATCTGGTCGATGGGCATTTATGCATCAATGGCGGTGGCGGCGTTTATTGGCCTTGTCTGGCAGATGAAAATGGCCAACCTGGCGGTGGCGGCGATGGCCCCCATTGGTGCCGTGTTTACCTTTATTGCCCTGGTTACCGGCTCTGCATGGGGAAAACCGATGTGGGGCACCTGGTGGGTATGGGATGCACGTCTGACTTCTGAACTGGTGCTGCTGTTTTTGTATGTGGGTGTGATTGCCCTGTGGCACGCCTTCGACGACCGCCGTCTGGCGGGCCGTGCGGCAGGTATCCTGGTGCTGATTGGCGTGGTGAATCTGCCGATTATTCATTACTCCGTGGAGTGGTGGAACACCCTGCACCAGGGATCAACGCGGATGCAGCAAAGTATCGATCCGGCGATGCGTTCGCCGCTGCGCTGGTCGATTTTTGGCTTCCTGCTCCTGTCTGCCACGCTGACGCTGATGCGGATGCGTAATTTGATTTTGCTGATGGAAAAACGCCGTCCGTGGGTGAGTGAACTGATACTGAAAAGAGGCCGTAAATGACCCCTGCATTTGCTTCCTGGAATGAATTTTTCGCAATGGGCGGTTACGCCTTTTTTGTCTGGCTGGCGGTGGTGATGACCGTCATTCCGCTGGTGGTTTTGGTCGTGCACTCGGTGATGCAGCATCGCGCAATTCTGCGTGGCGTGGCGCAACAGCGGGCGCGTGAGGCGCGTTTACGTGCTGCGCAACAGCAGGAGGCTGCATGAATATTCGCCGTAAAAACCGCTTGTGGATTGCCTGTGCCGTGTTGGCGGGGCTGGCGCTGACTATCGGTCTGGTGCTATATGCGCTGCGCTCGAATATCGATCTCTTTTATACGCCGGGGGAAATTCTCTACGGCAAGCGTGAAACTCAGCAAATGCCGGAAGTCGGTCAGCGTCTGCGCGTTGGCGGGATGGTGATGCCGGGTAGTGTGCAGCGCGATCCCAATTCGCTAAAAGTAACTTTCACCATTTACGACGCTGAAGGTTCAGTAGATGTCTCTTACGAAGGCATTTTGCCGGATCTGTTCCGTGAAGGGCAGGGCGTTGTGGTGCAGGGCGAACTGGAAGAAGGCAATCATATCCTCGCGAAAGAAGTGCTGGCGAAACACGATGAAAACTACACGCCGCCAGAAGTTGAGAAAGCGATGGAAGCCAATCACCGTCGCCCGGCGAGTGTTTATAAGGACCCAGCATCATGATGCCGGAAATTGGTAACGGGCTGCTGTGTCTGGCGCTAGGAATTGCGCTGCTGCTGTCCGTGTATCCGCTATGGGGCGTAGCGCGCGGAGATGCGCGCATGATGGCATCTTCCCGCTTGTTTGCCTGGCTGCTGTTTATGTCTGTGGCTGGCGCATTTCTGGTACTGGTCAATGCCTTCGTGGTCAACGACTTCACCGTCACCTATGTTGCCAGCAACTCCAATACCCAGCTTCCGGTGTGGTATCGCGTGGCGGCCACCTGGGGCGCGCATGAAGGCTCGCTCCTGCTGTGGGTGCTGCTGATGAGCGGCTGGACCTTTGCGGTAGCGATTTTTAGTCAGCGTATTCCGCTGGATATTGTGGCCCGCGTACTGGCGATAATGGGGATGGTCAGCGTCGGCTTTTTGCTGTTCATTCTCTTTACCTCTAACCCGTTCTCACGCACGTTGCCGAACTTCCCGATTGAAGGTCGCGATCTTAACCCGCTGTTACAGGATCCGGGGCTGATCTTCCATCCGCCTCTGCTTTATATGGGGTACGTCGGCTTCTCGGTGGCGTTTGCTTTTGCCATTGCTTCTTTGTTGAGCGGGCGTCTGGACAGCACTTATGCGCGTTTTACTCGTCCGTGGACGCTGGCGGCGTGGATCTTCTTGACGCTCGGCATTGTGCTCGGTTCCGCATGGGCCTATTACGAACTCGGCTGGGGCGGCTGGTGGTTCTGGGATCCGGTAGAAAACGCCTCGTTTATGCCGTGGCTGGTGGGGACTGCGCTGATGCACTCACTGGCGGTCACTGAACAACGCGCCAGCTTCAAAGCGTGGACATTACTGCTGGCAATCAGTGCCTTCTCGTTGTGTCTGCTGGGGACTTTCCTGGTGCGTTCCGGCGTGCTGGTATCGGTACACGCGTTTGCCTCTGATCCGGCACGCGGTATGTTTATCCTCGCCTTTATGGTACTGGTGATTGGTGGTTCGCTGCTGCTGTTTGCCGCGCGTGGACACAAAGTTCGCTCACGCGTAAACAATGCGCTGTGGTCGCGGGAATCTTTGCTGTTAGCGAACAACGTTTTGCTGGTCGCCGCGATGCTGGTGGTGTTGCTGGGGACGTTGCTGCCGCTGGTGCACAAGCAACTGGGACTGGGCAGTATTTCGATTGGCGAACCGTTCTTCAACACCATGTTTACCTGGCTGATGGTGCCGTTTGCGCTACTGCTTGGTGTCGGTCCTCTGGTGTGCTGGGGGCGCGATCGCCCACGTAAGATCCGCAATTTATTGATTTTCGCCTTTATCTCTACGCTGGTGCTGTCTCTGCTGTTGCCGTGGCTGTTCGAAAGCAAAGTGGTGGCGATGACGGTGCTCGGCCTGGCAATGGCCTGCTGGATTGCGGTGCTGGCAATTGCGGAAGCTGCGCTGCGTATTTCACGCGGCACGAAAACCACCTTCAGTTATTGGGGAATGGTGGCGGCTCACCTGGGGCTGGCAGTGACAATTGTTGGTATTGCCTTTAGCCAGAACTATAGCGTTGAGCGTGATGTGCGCATGAAGTCCGGCGATAGTGTCGATATTCATGAATATCGCTTCACCTTCCGTGATGTCAAAGAGGTGACTGGCCCGAACTGGCGTGGCGGTGTGGCGACTATCGGCGTAACGCGCGATGGCAAGCCGGAAACGGTGCTGTATGCGGAAAAACGTTATTACAACACTGCCGGGTCGATGATGACCGAAGCGGCGATTGACGGCGGCATCACGCGTGACCTGTACGCCGCGCTCGGTGAAGAGCTGGAAAACGGCGCGTGGGCCGTGCGTCTTTACTACAAACCGTTTGTTCGCTGGATTTGGGCGGGCGGGCTGATGATGGCATTGGGCGGGCTGCTGTGCTTGTTTGATCCTCGCTATCGTAAGCGCGTGAGTCCGCAAAAAACTGCGCCGGAGGCTGTATGAAGCGCAAAGTATTGTTAATTCCGTTGATTATCTTCCTGGCGATTGCCGCGGCGCTACTGTGGCAGCTGGCGCGTAATGCCGAAGGGGATGATCCGACCAATCTGGAATCGGCGCTCATTGGCAAGCCAGTGCCGAAGTTTCGCCTCGAATCACTGGACAATCCGGGGCAGTTTTATCAGGCGGATGTGCTGACTCAGGGCAAACCTGTGCTGCTTAACGTCTGGGCGACCTGGTGTCCGACCTGCCGTGCGGAACATCAATATCTGAATCAGCTTTCTGCGCAGGGCATCCGCGTGGTCGGCATGAACTATAAAGACGATCGCCAGAAGGCAATCAGCTGGCTGAAAGAGCTGGGTAATCCTTACGCACTAAGCCTGTTTGATGGCGACGGCATGTTAGGGCTGGATCTCGGTGTCTATGGCGCGCCAGAAACGTTTCTTATTGACGGCAACGGCATCATTCGCTATCGCCATGCGGGCGATCTCAATCCTCGCGTCTGGGAAGAAGAGATCAAGCCGCTGTGGGAGAAATACAGTAAGGAGGCCGCACAATGAGGTTTTTATTGGGCGTGCTGATGCTGATGATCTCCGGCTCAGCGCTGGCGACCATCGACGTGTTGCAGTTTAAAGATGAAGCACAGGAACAACAGTTCCGTCAGCTCACTGAAGAACTGCGCTGCCCGAAATGCCAGAACAACAGCATTGCCGATTCCAACTCGATGATTGCCACCGACCTGCGCCAGAAAGTGTATGAACTGATGCAGGAAGGTAAAAGTAAGAAAGAGATTGTCGATTATATGGTGGCGCGTTACGGCAACTTCGTCACTTACAATCCGCCGTTAACGCCGCTGACCGTGCTGCTGTGGGTGCTTCCGGTAGTGGCTATTGGCATTGGCGGTTGGGTCATTTACGCCCGTTCGCGGCGTCGGGTACGCGTGGTGCCGGACGCGTTTCCTGAACAAAGCGTGCCGGAAGGTAAGCGTGCCGGATATATTGTTTATCTGCCGGGTATTGTGGTGGCGTTAATTGTGGCTGGCGTCAGCTACTACCAGACGGGCAATTATCAGCAGGTGAAAATCTGGCAGCAGGCCACGGCACAGGCTCCGGCGTTACTGGACAGGGCGCTGGATCCGAAAGCCGATCCGCTCAACGAAGAAGAGATGTCGCGCCTGGCGCTGGGGATGCGTACTCAACTGCAAAAAAATCCGGGAGATATAGAAGGCTGGATTATGTTGGGCCGCGTTGGCATGGCGCTGGGTAACGCCAGTATTGCCACCGATGCATACGCTACTGCATATCGCCTCGATCCGAAGAACAGTGATGCGGCGCTCGGATACGCTGAAGCGTTGACACGTTCATCTGATCCCAACGACAACCGCCTGGGTGGTGAACTGCTACGCCAGTTGGTGAGAACTGACCACAGCAATATCCGTGTGTTAAGCATGTATGCGTTTAATGCCTTTGAGCAGCAGCGATTTGGCGAAGCCGTTGCCGCGTGGGAGATGATGTTGAAACTCTTACCTGCCAATGATACTCGCCGTGCGGTGATTGAACGTAGTATCGCGCAGGCGATGCAACATTTGTCGCCGCAGGAGAGTAAATAAAAAGAGGCCCGATGGTGATGCCATCGGGCTATTTTTATTGTGCCCCGCGTTGTTGCAGGAACAGAATGGTGGCCGCCACGCGTGAGCGGACATTGAGTTTACGCAGCAGATTGCGAATGTGTACTTTTACTGTCTGCTCGGAAATATTCAACACCGAGGCAATCTGTTTATTTGACAGCCCCTGTGCCAGCTCGTGCAGAACATCCAGCTCGCGCTCCGTCAGCACGCTGAAGGGATCTTCTTCCGCGCCAAACATTTCACGTTCACGTAAGTACTGATTGACGCGTTCGCTAAAGACTTTGCTGCCTTTCGCTCCGGCACGAATCGCTTCCAGCAACACTTCCGGGTCGCTGTCTTTCAACAGATAACCGTCTGCGCCTGCGTCTATCAGCGCAAAGACATCGCTGGAGGCATCTGATACGGTCAGGATAATAATTTGCGCGGTAACGCCATCCCTGCGCAAGGCATTGAGGGTATCCAGGCCACTCATACCTTTCATATTGAGATCCAGTAAGATCACGTCGATATCCAGCCTATTCGCCAGATCGATCGCGCTCGCGCCGTCGCCCGCTTCGGCGACCACTTCAAAGCCAGGATCAAGCTCCAGTAACTGACGAACACCGCGTCGCATAAGTGGATGATCATCCACAATCATCACCTGAAAAGGCGTTGCTTCAGGCATAGTAGTCTCCTGAGGTTTTATTAGAATCATTATGTTTGAGCGTAGCGTTGGTAACGCTACCAGGCGCGTGAATGTTACCCCATTTTATGTATGGACATGTAGTGAAAACTACAACCTTGTCGTTCGCTTTGGCATCATTTTCATTATAAAGACGGAATTTTGCATCAGCTTCTCATCAAGAAAAACAACTAAAAAATCAATCACAATACTTGTGCATTTCTTTAAACAGTTTTTAAAAACTGACTCCGGGTATGGAGCTATGGGTATTTTCTTTACCCAATGCTTTTAACAGCAATTAATTTCATAGGATGAAAGCTCAATGCATCAATCTGGTTCTGTTTCTCTTTGTCGTTCCGCAATATCTGTTCTGGTGGCTACAGCGTTATATTCACCCATAGCATTGGCATCAACAGTTGAGTATGGTGAGACAGTTGATGGTGTTGTCCTGGAAAAAGATATCCAGCTGGTTTATGGGACCGCCAATAATACGAAAATCAATCCTGGCGGAGAACAGCATATTAAAGAATTTGGTGTAAGTAGTAATACTGAAATTAACGGCGGGTATCAGTACATTGAAATGAATGGCACCGCAGAATACTCAGTATTAAATGACGGTTATCAAATTGTTCAAATGGGTGGTGCGGCAAACCAGACTACGATCAATAATGGAGTGCTACAGGTTTATGGCGCGGCGACTGATCCCACGATTAAAGGAGGGCGCGGTGATGCGGCATTTACGTTGGGCAATGCCGGAAGCGTTGTTGATATCAGTACGTATGAATATACCTTGCTGGATAATGGCAACCATAGCTGGAGTCTCGCAGAGAATCGCGTACAAATGCCCCCTTCAACCACGGATGTGCTGAATATGGCGGCAGCACAACCGCTGGTATTTGATGCAGAACTGGACACCGTGCGTGAGCGTCTTGGTAGCGTAAAGGGCGGCGATGTGGAGTTCGGCAATTAACAGCCGCAACAGCGTGAACACTGATGCGGGAGCTGGCTTTGAGCAAACATTGACGGGCCTGACGCTCGGT
>ERZ791753.2069-NODE-2069-length-10959-cov-2.099596_pt1 | contig 10959 bp, 9 predicted proteins | sample MGYA00509951_ERZ791753 | MGnify/ENA primary metagenome ERZ791753 (study PRJEB30046, sample SAMN00792026) | human gut metagenome | study: EMG produced TPA metagenomics assembly of the A metagenome-wide association study of gut microbiota in type 2... | reverse complement strand
CTTTCATCCCTATTTGTGCCGAGAGCGAAGCGGTCGGCATGGTGATTATTATGTAAGCAGGAATAGGGATATATTATGTAAGCATTAGTCGAATGAAACCATTGATGCGATGTGTTGTTTGCACTTTTTGAGCTTTCTGCGCAAGCATGATAGCTTAATATACAATAACCGCCTGATCAGCTCGAAAGCCCGAACGGGCACGAATGCGATGGTTTTATTCCGCTACTGACAGAAGATACTCAGTAATATGAATAGGAGCATATCATTATGAAAATGGTTAAAATGGCTTTGGTTGGTGCGGGAATCTGGGGAGTAAATCACGCTCGTATCTACAAAGCTCATCCGTTTGCCGATGTCGTTGCCATCTGCGATATGGATCTCAAGAAGGCACAGCGCGTTGCGCATGAGGAGGGAATTCCCCATGTGTACGATGATTGCAACAAAATGTTTTCTGAATGTGATTGTGATGCAGTAGCTATTGTAACACCAGACTTTGCACATGCTGACGTGGCCGTTTCTGCAGCTAATGCGGGCAAGCACATCCTGATTGAAAAACCGCTTGCGACCACCCGCGAAGACATTTTTCGTATATTGGAGGCCGTAGAAAAAAACCATGTACGGGCTATGGTTGATCTCCACAATCGATGGAATCCGCCTTTTCATGCCGCCTATCAGTCTGTGCAAGCTGGCGAACTGGGGAAAGTCTACAGCGCATACTATCGCTTGAATGATGTCCGCTGGGTAGCTACGGATATGCTTCCCTGGGCCTCAAAGTCATCCATTTTGTGGTTTTTGGGGAGTCATAGTATAGATACGCTCATGTGGATGTTCGCCGCACGTCCGAAACGGGTATACTGTGTAAGTAAAAAAGGTGTCCTAAGCAGGCCCGGCGTCTTAAACCGCGCGGGGGAACCCATACCCGAAGGTGTGGACACGGTGGATGAGTATCTGAGTACCCTTGAGTTTGAAAATGGTGCCGTAGCGCAAATGGAGAATGGCTGGGTAACCCCGAATGCCAACCCGTGTGTTAACGATATTAAGTTTACCATTCTAGGTGACCGTGGCATGATCTCTGTGGATGCATCCAACCATAATATGATTCAGAAATATACTGACCATGAGGTGATCGTACCCGATGTAATCGTGCAAAACAGAATTTTTGGCCAACCCAAGGGTTTTGCCTTTGAGAGTATTCGCACTTTCGTAGACTGTCTTCTTTCTGGAGAAGAATTTCCTGTTACGCTTCGCGAATCAGCCTATGGTGCCCTCGCCATTCTTTCCATCATGAAATCTGCTGAATCGCATGTGCCTGTGGATGTGGATTATGGCATTTTGCAGTCAGATCAATATGGCAATACATAATAATATATTTGCTGGAAATATCAAATCAATGGTCGGCATTCTTATGGTAGTGTCTGGAACTGGGCCTGTTGACAAGGACGAAAAATGGGCTGGAAATTCATATTCACAGCCCATATTTTTATCAATATATCGCAGAAAAGACGGCACAAAGGTAGACTGGAGATATTCCTCAGCTGCTGTAAGAATGCCTCGTTTTCGGATTCTTGAAAGATTATACCTTTGTTTCATAGCAGCAAAGCTGCCCTCAGCCCTGATTTTCCGTTTTTGTCATGCAAAGGCATTCTGGAATGCAGCCCTTTGAGCGCATTTTTAATAAAGATTGGACCTTTATCCCAATCCATGAGCAGTAACGGGCCGCCATGGGAGCCTGCCCTGTCTGAAAAGCTCTGCGGACGCAGCCTTCTCCTTTTCATTTACGTATCGTAGATGGGATATCGCCTACCCTCTCGCATCAGCACAGGGATGATTTCGATTGGCGCGGGTACCGCAACGGTCTGCCCGCCCTCATAGGTTATTCCGGTATTTGCATCGTCCACCGGCATGCGGCAGGCAGATATACCGAACGCTGTTCCTGACCAGCTTCCATCACCGGTGCCACAAGCAAATCCGGACCAAACATGTACGCATCTTCGACATGCCAGCATTTGACGTCGTCAGGAAACTCAAAAAACAGCGGACGCATCACCGGCATCCCCGTCTCGTGCGCCTCCCGCATCAGGCGACGTACATAGGGCCTCAGCCGTTGACGAATCATCAGATAGCGGCAAAGCACCTTGTAGACCTTATCGCCAAAGCTCCAGACCTCGTTGGGCTGGCCACTGGACATTTGACGCACATGGTCAATTGACTCCACTTCCTGCTCATATAACGGCTGCCGCTCTCCATGCATGCGAAACACAGGGCAAAAGCAACCCCAGGCAAACCATCTCATCAGCAGCTCGCGGAAGGCGGGATCATCCGTCATGCCTCCCAGAAACCCGCCGATATCGCAGGTCCACCATGGAATACCTGCAACGCCCATGCTCAAACCGGCTTGCAGCTGCTCGCGCATGGCCCGGAAGGAGGAATGGATATCGCCCGACCAGGCGAGCACGCCATATTTCTGGCTGCCCACCCAGGCACTGCGCGTCAGGTTGATGATTTCGCGCTCGCCTGCTTCCTTCAATCCTTCGTAAAATCCTCGTGCATATTCCAGCGGATAAATGTTTGCACACTGCGCTGCCGGACCAGCAAAGTAGCGGTAGTTGTCGAAGTCGTAAACATCATACTCCGGTTCTGCCTCATCCAGCCAAAAGCAGCGGATTCCCTTTTCGTAGTAATTATCCCTGCAAAGATTCCAGACAAAGCTCCGCGCTCCCGGATGCGTAGCATCATAGAACACCGCATTTTCCATCCAGGTCATATGTATGGGGCTCCCTCGGTCAGACTGCACCAGGTAACCTTGCGCCTTCATTTCGTCATAGTATCTGCTTCGGGTATCGACCGTGGGCCAGACGGAAACCGCCGTTTCAATCCCCATTTTCTTTAATTCCTTGACCATGGAATCCGGATCAGGCCAGTCCCGGGGTTCAAAACGGTACTCACCCTGTCTTGTCCAGTGAAAAAAATCAATGACTATAACGTCCAGCGGAAGCCCTCTGCGCTTGTACTCCCGCGCCACGCTCAATACTTCCTTCTGGTTCTGATAGCGAAGTTTGGATTGCCAGTATCCCAGCCCATATTCGGGCATCATAGGCACGCGACCGGTAACCGCCGAATACTGAAAAATGATTTCCTGCGGTGTATCTCCAGCTGTTATATAATAGTCCAGTTTGGCGGTACGCTGTGCCTGCCACTGAGTTATGTTGCTGGCAAACGTCACGCTGCCCACAGCAGGATTATTCCATAGAAAACCATATCCTCGGCTCGACAGAACAAACGGCACACTGGCCTGGCTGTTGCGCTGAGCCAGTTCCAGGACGCATCCCTTTTTATCCAGCTGCTTTTGCTGGTATTGTCCCATGCCGAAAAGCTGCTCATCATCAAACGCCTCAAAGCGTGCCGTCAATTTCACCTCTTTCACGCCCGGTACCGGCGTCATTTCCCTTGCGCTGATTCGCAGCGGTACACAGTAGCGGTTAATCCTGTCGCGATTGCGCCAGTATTCGGCTGTCAGCATCTCTCCACGCTGGTTATAATAGCAGATCCATCCCTCCGCATTGACAGTAGCCGTAATTTTCCCATTTGTAATCCGCCCGATCGTTTCCCACCGATGATGGACTTGTTTCTCTTCTCCCAGGTACCACGGATCCGTCGTGTCAACCTTCTCAAAAGAAATCTGCGAGCAGGTTTTTTCGGGCGGTTCATTCAAGGCCCAGTCATGAGTATCCATTTGCGGATAAGGCGACATTCGCAAACGAAGCGCATTTTCTCCCCACGGCTCTAGCCATAGCCTGGAATTTCCATCAGCGACAACCAACCTGTGCTTTTCCTGATATATCTTCAATTGTCAATTCTCCTTGTTAATTCATAAATGGCTCAGTGCTGTGTGCTAGTAGACGAAAGTAGCGGATAAATTCTTTCTTTTCAAGGGTCAGGGGCAAATCTTTACGCCATGCCAGACATATCCAGCTTGAAATAACGGGACTGAGTGGCAATAGCGAGATATGCTCCGGGTGAAAATAGGAAATGGTTTTTTCAAACAGCACAGAAATTCCCTGATGATTCTCCAAAAGGCTGATAAGGCTCTCCAGTCGAGTGGTTGTATGAACCACGTTAGGCATGAACCCCAGCCGCAGGCAAGGCGCCACCAATCGATTAAGAATACCTGCCCGATCATCCAAAAGAACCATTGGCTGATTTCTCAGATCTGCCAAGGATATGCTTCCGCGTTTTTCCAGCGCATGCCCTCTGGGCATCGCGCAGATTAGGCGATCTTCGCAAAGAAATACGGAGTTCCACTGACTGTAATCAATCGTTTCTGCACGCACAAATGCAAAATCGCAAGCATTCGTTTCTATTTTCTGTCCGATATCCGCGCTCTCAATTTCCGTTATTTTTACCCCAATAGAAGCGTGTTCCCCACAAAACCGGCTCAACTTTTCAGAAAGGCCATATTGTGCAATAACCGGAAGCGTTGCAATTCGAAGCACACATTTTTTATGATTTAGATATTCACTGCAAAGATTCAGCATTCCCGTATATTGTTCATTTAGCCGTTCCAGCGAGGGGAGTAGAACCTGACCAAGTTCACTGAGCTCGACAGATTTGCCGCTTCGAATGAAGAGCTTTTCTCCTAATTCCTTTTCCAACGAAAGGATATACTTGGATATAGATGATTGGGAGAGAAACATCTTTTCAGCTGTAACGGAAAATGAACGATACTTTACCAGATTGATGAAGGCCGAAATCTGCTGAAAATTCATGCCTGCCCTGTCCTCGCTAAACGACTGATGTCAAGCGCTGGAGAAAATATCTGGATGTCTCGCTCACCAGGCGGTCCATCACTGCTTGATTTTTCTCGCTCAGTTTCTTTCCCACTTCAAATCCCGTGCCAAAATCATGCCCCACATCCTCCAGTGCAAGGCGCTGAAAGAGGCAGGCGCATTTCGCTGCCAGTTCAGCATACCACATTCCCTTCGGATGCACAACCTTGTCGCACAGTCCCTGAGCAAAGAAAATGCTTCCATGATATTGTTCGAGGAGCGTATAAGGGTTCAAAAACATGTTTTGCGTGATGAACGCATAGCTTAAATTGCGCTGTCCATACTCGTCCTTCTGGGGGAAAAATCCGTTTTCTCTTGCAATCTCAAAGTTTGCATGCATCGCCTTTTCTCCCCCCAGAAAGCCTTCCACCAGTTCCGTTCCGTTTGACAGGCCGGCAGCCCAGAGAGACATGGTGCATAACTGTGGATGACGGCTGGCAAAGAGCACCGTTTCTCGACCGCCCATGCTGTACCCCTGCACTCCCCAGCGATACTTGTCCGTCCATTCCTGGGCCAGCATCCAGCCAAAGACTGTGTCCATATCGCTTTGCATCGATTTATTGTCATAGGCGGTAAACGGCTCGCTGCTTTCTCCGCAGCCGGCAAAGTCGAAGCGTATACAAGCGATGCCATTTTTGGCAAGCTCGCAGCTTAGCTTATCGTAAAGCCCAAATTCTGACTTGCTGGAATTAAAGCCATGTACCGCCATTACCCAAGGGCATGGAGTATCTTTTTCAGGCCGCGTGAGCAGCGCCGGAATCCGCGTCTGTCTGCACGATAGTATCTCGGGACGAGTTGAAAGCGGTATACGCGGGATCATAATTCATGCCACCTTTCCTTTCTGAGCATTCCGGCCGGCAATGTAGCTCCACGCACCATGACGACGTGGGAGGAAATCACGTTGCCGATACGAACGGCTTCATCCCACGACTTCCCATGCATCCTTGATCCAATGATAGCCGCGATGTGGGCGTCGCCCGCTCCGCTGGCATCGATGCACGAATCCCCATAGCAGGGGATGATGCGCTGGCCCTCCGCGTCAAAGAGCAGTGCTCCGGCATTGCCCAGCGTTACGATTACTGGTGCCCCTGTTTTATCGAAAATGTGCCACGCGGCATCGCTAGCGGTTTGCTCCTTTGTAAGCAGCTTTGCCTCGGTCGCATTCAGATGAAACACGGCCCCCAGACGGAACATGTGGTCGATAGCGCCCGCATCCATGGTGCTGACGCGGGGGCCGGGTGCAAAGAAGATTTCCTCCATTTTGTGCATCTGAAAGTATTCCAGAATCATCGAGGCTGCGCTGGTAACAAACTGATACCCCGCCACATAAGCGCAATCGCAGGCGGAAACCTCCGGTAGCGAAAACCATTCGGGGCACAGCAGGTTCTCCGTGCGTTCACAGGAGATGAACGTGCGCTCGCCGGTGCTGTCAATCAGGCTGATGCAATGCCCGCTTTTGCCAGACATACGCAGGCAGAAGTTGATGCCGCGTTCCTTGAGGTTGCGCACAATGAAATCCCCATAGAATCCTTCCCCAACTGGAAACAGCGGTGTAAACGCAACATCCATCTCGTTGAGGATGCAGGCGACGTTATAGCCGCATCCGCCGCACAGCTCCTCACAGTCAAAAGCGCGAATATCGTCCCCAGCTTTGGGCAGCGCATGAATGCGCATAACCAGATCAACCACTGCGCCGCCAAAGATCAAGCATCGCTTCATGCCAGCTTCCCATGCCTTTCATAAAGCAGTTTTGCATACCCTGACAGGTCCACATCGTTTGCCTGAGAAATCTTCTCTTGCCAACCGGTAGGAAAACTTGACAGTCCATGCGCCGCTCCACAGATAGCTGTGGCCATTGCGCCGATGGTATCGGTATCTCCCCCAAGAACAGCGCATGCCTTTGCGCATTTACAGACATCGAAATGATAGTAGGCCATTGCCAGAGCACAGGCTGTAGACTCCGATGCAGCAGTGCTTGCACCTACCATATAATACAGTTCATCATAAAATGCTTCTGGTCGATCCTTTAGTAACCCGGCTTGCTCTACAGCCCATCTCGTCCTTACACCAATGGAGGGTGTAGGGGTGGATGCGCCCAGTGAGAGCGCGTACTGCTCCACTGAAAGCGCATCGCGTATCATCTGCTCCCGGTCCGCATATGCCAGCGCAGAGCTGACTGCCATTGCGATCATGCATGCAGAAGCGATGGCAATATCGCTTGAATGCGTTACAGCGCAGATGGAGGCGGTGTAACGGCAAAGCTGTCGGCTTTGCTGCGGCGTAAACAACGTGCCCACAGGCGCAATCCGCATTGCCGCCCCGTTTGTGGTAGCGCTGCTGGGGAGCTTCACCGGGTCCACCCCATTGATTATTGCAGCCAGAACCTGGCGGGAGGTCGGCCCAAGAATATTCATTTCAAACGCGTTTTCCTTCTTTGCCCAGGCTATCAGGCGGTTTGCCAGGTCGGCTTTGTTTACTTGAAAATCATTGGCGATAAGGCTGTCCAGCACGACCAGCGCCTGTCCCGTGTCATCGGTGAATTGTCCCGGTTGGTATTGGTAGGAGATCACATTTTGTGGATTGCCATTTAAAAATGTGTCAATGTATGGGTAGGCTTCCTTGGTTTTTTTTCGGCTCCACAGTTCCGGCGGCATGCCCATCGCATCACCGACGGCCATTCCATAAAGCGTTCCAAGGATTTTATCCATGAGCTTATCCATGTTCTCATCCTTTCAAGGCACCTTCCGTAACGCCTTTGATAATATACTTCTGACAGAACAGATAAAAAACAAGGATAGGAACCATTCCAAGTACCAGGCCGGCTGTTGCCAAATCCCACCGCTTCACAAACTGGCTGACAAACAGAAATGTCTTTAATGGAAGTGTCCGCATTCCCGTACGATTGACCAGCAGGGAGGGAAGCAGGAAGTCATTCCAGGTGTTTAGAATGCTTAAAATGCCTACAGTAATAGACATGGTGCGCAGCAACGGAAAAATGATGCTGCAAAACAGCTGAACCATGCTAGCCCCATCAATAATGGCAGATTCTTCTATATCCAGAGGGATACCCTTGATAAAGCCATGATAGAGCACAATGGACATGCTGGAATTGAGCCCAAGATAAGCCAATATTAATCCAAGCCGATTATTCAGGTTCAGCGCTGTCAGTTGTCTTGTCAACGGCAGCATTATGCATTGAAATGGAACCAGCATCGACAACGCGAACAAGAAGAACAAAATACGGGAAGCACGGCTTTTGTAACGCACCAGCACCCAAGCTGTCATGGCGTTGCACAGTACAACCAGCAATGCAGTACCAGCAGAAATCAGCACGGAATTAAAGAAAGTGACTTCAAATTCCAACCCTTCCATTGCAGCAGGGTAGTTTTCCAGCGTAAACACCTCAGCAGCAGGCCATCCCAGAACATGAATATATATTTCCTTAAGAGGCTTAAAGGAACTGATGATCAGGATGTAAACCGGCATAATAATCATCAGTGTCAAAAGCAGACCCACCAGTGCAAACAGCAGGTTTGAGCGCGTACTGCGGCGAACATTCAACCTTTTTATCACAGCTCTACCTCCCTGCGTTTTGTAAGATACAACTGGGAGAGGGTGATGATAGCAACGATCAGAAGATAGATGATCGCCTTTGCCTGAGCATATCCCATATTGTTGTAGGTATAAGCCTCTTTATAGACATTCAACGCCAACATCTCGGTGGTGCGCAACGGATTTCCGTTGGTCAGACTTATATTGTAGTCAAAAATTTTAAAGGAAAAAGCCAGCGTCATAAACAGGCAGGTGGTAAATGCTGGGATCATCAGCGGAAGCGTAATACTTTTCAGGACCTGAAAGCTGTTGGCACCATCGATACGCGCCGCTTCCGCAAGCTGGTCCGGTATTGCCGATAGCTGTGCAATATAAATCAGCATCATATACCCGCCCGACTGCCAAGAAAGCATGATGATCAGTCCCCAGAATCCAGTACTTTCTGTTGACAACCAATGACGCAAAGCAGGAATCCCCAGGCTGACGCCAACTGCATCAAACGCCTGTACAAAGACGAACTGCCAGGTGAAACCGAGCAAGACTCCGCCGATCAGATTGGGCATAAATAGAATGCTTCTCACCAGGTTAGAACCCTTGCGCCCCTGTGTCACCAGCAACGCATAAAAAAAGCCCAGAAGATTTACGACAATTACCGCCACCAGCGCAAACTTGGCAGTAAAAACAAACGAGTGAAAGAATTGTTGGTCTGAAAAGCAGGCCTTGAAATTTTCCAGACCAATCCAGTTGATTTGTTGGCGCATGCCATTCCAATCCGTCATGGCGTAATACATACCCGACAGTGTGGGAAGAATCAGCATCGTCAAAAAAGGGATCAAAGTAGGAAGCGCAAACAGCCAGAATCCGGTGCGGGATCGTTTCATTCGTTGATTCCTCCTTAGGCAGATTGCCTGACCCGCCGGCCCATCAAGCCATCTGGCGGGGCCGTTGCAAAATTGGCGTTTTGAAACGGCCCCGTCATTCAAAACTTTCGTGTTATCACCGAAGTGCACTCCAGGCTTCAATTGCCTGTGCTTTAACTTCATCCCATGAAATCAGATCAGAACAATATGCCTGGAACAATTCGTTCATCTTCTCGGGGAAACCGGTAGGAAAGCCCGTAAAGGCCGTATCTACAGTTTTTCCCTCAGCAAGATATTCGTTCGCACTTTCCATCAACACATCCAGGCGGCCTGTCTTGTCAACAAAATTGTCAAAGGGTGGATTCATGCTCATAATGTCCAGGCACAGGTTCTGCCCTTCCTCCGTTTGATACAACCAGTTGAGCCAGTCCTTTGCAGCAGCCTTTTCAGCCTCGCTTGACATCTTATTGACGACGTCGTAAGCGCCCACGCCACAGCAGATGCTGTCTTCTTTCACCCCCTTCATCGGGAGCGGGAGGAACCCCATGTTTTCTGCCACCTCAGGATCTATGCCCTTCACCTCCAGATAGATCCAGTTCCCCTGCTGGATGACAGCCACACGCTCAATAGCAAAGCCACCGCCAATCTGCATGGAATAGTCTACAGCTGTAAGGGCATAGGGCGTTTCGGCATTGGTCGTATAACGAATCTGCTGATCCGTCAGTTCCTTGAGTGCATCCGAATATGTAAACTCAATGCTTTCGGCCTGCACAGCATCAAGGGAACTGCCCAGCTCAAGTGCAAGCGCCATGTTGGCTGTATGCTTGCCATAGATCCAGTATTCGGCGCCGGATGTTTCCATTACCGCTTCAAGCAACGGAAACTGCTCTCTGAGTTCTCCGGAATCAATCTTTTCCTTGAGTAACGCAAAAGCGGCTTCAATTTTATCAAAGGTATCCAATTCAGCAGCATCAATACCCGCTGCTTCGAATATCCGTTTGTTGTAAACATACCCGTATCCAAGGATTGTGTTGGGGACGCCGTAAACCTTTCCATCAATGGTTGCGCCATCCAACATACCCGGCAACACATGTTCCACCCATGGCTGGTCGGACAGATCTTCCAGATAATCCTGCCAATCCAGAATCTCCTGAGGACCCTCGCAGGCAAAAATCTCCGGATACTCCCCGCTGGCCATCTTTGTACGAAGAATTTCATCCGTTCCTATTTCGACGTTCACTTTTACATTCGGGTGTGATTGCATGTAAATTTCGGCAAGCTGCTGGTATTGATCCGCATATTCAACGCCAAACGAAAACAGGTCTAGCGTCACTTGTTCCTCAGCGAGTGATGTAAAGCCGGTCGAAAGAAGAATGGATACGGACAGAAGAACCATAAGAACCCTTTTCATGTTTTGACTCCTTTCTTTTTTGGTTTTCGATAGTGCCGCCATTGGTTGTCTTAATTATAAGAGCGTTTCTTTCTCTTTTGCAATTCCATTTTCCGTTAGGCATATTCCCAATGGGAATAGCAGATGTCAAAAAACAAAGGCCGTATTCACGACCGTGATGATGCGTTTTTATGATGTGCGTCCCTACATATCCTCTATCCCTGCCAGCCGGGGGGCTTGTAGCTATACGACGTTTGTTAACAAAACGGCATTATTGATATGTTTTGAAGGAAAACAGCCGTGCTCAGAGAACATGGCTGGCTGCTTTCCC
>ERZ791753.2065-NODE-2065-length-10984-cov-2.205874_pt1 | contig 10984 bp, 14 predicted proteins | sample MGYA00509951_ERZ791753 | MGnify/ENA primary metagenome ERZ791753 (study PRJEB30046, sample SAMN00792026) | human gut metagenome | study: EMG produced TPA metagenomics assembly of the A metagenome-wide association study of gut microbiota in type 2... | reverse complement strand
ATCAACGGCGGCGATGTTTTCCTCCAGCTGCGCAAGCTGCTCCCGGGCATGTGACAGCTCCTCCCCGGCAACAGGGCTCAGCGTCCGTTCCAGTTCATCCATGCGTGCCGGGAGCTGCGAAAGCTCGCTGCTCAGGCGCTTGCGGCGGTCCATCAGGCGCTTTTTGGCCTCTTCGGGTTTGCATCCGTCAAGCAGCTCCGCTACCTTCGTAAATTCCGTACGTCCCAGCAGCTCGCTCTCCGGATCGCCGCCCGCCATGGCCATCAGTTGCCTGCGCCGTTCCGTCCAGTGCAGGCGCAGAAATGCGCCGTGGTCTGTCAGCAACTGAAACGTCTTTTCGTCGCCGCCCACCATCGCCTGCACATAGGGCTGGTACTCCTTTTCCAGCTTCACGGGCACATCATCCACCCAGCACAGGGTTTCGTCCCGGTCATAGACCGCTTCGCCCCCGCCGGCGGGTTTCTTCCAGATTTCGTGCCATTGCCGGCGAAGGCGCACAGGCGTTCCATCCACGAGAAGGCGGGCGCTCACCTCGCAGTCCACGCCGCTCCTGCGGGCGCCATGGGCGGTCAAGGGCTTTACATCCGCCTTGCTTCCGTCGCTCACCTTGCCGAACAGCAGCCAGAGGAAAGCGTCATACACGCTGGTCTTGCCCGTTCCGTTGCGCCCGGAGATCACGGCGCTGTGGCCGCCGAAGGAGAGGACGAGGTCTTTGATGCCCTTGAAACCGATAATGTGAAGCTCGTCGATTTGAATGTGTTTCATGGGTGTTCCTCCGTTATTTTGAATTAAACGCCAGCCATGCGTGGTCGGGGTCCAGCTTATGAAGGCGCGGTCTGCGGCGCTTTGGTATGGCCCCGGACTTTTCGCGGCGCTGCCGGGCGGGCGCAGGAACAGGCACGGCAGGCGCAATACCTCCACAATCGCATTTTTCGGCCGGATCAAGGTATGCGCCGCAAACCTCGCAGCGACGGTAAGCCATTGCCAATCCCCCTTTTGTGTGTTAAACTGTAAGAGAACATGAAGGCCGACAGCCGATCTTGATGTTCATCGGCCCCGCGTCCCCTGCGGGGCTTTTTTCTGTGGAATGATGTATTCCCTTCCGTCTCCATCCTCAGTCACCGCCAGCTCCGGCACGCGGTGAATGCTGATGTATTTCGGACGACGGAAGTTCTTTCGCACATCCTCACGCACGCTTGCTGCACACAGGCCGATCGTCAGCCCGCTGTATGCCTTCCCGTCAGCTTCGTCATAGCATGCGTAGAAGTAGACTTTCAGCTCGCTTGTCATACCGTCCACCACCCAACGAACAGCACCGCCAACACTGCCCATATCAGGGCAGCCACCACCAGCATGACCCACTCATAGCTCCGCGGTATGACCCTCTCGTCCATGTGCCGGATGCGCCGCCTGTGCCGCCAGCGGTTCACCGCCGTGGGCGGCTGGTACTCGATGATGTACATCTGTCTGCCTCTCCTTTCTATGCCCGTTTTCGTTTGAGTCTCAAATTCCCGTCCTTGTCGCGCTCGAACAGGTTTGGGTCATATTCCACCACGTTGTTTTTCGCTTTCCCTCCCTTCCCCTTGACGGGTGATGCGGGATACGCCCAGTAAGCATCCGGATTCTGCGTGCGCGCTTTCTGCCAGCGATCGATTTCGCTCATTGTCACTGCCAGCCTTGGGCGCACCGCGCCTGGTTTCTGGGTCAAGTTGATGCACCGCATGCTTTTCATTAGCATGCAGGCGCAGTCGTAGCTCACCCCCAGCAGCTCGGCCACATCAGCCGGCCGCAGCAGTTTTTCCGGCATGGTTTCACCTCCTTACGGGTTGGTCAGGGTCTATCGTTTCCCCCAGCAGCTCGTCTATGGTGCAGCCAAGGACGCGGGAGAGTTTGGCGGCGGTGTCGGTGTTCGGGCCTCTGCTTCCTGAATTTCCTCAAGCCAGCCTGCGCATATGCCTATACCTCCGCCGTTGTGTGGGGCTTCCAGATGCAGTATCTTTCGTAACAGGTCAATCACCTTATTGGCGCTGCCTTCCTCTGCTGTTCCCCTGTAATGGGCTTCAAGGGCTACGGTGAGATACCACAAGCTTTCATTCAACTCGTCATTCATTGATGTTCTTCCCTTCCTCCCCCAGCAGCTCGTCGATGGTGCAGCCAAGGGCATTTGCGATGCGCGACGCTACATCAACTTGCGGAATACGCTCGTTGTTTTCATATCTGATAATAGAAATACGCCCTACGCCAGACTTCTTAGCAAGTTCTTCTTGCGACCATCCTTTATTCAGCCGTAATTCTTTGATTTTTTCCATTCTCATCACCTCGCATTACGTTGCCTATTGGTTACGATGCAATTATATATCCAGATGGTAACAAAGTCAATATATATTTTATGTAAATGTTTCCGATTGGAAATTTACACGGTGTAACCATGTGGTACAATAGCCTTGTGAGGTGATTGCTGTGTCAGACCTATCCGAGCGATTAAAAATGCTCAGAAAAAACAAAAAGGTGAACCAAGAGGAAGTTGCCGAAGCTTGTGGATTGTCAAGAGTTTCAATTGCAAGGTATGAAAACGGTTTGCGTGAACCAGAACCATATGTTTATGCTCGCCTTGCCGAATACTATGGCGTATCTACTGACTTTCTGTTAGGGCGTGAAGAATCGATGCATTCGCGTCTACCTACCGATGACGAAATCAAATTCGCCCTTTTCGGCGGCGATGCGGAAATCACCGATGAACAGTTTGAAGAAGTCAAGCGATTTGCCCAATTCGTGAAGATGCGCGAGGAGCGTGAGGAGCTTGGTCACAAACGATGATCTGTATGGCATCGCTGAAAGGCGCGGTCATGTTGTCGTATGCGAAAGCCTGACCGAAACGCCCTCTCTCAGTCTTCAAACGAATAAACGCTGCTACATTGCCATCGACCAACGCCTGAACGTGCAGCAGGAGCGTGAAGCCCTCGCCCATGAGCTGGGCCACTGCGAATACGGCGGCTTCTACAACCGCTACTCGAAATATGATATCCGCGCAAAGGCTGAACGCCGCGCGGATAAATGGGCTTTTGCCAAGCTGGTGCCCTATGGTCAGCTCATGCAGGCCGTCCGCCATGGCGTCACCGAGGTGTGGGATCTGGCAGAGCTTTTCGATGTGTCCTGCGAATTTATGCAAAGGGCCATAGCGTATTACAAAACGGTGATCGTGTGAGCAAGAAGGAGGCATTCTTTATGGCAAAGTGCAAGCAATGCGGCCGCAGGGGCCTGTTTTTGCGACTTGATGCCCAGGGACTATGTCCGCAATGCGCAGCCATGCTTGCGGAAAAAAGACGGGCCGCTGCTGTGCCAAAACCCGTTCAGCCCCGTCAGGAATTCACAGTAGATGTTGCCATGCCTATGGTTTCCTGCATTCCGTTAAAGCAGAACAATGTGCCACCGGAGTTGCGCATGCTTCTCTATAACCTTGCATCCGAGGAAGGCGAAAGCGCTTTTACTGAATATCATTATTTCTCTCATGACGATGGAAAGAGGGACATGTCTCTGAGGGAAGCAGCAACCAAAGTCGGTTATTTTTCCGACCGGCTGTTTGAGCGGGCCGGAAATGCGCGCCATTGGGTCAATGCCTGTACAGATCCGAAGAAATACTTTGAAAACTATGATCTTTATGTGGACGCCCTGCAAAAGCTCACCCATCTGGAGCGCTTCGCCGTCTATCATGAGCCGTTGCCTTCCGTTACGCTTTCCTCACTGCTTTCGGAAAAGGCGATCTGTGAAATGAATATGATTGCACGCGCGTGGGAATCAAATACACGCGCCGCATGCAATCTCAAGTCTCCACAGGCCCGCATGCGCAAGCTTTCAGCAGCCATAGATAACCTTAAAGCCTTTCAATCCCGCATGGAACCCGATTCGGCGCATGAAGTGGACAGGCTTGCGGCATCACTTGCCGATATGGACATGCAAACCCTCGATGCGCCTGCCAAGGAAACGCCCGTTTTCGATGAGGAAAAAGAGCGGGAGCTGCTGGCCGAATATCAGGGACAGATCCAGCCGATAGCCCGGCATTTTGCACGCATACCGCTCATTTCATTTTATTATAAATATCGGGCCGAACCGCAGTGGCTCGAAAAGTGCATTGCTCTTTGCAAAGAAGATATTGCGGAGCTGCCGTTGCTGGACCAGCAGGAGAGGGACGAAGCGGAAGCCTTTTTCCACGGATATACAGTCAATGTGGGTACCCCGGGTAAAGAAATGCTACGCGATCATAATCACACGATGAAATACGGATTTGATGGCAATATACCCGCTTTTGATCGCCTGATCATGATCCATCTTCATGCACAGGACTATGAAAACGCCCTGATATACTGCGATCTGGCTATCCGCCATGCAAAGGAGCACGGTCTGGAAGATGAAAAATATCGGCAAAAGAAGCTGAGGATAAAGAAGAAGCTTGAAAACCAGCGCAAATAAAAGCAAGGAGCAATTGCCATGGGAAAGTGCAATGTTTGCGGTAAACATGGTCTGTTTTTGAAAACAAACCATGACGGGCTTTGTAAAGCCTGCGAGCTGGCTACCTATCAAAAACAGGTCGCTGATCTTCAGAAAAAAATCGATCAGCTGAAATCCCACCGTGAAAACGAGGAAGCTTTGCTTGCTCAGGCTATTTCCAGAGCGGAAAAGCAGGCCGCCGAAAAAACGGAACCGCTTTTTCGCAGGGCCGAAGAACTCAAGGAAGATATCGCTTCTCTTAACCAGTCCTATGAAAAATTGCAGGGTGATGAAAACAAGCTTTCAGCACGTGTTGCGAAAATGTCAAATCTATTGTTAAGCGCCAAATATGCTCTGTCTGAGTTTAAAGATGGTTACAATCCGCAGGCAATGGAACAGCTGATACACAATATGGAGGAACTAGTCCCTCCGGCTCAGGATCTGAACTGTCTCACAATGAAAGATCTTCGTGCTCAGTATCGAGCCGTCGAAAAACAAATCAAATCTCTTTATACCGAATATCAGGCACGTTATACCACAAAAGCCTATGCAATGCTTTATAAACTGATGGTTCTGGCTCTTAGCGCGGAACTTGACGTTATCATGAAATCCCTGTCATTCAATAAACTTGATGCTGCCATTTCAAAAGTCAAAAAGATCACATCCGAGTACTACGCGATTATAGCTGACGGAAATCAAACGATCGCCCCCACTTTGATGAAATTTACCGGTCAGATCGAGTACCTGTATATCAACGCTGTAAAGCTGGAATATGAGTATTTTGTCCGGAGAGAACGCGCAAAAGAAGAACAGCGTGCCATCCGCGAGCAGATGCGTCAGGAAGCCGCTGAAAGGAAGCTGCTTGAGCAGCAACGCAAGAAAGTTGAAAGTGAAGAAAAGAAGTATCTGGCTGAAATCGAGCGCCTGAAAGCCCAGCTTGCGCAAGCCAGTGAAGCTCAAAGCCAGTTGATCACCAATCAGCTGTCCGAAGTACGCGAACATCTGTCGGAGCTCGAGGGAAAGAGAGAAGAAATCATCAACCTTCAAAACGGGAAGGCCGGCACAGTGTATGTTATCAGCAACATGGGAGCCTTTGGCGATCATGTATTTAAAATTGGCATGACCCGGCGTCTGGAACCCGAAGACCGCGTAAACGAGCTTGGCAATGCCAGCGTTCCTTTTCCATATGACATTCATAGCCTGATCTTCTCTCAGGATGCAGTGTCTCTGGAGCATGAATTGCACACCCGGCTTGATGCAAAACGCGTGAATAAAGTGAATCGCCGAAAAGAATTTTTTGATGTTTCGCTGGAAGAATTGGAGGCTCTGGTTTCTTCGATCGATCCAACAGCTCCTTTTAATCGGACAATGGTTGCCGAGCAATACCGGCTAAGCCTTTCGCTTGACCATCCGCTCAGCAGCATAGAGGATTCACTGGATATTGACCCGGAAGAAGAAACGGATATTACTTGATTTTATCCTAGTATCTTTCAGGAGGCCTTCCCATGCCCCGCCAAACCCTTAAGCAGCGCCCGGATGGTCGCTATGCCTGCAAATACAAGGGGAAGTTTTTCTACGGCTCAACGCAGTCCGAAGCGCTTGCAGCCCGCGAGGCGTACAAGCGAAACGAGAAGACGGGGCTGGTCGAGAAACCCGTTACATTGATCGAGTACGCGGCGCAATGGCTGCCTGTGCATCGCGCCAGCGTCAGTCAAAAGACCTATAACGACTATGCCAAGCAGATCGAAAAGATGTGCCGGCTTATCGGCGAAAAATTACTTTCTACGGTTACGCCGTCCGATATAAAAAGAGTGTTTTCCGCCTATTTGGGCTACTCTGATTCGACGATCAGAAGAAGCAGCGTGCTGTTTACCGCGCTTTTTGAGAGCGCCGTGGCGGATGGGTACATCCTCCGCAACCCCTGCAAGCACGAAACGGCCCGGCCTCACAAGGGCACTGTCGGGACCCATCGCGCTATAACGGACGACGAACGCGCCCTTATACTGTCTACGCCTCATCGTGTCCGGCTGGCCGCGTTGGTCATGCTCTACGCCGGCCTCCGTCGCGGCGAAGCCTTGGCCATTGACATTGATCGCGATGTGGATTTGAAAACAAATCAAATCCACGTTCACACTGCAGTTCGCTTTGACAGCAATCAGCCGATCCTCGACACACCAAAGACGGAAGCGGGGGAGCGCGATGTCCCTCTGGTCACTTTGCTCCGGGATGAGCTAAGCGGGCAGCACGGCTTGCTCTTACCCTCAGCGCATGGTAAAATGTGCTCGGATACTGCATTTCGGCGCGCGTGGAACAGCTATATGCATGCGCTGAGCGTCGCGGCTGGGCACTCCGTGTCTATTCGCCCACACGATCTGCGTCACAGCTATTGCACGATGTTGCGCGACGCCGGAATAGATTTGAAGATCGCCATGATGTGGATGGGGCATGCGGACAAAGACATGATCCTCCGCGTCTATGACCATGTCACCCCGACGAGGATGTTTCGCTCCGTCGCATCTCTTGAGCGTTTTTGCGCGTCAAGTAGTCAAAACGGTAGTCAGATTGATGAAATCAATATAAAATCGTTGTAATACAAGTGATTAACGATTATGAACTTTTGCCTCCGACTCTGAAGGCCATGCGTTCGAACCGCACCGGGCGTACCATCAAAAACCCCTTCGCACCACGTGCGAAGGGGCGGTTTTACTTGTTGACGATGGAGCGTAGGAAGGTGCGGGTACGCTCCTGACGAGGATTGGCGAAAAGCTCACCGGGTGATCCCTCTTCAATAATTACCCCATGGTCCATGAAAAGCACACGGTCGGCGACTTCGCGCGCAAACCCCATTTCGTGGGTAACAACGAGCATGGTGATACCCGTATCTGCCAGCCCCCGCATAACCGAGAGAACCTCACCGACGATTTCCGGATCCAGGGCGGAGGTGGGTTCGTCAAAGAGCATGATTTTAGGCTCCATGCACAGCGCGCGGGCAATGGCGACACGCTGTTGCTGGCCGCCCGAGAGGCTGCCGGGATACGCATCCTTCTTGTCCAGAAGACCAACGCGTCCCAGCAGCTCCAGCGCTTTCTCGCGCGCCTTGCGCGGGTCGGTTTTTTTGACGTGGATGGCGCCGCAGGTGACGTTGTCCATAACGTTCATGTGGGGAAAGAGATTGAAAGACTGAAACACCATGCCGACCTCGCGTCGGATGGCGGCAATGTGGGCGGGGTTGCCATCCAACGCGACACCGTCAATGACGATGGTGCCGCTGGTAGCTTCCTCTAGGCGGTTGAGGCAGCGCAGGAAAGTGCTCTTGCCGGAGCCGGATGGGCCGATGACGCAGACGACCTCGCTTTTTTCCACGGAACAGTTGACTCCCTTGAGGACCTCTAGGGAACCGAAGCTCTTGTGCAGGTCCCTGACCTCAATCATCATCGTTTTTTACCTCCTGCAAGATTGATCTGGAGCTTGCGCTCCGAATAACGCGCTAGTCGGGAAAGGGAATAGCATATAACAAAATAGAATACGGCGACAAAGACGAAGGACAGCATTGGATTCATGGTGAGGTTACCCACAATCTTCCCCGAACGGGTGAGGTCGATGTAGCCGATGGCAGATACGAGAGAAGAGTCCTTGACTAGCGCGATAAAAAATCCGACCAGTGGCGGGATCATGACACGTACGGCCTGGGGAAGAATGACCAGGCGAACGCGTTGCAATGCTGACATTCCCAGAGCGTTTGCGGCCTCGGTCTGCCCTTTGGGAATGGACTGGATGGCGCCACGGACAATCTCGGCGATATAGGCGCCAGAATAAACGGTCAAACTGGCAATGCTAGCAACGCTTTGACTGACATCTACATCGCAAAGGAGAGGAATTCCGTAGAATGTCATAAATAGAATGACCAGCAGCGGAATGCCGCGAACGATGTTGACGTAGGCCTTGCATGCGGCTCGCAGGGGACGAATGCGGGAGGTCAGTGCAATGCCAGCCATCAGTCCCAGAATCGTACCCAGCACCAGCGTGATCAGGCAAACCTCAAGCGTAACGCCCATGCCTTTGACCAAAGGGAGCAGATGCTTGATTCCAAAGGTTTCAAATCTCATCTTTTAGCCCTCCTACCAGCAGAACGCCTTTTTTTCAAACAGGCGCAGCCCGGCAATCATTGCTACGCAGGCAATGTAGTACATCGCGCCCGTGACCAGATAGACCTCAAACGTGCGTGCCGTCATGGAGGAGGTGTTCATCGCCACATAAGTCAGCTCCGGCAGAGCGATGATGGAGGCGACGGATGAAAAAAGAAACAGCATGATGTACTGGTTGATAAGGGCGGGAAAGGCGCTTTTGAGGGCGGGCTTGAGCTCGACCAGCGTAAAGACCTGCGCCGGATGCATGCCCAGAGCCTGACCTGCCTCAATCTGTCCGTGGGGCACAGAGAGGAAGCCTGCCCTGAAAATTTCGGCGGTATAGGCTGCATTGTTGAAGATCATGGCGATGAGAGTGGAGGCCAGGGCGGAAATGTCGATGCCGAATTGCGCCAGACCGAAATAGATCAGGTAAAGCTGCACCAGCAGGGGCGTGTTGCGCATAACTTCGATATAGGCCCGGCAGACAAGGCTGACCGTCCTGTGCTTTCCGGTCTTGCCCAGGTACAGCAGGATGCCGCCCAGCGCGCCTATGACCATGGATACCAGTGCCAGCAGCACGTTCAGCCCCAGCCCGGCAAACATCTCGCCGATGTAGGGGAGAAGATCGCCAAAATAGAATTTCATTGCTCGTTATCCTCCCGTCTTGGTGAGGAAAAGGGGAGCCGGCGCGCTTCTGCCGTTTGCGCAAGCGGACGCGGCTCCCCACATGCGGACTTAGTAGCTAAGCAGTTCAGCCATTTCGCGGCCGAAGTTGTCGCGCCAGAGCTGGGTGAACTTTCCGGAGTACATGTAGTTGTCGATGAAGCGGTTGACGTAGTCCAGCCAGATGGTGTCGCCCTGCTCAACGCCGAAGCAGGCGTAGGCGGGATTGCGCAGCGGAACCTCCATGGCCATCACGTCGTCGTTTTCTGCCACCAGAGAGTACACCTGCGAATCATCTTCAAACAGTACGTCGGCCTTGCCGGTCTTGACAGCGATAAAGGCGTCGGCGATGGAGTCGTAGCGCAGGACCTCGGCATCCGGGAACTCGTTGGTGGCCAGAATGTCGTTGGTTGAACCGCGGGCACAGGCGATCTTCTTGTCGCTGAGCTCCTCCCAGGAAGTAAACACGTTGTCCTTGCGGCACAGGGGCAGCGTGCCGGCGGCGCCGTAGGGGTTGGAGAAGGTAATAACCTTAGCGCGATCCAGCGTGGGCGTAAAGGAAGAAATGACCACATCGCACTTGTCCGTCTGGACCATGGTGACGCGGTTGCCACCCTCGGTGGGAATCAGTTCCAGTTCCACGCCGAGTTCCTGTGCAAGCAGTTTTGCCACTTCCACGTCATAGCCGACCCAGTTGCCCTCTGCATCCATGACGCTCCAGCCGGGATTTTCGGGGATCATGGCGACCCTGAGAACACCGCTGTCCAGAACCCTTTGGAGATGGCTTTCACCCTCGGCCACGGCGGATGTGGCGCCAAGGGCCAGGAGCAGTACCAGAAGAAGTGCGGCGAGCTTTTTGATCATGATGTTTGCCTCCTTTTTTTATGGGATTATTCTCAATATAGCGCCCCGGCTATATTGGCAGCGTTGTTGATCAGCCTGGCCTGAGCGCCTTCCGGCAGGGACTTCATGTCCTTGAGCCCATGCCCGGTAAGCACGGCCACGATGGTTTCCGAGGCATCCAGCCGGCCCTGACGCAAGTCCTCCAGAACGCCCGCCAGTGCGGCGGCGGCGGAGGGTTCCACAAACAGGCCTTCCTCCCGGGCCAAGAGAGCCTGTGCCCGGCGGATTTGCTCGTCAGTGACGGACATAGCTGCTCCGCCGCTTTCCCGGCAGAGGCGCAGCGTATATTCGCCGTCCTGCTCATACCCGACCAGACCGTCGGCTATGCCGCCTGCGATCGTATCGGGACAATTATTGGCATGCACCTGTTTTTCGCCCCGGTCAAATGCCTGGGCGATAGGGCTGTTGCCCTGTGCCTGTACGGCAATCAGGCGCGCGCGGCATGACAGATGATCCCGCCCGGCATACTCGTCCAGCCCTCTTCCGATCCCTGCCAGCAGCGGTCCCGCTCCCACCGGAACATAAACGCGCTGAGGCATGCAGCCAAGCTCCTCGTAAAGCTCATAGCCCACCAGCTTGTCGCCTTCCACGGCATAGGGATTGAGAAAGGTCGTGGTAACGTTGTAAACACCGTGCTCGCGCGCCAGATCCAGAGCTACGCGGTAGGAATTGCTGTAGGGCCCCTCAACCTTGAAGACACTGGCGCCGTAGGCAGCTGTCTGGCGCACTTTTTCCGGCGGTGTGGAGGCCGGCAGCACGATCACGCACTCCAGCCCCTGCCGGGCTGCGCAGGCGGCTGTCGCGGC
>ERZ791753.2059-NODE-2059-length-11015-cov-12.824270_pt1 | contig 11015 bp, 11 predicted proteins | sample MGYA00509951_ERZ791753 | MGnify/ENA primary metagenome ERZ791753 (study PRJEB30046, sample SAMN00792026) | human gut metagenome | study: EMG produced TPA metagenomics assembly of the A metagenome-wide association study of gut microbiota in type 2... | reverse complement strand
TTTCCTTAGGATTGTGCCTTAGGTTTTCTTAGTAGTTTTTACAAAATACACTGGGGGTAAACTGGGGGTAATTGCTCACCAGTAAACTCCATCAAAACGCCTGGTAGAGTAAGCTTATTTGCACTTTACTAGTTGCTTACGCTGTTACCTCTAAGAAGCAAGCTTCCAGCTCACGTCCTAGTAACTGCTTTGTTTTCTTGTTCCACTGTTCAAAGTCTTCTTTGTCGTTAGCGTCTGTATGACATAGATTATTTTTAAAGATAAATCCAAACTGCTTGCGGTCGAGTTTGAATATGGCTAGCTTAATTTGTTTAGCAAGTACCGTGATCTTTTTGCTACCAGTCTCAATAGTCACTGGCGTATCAGCATTAAAAAGCTCACTGTTATCGTAGCTAATAGAGCCTACCGTGGGGTCTACGTCATTGTTCAAAAAGGTCATTGCGTCTTTAAATGTTATTTTCATTGTTATTGCTCCTGTTCCAATTTATCTAATCTATTTAATATATCCTGGGTTTGTTGGGCGTTGTAAGCACCGTCAAGAACGATTTTTGCGGCTCTGGTTTTTCAGTTGGTGTGGCTTGCTCCCTTTTTAAGGGCTACATAATCTGCATATCTCTTTTTTAGGGGCTCTATAATCTCTCGATACCTTTTTTTAGGGGCTCGCTAATCTCGCTATCTTTTTTAGGGTGTTAGCAATGTTAGGGCGCTCTTTTTAAGGGGTGCATAATCTGCATATTATTATTATTAGGCTTTCTTTTTGCTTCAGCATAAGTAAGAACGGGCAATTCTAGGCAATTACGCTTAATACGCCAAAAATTAAAACGTTCTGCAAACTCTTTTAAAGCTCTTCTTTTAGCTTTTTTGTACTTCCAATCACTTAAATTAACTCTAATTGCTATCTCTTGATTGGTTAGCTCTTTAATATAATAATCTTCCAAAATGCTTTTATGCCGTTGTCCCTCAATATCTGTACAATCTTTAAAAGCTATTATTATTGTAGCTGCCACATATGTACTTCTTTCAGCCTCGCTCATATCGTCTATGAGGCGCTTTTCAGTTCCATTAGTATAACTATGAGTATTAGGTGTAAAAGTTAATTGAGGGCTTGATAATTGATTGTAATTTATACCGCCTAAATTGATATAATGCCAAAAATCCTTTTTTAAAAATAGATTTACGTCTCTAGTTTCTTCTTTCATGTGATTTAGCCTCGTGGTTGTTTAAAGTCATTATTAATAAATCTATTTTAATGGTGAACGATTCATTCACCGTGATTGGTCTAAATTACACCTACAGTACCTTTTTTAGGGCGGCCGAAATAGCCGAATATTCAATGTCTCTCCAGTAAAGGGGATGTATACAGATTGTGCCCGTCTGATGCTGGTGAGGGTGTCGTGTTTTGCTACTACCTTTTTTAGGGTGTCACTATTGTCACCTTAGTCACTTTCTTCAAGTTTGCGATTGATATATTCAACGTCGCCACTTCTGCCGTTGACTGTGTGGCAATAAGGGCAAATGTCCTCGCTTACTTCTCTGTCTCCTGGTGTTTGCTCAAATTGCTCTTGAACGTATTTTCTATTGCAATGTGGGCATTTAACGGTGTCTGTATTTTCGTCAAACTCTGATAAATTGCCGTTTTCGTCATAACTTAACATGATTCTATTTTTCCTTTCTTGTATCTGTTTCTATTTCTATTTCCGCTAATGCTTATTTGTGGAAGTAGAAATATATTTGAATAAAATAGCCGATAAGAAGCCACTCATTAGAGTATTTTTGCCCACTCTAAAAAGTTGATAGCATCATCTACAATTTTTACCTCGTCGTGTACGTCAATCTCTGGCTCTGGGAAAATTGTGTCAACATACTTCTTATATTCACCGTTGTAAAAATATGGTGTTGTTTTTCGTAGGAAGTTGTCTAACTCTTTCTCCAGGTCGTCCAGTTGCTCTGCGAGTGCTGGGTTGTCTTTGACTGCCTTTCTCACTCTTTCATCTAAGAAAGCCTGGTCATGTATAAGTTCTTTCCAGTCGTCTGTTTGCTCCACTACTATGTTGCCTAGTAACACTGCGGTAGCCTGGTCAATATCTGGCTTAGTAAATTCTTCTCCAAAGTCTTTGCCGTTTGCTGCATCTGCCTGTACCGTCAAAATAACGTCTTTCAAAGTGCTTTTTAGTTTTCTCATTTTGTCTATTCTCCTGTTTCTAATCTTCTGCCGATAAATGAGGGCTGGTTTTATTGATTTGAGTTTATAAGCTTACTCGCTTGTTCAAGTTGGGGGTTGCTCTTGAATTGATCTTGAATGTATTTTTCCATTACTTCATTCACCATTTCATTAACGCTTATTCCTTTTGAGTTAGCTAGTAGCTTCATGTTGTTGCTTGTTGTCTTAGTAAACAAGAATTGCTTGCGTTGAGAGCGAGGTTCTGCGGTCGTGTTCACTTCCTTTACTGAATGATTATTCAACTTAGCACTTGTATTGCTCTTGACTGCATCCCCTTTATTGCTAGTGGTTTGGGTCTTTGCCTGATCTTCTTTGGTAGCAAATAAACTACTCATAACATCATCATTTTGAAATTGCTTTTCATTTTTCTTTGTCATCATTTTTCATTCACCTTTAAAAATTCATCTATAAATTGGTTAACATTTTTAGCAGCATTGCTCCGCTTGTCGTAGTCATCTAACGATTTGAACTGGTGCAATGCTTCTTTAATTGCTACTGCTTCTTTTATCCTGGTATGAAATACCCTTGTGTTCATAGCTTCTGCCGCTTTGTTGAGTTCGGTTGCTACTGCCTTTGAGTAAACGGTTCTCGGATTGAAGTGAGTTATTAAGATACCTATAACGTCTAGGTTTGGGTTTGGCACTTTCTGCAGCGTCTTTGCTAGGTCTGCTAGTCCTTTAATGCTGAACAAGTCCGCCTGTACTGGTATGAGTACACGGTCTGAAACTGTTAATGCATTAGTGACTACCACGCTCAATGCTGGTGGCGTATCAATCAAAATAAAATCATAATTTGACTTGATAGGGTCAATAGCTTCTTTGAGTAAGTCGGCTCTATACATGTTGTTTTGTAGTAGCGCAATATCTAGCGCTGCTAGCTTTGAGCTGGCTGGTATAAGGTCAAGTAGCAAATTGATCTGTACTATACAGTCCTGCGCCTGCTTCTGCTGCGTTAGCAACTCATAAGAAGTTTTGCCGCTGGCGCTGTAGTCTTTGCCGTGGCTCAAACTAAAAGTAGTATCTGCTTGTTGGTCTAAGTCGATAACTAAAACATGCTTACCACGTTCTGCTAATCCATAGGCTAAAAATAGGCTTGTTGTAGTCTTACCTGTTCCGCCTTTTTGGTTCGTGATTGTAATAACTTTACACATTGCTTTTTCCTCGGTCGTTTAATTGAATAGTGCGTTCTCTACGTCGATTGAAGCTGGGTTCTTTGCCTGGTCGATATTGTGGGCGTAAATTTCAGTCGTTTGTAGGTTCTTGTGTCGTAATAAGTGCTGTGTCTCAATAGCTGTAGCACCATTAAGCAAGCTCAATGTGGCTGCCGTGTGCCTGGTAGAGTGAGCCGTTAAGCGTGGGCTATCAAGTCCAATGTTTCTGAATATCTTCTTGACTATTCCTCTCACTGATCTAGTTGTCATACGTCCATTTTTATTTCTGTTACTGGTGCTAGTAAATAAGGGCTGGGTTAAGTCCTTGCATTTCCTAGCGCTTAAATATTCTCTAATTGCTGCTTCCACATGGTCGGGTACTCTTACCAGGTCGTCTTTGTCGTGGTGTCCTTTACCTTGCACATATAAAACAGTGTTATCCCCTGCCACTCGCAAGTCTTCTGCATTAGCTCTTACAACTTCAATAGTTCTTAATCCAGTAGTGAGCATTAGGGCTAACATAGCATAATTACGCTTGCCCTCAATGCTGGTGCGGTCGATTGATTCAAGTACTTTTTTCGCCTGGGCGCTGGTCAAGTAATCCTTTTTGAAGTTCTTGCTAATCTTGCCGCCTTTGACGTACTGCGCAATATTAGGATAAATGTGCCGCATTTCAGTCCACTTGAAAAATTGCTTAACTGCTATGATGTAATTTTGTACGGTAGTTTCTTTCTTACCACTCGCTCTTAAGTATTCTCGATAATCTAAAACAGTGTCAGACGTTGGGCGGCTCACATTGTTTTCCTGTAAGTATTTAAACCATTGCTTCAATGATATTGAATAAGTCCTAACAGTGTTATCAGACGCATCAATCATCTTTACAAAGTCGTTGAACATTGCTTCCAGGTCGCTTTTATTAAGTGATAGCGTTAATTCTTTGCCTATAGTAGAGCCTTGTTGCTGGGTTCTCTTGTGCGGCTTAATATTAACTATCTCGCCTCTCATATAAGCATCCCCTTTGTTGTGTGTAATTGTATACTTGTGTTTTTGTGTTCTTGTGTAATTACACATTTATATTACTACATTCTTGTGTAATTGTGTATACACATTTGTGTATTTAATGAATTGTACAATTACACACTTACACAATTAAATATGTAGTATAATAGTGATAGGTCGTTTAGATTTGAAGCTCGTCCACGATTCTCTGATAATCTAACCAATTTTCTCGTAATAACTCGAATTTTCGTACAGAAGTAGCAACTAAGCTGCTTCTTTTTTTGTTTTGCCTAATAATCTCTTCCAGTAAAGGGGATGTATAAGCCTTGCCCCTGTATTTCTTCATATTTTGGCTTCTAAGCCGTTTTAGTATCCTCTGGCTATAATTACACGTAGCTTAGTTTTAAATTTAACAGTGGGCTTCATATTGAGACGCTTTTACTTAGATTGAACTTAATTTCAAAATACCAATAAAAAAAGAGTAGCAAAACTGCTGCTCTTTTAGGTTTCTTGACCTATCTAGTGTTATTACTTTGATATTTTGATGAAATGATACTAGCTAAATTTTGGCTCTTGCTGCCGTTGCTTGTGGCTGTAACGTTCACTGCGTTTGCTGGGTGGTGTCATTACTAGCAAATAACACTAGCTAGTAATAGCCTATGCTGTGATCTTCCACGCATATCTCTGTAGATTTATGAATATAAGCGTAAATCTTGTTTTTTTCGTTTAAATAAAAGAAGTCGTCTGGTGTGAGTGTCATGGTATTAGTTAAATCAATATCATTTGTATGTATGTATTCTTTGCCATTTTCGTCTTTCTTAGCTTTTGGCATTGCCGCTTCATAATCTTTCTTGTTGGTCCAGCAGATATACAAATCTCTTGAATAATCGCTTGAGTGTTTAAAGTCGTCAATTTCTCCCATTTCTTTGTCAAAATTGACCAGGTCTATTATCTTGTCTGGGTCTACCGTTTGTGCGTCTTGGCTGTCTTCGATGTCTTCCACAGTTGGTGAGCATTCAAACTCCCTGAGCGGTTGTATTCTGCCCTGGGATGCTCTTTGCATGTCAACAAAGATATTTTTCAAACCCTCGTCGGGCTCTTTTCTAAAAAGGGGCGTTGAGCCGTCCTCTAAGATTAATAGGCTGCCGTCTTCCATGTCCTTTTCCCACCATTGTGTCACTTCATCTCTAGTAATCTTTCTAAGCTTGCCACCTTTTAGTCTTACTGTTAAATAATCCACTTGATCTAGTCCAACTGCGTCCACACCAGGGGCGGTCGCATAAATTGATGTCTCTTTTTCATTGTTGATAGTAATAACTAGTTGCTCCATACTTGCTGCCACCTTTCTACTTGTTAGCAAAATAGAATGTACTTGTTACTTCTCGGAATGAAAATACAATTCCTTGTTTAATCTTGTCTTCCAGGTCTTTTCGGTTCTGGGCTCTATGCTCCTCGCTTGTGAATGCATCCCTGGTCAATGTGTAATAGTAGACGTGGGTCGTATCTGCTGCGCTGTAATCTGTAATCTTCATGTTTGCTGCCTTTCTAGTCCTCGTCCTCGGACGGTACAAAATCGTTAAATCTAGGGTAGTACTCAAAATTAATGCTGGTGTTGCTTTTACCGTTTCTATTTTTAAGAACTACTAATTCAATTTCCCTGGGGTCGCTCTGCATTGCACTTTTCATGGTGTCTGGGTCGTCTGTATCTTCATGTATTGCCCGATATTGTAAACCTAGTAAAGTGTCTGCGTAGTATTCAATCTCGCCACTCTCTTTGAATGATTCCATTGCTACTGCACGTTGATAGCTCGAACGATTGAAAGAACTAATAACTACCACTGGCATTTCAAGTTCACTGGCTATCTTCTTAAACTCTGCGATTGACCTTGTTACTTTTTCCTTGTCTGTATCCTTGTCATTGATTGCCTTTAAGATTTGTAGATAGTCAACAAAAACAACTGGCTTGTCGTCTGGGTGCTTACGCTTATATGTTTTCATTGTGTCTCTGATTGTTTGCGCTGTAGGGCGTTCTAGTGTGCCGTCGTAAATATGAATTTTACTGTAGTACCTGCTATAAACGTTTACTGCATCCATAACTAGGTCATACTCTGGCTTGTGGTCAATCCAATAACCATTATTAATTCCTCTAGCTGTTTGGGGCTTGCCCTTGTCTGCTTTGATCGAACTTTCAAAACTCAATCTACTCAAGTTTTTTTCTGTTAATTCGTCTTTGCTTGTTTCAAGTGAGAAGTAAAAAATAGGATTGCCTTGCGTGCCTGCTATTCTATCTGCTATCTGCATTGAAAATGTTGTTTTCCCAACGCTGCTAACTGCTCCTAGTACGTATAACTGAGGATATAAGCCACCGTCTAACAACTTATCCAGGTTCTTAAATCCAGTAGGAATAAATTGTGGCTTGTCTTTGCGCTCTTGGATTCTGAGTAATAAGTTCTTTAAATAGTCGTCTGGGTCTTTGATTCGGTCTGTAACCTCGCTAGCGAACTTCTGGCGGTCTTTTACTAGCTCCTCGTTTGGGTCTTTGCTATTCCTGGCGATGTTGACTGTATAAGTTTCAAAACCATTGCCGCCTAATTGTGCTTCAAGTTCTTTGGCTGCTAGTCGTCCTGCGTTGTCGTTGTCGGTAGCAATTAGAAACACTGGGTCATAATCTGCGTTCTTTGCTGCCTTGTTCTTTCTGATTTTTCTAACGCCTTTGCAAAATAGGTCAACGTTTGAAGTGCTACCTAGTGCTACTGCTTCCGCCTGGTCTGTAACTTCCATAACACTTAGTGCGTCAATTTCACCCTCAACAACAAAGATAGGCTTTGCATCATTGTATAAAGCTCTGCCGTTAAATAGGTGGCTGCCGCCTTGTTTTATCTTGATGTAATTCTTTTCTGCGTCTGGTATATCCTCGGCTGGTCTGGTGTCTCTGGCTAAATAGCTTGCATCCCCTGTAGGAATAATGATTCTAGGCGTTGGTGTTAGCTCTCTGCCGTCTTTAATTGCTACTGTAGGATTGACCCACTTTGGAATAAAACCAATGCTGAACTTCTTAGCAAGCTCTTCACTAATACCACGTTGTTTCAAGTAATCGGTTTGATCTATCTGCTTGCTGGCTGCTTCAATGACTTTATGGTTAAATTCATTGATCTTGTTACGCTCTGCATCTTCTGGCTTAACTTTGAACTTGCTTACATTAACATGCATGTAGTCTGCTAGCTTGTTATATACTTCTTTGAAGCCGTTGGGATATTGAACACGGTTTGAACTATCTACACTGGCGTTCAAGTGGTCGATTGCAAACAAGTCGAAAATATCAAAATTAGCATTGCACCCGTGGCAATACACCGTTTGACTATCTGCATAATATGTCATGCTGGGATTCTTGTCCGCATGGTTTGGACTTAGGCAAGTAAAGTTCTTTTTGTAATCAATACCCTTACCTGTAAGGTAGTCTGGCAATAAGGCTTTCAAATCGTCTATACTTGCTTTACTATTATTACTTGAGGATTTGTTATTTTGATTCATGATAAATCCTTTCTATGCTATTAAATCACTGGCGGTAGCTGTTTAGCTGCCGTCTTTTTGCTTTCAAACTCTGCACACATTTTTCTTAAATTACTGCTGTAATTGATTAAATGTGGGTGTCGTGAGACCGCATTTTACTTGAACAAAAATGTAATATTTTTAGTATTCTTTTACATTTTTCAATCATCCAGTAAGCACGGCTCGCTGGCGGTGCGGAATTTGTATTTATATATTAGCAAACGCCACCTTTAAAGGTGGGCGTTTTGCTAGCCTTTAAGTATATTAAGTATATTAGGAAAAATTGACGCTGTAACTCCTTGTGGCTGTAGGATTCAAAAATTGGCTTGCGGGGTGCTACCCCCTAATCTGCGGGGTGCTACCCCCTAATCTGCGGGGTGCTACCCCCTAATCTTAGTAATCCTTTGTGGCTGTAGGGATGAAACCTATAGGGCGTGGTGTCATAGACCCCCCTTTTTTACTTAGATTGACTTTTTTGCCTTTTAAGTAGCATATAAATAGCATAAGTGCTAAGTGCCTTAAGCCTTGTGGCTGTAAGCTTCACCTGGTCTGCACACGTTGACCCCCTTTTCTTGATTTTTAACTTAGCGGGGCGCTACCCCCCTTTGTGGTGTTTGCGCCCTTTTTAATAGAAATTAAAAAAGCAGCATGTAAAAAATACATGTTGCTTATTATTTTCTCCAATAAAGGGATGCTTTTGCTACTTTGTCTTTGATTTTTGTTTATTCTTTGCTTTGCTTTTCCTTTGAGTTTCACTCCACTTTTTTAGTAAATCATCTGGGTACTTGTGCCACTCTTCGATTACTAAATAAGCATTGCTGAAAGTTTCAAAGTCAATATTATCATAGCTTAGTGGCTTGTTATCAGCACTCATAAATGAATATCTATTGATTGCTCTATATGGGTCGGTAGGGTCTGCTAAGCGCTCTACTGCTTTAAATACTGGCAATATTAAGCGATCGTATGTGTGGCGGTCTGTTCCTTTCTTTATTTCATCATACGATGAAAGAGAAGGAATTTCATGAAGCAAGGTACTAACTTTTATACGGTCTCCTCGCTCTGGCGCTGCGACTTGTGCCTTGTTGTTTTTCTTAGATTTATTGATATTTTTTGGCTTGTTGATTCGCTTGTTGTTTTCCAATGCTCTCAAAACATAAATAGCGGTTGCATCTTTGGTGGGGTGAAGTCTATACATGATTCTATAGTTTGGCATTGGCATTGAGCCATTAATCAATAAATCAAAATAGAATTGGCTGAAAGTAATAACTATTTTTCCTTGTCCGGAAAAATAATCATATTCAAGAACGCCGTGTGTACCAAAGTCTTTATTATATTGGTTGCCGTTTCCCCCGTTATAGCTAAATGTAGACTTGCCTATAGCATCAAGTGTTTTGCGAATGCTTTTTCTTGCACTTTTGGGGTCTTTTAGTCCTCTGTCTTTCATGTACTCTTTTAAAGTAAATGAAAACGTTTGATTATTATCATGATTAGATAATTGATTAAATTTTTCGGTTACATAAGTTAGCATAACCGCTTCTGGTAATCCTAAGTGTGCTGCTTTAGTAATTGCTGTTACTGCGTCCACTTTTACTACTAATTCTCGATTGTAGTTTCTTTTAGTATTGCGCTTGTCGTTAAGCTTAAAAGCACTGTTAAGGGCTGTATTTTGAAAAATCATTCCGTACAGTTCGCTATCGTCTGCTAGCTCTGCTAGTTCTGTTGTTGCTGCCTTCTTTTCGTTGACGTTGGTGATTAATTTCTTTTGAGCGTCTTTAGTGTCTCGCTTCATTCTTGACCTTTTCTAAATAGTCACTAGTCTCTTGGATAATGACTATTGATATATATTGAAGTCGCTTCTGTGGCTAGATCATCTACAGAATGATTATAGAAAAATCTATCCCAAAGATAGTCCTTCAAACTAATAACAGTAGCCGCTCTAGCTTTGTGTTCTGTATAAACTCTAGGTATTTCACCAATAAAGTTGAGTTCGTACTTCTCTCTTACTTCTGCCGTGAAGCTCTTTTCAATATAGGTGTCAAACTCTTGGGCTTTGTCTATTATTTCTTGAGCTGCTGGCGGTACTCTGTAAGATTCTTTAAGCCTGCGGTCGTTCTTCAATAAGTCTTTCATAGCATCAAAGAATAAGGCGTATGAGTTAATGTATTGCAAAGCATTTCTAATATCTCTAATTGAGTTCATTATTTCGTCTGGGTCGATCAACTTGCTACCAGGATTATTTTTTATCAGTTCCATTTGCACGTCGATGTACTTAAATCCTTTAAGAGCTAACGCTTCATAGGTCTGTATATCGTTGAGAAAATTTACTGCATAATTGACTAGTCGCTGGTAGGTTATGAAGTCCCCGATTTCTTTCTTTGTGCGCTCAAGTTTGTACTGCATCTTTATATATTCATCACTAGAATATAGTTGCTTGCGTCCGAAAGTCATTTCGCAAACATTTAAATACAGAATACGTCCTACTTGTAATGCTGAAAGTTGCTCTCTTTTCAATAGTCGCTTTACTGCGTTGTCATTTACGTCATTATTTCTCCTTTCAACTGATTCATCATATTTCTGTATGCTTTCATCTACTGCGGTGCGAGCGTTTTCACCTTTTGTCGATTGTTTGTTCATTATTAGTACTTCTTGAATCTCTAAAAATTTGTTTGCCTTTATACTTATGTTCTCTTATTTCTTTCTACACTAGGCTTGCTATACCTGGCTTTAGCTGGTCTCACCGTCCTTTCTCATACCTCCAACTACTAGTATATAAGCAATGTGTGCTTTGATATAAAGCTTTTCTGATTTTTGGCAGCTTATTTTTTAAGCGAGTGGTTCTGCCACTCCTGCCGTTAAGAAAATGCAGCATTGACTTTGTGTTAAGCCTCTGCTGCTTCTTTTTTTATTTTGTTACGACTTCACCTAAAGGTCACCTTGTTCTAAGTACGTCTAATAAAAATACTTGCTGCATTGTCGGGATGCTGTTGTATAAGTACTCCAGGCACTTGAAAGATAATTTTTATTTAACTATCTGCACGGGTTTTCCTTAGGATTGTGCCTTAGGTTTTCTTAGTAGTTTTTACAAAATACACTGGG
>ERZ791753.2037-NODE-2037-length-11135-cov-14.046931_pt1 | contig 11135 bp, 4 predicted proteins | sample MGYA00509951_ERZ791753 | MGnify/ENA primary metagenome ERZ791753 (study PRJEB30046, sample SAMN00792026) | human gut metagenome | study: EMG produced TPA metagenomics assembly of the A metagenome-wide association study of gut microbiota in type 2... | reverse complement strand
CCACCACCGCCGTCAAGACCGATGGCAGCCTCGCCGTGTTTACCTTCCGCGTCAAGGCGGCGGGCGACGCGAAGCTGACCCTTGCCGATGCGCTCCTGTCCGACACGGACGGCAAGGCGCTCTCGCTTTCCTATTCGCTCCCGGCGCTGATCGCGCAGGGCAGCACCGGCTCTGGTTCCACCGGCGAAACGCCGGGCGCGGACGATAAAAAGTCCGACGACGACAAGAAATCCGAAGACGACAAAACGGCTGAGGACGACAAGAAGTCCGAAGAGAAGCAGCCCGCAGACACCACGCAGGAGGAAGTCAAAGCCGGCTCCTTCCGCGACGTGACCAGCGCGCACTGGGCCTTCGCCTCGGTCGAACGCGCGGCGGAACTGGGACTTGTCACCGGCTATTCCGACGGCACCTTCCGGCCCGACACCCCCGTGACTCGCGCACAGTTCGTCCTCATGCTCTGGCGTATGTGCGGCAAGCCCGCTGCGGCCAAGGCGGCCTCGTTTGCAGACGCCAGCGCGGACTGGTATCAGGACGCACTGAGCTGGGCCGTGGAAAAAGGCTATGTCAACGGCCTGTCCGATACACGCTTCTGCCCCGACGCGCCTATCACGCGCCAGCAGGCCATGGCCATCCTCTTCCGCCTGAACGGCGGGCAGAGCGGCACAGAGCTGACGCTGACCGGCATCTATGAGCAGACCTTCGCCGACAGCACGACCATCGCCTCCTGGGCGAAGGACGCGACCTGGTGGGCGGTCTACCACGAGCTTGTTTCCGGCGTCGGCGGCAGCCGCATCGCGCCGGAGGCCAACGCGTCCCGCGCACAGATCGCGGCAATCCTGCTGCGGTATGCGGATCAATTTATGACAGTGGAGGAAGCGGCATGAAAAGAAGAATGCTTGCGCTGCTGCTCGCAGTGCTGACACTCACAATGCTCACCGCAGCCGCGTTTGCGGAAGACACGGAAGTCCTCGGCGTCTATAATGTGACCGGCCCCCTGACCGTGACGAACGGCACGAAGGACGGCGGCTTCTACGCAGGCGCGGACACGTTCGAGCTGAACTGCACCGGCCTGACCGGCGAGTATTCCCTCGTCCTGCTCCTTGCGGGCGACAGCGCCGTCCCCACAGAAGGCAACATCCAGTACATCGACCAGACGAGCGTGGAGGCTGGCAAGGTGACATTCACCCTCAAGCCCAAGGCCCTGACAGAGGGTACATACAACGTCTACATCAGCACGACCGACAAGGCGCTCGACAAGGTCGCATCGTTCAAGTACGGCGAGAAGCCGGATGTCGTTCTGGGCGATGTGGATGGCGATGGAAAGATTAAAACGACTGACGCACTGCTGGTGTTGCAGCATGTATCAGAAACAATTACATTGGAAGGAAACGAGTTTGTGGCTGCTGACGTTGACAAGGATGGCGTGATCAAAACAACCGACGCATTGCTGATCCTTCAGTATGTCGCAGAGAACATAAGTTCGTTTGACTGAGAGGTAGAAAAACATGAAGAAAAAATTATTAGCAATCGTTCTTACGGTTTGCGTGCTGGTATCTCTTTTTGCAACACCAGTTTCTGCAATCGTATTTGAACCGACTCCGACTGCTCAGTTGGAAGCAGTTACTTTCACGGAAAAAAACACATCGAAGTACCCAGTTGAGGGCGATGCTATTACGGAAATTGCAGCAGGCAATACGTTTGCAATTAAGATTTCCGTAACGAACCCCTCTTCCGACCCGCTTCGCTTGTCTGGGTTTAAATTTAGATTTACTTATAATGTGGACGCTTTTGAGACGTACACCTACACATTTGAAAATGACGATGACAGCGGTACGGTTGGTCCAGACGCTATGCCTTCATCTACAAAGGGCGGTCTGAAGGGCTGGACAATGCAAAATAATACAGGAACTGCCGGACTGGCTGTTTTTGCAGGTACCTGCGAGAAAACAGCGAATCAGCCGGTGCTGGCATCCGGTGAACAGCAAACGATTGGCTATTTGCTGCTCAAGGCAAAGACGAACGTAGAAAACGGCAGTTACTCGTTTGGGTTTGAAGGCGAGAACTATTTCAACCATATTAAAGATGGTGAAACCAAGGATGAAGAAGTCGAAAATGTAGATTTCTCAAAAAAGCTTGCTCTGACGGTTACTGGTGGACAGAATCCAACCATTGGTGCTACCACTATTGACCCGACTGAAGTCGCATACGGTAGCGACGAAGTGCTCACCATGGGTGCAACGTCTACTTCTAATAAGGATATCACCAGCTTCGTCACCTTCAAGGTGAAGGATGTAGAAGGCAACGACGCTGCTGGCTTCGTTGTCAACAACGGCAATGAACTGAATGTTGCTGCAGCAGATGCTGGTACCTATACTGTCACTGCCGAGCCGAATGGAGACAACTGCAGAATCGATGAGAGCGTGACTGTTCAGAACGCAACCTTCACGATTACCAAGCGGGAGATCACCGCGCCCGTGGTAGCCATCACCAACTTCGTCAAGGGCCAGAGAATTTATGACCTGAAGGTCGAGACGACGACCCCCGGCCTGAATGTGAACTATACCTGCTATGAGGGTACGGATACCAGTGGCAATCCTCTTGGTAGCAGCGAGAAGTTCAAGGCAGACACGTTCTACACCATCGTGATCAGTCTGGAAGCAGCGACGAACTATGTCATCGACAACACGCAGACACTGAGCGTCACGGTCAACGACGGCGCAGTCCAGCAGGCTGCGATCACGCCGAGTATGTTTGCAGGCGCTTACGAAGCCTCTGTGACAGTCCAGACTGCTGGCAAGGATACCCTCGCAGTGCTTCTGACTCCCGGCACTACGCCCAATGCGCACTATGGCATGAAGCTCAGCGACCTCAGCTTCACCGGCGGCACGGTAATCGTTGCCGGTGATGTAAGCAAAACGCCGGTCGACGGCCACTTCGAATGGGTAAATCCGAACGAAGACGTCGGCGACCCGACCGTTTACGACGGCACACCTGAGCCGTACGGCAGAGCATTCGCGGCAAAGTTTGTCCCGACTGACAGCGAGAACTATGCCGAGCTTTCGCTCAACGTTCGTGTGCCCGTCCATAAGGCCACAATTTCTATTGACGATATTAAGGACTGGGACTACACAGAAGCTTTCAAATATGACGGCACTGTGCACACGGTTGAACTGGTGATTCCGGAAGACCTGCAGGGCAAGATCAAGGTTGACTACGAAAACAACACGGCAACGGACGTTAACACCTATAAGGCGGCTGCAACGATCAGCGCGGTGGACGATGCGCATTATGCAATCTACGAGTCCGTTACGACCAGAGAACTGGATTGGGCGATCGTCAAAGGCGACCTCGCGCCGACGGACGCAGAAAAATCCGTGCTCTTCGGTACAAAGGAAGTCACGGTTACTCCGGCTGATTTCGGTCTGATGCAGGACGGCATTAAAATTGAGGTTACTCACGCGGGAAATAGCCTGATTACAGGTTACTTACCAAGCGATGACATGCGTTCTGTCACGTTTATGCTGAGAGATACGGATAAGACAGATGCTGCTAATAACGCGTCTGACACGGCTACATTGAAATTCTCTTCGGCGAATTATAACGAGGCGTCCGGTACGCTCACCATCAAGATCATCGACAAGAACACCGACGCGGATACGCTCAAGATCGACGTTCCTGCTACCGTCACCTACGGCGATACTGTTACCCCCAGCGTCGGCGAGTCCAAACCGGCAGGTGCAGGCAACGTCACGTTCAAGTTCTTCGACGAGGACAACCATGAGGTGCTCACCACTGCGCAGCCGTTCGACGCAGGCACCTACAAAGTCACCGCATCCTGCGAGAGCGAGAGCACGATCTACACCGCAGAAGCGACCTTCACGGTCGAACCGCGCGAGATCGAAGCCAAGGACGTTGCCTTTGATAAGGAACTGACCTACACCGGCAATGAACTGACCCAGACTGTGACCGTCACAGTTAACGGCAAGACCCTGACCGTCGGCACGGACTATACCGTTTCCGACCTGACCGGCACTGAGCCGGGCAGCTATCCCGTCACCGTCGCCGGCACGGGCAACTACACCGGCACAGTCACAAAGTCCTTCGAGATTGCCAAGGCGGACATCTCCAGCGCTGAGATCACCTATGATGCCGGCCCCTATGGCTACACTGGCAAGGAATGGAAGCCTGAAGTTGCCGTTTCCTTCAATGATGCTGCGCTAACAGCTGATACCGACTACACGGTTTCCTATGAGAACAACATCAACGCCGGTACTGCGAAGATCATCATCACCGGTATAGGCGATCACTTCACGGGCTCGACGGAAAAGACCTTCACTATCAATTCTGCGGAAATTTCCGGCTGCACGTTCGCGCCTATCGCTGACGTGACCTATAACACCAAGGCACATACTCCGGAAGTGACCGTTGCGATCAGCGGCAGAACGCTTGAGGCAGATAAGGATTACACCGTTTCTTACGCCTCCAACATCAACGCCGGTACCGCCACAGTTACCGTCACCGGCAAGGGCAACTTCACCGGCACGGCCAGCAAGACCTTCACCATCAACAAGGCCGGTCTGACCCTGAACCCCTGCACGATCTCCGAGCTCTGCACCGAGACCGACCTGAAGATCAGAACGCTCCCGTCCGACTTCTTCCTCGCAGGCGAGACCGAAACCGGCTTCTCCATCAAGCTCACCGCTGTTGAGGGCGGAGACGACATCTTCGCTGTGGCACCTGCGGTTGTCGAAGGCGAAAACAAGATCACCTTCCGGCTGAAGAACGAAGTCGGCGCGGCGACCTTCACGGTCACTGTCACCCCGGTCTCCGGCAACTACAACGGCGGCAGCTATGCGCTGACGATCTCGACCCACGACAGAACCGACGTCTCCGGCAGCATCTCCTTCCCGGATGGCTCCGCTGTCTACACCGGTACTGGCATCAAGTACGAGAATGCGACCATTTCCGGCTATTCCGGCACGCTGCGCTACGGCTACACGCCCAACGCCTCGACCGGCGCTTCGCTTGACGCCTCCGGCCTCCCGCTGACCGTCGGCACCTACACCGTCGCCGTGACCTTCAACAGCGACGCCAGCTTCGGCTACAAGACCGCGACCTTCACCATCACCAAGGCGACCCCGACCGGCACGCCCGGCTACACAAAGCTCGAAACGAGCGGCAAGACCCTTGCCGACGCCAAGCTCACCGTCGGCACCATCCGCCCGGCTGGCACCATCGCGTGGGATCTGCCTCTCACGACCGTACTTGAGGACGGCAAGGCATACGCGTGGACGTTCACCCCGAATGACACGCACAACTACACCATCCTCACCGGCACGCTCGTTCCCTATGTCGACGACGGCATGGACTATATCCCCGGCGTGATCGGCGGCAATACGGGCAGCTTCAACTTCCATGACGTGAGCCGCCTTGACTACTTCTACGACGCTGTCAAGTGGGCCGCAGAAAACGGCATCGCCTCCGGCACGGGCCGCTACACCTTCTCGCCCAACGCCGTCTGCACCCGCGCACAGACCGTCACCTTCCTCTGGCGCGCAGCCGGTTCCCCGCTGCCCAGATACCGCGTCTGCCCGTTCACCGATGTGAACCCGCGCGACTACTACTATGACGCAGTCCTCTGGGCCGTTGAGCAGGGCATCACCACCGGCCTCAATGCCACCACCTTCGGGCCTGACGTAACGGTCACCCGCGGCCAGGTCGCAACGTTCCTCTACCGCGCCGCCTCCGCCGCCAAGCCCAACACGTTCAGCCCCTTCACGGATGTCAAGACCACGGCGTACAACTACGACGCCATCCTCTGGGCCTATGACAACCGCATCACCACCGGCACCAGCGATACGACCTTCAGCCCGGACGCCTACTGCACCCGCGCCCAGATCGTGACCTTCCTGTACAGATACTATCAGGGCCGCTGAACAAATTTAAACGGGGCTGCAGCGAGAAATCGCTGCAGCCCCGTCATCTTTTCAAAGCCCCCCGCGTTCTGAACACTTCTGCGTATGGATCAGGAGTCAAACAGGCACGCATTTGCCGGTCAGCGGCTTTTTAGCATATGACGGCGGCCCGCAGGTTTTCCTGCGGGCCGCCGTCAACACAAATGAAAAGAGGAATCACGAAATATGCTTTATAATTGTATCCAGCCGCCGCTTCTGCGTCTCCATATGAGCCGGAAGGACATTGCCGAACCGTTTGTTTGAGCGCATTATACGCGCACCGCAGGCAAATGTCAAGCGCTGCATGGGAAAAAGCAATATTAGAATTTCTGAAGGCAGCGTTCAGCAATATGAATAAATCAAACGGGCGAAAATTGTTGACATTAACGATATACATCACTAAAATAAATAGAAATTCTTTTTATAAAGACATATGTATATGATACGAGGACATGTTGGGAGGCGTTCGCATTCCCGGAGAATATGCAGCGTGAAGCGGCACAGGCTTTACAGCGGAAGAGGGGACAGGAAAGCATGGAACAGGTACATCAGCAGCGATTCACCGAACAGGAAAGCCAGCATGATGCCTGCGGGATCGGTACCGTTGTCAATATCAGCGGACAGAGAACGCATCGGGCAGTAGATGACGCGCTGAAGATCGTTGAAAAGCTTGAACACCGCACCGGCAAGGACGCCGATGGCACTACCGGCGATGGCGTCGGCATTATGACGCAGCTTCCGTATGCCTTTTTTGAAAAAACAGCGCGGCAGGCGGGAAAACCGCTTCCGGAAGCGGGCGATTACGGCGTCGCCATGATCTTTTTTCCGCAGGATCCGCTCAAACGTATGCGCAGCCGAAAGCTGCTGGAGATGATCCTGTCGCGCGAAGGGCTGGGGCTGCTGTTCTGGCGGGATGTGCCGGTCTGTCCGGAGATTCTGAGCGAAAAAGCGCGGAGCAGTATGCCTGCGATCGCGCAGTGCTTTATCCGCCGCCCGGAAAAGACCGCGCGCGGCCTGGATTTTGACCGAAAACTGTATCTGGCCCGGCGCGAGTACGAGCATTCCGTCTCCGGCACCTACGTCGTATCGATGTCCAGCCGGACGATTGTATACAAGGGGCTGTTTCTGGTCTGGCAGCTGCGGAAATTCTATCCGGATCTGCAGGACGCGGATTTTGCCTCTGCACTTGCGCTCGTGCATTCCCGCTTCTCCACCAACACCACGCCCTCGTGGAAGCGGGCGCATCCCAACCGCATCATTCTTCACAACGGCGAGATCAACACCATCCGCGGCAACATCAACCGAATGCTTGCCCGCGAGGAGACGATGGCCTCTCCGGTTCTGGGCGAGGAGATCGCCAGAGTCTATCCTGTCGTGGAGACGGACGGCTCTGATTCGTCCATGCTGGACAACACACTGGAATTTCTCATGTACAGCGGCATCGAGCTGCCAAAGGCCGTGATGCTGTGCATCCCGGAGCCGTGGGGACGGGATAAGAATATGTCCCGGGAAAAGCGCGATATGTTCCACTATTACGCCTCCATGATGGAGCCGTGGGACGGCCCGGCAGCCATCCTCTTCTCCGACGGCGAGCAGGTCGGCGCTGTGCTTGACCGCAACGGCCTGCGCCCGGCACGCTATCTGGTCACAAACGACGGCTATCTGATTCTGGCCTCAGAGGTCGGCGCGCTGCCGATCCCGCCGGAGCGGATCGTCCGCAAATCCCGCCTGCAGCCGGGGAAAATGCTTCTGGTCGATACCCGGACCGGCACCGTTCTGGAAGACCGGGAACTCAAGCACCGTTACGCAGCGGAGCATCCCTACGGCGAGTGGCTCGATCAGGAACTGCTGCAGCTGGCGGATATTCCGATTCCAAACCGGAAGGTTCCGGAATACACGGCGCTGGAGCGCAGCCGCCTGTATAAGATCTTCGGCTATACCTATGACGAGATCCACTCAGCCATATTGCCCATGGCGAAAAACGGCACGGAACCGACCGCCTCCATGGGGGCGGATATTCCGCTGGCCGTCCTGTCAGAAAAGCATCAGCCGCTGTTTTATTACTTCAAGCAGATGTTTGCGCAGGTCACGAACCCGCCAATCGACGCGCTGCGCGAGGCCATCGTTACTGACACGACCGTCTACGCAGGTTCCGACGGCAATCTTCTTTCCGACTGCGCGGAAAACTGCCGCGTCCTGCAGATCAACAATCCCGTTCTGACCAGCCGGGATCTCATGAAGATCGAAGGGCTTCATATGCCGGGACTTCAGGCGAAGAAGGTCTCGCTGCTGTATTATAAGAATGCCTCGCTTGCGCTTGCGCTCGACCGGCTGTTTGTCGCCTGTGATAAGGCGTATTACGCCGGGGCAAATATCCTCATTCTCTCCGACCGCGGTGTGGATGAGAACCACATCGCCATCCCGTCTTTGCTGGCAGTGTCCGCCGTGCAGCAGTATCTTGTCCGCACGAAAAAGCGCACGGCGATCTCCCTGATCCTTGAGAGCGCCGAGCCGCGCGATGTGCACCATTTCGCTACGCTCTTCGGCTACGGCGCAAGCGCGGTCAATCCCTATCTCGCACAGGACTGCATCGGCGAGCTCGTCGCCGAAGGGGCGCTCAACAAGGACTACTATGCCGCGGTCGATGCCTATGATCAGGCCATTCTGGACGGCGTGATGCGGATCGCATCCAAAATGGGCATTTCCAGTATGCAGTCGTATGAGGGCGCACAGATTTTTGAGGCCGTCGGCATCTGCAGGGATGTCGTGGACCGGTATTTCACAAACACGGTCAGCCGCGTTGGCGGCGTCGGCCTGCAGGAGATGAACGACGCTGTTGTCTGGCGGCATGACCGGGCGTTTGACCCGATGGATCTGACCGTCGATCTGACTGTCGATTCCTCCGGCTTCCACAAGCTCCGCTCCGGCGGCGATATGGAAGATCATATGTATAATCCGATGACCATCCTGACGCTGCAGAAGGCCGTCCGCACCGGTGATTTTGCGTGCTTCCGCAGGTACTCCGCCATGGTCGACGATGAATTGCTGCCGCATACGCTGCGCGGTCTGCTCGGGTTCCGGTTTGACGAGACAAAGGCAATTCCGCTGGGTGAGGTCGAGCCAGCCTCCAGCATCGTCAAACGCTTCAAAACCGGCGCCATGTCCTACGGCTCCATCTCCGAAGAAGCGCACCGCTGCCTTGCCATTGCGATGAACCGCCTGGGCGGAAAGTCCAACTCCGGCGAGGGCGGGGAGGAACCCGCAAGACTCGGTACGGAGGAAAACTCCGCCATCAAGCAGGTCGCTTCAGGCCGGTTCGGCGTTACAAGCGAGTATCTTGTAAGTGCAAGCGAGATCCAGATCAAGCTGGCGCAGGGCGCCAAGCCCGGCGAGGGCGGCCATCTGCCCGGCAGCAAGGTCTGGCCGTGGATCGCGCGCACGCGGCATTCCACGCCCGGTGTGGCGCTCATCTCACCGCCGCCGCACCATGATATCTACTCGATCGAGGATCTGGCACAGCTGATCTACGATCTGAAATGCGCCAACGAAAACGCTGATATTTCCGTCAAGCTCGTCTCCGAGGCGGGCGTTGGTACCATTGCCGCAGGCGTTGCCAAGGCAGGCGCGCAGACGGTGCTCATTTCCGGCTATGACGGCGGAACCGGCGCGGCCCCGCACAGTTCCATTTACAATGCCGGCCTTCCGTGGGAGCTTGGTCTGGCCGAAGCGCACCAGAGCCTCATTGCCAACGGTCTGCGCGGCCGTGTGCGCCTCGAAACAGACGGCAAGCTTATGACTGGCCGCGATGTGGCAATCGCCTGTATGCTCGGCGCGGAGGAGTTCGGATTTGCAACCGCGCCGCTGGTGTGCCTTGGCTGCGTCATGATGCGCGTGTGCAATCTTGATACCTGCCCGATGGGCATCGCGACCCAGAGGCCGGAGCTGCGGAAAAACTTCTGCGGCAAGCCGGAGTATGTCATGCACTTTATGGAGTTTGTCGCACAGGAGCTGCGCATGATCATGGCAAAGCTCGGCGTGCGCACGGTCGACGAGCTGGTCGGTCATACGGAGTATCTGCACATCCTGCCGCATCAGATCACGCAGCGCGCCGCGATGGTAGACGTCTCCGGCATTCTGGCCCGCTGCGGCGAGGAAAACTGCCATTATGATCCGGTACAGCGGTTCGATTTCAAGCTGGATACGACGCTGGATAAGCAGGTGCTTTTGCCGCTGCTTCCGAAAAAGGGAAAACCGGCTGTCCCAAAGCGCTGCACTGTTGATATTTCCTGTTCTGATCGTGCATTCGGCACGCTCTTCGGCGCGGAGATCACGCGCCGCTGGGGCAGCACGCTGGAGGATGATACTTATCAGATCCACTGCCGCGGCGGCGCCGGGCAGTCATTCGGCGCGTTTTTGCCGAAGGGCGTAACGCTTTCGCTCGAGGGCGACAGCAACGACTACTTCGGCAAGGGCCTTTCCGGCGGCAGACTGGTCGTCTTTGCGGATCGGGCCAGCACGTTTGAGCCTGCTGAGAACGTCATCATCGGCAATGTCGCGCTCTACGGTGCAACGAGCGGCAGCGCCTTCATTTCCGGTATTGCGGGCGAACGCTTCTGCGTACGCAATTCCGGCGCGACCGCCGTTGTGGAGGGCGTCGGCGACCACGGCTGTGAATATATGACGGGCGGCACGGTCGTCGTTCTGGGGCCTACCGGTCGGAACTTTGCCGCCGGGATGTCGGGCGGCGTTGCCTATGTGCTGGACCCGGAGCATAAGTTTTATCTGCGCGTCAACAAGGAGCTTGTCTCCGTCGAGGCCGTTGCGCAGAAGCAGGACATTTCCCGTCTCCGGGAGCTTCTGCAGCGTCATGTGGCGCTCACAGGCTCAAAAAAAGGCCGCGCCATTCTCGAACACTTCAACGAGCGGCTTGCGGATTTCAAAAAGATCATTCCGTATGACTACAGCCATATGCTGCAGCTGATCGGCCGGTATGAGGCAGCCGGTATGACGCGGGATGAGGCAGAACTTGAAGCGTTTTTGAAGCGGGAGGAATAAAGTCATGGGAAAACCGACTGGATTTCTGGATTATACGCGCGTGAACTGTCCGAGCCGCGACGCGGCGGCGCGCACAGGCGACTATGCGCCGGTCGAGCTGCCGCTGTCTGAACGGAACCGCCGCCG
>ERZ791753.2032-NODE-2032-length-11153-cov-2.655163_pt1 | contig 11153 bp, 5 predicted proteins | sample MGYA00509951_ERZ791753 | MGnify/ENA primary metagenome ERZ791753 (study PRJEB30046, sample SAMN00792026) | human gut metagenome | study: EMG produced TPA metagenomics assembly of the A metagenome-wide association study of gut microbiota in type 2... | reverse complement strand
TTACCGCTACCACCGCTCCTTTTTTCTGAAGCAGCTGTACCAGACGCTGTTTGTCCATCGGTCGTGCGCGCGACATGATTTTCAAGTCCATTACCCGTTCCAATGCCTCTTCATCACTTAAAGCCGCAAAGTCGACTCCGGTAATGCGGTTGCGTTCCGTATCTTCCGGCTTCCAAAGTCCTATTTGCCGCGCAATTTCCGTGGCCGTTCCCGGCGTATCGCCCGTTACGATTTTTACCTGAATGCCTGCGTCCTGACATTGTGCTACCGCTGCAGGCACATCCGGACGTACCGGGTCGGAGATGGCGGCGATGCCCATAAAGATGTAATCATTGGTTTCGGTCAACTTGGCGCAATCTTCCGAACCGTTCTCGTCTATCTGTTTGTAAGCAAAGCCCAGTGTGCGCATGGCCATGTTCTGGTAGTCCAGCAATTGCTGTTCGATATCGGTTTGTCGGGTTGAGAGAGGTTGGTTCCCGTTGGGGGTGCATACCTGCGAGCACTTCTTCAGAATGATTTCAGGTGCACCTTTCATATAGACAACCTTCTTTCCGTCGAGTTTCGAACGGACAAGGGTAGCCATAAATTTGCGTTCGGTAGAGAAAGGCAGTTGGTCGATGGTTTTAGCTCCGGTACGCAGTATCAGATAATTTTTCTTTTGTGCATCCATCCAGAGCAGTAAGGCTATCTCAGTAGGATTACCCACTCCCTTTATCTCTCCACTCTCTGTTTGTTCCAGAAAAGCCGTGGAGTTTGTAGCAATGCCCTCTGTTATCCGGTCGAACATTTCTCCTGATTCCGGAGTCTGTTCGTCTAATCCGTAGAATTGTGTCTCGTGAACCTGCATCTTGTTTTGTGTCAGCGTTCCGGTTTTATCCGTACAGATAACCGTTACAGCTCCCATCGTTTCGCATGCGTGCATTTTGCGAACCAGATTGTTGGTAGCCAACATACGCCGCATGTTTAACGCTAAACTCAGGGTTACGCTCATGGGCAATCCTTCCGGCACACTTACTACAACAAGTGTAACAGCCAGCATAAAATAGTTCAATACGATTCGGGCTATCTCCAAGTACTGTTCCCAGCCTGTTACGGTGTGTACTTGTAAATAGTTGTATAACCCGTGTGAAACAAAGCCCACAAAAGTGAGGCCGGCTACGATAAAACCAATTTTGCCTATAAGGTTAGCCAGTCGGGTAAGTTGTATGTTAAGCGGTGTCTGTTCTTCTGATTTCTCGGTAGCCTGCCGGGCCACTTTGCCTATTTCGGTAGCGTCACCCACCTGTTGCACTTCCATGATACCATGTCCGTCGACAACGGTTGTTCCACGCATTACCCTGTTCGAGGGGTAAGTGGCCTCCTTATCGAAGTGCTCTTCATTGGTCGTCTTTTCAACCATCGGTTCGCCGGTAAGGTTCGATTCGTTGATTTGCATGGAAATAGCTTCCAGCAACACTCCGTCGGCCGGCACCTCTTCGCCGTTTTCGAGCATGACAATGTCTCCCACCACTACTTCCTTTCGGGGAATTTCGTGTATGGCACCGTCGCGGATTACCCGTACCAAGGTGTCCTCGTTCGATGCATTCAGCAAATCAAACTTCTTGCCGGCATCATACTCAAAGTAAAATCCGATGCCGGTAGCCAGAAAGATAGCCAGAATAATGCCGACCGTTTCGGCGTATTCGTTTTCGATACATGAAATGATGAGTGAAAAGAAGGCGGCCAGTAATAAGATTTTAATAACCGGGTCTTTGAACTTTTCCAGATATAGTTTCCAGATAGATTCCCGTTTAGGAGGAGTTAGTAAGTTGTTTCCGTTAACTCTTCTGCTTTCTTCAACCTGCTGTTTGTTTAAGCCTTCCTGCTTAAAGCTTTGTGTAGCCATATTTGCTATGTGTTTAAATAATGCGAACAAAGGTAGCAGATTCAATAAAATGAACTAAAGTTGTTAAATGATTTAATGTATCTTTTGCTTATTGAAACATCTTGAAGGTTTATTTTTTTCTTTTTATCAGCTCTGTGGGGTTTTCTCCAAAATATTCTTTATAGCATTTAGTAAAATAAGAGGGAGAAGTAAAGCCTACTTCATAAGTGATTTCTGCAATGGTTTTTTCCGTAGAAGAAAGTAAAGAAGCCGCTCTTTTTAACCGGGCTATCCGTAATAGTTCATTGGGCGAATAGTTTGTCAAGGCTTTTATCTTCCGGTATAGTTGTACACGGCTCAATCCCATCTGTCCGCCTAAATCTTCTACACTTAAATCGGAATTGGAAAGATTTAGTTCTATCTGCCGGCGGAATTTAGTTATAAAATCTTTGTCTGTATGGCTAACCGACTCTTTGGATAAGGTGGTGGCATCTCCGAAAAACTGTTTAAGGCGGTTGCGGTTATCCAGCAAGTTACGTATGCGTGTAACAAGCAATTGCGAGTTGAAGGGTTTGGATATGTATGAATCGGCACCGTTTTCAAAGCCACTGATACGTTGTTCGTCTAACGAACAAGCCGTAAGGAGAATAACAGGAATATGGCTGGTTTGCAACTCCGTCTTTAAATGCCGGCAACATTCTATGCCGTCCATTTCGGGCATCATGATGTCGCTGATAATTAAATCAGGTACATATTTCATAGCCATATTCAGCCCCTCCTTTCCATTGTGTGCTTCGATGAGGGTGTAATGCTCGGAAAGCAATTGTGTGATATAATGGCATATATCCTGATTGTCATCTATAACAAGAATGGTTTCTTTATCCGGGTTCAAGCCGGTAGAGATGTCTGCTTTATTGCCTTCGTCGCTTCCTTTTGCAGGAGATGCTTCTTTTAAAAGGAATGGTCCGGCTTTATTTTCTTCTGTTTTAGGTTGAAGAAGTTCGGCTGCCGTTTGTTCTGTCTCTGTTGTCGTTTGGTTAGGGGAGGGATAAGCTGGTATTTCGAGGATGAAAGTAGTTCCTTTTTTCTCTTTGCTTTTTACCTGTATCGTTCCTCCTTGTAACTCTACAAATGCTTTAACCAAAGCCAGTCCGATGCCGGAACCGGTATGGTGTACATTTGTTTTATAAAACCGGTCGAAGATGTTTTGCGCATGTTCTGTCGAAATGCCGATGCCGTCATCGCTGATGGTAAGTTGGACGTAGGGTACATCTTCTTTTAGAAAGTAGTCGAGGCGGGAATGGATATGTCCGTTTTCCGGAGTAAATTTCAATGCGTTCGATATCAGATTGAAATAGATGCTTTCCATCTTTTCCAAATCCAGCTTTACTAAGTAGTTGCGGGTTTTAGTCTCCGCTTCATAAGAGAATTTGATATGCTTTTGCAGGGCTGCGGTACGGAAGGATGTGTTCCACTCTTCTATGGCTTGCTGCAAATCGAACTCTGAGCAGGTGAGTTCCATTTTCCCATTCTCGTATTTTCGGAAGTCGAGAATCTGGTTTACTAAACGCAAAAGAATCCGGGTGTTCTTATGGGCAATCTCCAACAGTTCGGTTTCAGCGGAAGTAAGGGAACTTTTGGAAAGCAACTGTTCTATAGGTCCGGCAATCAACGTCAACGGAGTGCGGAAGTCATGTGATACATTGGTAAAGAATACTAGTTTGGAATGTGTGGCTTCTTCCAGTTGGCGGGATAGTGCGATAAGCTGGTCGCGCTGTTGCTCCAACTGTTCTTTCTGGCGGGTGATTTTATCATTCCGTTTAGCCAGCTCTTTGTTCAGGCGGTCTTTGGTCCAATAAGCTTTAATCAGTATTCCGCATAAAGCCACCGTCAGAATAGTGATGGCTAGGATGGAGTATAACAAAAGTTGTTGTGTGGAATAACGGGAGAGATAAGAATCTATCTGTCTGTCCAAGGTTTCTATTTTACTGTCCAGTTCATCGATATGCTGGTTTTGCAGTTTCATGACTTGTGCATTACTCTTGTCGACAACGGCTGTAGAAAGAATCGTTTCTTTTTTGAACGGTTTCTTTTTCAGAATAGCCATAGCTGTCTGTATTACTTTATCCCCACCCGTAGGGTAGATAAAAGTAGCATCGAAGACTCCGTTCAGCACTTGGTCTACTCCGGCGTCCGTATCGGGCAGTGCATCGATACCGATAAAACGGATATCTTTTTCACGGTTTTGTTTGCGGGCGGCAAGATAAGCGCCAACTGCCATCCTGTCGTTTTGGGCAAACACTACATCAATCTGTGGAAAGACTTTTAGAAGATGCTCCATTGTTTCTTCTGCCGGACTTTGCAACCATTCGGCATCTTTGCTGTCCAGCAACTTGATTTGCGGATATTCGGAGAGAGATTCTGCAAAACCTTTATGTCGCTCTATAGCCGGGGTAGAGCCGGATAATCCGGTAAGTTCCACTACATTCCCTTTGCCTCCCAAGCGATTCCCTATGTAGTAGCCTGCCGCTTTGCCTATGGCGTAGTTATCGGCTCCGATGTAGGCAGTGTATTGGTCGGAGAGTATTTTCCGGTCTACAATGATTACCGGAATTCCTTGCCGAAAGGCTTTCTCTACAACGGGAGTTATGATTGCAGCTTCGTTGGGAGCTATAACCAACAGGTCTACTTTTTTATCAATGAAATATCGGATGTCTTCAATCTGTTTGTTACTGTTATCTCTGGCGGTTCGGATTTCAATATCCGTGTTTTCGTAAAACAGTATTTCGCGAAGCATTTCTTTGTTCATCTGTTGTCTCCATTCGTCTTCGCTGCATTGTGATACCCCAATTACATAATGGGTGGTCGGCTTATGGCAAGCCGTAAAAAGGAGAAGCAGGAGTAGAAAAAGGGAACTGTGTTTCATAGAGCCAGATAAAAGTTACATCTGCAAAGATATACGATTTCTTTACAGATGCAACCGGTTTTATTTGAAAGTTTCCGTATTCGGACTCTTTTATTGCATCCTAAAGGAAGCTTTCTCTCAATTCTTTAGGCATGGGCGGCATGGCTCCGTTTTGAGTACAAACGTAAGCAGAGATTTTAACAGCCAACCGGTGTGCTTCCGGTATGGACATTCCTTTTAATATGCCTGTGCAGAAAGCAGCGGTAAAGGAATCTCCTGCCCCTACCGTATCGGCTACTTTTACTTTGGGGGTATCTACAAAAGAGACTTCTCCGGGTGTAAATACGTAGCTACCATTGACGCCACATGTTAGAATCAGCATTTTCAGATTGTACTTAGCCAATAATATCCAGCATTTATCTTGTAAATCAATACCGGGATAGCCAAACATGCGGCTGATTGTAATGAGTTCTTCATCGTTTATTTTCAGGATATTGCATTTACGGAACGAGCTACAAAGCACTTCTTTTGAATAGAAATCCTGTCGCAGGTTGATGTCGAATATTTTTAGTTGTCCTTCGTTATCGGGCATTGCATCGAGAAAGCGATGGATGGTTTCGCGGGAAACAATGTTGCGTTGGGCCAAGGAACCGAAGCAGACCGCTTGGGTATGTTTGGCCAGTTCTTCCAAAGAAGTGGTATAGGGGATATTGTCCCAGGCCACGTTTTCTTTGATATTATAATGAGGTATTCCTGCATTATCGAGTTCCACGAGGACGGTTCCGGGTAAGGAACTTTCTCTATCAGGTAATTCAACTTCTTCTCGTTAAAGTTTTCCAGAATCTCCGTGCCGAGTTTATCGTTACCAATGGCACTGACTACACGGCCGTCCAAACCCAATTGAGCTATGTGGTAAGCGAAGTTGGCCGGAGCTCCTCCTATCTTTTTTCCTTCAGGAAGTATGTCCCATAGGGCTTCTCCCATTCCTACTATTACGTTATTCATGATATGATTTGTTTAATGGTTTTTATTGAATAATTTGATTTTAGAAGTGTAATATATCAGGTACATAGCGCCTACTATCATGACACTAACCGCTCCCAGTTGGCCTACGGCATCGGATGCAAATCCCATGATAAGAGGGAAGATAGTGCCTCCGAACAATCCCATAATCATCAATCCCGAGACTTCATTCTTCTTATGAGGCATGTGCAACAGGGCTTGTGAAAAGATGATGGGGAACACATTCGAGTTGCCGAACCCAATTAAGGCAATGCATATATAGATAGGTGTTTGCGTATCAAAGAAAAATAATCCCACCATAGCCAGTGTTATCATCAGGGCACTGATTCCAAAAAAAGTTTTACTAGACAATTTGCTGAGGATGAAAACTCCCAGAAAAGAACCTACCGTACGGAAAATAAAGTAGAGACTGGTAGCGAAAGAGGCCTCGGCCAATTCCCAGTTCAGACGTTCCATCAATATTTTAGGGGCTGTCGTGTTGGTACCGACATCAATGCCTACATGGCAGATAATGCCTAAGAAAGAGAGTAGAATAAACGGTTCGCCAAGCAAAGCGAAACATTCTTTGAAGGTAGAGGCTTTCCCTTCCATTTTCTCTTCTGTAATAGGAGTTATATAAAGAAATAGAATGGCAGCGATGGCAATAGTCATGTAAATAGGAAACAATACACGCCAGCTCAAGCCGAAAGTCGGGATGCTTTGTGTGGCTCCCCACATGGCGATGTATGGAGCCAGAAAAGAAGCAATGGCTTTGACGAACTGTCCGAATGTAAGACTGCTTGCCAGTTTATTGCTGGTAATGATATTGGAAAGCAAAGGATTGAGTGACGTTTGCATCAATGTGTTGCCTATACCCAATAACGAAAAGGATAGGAGCATGATGGCATAGCCATTGCCGAAGATGGGTAACAGCAAGGAAAGGAAGGTGATAAGGAGACTTAATAACACAGTCTTTTTCCGACCAATCTTATTCATGAGCATTCCCGTAGGGACGGAGAAAATCAAAAACCAAAAGAAAACAAGTGACGGGAAGATATTGGCTTGTGAGTCGCTTAGTCCTAAGTCGGCTTTTACATAATTGGAGGCAATGCCTACCAGGTCGACAAATCCCATGGCAAAGAAGCAGAGCATTACCGGGATTAATTTGAGATATATATTCTTGGTGTCTTTCATGATTCTGGATAATAAATAAAGAGTTGTTTGGGTTCTAAAAGTTTCTTTTTTACGCTTATATATGCGTCGCTCTGCGCTCCTATAAACGTGACCCTATACTTATACATGTGTGAGCCTATGCTTATACGTGCGTAAAAAGATGTTTGTTTAGGGTATCCGGAGCGGATATTTTTTCGTTTGCAAAAGCATTCGCTCCGGAGTAATTCTTATCATTCTAACCGGTAAACATTCAGTTTGTTTACTTTGCTTTGTCCGCCTTCGCTATAGAATTGCAGCGTATTGTAAGGCTCATTCGGGAACACAAGGTTGGTCATGGCTACTTTTCCGCCATTTAGAAATAGCTCTATAGAGCATCTGTCTACAAAGATTTGCAACGAATAACTTGTGGCTTTTTGAATAGGTGCCCAGGTAGCCAAGGCGAAATCATCCACATAGTTGATGGAGTTGGTCTTCCGGTGGTCGTGTGTTTCTTTGGCATGAGGTATACTGTTGCGTCCGAAATCGACCACACCACTCTGCGTACGGTCCATTACCAGTTTCATTGCTTTCATGTCCAGATAGATTTTTACTTTCTCTCCCAGGCTGTTCTGCAGCTCTATTCCTTCTATCTGTGCTTTTTCCGGAACCAGTTCTACATTTATTTCCATGGCTCCTTGATTCTTGGCGAACAAATTCTCTACTAAATAAGTGTGCTCTAAACTGAATGCCGGAATCTCTTTATGCTCTTTGCGCAAGCTTTCTGCCTCTTTTACGACATTGGCACCCATGTAGATGTCTCCATTTTCGGTATAAAGGAACAGTTCGCGTGGTAGGGCATTGGCGCTACGGAATTGTTTGGTCGGTACAAAGTTGGCGTATTGCCAGTTGCTCATCCAAGGCACGGCGATGATGCGCTGGTCGGTATTGGAGAAACAGACGGTTGCATAATGGTCTTTACCCCAGTCCAGCCATTTTACGACTTCCGGTTGGGTGTCGCAGATGAATTCTTTTCCATTGAAATCGCCTGTAAAATATTGGGTAGCGCTTCCTCCGAACAGACATCCAGGGTTGATGTTTACAATCAAAGCCCATTTCATGCGTGTCGTGTCACCGTCAACAGGAAGTTGTATAAAGTCGGGACATTCGAATTGGCTGGGTTGCATACCGTATCCTTCTCCGAATCCGCTCATATAAGTCCAGTCTTTTAAATTGGATGAAGAATAGAAACGTATCTCTTTATCGGCGGAAACCACCATCACCCACTTTTCGTCGGGAGCATACCAGAAAACTTTAGGGTCGCGGAAGTCTTTCAGTCCGTCGAACGGGGTAAGGATAGGGTTCTTTTCGTATTTGGTATATGTGTAACCGTTGTCCTCGCTGTGTGCCATGCACTGAATTTGTCCGTTCTTGTCGCTGGCTGAGGTGTAAAAGGCTATGATAGCATCCTTTCCGTAACCTGCCTGATTCTCTTTGTCTACAATGGCGCTACCTGAAAAGATGTGTCCGAGTGTATCGCGTGCAATGGCAGGGTCGAGGTGTTTCCAATGTATCAGGTCATTGCTTACGGAGTGTCCCCAATGCATGTTTCCCCAAACCGAACCGTAGGGATTATATTGGAAATAGAGGTGATATTCGCCGTCTTTATATACCAGTCCGTTTGCATCGTTCATCCATCCGTATAAAGGGGTATGGTGATAAACAGGACGGAATTTGTCGCGGTTTGCCGTATCAAAAGTGTTTGAAAGGCGGATGCTGTCCCAGCACATAGCGTTTGCTTCTACGTTGCGGATGATGACTTTTGCCTCTTTACCGTTTTCCGATAAAGCAAACGGAACATAATACTCAACACTATCGGTTGACAGCCGTATGTCCATTTCCGTATCCGATGGATTACCTGTATCTAATTTCACTTGTCCTTCTTTACTGTTTTCTTGAATGGGGAACAGCAGATATTTAGACGGTTGGGTGATATGTATAATGGTGAGAGAGTCACCTTGATGTTCCAGTGTAAAACCTTTTTGGCCCGATTGGCAGGAAAAGATACCCATAGCGAAAGCCATGCCTAATGTAAGATGAATAAAATTTGTTTTCATAATGGTTTATGATTTAAGGGTTTGTTGAATGCTTCTTTTTTGTGCCGGTAAAATTAGCTATAACTGATTTTACCGGCTGAAACAATTGTTTCATTTTCTATTCTATTTGTTACCTATTGAATCTTTTTAGAATGTTACTTTGGCCGAGACCTCTACCGTAAACGGACGGATGTAGCTTCCTGCCATCCAAGCCCCGTTGTATTGGGCTGCATTTTCTTTGTCTACCAGTTCTGCTCCCGAAATGCTTCCTTTGGCTCCTGTTTGATTCAGGATGTTGATAACCGTGCCGCTCAGAGACAGATGTTTATTCACATCCCAGTTGATTCCGCCAAAAGTTTCCCAACGTCCGTTAAAGTAGTATGCATTCTTGATGTTGGCGTAGGTTTTACTGAAGTAACGGAGACTGGCCCATATCTTTAAGTCTTTGGTAAGGTAGTAACTAGGGTCTAACTCTATCAGTACTTTGGGAATTTCCGTAACGATGTTACCTGTAGCGTTGATACTTGATGTGCTTCCATCGCTGAATGTTACGCCTGTTTCATATTTCTTGTACTTCGGACTTTGGTAAGTAAACAAGAAATGAAAGTCGAATCCTTTGAACGGTTTAACTACGGCATCGGTGGTCCATCCGATGGTTTCAATATCGTAGCTCAAAGGAGCTGCTTTAATATCTTGTCCGGTAGGGTCGTTGGGATTGATTAGGTTGAGGGTGGAATTATTGTTTGTTTTGGCAATGTAAGTGAACAAAGAGGTCAAGCTAATCCAATTGTTGTTGTAATAGATACCGGCACGTCCCAATGGAATGGTAATCTTATCGGTATTCGGCATCTCGGCCGGAGCAAAGTTCGACAGGTTCGGGCGTTGTGTATTGTAGGTAAAGTCGGCGGTCAGACCGAATTGTTGGGTCATTTTATACGTAGCGGCGGCGGTAAAGGCCATATTTAACCAGTCGTAGCTGTAATTCCTAGGTGTAATCCGTGTGCCGTCTGCAGCTGTAGCACCTATATGGTAGTCAGCAAAGCGCCCTGTTGTTTTTCCTTCTTCATTGCATACCGCAAGGTTTTCGCCCGAAAGGTGCTGATATTCGAAACGTGCCCCGTAGTATACATTCCATTTGTTGCTGAGGTCCCAATCATGGGTGGCATATAAGGCCAGTTTGTTTTCGTGCCCTCTGTAATATTCCGAAGCGTTTTGATTCATATTATAATAAGGTGTACGGCCATAGTGGTGAACATTATCAGTGTCGGCGCTGTAGAGTATACGTGGATATTCTTCTACGGTGTGGTCGTACATGGTGGTGTTTGAGGCATAATCCACATTGTAATACCATTCGTTTAACCCCAGACGCCAGGTCATGTTGTTGTGTTGACGGGATAATTCGGTGGTAAAGAATACTTCGTCGATGTTTCCTCTATTGAAACAGGACATACGGCTTTGTACATGTCCCTCATACGGTGTCAGGGTTCCGTCGGCTTCTTTTGTGCTGTATCCGTCGGTGGTACTTTTTTCTCCCATAGCCATAGGGGTTTGGTAGAGGTAAGAACCCAGAGCATGGTCGTATTTCATGTTTACTTTCCATTCCAGTCCGTTGTCCCATTTGTAACGGTGAAGAACGGTCAGTTGGTTTCCTTTACTTGCCGTGGCGTCATATAGGCTGGTGCTTTTTATTTCGCCGGTGCGGATGTCCATGTATGGGATATCGCCGACATTGGGAAGATAAGAGGAGGTGCCGAGGCTGAATCCGGGTATCTCTTTAACACTACCATCACCCACGTAGATGAAAGGTGCTCCGGTTGTAGCGTTCGAAAGCCAATGGCTGTTGCTATAGTGATAGATAACGGAAAACTGTCCTCTTCCTTGATGATAGAGCTTGCTTAATGACAACTTGTAGATTTCAGTACGGTCTTGGTATTGGGCAAAGCGGAGTTTAAAGCTTCCCGGGTCGAAATTCTGGTACATGCTTCCACTATAGAACCAGTTGTTTCCTAAACTTCCGTTTAGATTCAGGTCGAACTGTTGCTTGCCGAAGTGGTTGGTATTGTAATTCAGTATGCCATTGAATGTTTTGTTTCCATGTACTCCCAATTGGGTGAACGTGTTGACGGCATACCCGATG
>ERZ791753.2023-NODE-2023-length-11209-cov-4.197956_pt1 | contig 11209 bp, 10 predicted proteins | sample MGYA00509951_ERZ791753 | MGnify/ENA primary metagenome ERZ791753 (study PRJEB30046, sample SAMN00792026) | human gut metagenome | study: EMG produced TPA metagenomics assembly of the A metagenome-wide association study of gut microbiota in type 2... | reverse complement strand
TGGACGGTGCGAATGTCGAGATGCTGGATCATGTCGGTGCTGACAATATCTTTATCTTTGGTAACACAGCGGAAGAAGTGGAAGAACTGCGTCGTCAGGGCTACAAACCGCGTGAATACTACGAGAAAGATGAGGAGCTGCATCAGGTGCTGACGCAAATCGGCAGCGGTGTATTCAGTCCGGAAGATCCGGGTCGCTATCGCGATCTGGTCGATTCGCTGATCAACTTCGGCGATCACTACCAGGTACTGGCGGATTATCGCAGCTATGTCGATTGTCAGGATAAAGTCGACGAACTCTACGAGCGTCAGGAAGAGTGGACCGCAAAAGCGATGCTGAACATTGCCAATATGGGCTACTTCTCTTCTGACCGTACGATCAAAGAGTACGCCGATCATATCTGGCATATTGATCCGGTGAGATTGTAAGTTCAAATATGGCTAAATACCGTGTGTTCCGCTGAAGTAATACAGAGTGGAACTCACGGTATTTCTATACACAATAAACAATAACTTTGATGTATGTTATTCTATTTAATATATACCATTAATATATATTAAATAACGATTGATGATAATGTTTTTGGTGTTTTGTTATTTCAAATAATATTAATTTATTATGAATGCATTAATATTATTCATGTGATTTATGTTTTATTACCCCTCTTACAACTCCACGTAAAAATAAATTTTATCATTATCAGTGTGTTATATGTGAGTATAAACTCACTTATTGCGGCTTTGGATTATTTTAGGTACATTACTAAGCAGCATATATAATATTATTCACTCAATTACTCTTCTAAAGAACCTTCTGGAATTAGCCAGCGTCAGCTTGTTTTTTGTGAGATATAACTTATTAACGCAGAATGTAAAAACACCAATGTTGCTTGGATTTTTTAACAAAAGGAAAGGTATAAATGAAATTCAATTTATCTAATTTATCCGCAGTATTACTGGCATCAGGTATGCTGATGTCTACTGCGGTAACCGCAGCACCCGGCGATGCAACACAATTTGGTGGAGCGGATACTGACTGGAGCACCGTTGATTATCCCAGGCTCACTGATATGGATGACAACGTTGATTCAATGGGGGGGAAAATCCGCTTTACTGGCCGTGTAGTGAAAGCTACCTGTAAGGTCGCAACCGATTCAAAACAGATTGAAGTTGTCCTGCCGGTTGTGCCTTCCAACCTTTTCACTGGTATCGACATAGAAGCACAGGGGGCGAGCAACCAGACCGATTTCAATATTAATCTGACCGAATGTAGCAATACAGAGGATCAGAAAATTGAGTTCCGCTTTACCGGTACCGCAGATAGCGCTAATAAAACGCTCGCTAACGAAGTAGAAGGATCAACGGATGCTGACAACAGCGGCAATGCGGGGGCGACTGGTGTAGGGATTCGAATTTACTCCAAAGGTACGACGAATAATGGTCTGATTAACCTGAATACTACTGCGGCAGAGGGTAGCGCCTCCACCGCCGCTTATACAATTCCAGGAAATGCTACGACCCATGATTTCAGCGCGGCCTTTACTGCAGGTTATGCTCAAAACGGTAGCACTGTTGCACCTGGTGTAGTTAAGTCAACAGCAAGTTTTGTGGTGCTGTACGAGTAAATATAAATACGATTTCAGGTTACAAAAAGTTGTAACCTGAGATTGAAATTATTTAATAGAGTATGAATAACAGGTGTTATTTCATCAACAAGGATGCTGTATGAAATGTATTATTGGAAATAAAAAATGGGTTTATGGATTCAGGGATGAATTAAAAGTATCACAAAATATTATACGCTCAGGGATTCTTTTTTTACTATCGATATTATTTATTAATAATGCGTCCGCGGGCGGGTTTGGCCTTGGCGTAACGCGATTGATTTATCCGGCAGAAAGTAAGCAAATAACACTCAGTGTGCAAAATAGCGGTGACAACACCAGTTATTTAATTCAATCATGGGTTGATGACAGTAAAACGGAAAAAAAGAGCCAGGATTTTGTTATCACTCCTCCCCTCTTTATGTTGCCAACGCGTAAAGAAGCTTCATTACGTATCATGTTTCTTGGTAAAACTAATTTTCCGACCGATCGTGAAACTTTGTATTGGATGAATGTTAAAGCAATTCCGCCAACAGATGAGAAAAATACACAGAAGAATACCTTACAGTTGGCATTACAAAACAAAATCAAGCTATTTTATCGCCCGGAAAATCTACCTGTGCAACCAGGAAAAGCACGAAATATGTTGCGGTTTAAGTATGAGGGCAAACAACTAAAAGTTATCAATCCTTCGCCTTATTACCTGACACTGACAGGAATTAAAGTACAAGGGAGTAAATTGCCCAATACGTTTGTACCACCGAAAAGCGATATTACGGTCTCGTCGGCAGTGACGTTGGCTGGTGAAATTACTTATCAAACAATTAATGACTTTGGCGCTACGACGGAGCGGCAGAAAGGAATAATGCAGTAACAACGGGATAGTTCAGATGCAACACAGGTCAGGGATATGAACCTAAAGCTCAAAAGATGCGAATATTGGATGGCGGCACAAAAGCAGATGAAACGGGTTGTACCGCTTCTTCTGGTTATTATGCCTGCATGTTCAATCGCGGGAATGCGCTTTAACCCTGCTTTTCTGTCGGGTGATACTGAAGCTGTTGCTGACTTATCCCGTTTCGAGAAAGGGATGACTTATCTTCCTGGTAGCTATGAAGTCGAAGTTTGGGTCAATGATTCCCCTTTACTCTCTCGTACTGTAACTTTTAAAGCAGACGATGAGAATCAACTGATTCCCTGCCTTTCACTTGCTGACTTATTAAGCCTTGGAATTAACAAGAATGCGCTGCCAGAGCAGGCTTTGGCTTTATCTGAAAATAGTTGCCTTGATTTGCGTATCTGGTTTCCTGATGTGCATTACATGCCGGAGCTGGATGCACAGAGACTTAAACTGACCTTTCCGCAGGCGATAATAAAACGTGACGCCCGCGGATATATTCCACCAGAACAGTGGGATAACGGTATTACAGCTTTTTTGCTGAATTATGACTTTTCTGGTAATAACGATCGTGGTGATTACTCTTCAAATAACTATTATTTAAATCTTCGCGCTGGGATCAATATTGGTGCATGGCGTTTTCGCGATTATTCAACCTGGAGTCGTGGGAGTAATTCAGCAGGTAAACTGGAGCATATCAGTAGTACGTTGCAGCGCGTTATTATTCCTTTCAGAAGTGAATTAACGCTAGGAGATACATGGTCATCATCAGATGTTTTCGACAGTGTTAGTATTCGTGGCATAAAACTGGAATCTGACGAAAATATGTTGCCCGATAGTCAAAGTGGTTTCGCTCCCACGGTGCGCGGAATTGCGAAAAGTCGCGCTCAGGTAACAATCAAACAGAATGGTTATGTCATTTATCAAACCTATATGCCGCCGGGACCGTTTGAGATTAGCGATCTTAACCCGACATCATCTGCGGGAGATCTGGAAGTTACCATCAAAGAGTCTGATAATTCAGAAACTGTCTATACCGTACCTTATGCCGCTGTCCCCATCCTGCAACGAGAAGGTCATTCAAAATATTCTACTACGGTTGGCCAATATCGAAGCAATAGCTATAACCAGAAAAGTCCTTATGTATTTCAGGGGGAATTAATTTGGGGTTTACCCTGGGATATTACGGCTTATGGTGGGGCACAATTCTCTGAGGATTACCGGGCGTTGGCGCTCGGCCTTGGCCTGAATCTGGGTGTATTTGGTGCAACATCGTTTGATGTTACTCAGGCTAACAGTTCGCTTGTGGATGGGAGCAAACATCAAGGGCAATCTTATCGTTTTCTTTATTCCAAATCGTTAGTTCAGACAGGAACAGCATTCCATATTATTGGCTATCGTTATTCAACCCAGGGCTTTTACACTTTAAGTGATACGACATACCAACAAATGTCAGGGACTGTTGTTGATCCAAAAACGTTAGATGATAAAGATTACGTTTATAACTGGAATGATTTTTATAACTTGCGTTATAGCAAACGTGGAAAATTTCAGGCTAGTGTATCGCAACCTTTCGGTAACTACGGGTCTATGTATTTATCGGCTAGTCAGCAAACATACTGGAATACTGATAAAAAAGATTCTTTATACCAAGTTGGTTATAACACCAGTATTAAGGGTATCTATCTAAATGTTGCGTGGAATTACAGTAAATCACCAGGGACAAATGCGGATAAAATTGTCTCGCTAAATGTCTCATTACCTATAAGTAATTGGTTATCTTCCACGAATGATGGGCGCTCATCATCGAATGCCATGACTGCAACGTATGGTTATAGTCAGGATAACCACGGACAGGTAAACCAATATACGGGGGTATCTGGTTCTCTGTTGGAGCAGCATAATCTCAGTTATAACATACAACATGGTTTTGCTAATCAGGATAATAGCAGTAGTGGTTCTGTTGGTGTTAATTATCGTGGGGCATATGGTTCCTTGAATTCCGCCTACAGTTACGATAATGAAGGTAATCAACAGATAAACTATGGCATCAGTGGTGCTCTTGTTGTACATGAAAATGGTCTTACGTTGAGTCAACCATTAGGTGAAACTAATGTTTTGATAAAAGCGCCTGGAGCGAATAATGTGGATGTCCAGCGGGGGACAGGAATATCCACTGACTGGCGTGGATATGCAGTTGTTCCTTATGCAACAGAATATAGACGTAATAATATTTCATTAGATCCTATGTCAATGAATATGCATACTGAACTGGATATCACTTCCACTGAAGTTATTCCGGGAAAAGGTGCGTTAGTTCGTGCAGAGTTTGCTGCTCATATCGGTATTCGTGGTTTGTTCACAGTTCGTTATCGTAATAAATCAGTCCCATTCGGTGCTACAGCCAGCGCACAGATTAAAAATAGTAGTCAAATTACCGGGATTGTCGGCGATAATGGACAACTTTATCTCTCAGGATTGCCTTTAGAAGGTGTTATTAATATCCAGTGGGGAGATGGTGTTCAGCAAAAATGTCAGGCTAATTACAAGCTCCCTGAAACAGAACTGAATAATCCTGTTAGCTATGCTACTTTGGAGTGCCGCTAATGAATTTAATATTCTCTAAATATTCTGTATTTTTTATTCTTTTCGCTTTTTTTGCTTTTCCGCTCTCAGGGCAGGCCAATGATTCAGTTGTTGTTACATTTACTGGGATTTTGTTGGCAAAAAGCTGTGACATTACTACCGGAAGTAAAGATCAGTCGGTAAAAATGGGCACTTATGATGCTAATGAATTTTTAAATGTAGGTGATGTTTCTCCGAGTCAAACGTTTACGATTAATGTACAAGGATGCCCGACTGCAAAAAGTACTGTTTATAGTTCTGGTGTGAGCGCCAATGTGCGGTTTACTGGTGATGCAGATGCCATTAATAGCGCATTACTGCGTCTCTCCGCCGGTGCAGATAGTGCGACTGGACTGGGAATAGAAATATTGGATAACAATGATGTGGCGATTGCCATTAATGGTGAATCAGGTTTTCGTGATTTAGTGTTAAATGAAAACGGTGATGCTAATTTGACGTTTAAACTTCGTTATAAATCAACTCAGGAAAATGTACATGCCGGGCAAGCAAATGCTCTGTTGTATTTTGATATCGATTATCAGTGAGGGAGATATGAAGATATTCATTAGTTTATTTTTGTTTATAATATCAACAAATTCTTTTGCTGATGATATCACTCATGCCGGAGTGGTTCGTATTGAAGGGCTAATTACCGAAAAAACCTGCATTATTTCTGATGAGTCAAAAAATTTTACAGTTAATATGCCAGACGTACCCAGTAGTTCGGTAAGGAGTGCAGGGGATGTTACTGAAAAGGTTTATTTTTCCATAACGTTAACCCGCTGTGGTAGTGATGTTGGCAACGCGTATATAAAGTTTACCGGCAATACAGTTTCTGAAGATGCCAGTTTATATAAGCTGGAAGATGGCTCGGTAGATGGGCTTGCACTCACGATTTTTGATAAGAACAAAGGCAGTATTAGTAATGATGTTAAAAGCATCGGTTTTTCACTTACATCATCAGTTGATAATATATTGCATTTTTTTGCGGCTTACAAAGCATTAAAAAATAATGTCCAACCAGGGGATGCCAATGCGTCAGTATCGTTTATTGTCACCTATGATTAAGGTAGTCATAGTATTATTTTCCCTTTTATTCTCTACAGCACAAGCAGGCTTAGTGATCGGTGGAACGCGTTTTGCGTATCCGGAAAATCAGTCCTCAATATCTGTTGAACTCAAAAACACTTCAGACAGAGATATGTTAGTCAAGGTTGCAGTCTCCCCTGATGATGCTCGTCAGTTGACGGGAACGGTTGAATCTTTGCCCTCATATTCTGAAACGGTATTTATCGCAACTCCGCCACTGTTTGTTTTGAAGCCTGACAAAAATACAAAAATAAGAATTAATCGTGTTGGTGGCAGTTTACCTACCGACCGGGAAAGTTTATTTATACTGAATGTTGCAGCATTACCAACGTTGGAAAATAGTCATTCGGTCAAAACTGATAATCAATTGCAAATAGCAGTCCGCAATCGTATGAAAATATTCTATCGGCCATCAAATTTGTCTGAAGACCCGAATATGTCATATCAAAAATTACGCTGGGCACGAAAAAATGAAATTGTTACCGTTTATAATCCAGGCCCCAGATATGTGACACTCTATAACCTACATGTTGATGGTAAAGTTATAGATGGTGGTATGGTCGCACCATTTAGCCATCGCCAACAATCATGGTGTAAATCGCAAGGGATTTGTGAAATAACATGGCAGACATTGGACATTTATAATAATGTATTGCCTGTATGGAAAGTAAATATGAATCCGTTGCAAATGGATGTGTCAGGCTCACAATTTAAAACGGATTAGTAAAAGGAAATCGTATGATTACTTATGCCGGATATAAAGTGAAAATTATTTTTATAATTTTTTTATTCTTAGGGTACCATGTCGTAGCCTATGCTGAAATGGGCCGGGATCGTGAGTTTTGCTATCCTGGTACTCCAGGAAACAATACTACGCCAGCGACCTTTTTTTATGATTTTGGCACAGTTATTATTTCAGATGTTAACAACAATTCAGCCGGTACTGTTTTACCATCTCAAAACTGGAAAATAGGTCGATATAAAGCATACTGTAATTCTCTTGATGATTATGAAGTTTATTTTTCAGGTATTTCAGGAATAGATCCTTCAGGTGCTTCAGGTAATCCACAGGGAGCAGAAATATTTATTCCTGTTACGCATGAAATATCTATTTCAACACATATAAAACTCTACAATCAAAATGGGACGATGACAGATAAAACAGTACCATTCGAGAACTATAGTACTAATTATCCTGCTGACAGAAGTAAAGCAGATTACTGGTCTTCAGGAACAGAAGGCTATATTAAAATTAGGTTGGATAAAAAAATCATCTCTGATGTCTCTCTGAATAATGTACTTTTAGTTTCATTGTATGCCAGTCAGCGGCAAACGGAACATGGGCCAGTACCATTATTTAATGCCTGGATCAGTAACCTGGATATTCAGGTTCCGCAAGGTTGCACTATTAATGAGGGTACTAGTTTTACTGTTAATATGCCGGATGTGTGGGCCAGTGAATTGAGCCGGGCTGGTGCTGGAGCGAAGCCTGCTGGTGTTACTCCTGTAGCAACAACTATTCCGATTAATTGTACGAATAAAGATACAGATGCGGTAATGACGTTGGTATTCGACGGTAACATTTCAGCTACACGTGATACCAATGGGAAACAAAGTATTATTCAGGCACAAGATAATCCTGATGTTGGTATTATGATTATGGATAGTCAGCAAAACTCCGTAGATTTAAATGCTCTGGCAACATCAGTAGGCGTTCCGTTCAGATTGGTGGAAAACCAGGCTGCTTCTGCGCAAACTGCTGATGTTACTTTCCTGGCTTTACCTGTTAGTACAACTGGAAAAGTGCCTGCGGCAGGTCGTTATAATGCACTGGCTGTATTGCGAGTGGAATATCAGTAATTTTTGAGCTAGTACAGAATCGGTTTAGCCATCACCGCAAAATAAAATGCAATAATAGGGATGAACAGAATGTAAAACAAAAAAATATTTTTAATTCTACAGGGACAAAATCTGGTGGAAAATGTAGGTTATGTGCCGATGGATAAAATGTTGCATTAAGCCGGATAATAAAAATGGAATTAGTTGATACGTTATTTGCAAGCCTCTCCGGTACTGATCCATTCACTGGCGTGGATATTACGATTGCCAACTGTAAATCAACATACTGGGATGAAGGCATTATTCAGCAACTCATTAACCAGGTCCTGGATGAAGGGGAAAAGTTCGCCGGTACTGTCGGTCTTGAGGGATTATCTCGATATGATGTCACATTAAATATTGGCTTAACCTCCAGCAATGTATGGCCGGGATTTTCCCTCGATACCGCCACGATCGGTCGTCTTTGTGCCTGTGGTGCTGATTTTGGATTTGACCCCTATATCAGTGATGTACCAGATGTTCAATGTGACCTGAATACGACAAATGACTTTACCGTTCATTTTACGGCAATGCTCAATCCGGATGAGCGGGTGATCATAGCAAAGCGCCCGCTTAAAAAATGTGACTCCTGGATTGAGGATGTTTATATCTTTCAGGTGTTTAAAGAAGCATGGAAATTCCATACCGATAACAGCTTACGCGGTTTTCGGGATAAGCAGGCTGAACTGAAACTCTACGCGCGTCATTACTCAGTGGAAAATTGCACAGAGGAAAGCTGTCGGGATTGTAATTATTGCATTCGGCCCAGCTTTTCCCTCTCTCGTAGTTCCATTATTCGCCTGAATGCGGCGAATGCTCGTTTTGTTTATCAACCGTTTACACGCGACCAGCGGAAGAGGGGGTAATTATGCAACCCAGCTCCGCCATGCAGGCATTAATTGAGCAGGTTTATCATATTTTTCGTCGTTATCCGGTGCCGCAGCAATTTGTGGTTTGTTGTGAATATTGCCTGAGTCAACAGGAACAAAAAGCATTACGGAATACATCGTTGCGAGCGATTCCTTATTCCTTAATCAATGCCTGGAATAGTAGTCCAGGACCTGATCCGCAAAACAGCGATGAGGTTCGTTATTTTCTTCCTCGTTTACTGGAGTTTGTTGCGCAGGGGCAATTTGACAATATTCACGAAGTATTTTCTCTACGGCGTATCAACCTTGCCAGTAAAGAAAACTGGCGTGAGGATGAACGGGCAATATTGCAGCGATTTGCCTGCCAGTATATGGCTGATTGGGTATCTGGCGATGAGGCTGTCGAATTACAGTATATGCTGGAAATGTTTTCCCGTGCCGATATCGCTCTTTCGCCATTGCTTGATGCCATCATCTCTGTACCCGGTTACCAACCCACAGTATCGATGGCATGTTTGCTGTGGCATAACAGGGAAGAGAATATTCAGAATAGTCGTTTTGAGCAGGATGATGACGATAAAGCCATTACCGCCCAAATCAATGCCTGGGCCTTCAACAATCAATTCATCCTGAAAGAACGTGCGCGGCAGGCGATTGAGAACCTGCTTAATCAGCCCGAACAGGGCACACATTATCAGGTCTGGGAAGACGACTGGATGATTGATGAGTGTTTATGCGCGATGTATGACGCATCATCCGAATCACCAGGAAAATAAAAATGATTAAATTCCGGCTTTATATTCCCCCTGTAATTCTCGGTTTTGTTATCGTGCCATTATTGGTATGGCCGACGGTTATTGCCTTAGCCGTACTTATATTCACGTTAACTTTTCTGGCTGAAATAATATTCTCCTTTCCGCTCCTGGTTGTGCGTATTTCTCTTCAGGAATTACAACTTGAGTTAATGGTTGAATATGCACTTTTTTTCAGTGTAATGGGTGGCATCGGTTGGCAATTCTCCCGCAGAACGCCTCCTGAATTAAAAAACAGACTGCATTGCTGGCTGGTCTTTTCTCCGGCCTATTTCTGGTTAATTCTCTCGAATTTCATTCTTTATATTACTCCAGAGAAATCAGCGTTGCTGGAAAATATCCGAAACTTCTTTCTGACGTTTGTCTGGCTTCCCCTGAATTTTTCCCCTTTTTGGCCGCAGCCGTGGACTGATTTTGTCGGCCCGATTAGTGCACAGCTTGGTTTTGCGTTGGGATATTACTGCCAGTGGCGTAGCAAAAATAGAAGCCAGGGGCAGAAGTGGGTTGAGTGGGGAACGTGCTTAAGTTTGGCGATTTTAGCTCAGGGGCCGTTATTCAATTATTTACAATGAATAGTCTAAGGAATCCAAATAGCCCGGTTGCACTTCACAACCGGGCATCATCCTTACGACGCCAGCGACAACTTCTGCTGCGTATACTCCACCAGCCACTGACTCACACGAGATTGTTGTTCCGCATTCAGCCACATGCCTTGTTTTGTGCGACGCCACAGGGCATCGTCGGCGCGGCGGACCCATTCGTGATCCACCAGGTATTTCAGCTCCGCTTCGTAGAACTCATGACCGAAATCCTCCCCGAGGTCGCTTATCGCCCCCGCATTGCCGAGCAGCAGCTCGCTGTTGCTGCCGTAAGTGCGCGCGTAATGACGCGCCAGCGATTCAGTCAGGAACGGATAGCGGCGGCGCAGGCGAGCGGCATAATCGTCGCGGTCGCCTTCAATGGCACCACCCGGCAGCACGCTCTCTTTCGTCCACGCCGGACCAATGCCCTGATAATATGGCGTCAGTTTTTCCAGCGCGTGCTCCGCCAGTTTGCGGTAGGTGGTCAGCTTACCGCCGAATACCGACAGCAGCGGGGCTTTGCCGTTTTCATCATGGATATCAAGGGTGTAATCACGGGTAATGGCCTGCGGCGAGTCGGACTCATCATCACATAGCGGACGCACGCCGGAGTAGGTCCAGACGATATCGTCCCGGTTTAACTGCTTTTTAAAGTGCGTGTTATACACTTTCAACAGGTAATTGATTTCACTCTCTTCAATCTTCACTGCTTTTGGATCACCTTTGTATTCCACATCGGTGGTGCCGATGATGGAAAACTCGTCCATCCACGGGATCACGAACACAATACGTTTATCTTCGTTTTGCAGAATGTAGGCCTGCTTTTGGGTATGCACGCGCGGCACCACAATATG
>ERZ791753.2017-NODE-2017-length-11243-cov-2.659635_pt1 | contig 11243 bp, 8 predicted proteins | sample MGYA00509951_ERZ791753 | MGnify/ENA primary metagenome ERZ791753 (study PRJEB30046, sample SAMN00792026) | human gut metagenome | study: EMG produced TPA metagenomics assembly of the A metagenome-wide association study of gut microbiota in type 2... | reverse complement strand
CTTACTGAGTTGTTCTCTACCCTTGGGAGCGTGTCGATCGGTGTCGTGATCTTGTTTTTTGCCTTAGTGCTGAATGACTTGCCCCGTTCCTATCATGTGTATTATGATATGTTTTTCTCTTTATGGGGATTACAGTTTGTCTTGACGTATATTCCCCGGTTATTGATTACGCAGGCCGGGTTACGGAAGATAAAGTGCAGGGAATGGGCGTTGAACGTATTGATGATTGGGGCGGGGAAGAAGGCGGCGTGTATTGCCGACGACCTGTATGGGTTGGGTTATAATATCGTCGGTTTTGTCTCCGATGGTACGGAGAAAAAAGGCGGGGTCGCCGGAGATCGTGTGATCGGTAGGCTGGAATCTTTGCCGGTGATTGTAGAGGAGAAAAAGGTGGATGAGCTGGTTGTCGCCTTGGAGACGGTGGATAATAGCCGTTTGATGGATATCCTGTATTCGTTATATTGCTATAAACGGCCGATCAAGATATTGGCGGATAAATCCAGTTCATTATCGCAAGTAAAGATCAAGGCGATAAAGGGCGTTCCGCTGGTGGACGTGACGGATAACAACTTCTTGCCCATCGAGCAGAATGTAAAGCTCTTTATGGATAAGATGTTATCTCTGATTTTCTTGGTGCTCTTATCTCCCTTGTTCCTGTATATCGCTTGGCGGGTGAAGCGGGATTCCCCCGGCCCGGTGTTTTTCAGTCAGGAACGGATCGGATACATGGGCGAGCCTTTCATGATCTATAAGTTTCGTACGATGTATACGAACGCCGAGGAAGAAGGTCCGTTGCTCTCTTCCGAGGACGATTCCCGTATCACTCCCTTCGGACGGGTGATGCGGAAATACCGCTTGGACGAGTTACCGCAGTTCTGGAACGTGCTGAAAGGGGATATGTCGCTAGTTGGCCCCCGTCCGGAACGTAAATATTTCATCGAGCGGATCGTGAGGAAAGCCCCCTTCTACTATCTGCTGCATAACGTACGTCCGGGAATCACCTCGTTGGGTATGGTGAAATATGGATATGCCGGCAGTGTGGATGAGATGATCGAGCGCTTGGAATATGATATATTATACTATGAGAATATGTCCTTGATTCTGGACATAACGATTCTCATTTATACAGTTAAAACAGTGTTTACAGGTAAAGGTATTTAAAATGGCTAACGAAGGGTTATTCTATAAATTGTTGTTATGGCGGGAAAAGCGCATCAAGGAGAAGCATTTTATCCTTATTATCAGCTTTATCGTGGGAATTTGCACAGCTGCGGCCGCTATCATATTGAAACAATTGATCCATTTCATACAACATGTATTGACGGGTAATTTCAGTGCTGATGGCGTGAACTATCTCTATTTGCTTTATCCGGTGATCGGTATCTTGTTGGCCGGCTTGTTCGTGAAATATATCGTGCGTGACGATATCGGCCATGGGGTGACGAAGATCTTGTATGCCATCTCGCAACGAAAGAGCCGTATCAAGCCGCATAATACATGGACGTCTATCGTAGCCAGTTCCGTGACGATCGGCTTTGGTGGATCGGTCGGGGCGGAGGCTCCTATCGTATTGACAGGGGCGGCTATCGGTTCTAATCTGGGACGGGTGTTCAGGATGGAGCAGAAGACGTTGATGTTGCTCGTGGGATGTGGTGCCGCCGGAGCGATCGCCGGTATCTTCAAGGCGCCTATCGCCGGGTTGGTGTTCGTGATCGAGGTATTGATGCTGGACCTTACGATGACTTCCGTGCTTCCTTTGCTGATCTCGTCGGTGACGGCGGCTACGATGTCTTATATCTTTACCGGTACCGAGGCCATGTTTAAGTTTTCTCAGACCGAGGCATTCGAGATCGAGCGTATTCCTTACGTGCTCTTGCTGGGTGTTTTTTGCGGATTGGTATCCCTTTATTTTACCCGTGTGATGAACAAGGTGGAAGGGATGTACCGGAAGTTGGGTACGTATTGGAAGAAGTTCATGTTGGGCGGCGTGATGCTGAGTATCTTGATATTCCTGTTCCCCCCACTATATGGTGAGGGCTATGATACGATCGGCTCGTTGCTGAACGGGCAGTTCTCGCATATCATGGACAAGAGTTTGTTTTACGATCTGAACGATACGTATTTCGGGGTCTTGATCTTCTTGACCTTGATCTTGCTTACGAAGGTATTCGCTTCCAGCGCCACGAATGCCGGAGGGGGTTGCGGTGGTATCTTCGCTCCTAGTTTGTATCTGGGCTGTATCGCCGGTTTTATCTTTGCGCATACGTCTAATTATTTCCCGTTCACGATGTATATCTCAGAGAAGAATTTCGCTTTGCTGGGTATGGCGGGCATTATGTCCGGGGTGATGCACGCTCCTTTGACCGGGGTTTTCTTGATTGCCGAGCTGACGGGTGGGTATGATTTGTTCCTCCCCTTGATGATCGTCTCGATCAGTTCCTATATCACGATCCTTATGTTCGAGCCTCATAGCATCTACTCCATGCGTTTGGCGCAGAAAGGCGAGTTGCTGACGCACCATAAGGATAGGGCGGTGCTTACCTTGCTACGGGCGGATAGCGTGATCGAGAAAGATTTCCAGATGGTGTCTCCGGAGATGACGTTGGGCGATATGGTAAAGGTCATTTCCCGAAGCGGACGTAACACCTTTCCTGTCGTGGACGAGCGGGGCGTGTTGCTGGGTATCGTCTTGCTGGATAATATCCGGAATATCATGTTCCGTCCGGAGTTGTATAATCGTTTCCATGTATCGAAGTTCATGGTTTCCGCCCCGGCCAAGATCGTAATCAACACGCCGATGGATCAGATCATGCAGACGTTTGATGATACGAAAGCGTGGAATCTTCCGGTGGTCGATGAGAATGGCCATTATATCGGCTTTATGTCGAAATCGAAGATATTTAATTCCTATCGGGAGGTATTGGTCGATAACTTTTCCGGGGACTAACTTGTTAAAAACAGATCCAATTTATTGTATATGAAGAAAGAGGATTTACGAATCGTATATATGGGCACTCCCGATTTCGCCGTGGAGAGCCTGCGTGCCTTGGTAGAAGGTGGATATAATGTGGTAGGTGTCATTACGATGCCGGATAAGCCAATGGGCCGTCATGGTAGCGTGCTTCAGCCGAGCGCTGTGAAGCAATATGCCGTATCGGTGGGTCTTCCGGTCTTGCAGCCAGAGAAATTGAAGGACGAGGCATTTTTAGAGGAACTGCGTGCCTTGCAGGCGGATTTGCAGATCGTGGTGGCGTTTCGTATGCTGCCGGAGGTGGTCTGGAATATGCCCCGTCTGGGAACTTTTAATCTGCATGCCTCCTTGCTTCCGCAATACCGGGGTGCCGCTCCGATCAACTGGGCGGTTATCAATGGTGATACGGAGACCGGCGTGACTACTTTCTTACGCATGAGATTGATACGGGTAAGATCATCCGTCAGAAACATCTGCCGATCGCTGATACCGACGATGTAGAAACCGTTCACGATGCCTTGATGGCGATGGGGGCGGGGTTGGTTACCGAGACCGTGGACTTACTGTTGGATGGAAAAACAGACGCTATCCCTCAAGAGGAGTTCTATAAGGATGCCGCCGAGTTGCGTCCGGCCCCGAAGATATTCAAAGATACCTGTCATATCGATTGGAACCAACCGGTGAAGAAGATCTATGATTTCGTCCGTGGGCTTTCTCCTTATCCTGCCGCTTGGACGGAATTGATCTCAGCGGATGGCAAACGTATGGTCTTGAAGGTTTACCAGACGGAGAAGCGTCCGGCAACGCATAACTTCCCGGTAGGTTCTATCCATACAGATCATAAATCGTATATCGATGTGGCCGTGAAGGATGGTTTCCTTCGATTGCATTCCTTGCAACTTGCCGGAAAGAAACGGATGAATATAACGGACTTCTTGAACGGTTTCAAGCAAATCGCAGAATATACGGTTGGCTGATGAACGGGACGAGACGTATCATATACATTACGTTAGGAACATTTTTTCTCATATTGGGAGCGATCGGCATCTTTGTCCCTTTGCTCCCGACCACTCCTTTTTGGTTACTGACTTGTTGGTTTTATGTCCGTAGCTCGGAGAGACTTTATAACCGGGTGATGAGCAATCGTTATTTCGGGCCGCATATTAAGGGCTTTGTGGAAGATAAGGCTATTCCTTTGCGTTCCAAGATTATCACGATCGCTATCATGTGGCTATCTACGATCATTACTTCCCTTTTGCTAGTCGGCTATTGGTGGGTGAAAGCTTTGTTAGGGCTTATCAGTATCGGGGTCTCATGGCATATCCTCTCTTATCCTACTAAAAAAGAATGAGATAACCTGTTCATCCATAGGATTACTGGGGTTATCTCTCTTTTATCGCTTTCTATCGTAGCCTTACTACTTTATCGGTCTTCTTTCAAGGCCTCTTCCAAGCTGATTCCTAGAGCTTCAGCTACTCCCTTACCGTAAGCAGGGTCTGCCTTGTAGCAATTGCGTACGTGGCGTTGCTTGATGAACAGTTGGGCGTTACCCATCGCACGGGCGGTATTTCCGAATAATAACTGTTGCTCTTCTGGCGGCATCAAACGGAATAAGGCACCCGGTTGGCTGTAATAATCATCATCATACTCACGCTCGTTGTAATTATAAACATCCCCGTGTACTTTCAAAGGCGGTTCCTTCTTCTCGGGAGAGTCTTTCCATTCGCCGAAGCTGTTAGGTTCGTAACCCTTTGCAGCTCCATAGTTTCCGTCTACACGCATCGCTCCGTCACGGTGATAGGCATGGAACGGACAGCGGGGCTTGTTCACTGGGATCTGCTCTAGGTTCACGCCAAGGCGGTAACGCTGGGCGTCGCCATAAGAGAATAGACGACCTTGTAACATCTTGTCTGGGGAGAAGCCGATACCTTCGACAGTATTCATCGGGTTGAATGCGGCTTGCTCCACGTCTTGGAAATAATTCTCCGGATTACGGTTCAACTCGAGAATACCGACATCCATTAACGGGAAGTCCTTATGCGGCCATACTTTCGTGAGGTCGAACGGGTTGATCGGATAGGTCTCGGCCTGCTTCTCAGTCATCAATTGGATCTGGAATTTCCATTTCGGGAAGTCCCCACGCTCGATACTCTCGAACAAATCACGCTGATGGGATTCACGATCCTTGGCGATGATCGCAGCCGCTTCCTCGTCACTCAAGTTCTTGATACCTTGCAGGGTTCTGAGATGGAACTTCACCCAGATACGTTCGTTCTTATTGTTGATAAAACTGTACGTATGGCTACCGAAACCATGCATATGTCGATAAGAGTAAGGAATGCCGCGAGAACTCATCGTAATCGTTACTTGATGCAGGGCCTCGGGAAGCAAAGTCCAGAAATCCCAGTTGTTATCCTCGCTTCGTAGATTCGTTTTCGGGTCACGTTTGACCGCATGATTCAAGTCCGGGAACTTTAGGGGATCACGCAAGAAGAATACGGGGGTGTTGTTGCCTACCAAGTCCCAGTTACCCTCCTCTGTGTAGAATTTCATGGCGAATCCACGGATATCACGCTCTGCGTCGGCTGCTCCACGCTCTCCGGCTACGGTGGAGAAACGGACAAAGCAGTCAGTTTTCTTGCCTACCTCGCTGAAAATAGCCGCTTTCGTATACTTTGTGATATCATGTGTAACGGTAAAGGTACCGAATGCGCCGGAACCTTTGGCGTGCATGCGTCTTTCTGGGATCACTTCACGGTCGAAGTGCGCTAGCTTCTCAATGAACCAAGGGTCTTGTAATACCATCGGGCCACGTGGCCCCACTGTTTGTACGTTCTGATTGTCCGCAACAGGGCGTCCGTTGGCGGCAGTTAGTTTTTTGTCTTCCATAACTTTAGTTTTTATGTCGCAATAAAGAATTTTAGATAAAGTAATCTTTAAATAAAACTGTTTAGAAACAACAATTGTTTTTAACTTCTTGACAAAAATAAGATGTTGTTAGACAGTTGTCAAATAGTTAATATCTATAAATATATAGACGGGTAGTAGAAACTCAGTGGGGATAGGCGCATGAGTTATAAAAGTATCTTAGTTTCATCGCCCCATACACCTAAGATACTTCGCCAATGAACTTAGGATACTTTCTCTATGAAACTAAGATACCTTGTTTAAAAGGTATGGATACAAAAAAGCGGTTGTCTGGCAAGATGCCAAGCAACCGCGGTATGGTTTGAAAAAATCAAATGTTCACCTTCCCGGTAAAATGGGGTGTTACTTATTTATTGTAACCCCATTTTGTTAACTCCGACTGACCGATAGCAGCGAGTGATCTCAAGCAGCTATCCAAAAAATGTCTAATAAAACTTTTCATAGCTCATTTTCTTTTTAATTAATAAATCTGTGCCTTTCGACACGTTCTAAATCTCACATAACTTTTGAAGTCCGAGTAACGAATGAATTGAAAACCTAAACCTTTAACCTTTTAACCTATTACTAACCTAATCCCGGACTTCTGATAACCTTAACCTAAACCTTCCTCTTTTTCATCGTGAGGTTTACCACATGCGGTAAACCCAAATTGTCCAAGGTTGAAACCCTAGCAAATCGATGTAACGTTTAAACAATCTCTTTACCATATTTGCTTTACAATTATGTTTTACGACACAAATATACGGCGTTATTCCATACGTGGTATGTTTTATAGCATGTTTTTTGCGGATTCCTATATTTTCTTGATCTATGATAAAAAAAGCGGGAATCAGATTCATATAATGATAGTATTTGAACGTTTGGCATGTCTATTGTGTTACCATGCCATTGCGTTTCTATTTCTATTTGCTACATTTGCGGAGCTAAATGTAAGATAATGTAATATATATGAGTAGAAAAGAGGAGTACAAAGAGAAGAATCTATTGTATTTGGACGAGATCGCTTCGGAAGAGGGAATCCGGACATTACCGTGTGGTATATTATATAAGGTAATACAAGCGGGTACAGGCAAAGTCTCTCCTAATCGGGAAAGCGTCGTTTCCATACATTATAAAGGAACGTTGATTAACGGAAGGGAATTTGATAACTCATGGAAACGGGGTTGCCCGGAAGCCTTTCGCTTGAACCAAGTGATTGAAGGCTGGCAATTGGCTCTTCAAGAAATGCGGGTAGGGGATAGATGGATAATCTATATCCCTTACAATTTTGGTTATGGTAATCGTGCCTCGGGTCCGATCCCTGCTTTCTCCACATTAATATTTGAGGTAGAGTTGTTGGGAATCGCCTAATTCCAATCATAGAATATATAATAATGTATCCGAAGGGAGTAAAAAAGAATAGCCATGGCTAAACCCATGGCTATTCTCTTTTTGCCTCATTAGAGGATTGGAAAATTTCTATTGTTTAGGCGTAACATCCGTCTTCTTTCCTTTATTCAGCCATTTCTCTTGGATGGTCTGCATCAGTTCATAGAAGTTAGGGATGAACATCGTGGCGAATATCGTATTGATAGCCATACCGAATACTACCGCCGCACCTAAGGATATACGGCTGGCCGCTCCTGCTCCGGTAGCGAAAAGCAAAGGCATGACACCCAATACAAAGGCGAACGAGGTCATCAGGATCGGACGTAAACGAACGTGTCCGGCTTCCAAGGCGGAATCCCGTATCGGATTACCTTCCTTTCGGAAATCCCGGGCGAACTCTACGATCAAGATACCATTCTTGGCGGACAAGGCGATCAATAAGATAATACCGATCTGGGTATATACGCTTACTGGAACCCCCATCACCCAGCAGCCGATAATAGCTCCCAACAAGGCGATCGGCAAACCCATGATAGCCGCCAACGGACTTGTCCAGCTCTCATATTGAGCCGAGAGAACCAAGAAAGCGACTAGCAACGCCATGGCGAAAATAATCACCGTCGTAGATCCTGCTTTCGTCTCTTGATAAGCGACCGAGGTCCATTCATATCCAAAATTATCACCTAATTGTTCCTGTATCAGCTCCTCCATCGCTAGGATCGCTTCTCCGGAACTATATTTCGGGTTGGCGATACAAGTAATAGCCGCCGATGAATACATATTATATAGGTTGATCTGGTCTAATCCCAATTGCTCGTCTAATTCGATAAAAGAGGAGAAGGGTACCATCTCTCCTTTACTATTCGCCAGACTCAAACGGAGTACATCATCGATCACTTTCTGCGCCTCTCCGTTCGCCTCGATCTTAACTTGGTAAATACGTCCGAACTCCACGAAATCGTTCACGTACGCCGCTCCCATATAATAGCTGAGCGTGGAGAATACTTGATTCAACTGAAGACCGAGCATCTGCACCTTATCCCGGTCTATCTTCAGTAGATACTGCGGGGTATTGGCCTGATACATACAAGAAAGGTTCAGCAATTGCGGTTTCGAGCGGTAGCTGGCCAGCAATGTCTCCACGGCATGCTGCATCTCCGTCGGACCTAGGTTCTTACGATCCTCCAATTGCAGTTGCAAGCCGCCCGAAGCGCCCAACCCCGGGATAGCTGGCGGTACCATACCGAATACCTGCGCTTCTTGGATAGCCGATGCCTCCCGGTTGAAACGGTTGGTCACGGCCTCTGCCGTATGCTCCTTACCTTTACGTTCGTTCCAGTTCTTTAGGATCACGAAGAAGGTGGCCGTATTGGATTGCTCCCCTCCACCCATCACGGAGAATCCGCTAACGCTGATGAATGATTTCACCTCGGGGTATGTCTTTAGGATCTCGTCGATCTGCTTGGTGACCGCCTCCGTCCGGTTCAAGCTCGCCGCCGGGGGTAATTGGGATACGATTAGGAAATAGCCGTCATCCTCTTCGGGTATAAAGGTTGTCGGCCAACGCATAAACAAGATAACCGCTACCGCCGTGATGATACCGTAAACGATCATCGCCGCTCCCGGTCGTTTCAGCATCCGCTCCACGATCGAGTCGTACATCTTCTGAGTCTTTCCGTATACCTTATTGAATCCTTTGAAGAGGAAGAATTTCGGTTCTTCCGTATTCTTCTCCAAGAAAAGGGCGCAAAGCGAGGGCGTAAGCGTAAGCGAGTTAAATCCGCTTAATACGGTAGCGGCGGCGATTGTCAAGGCGAATTGCTTATAGAGCTGCCCGGAGATACCGCTGATAAACGTTGTCGGGATAAATACCGCCAATAATACCAATACCACGCCCACGATAGGCCCTACGATCTCATCCATGGCCTTCGATACCGCCTCATGGGCCGTATATTTCCCGGTATCGAGGAGCCGGGTGGAGTTCTCTACCACCACGATGGCGTCGTCTACCACCACCGCTATCGCCAGAATCAAGCCGAATAAGGTCAACGTATTAATGGAGAAGCCTAAAGCCGCCATGACCGCCAGCGTACCGATCAATGAGACCGGAATCGTAATGAACGGGATGACTACCGCCCGGAAATTCTGTAAGAATAAGAAGATGACCAAGACCACCAGCAAGGTTGTCTCCAAGAATGTGATAAGCACCTCATGGATGGAGGCGTCGATCACCTCTGTCGTATCCAAGGTCACTTTGTATTCCACGCCTTCGGGTAAGGAACTGCCTAATTCTTTCATCTTGGCCTTTACCACCTTCGATACATCCAAGGAGTTGGAGCCCGGCAACTGGTAGATCGCTATCGCAGCAGTCGGCTGTCCGCTTAATTTAGAGACCACGTTGTAAGAGGAGCTGCCCAACTCTATGCGGGCGATATCCTTCAATCGCAGGATCTTGCCACCTTGCCCGGTCTTAAGGACAATATTGCCGAACTCATCCGGTGTCGTCAACCGTCCTTTCACGGTCAAGGTATATTGATAGGGGTTATCCGCCCGTAGAATCGGTTGGCCTACGTAACCGGCGGATACTTGGGCGTTTTGCGTGGATATGGCTTGATAGACCATGTCCGGCGTCAAGTTACGGATACGCATCGCCTCCGGGTCTAGCCAGATACGCATGCTATAGTTTCCGGCTCCCATTACCTGTACCGAGCCTACACCCGGCAGGCGGGTTAGCTGGTCTATCATATTTAAGGTGGCGTAATTACTTAAATACAACCCGTCGTAAATGGAATCCTTGGAACTTAGGGTAAGCATCATCACAATATTGGAGGATTGCTTGCGGGTGGTGATACCTTGTACGATCACGGGTTCCGGCAAGCTGCTCTGGGCGATACTCACCCGGTTTTGCACCATGACGGTCGCCATGTCGATATCCGTTCCCACGGCGAAGGTGATCGTTAGGGAGTAAGCCCCCGAACTGGAGGAGTTTGAACTCATGTAAAGCATACCGTCCACGCCGTTTACCTGTTGCTCGATCGGTAAACCTACGGTCTGCGCTACGGTCTGTGCGTCCGCCCCGGGATAAACGGCGGATACCTGTACGGTAGGCGGCGTGATCTCCGGATACTGGGCGATCGGTAATATATTGAGGGTGACCAAACCCGCTACGACGATGATCAGAGCAAGTACCGTGGCGAATATCGGTCTGTTAATAAAGAACTTTACCATAGCTTGCTTATTTTATAGGTTTGATAGTCATGCCATCCCGTACCTTAAGCAGGGCAGAAGTGACATAGGGATCTTTGGGGCCGATACCGGCGGTCACTTGGCGAAGCGTATCGTCTACCAGTTGCCCCACTTCGATAGGACGGTATCGTACGACATTGGAGTCGTTCACGATATAAAGGTACTTCCCTAATTGGTCGGTACCGATCGAGGCGTCGCGAACCAAGACCGCATCCGGCTGCTCGGCATACGGCAGGGTGATAGTGACGTATAAGCCACTCTTCAATACATGCTTCGGGTTATCCAGATTGGCACGTACGTTCAGGGTACCGGTCGATAGGTCGATATTGGGGGATAGATAATCCAGCCGGCCCGTATACGCATTGCCGCCATCCTTGCCTATGCTGACGAGGATCTCGGTCGGAAGTTTCACGGTGCTATCGTTGCGGGCGGCTTCCAGCATCATCTTCATGAACTGGTTATCCTCGATATTGAAATTGGCGAACATCAAGTCGTCCTTGTATAAGGTGGCCAAGGTAACCGGCTGGACGGCTCCGTTGATGTAATTACCTATATCGTAGCTGGCCCGGGTAACCGCACCGTCGAAAGGCGCACGGATATAGCAATAGCTCAAGTTGGTCCGTGCGGTATTCAATTCCGCCTCGGCGTTCTTCACGGCAGCCTCAGACTCCGATACGGTAGCCTCCGCTTGGATCACTTGTATCTGGCTTACGGCGCCGCTCTTAGCCGC
>ERZ791753.2001-NODE-2001-length-11315-cov-14.601332_pt1 | contig 11315 bp, 12 predicted proteins | sample MGYA00509951_ERZ791753 | MGnify/ENA primary metagenome ERZ791753 (study PRJEB30046, sample SAMN00792026) | human gut metagenome | study: EMG produced TPA metagenomics assembly of the A metagenome-wide association study of gut microbiota in type 2... | reverse complement strand
TTTGCTGATGTCAAACTGGCGCGGCTGCACCGGCCCCCCGGCGGTACTGCGCCGTGACATCCGTGCCGCTCTTCATCACAACGGCGCAGCCCTGCCGCTCCGACGGCTCGCGCGGCGTGGGCAGTCCGCCCAGCTGCTCAGGACAGACAGGGACGAGGTGGTAGCGCTCCATGAGCGCAACGGTCTGCATGATGGGCTTCGATTCGCCGTCATACCGGCAGCAGACGCCGAGCAGACAGGCGCTGATCAGAATGTTTTCCATAGTATCGGGTCCTTTCTCCGGCACGTACCGGCGGCAGCTGCGTCGCTTCGCAAAGCGTTTGAGAGTTCCTGTTTCCCTCATTATAGCAGACGCACATTCAAAACACAATCACAGCTTCCGAAGATGGCCCGATTCTGAAGTGCAAAAAGCTCCCCTTGCCGGGCTGCTGCGCGGCAAGGGGAGCGGTATGCTTTTCATCCGATCAGGCTGCAAACCAGATCGGTGTATTCGCCTGCGTTTTCGACCGGCAGACCGGCCATGAGCAGCGCCTGCGTGTAGAGGATCTTCACCAGATCCTCCGCCTTCTTCTCGTCCTGTGCAACTGCGATCTGCAGCTTCGCGAAGATCGGGTGATCGGCGTTCAGCTCAAGAATGCGGTCGGCCTTCATACCGGCTTCGGGGTTCATGCGTTTGAAATACTTCTCCATTTCAAACGTCATGCCGCCGTCCGGGACGACGCTGACGGGGTGGCTGCCCAGATTGTCGCTCAGGCGTACGTCCTTGATCTTGTCGCCCAGCGTCTTTTTGACGAATTCGAGCGTCTGCTTCGATTTTTCGCTCTTTTCCTCGGCGGCCTTCTTTTCCTCTTCCGTTTCGAGGCCCAGATCGCCCGCCGTGATGGCCTTGAGCTCCTTGTCCTGATACTTTGCCAGCGTCTGCGGTACGAAACCGTCGACCTCGTCGGTCATGAACAGCACGTCGCAGCCCTTCTGCTGCAGCTTTTCCATCTGCGGCAGCTGGTGCAGCGCCTCGCGGCTCTCGCCGCTGGCATAGTAGATATACTTCTGATCCTCCGGCATGGCGGCGACATATTCCTTGAGCGAGATCAGCTTGCCCTCCTTGCTCGACCAGTAGAGCAGCAGATCCTGCAGTGTTTCCTTCTTCGCGCCGTAATCGGCCAGAACGCCGTATTTGATCTGCGGGCCGAAGGCCGCGAAGAACTTCTCGTATTTCTCGCGGTCGTTGTCCATCAGCTTCTGCAGTTCGGTCTTGATCTTCTTTTCGAGATTGCCCGCGATAAATTTCAGCTGCCGGTCGTGCTGGAGCATCTCACGGGAGATATTCAGACTCAGATCCTGCGAATCGACCACGCCGCGCACAAAGCGGAAGCAGTCCGGCAGCAGATCAGCGCAGTTTTCCATAATCATGACGCCGGAGGAATACAGCTGCAGGCCCTTCTTGAAGTCCTTGGTGTAGAAATCATACGGTGCTTTCGCGGGGATAAACAGCAGCGCCTTGTATGTGACCGCGCCCTCGACGTTCGCGTGAATGACGGCCAGCGGGTCTTCAAAATCGAAGAATTTTTCCTTATAGAAATTGTTGAATTCCTCGTCGGTGACGTCCTTTTTATTCCGGTTCCAGATCGGAACCATGGAGTTGAGCGTCTCAACCTCGGTATACGTCTCATATTCGGGCTTGTCGCTCTTTTCCGTGCCCTCCTTCATGCGGCTCTTTTCGACCGCCATGCGGATGGGGTAGCGGATATAATCGGAATACTTACGGACAAGGGATTGCAGCTCCCATGTCTTCAGGAAACGGGAATACTTCTCGTCATCCGTGTCGGCCTTCAGCTGCATGATCACGTCCGTACCGGCGGCAGCGCGCTCACACGGGGTCATGGTATAGCCGTCCGCACCCTCGGACTCCCATTTCCACGCCTCGTCGGAGCCGTATTTCTTCGAAATGACGGTCACCTTGTCCGCAACCATGAATGCCGAATAGAAGCCCACGCCGAACTGGCCGATGATGTCGGTGTCGGCGGCCTTCTCCTTGTCGAGCGCCTGCTTGAACTGCAGACTGCCGGAGCGGCAGATCGTGCCGAGGTTGTTTTCCATCTCGTCCTTGTCCATACCGATGCCGTTGTCGCTGACGGTCAGCGTGCGCGCGGTCTCGTCGGGCTTGAGTTCGATCGCAAAATCGCTGCGGCTGAGGCCGACTTTCTCGTCGGTCAGCGCCTGATAGGCCAGCTTGTCGATGGCGTCGGAGGCGTTGGAAATGATTTCACGCAGGAAAATTTCCTGATGCGTGTAAATGGAGTTTATCATGAGATCCAGCAGACGCTTGGATTCCGCCTTGAACTGTTTCTTTGCCATAGTAAATGTCACGTCCTTTGCAGATTAGCACTCATGCTATCTGAGTGCTAACTGTATTCTAGCACACTTTTCCTCGTTTGCAAGGGGTTTTTGCAAAATTCATAAAGCGTTCACAAGCGGCTGGATAGGGCATGGTCAGGCTGCCCGTGCTTCCCATGCCAGCAAAAGCGATTCCAATTCCGGCGTCAGCCGTCTGCGGCACTCTGCTTTTAAGTTCTCCGGCACACCATAGAACGCCTCGGCGATGCTGCCGGTGATGGCGGCCAGCGTGTCGCTGTCTCCGCCGAGGGACACCGCAGTGCGCAGCGCGTCTTCAAAATCCGCGCTTTCCAGAAACGCGGTGATCGCCTGCGGGACTGTCTCCTGACAGCTCTCCACATGATGGTAGTCAGGACGAATTTCATCGCAGCTGCGGCTGAGGTCGTAGCCGAACTCGCGTTCCACATACGTCCGGATATCCGCCTTGCTGCTGCCGGTGCGGGCGAGGAACATTGCCGCGGCGGTCGCCTGTGCGCCCTTGATCCCTTCCGGGTGGTTGTGCGTGACCTCGGCAGTGAGCCGCGCCAGATGCAGCGCCTGCTCCATATCCTCCGCCAGCTCCGCCGCAGCGGAAACCCGCATGGCGCTGCCGTTGCCATAGCTGTTGTAGGGATGCGGATCGTCCTCATACAGCCAGCCGTTGAAGTGCGCGCCATAGCCCCTGCCCGGATAGGCGCGGCCCAGCTGCTGCATCTGGTGCACAAGCGCTGCTTTGATGGCTGCGTCGTCCTGCCCACACGTGTCCAGCAGCGCTTTTGCCACAGCCAGCGTCATGACCGTATCGTCGGTAAATTCAGAATGCCGGCAAAACAGCGGAAAATCCTTCGACTTGTAATTGTTGAAGTCGAATTCATAGGGGCTGCCGATGATATCGCCCAGAATTGCGCCGTACATATTTGATTACCTCCCACGTTTTTTTACATCCGCGTCGATCCGCGCCTTCCATCCGGGGCTGAGCGGTCTGGACGCGCGGACGGTGCAGATCGCTTCACTGATCACGTCATAGTTGAGCGCCGTGCCCACCTCGTCGCATTTGTAATTTACCGCTCGTTCCGCGCTGATGCCGAAGCGCGCCGCTTCCTTCGCCGCGTCGATGTTCGCGCCGAGGAACAGAAACTCCCAGCCGTATTTTGTCTTCTGCCGCTCGATCATCCGCTGCACCGTCTCGTAGCTGTAGCGGCGGCTGGCATTTTCATAGCCGTCGGTGGTGATGATGAACAGCGTCTTTTCCGGCACATCCTCCCGCCGGGCGTACTTGTGGACATTGCCGATATGATGGATGGCTTCGCCTACCGCGTCGAGCAGCGCTGTGCAGCCGCGTGCGAAATAGTCCTTCTCCGTCATGGGCGGCACCTTCTCCAGCGGCAGCCGGTCGTGAATGACGGTGCTGTCGCGGTCAAACAGGACCGTGGAGACAAGCGCCTCGCCCGCTTCCTTCTTCTGCTTGGCGATCATGGAGTTGAACCCCCCAATGGTGTCCGCTTCCAGCCCCGCCATAGAGCCGCTGCGATCGAGAATAAAAACCAGTTCTGTCATTATGAATACCCTCCTGTGTTTGTTTGTGTCCTGATTATACCGAACACAAAGGAGGATTTGGTCGCTTGGAAAGCGACATATTTTAAGCTTCGATTTTTTCTGCATGATTTCCAAGTCCTGCGTAGGGGCGGACGACTCTGTCCGCCCGCACAGAATGCAGCATTTTCCGGAAATCTATCATAAACCCGCAAGAACCTGTTTTTGAATGTAGGGGCCGATGCCCATCTTCGGCGCTAAGAGCCGCGCTATGCGCGGTTGCGCCTCGAAACTAGCCTGCGGGCATCGCATCGGCCCGGCAGATTGCACCATTTTAACGGTAATCTTCGACGAATTCGCAACTTCCTAACGGGCCGATGTGGGCATCGGCCCCTACAGGCGCGAATTCGGAGGTGTCTGCGAATCACGCCCCCAATAAGCTCTGGTCAAAGGCGAACAGCGCCTCGTTGATCTCGTAAATGTTGTAGTTCCGCTGGCTGATGAAATACTCGATGATCACGTCGAACTTGCTGCTGCGGCTGAGGGCATAGCCCGCGCGGGCTATGAGATCGCGGGTTTCGTTCAGATCCAGTTCCAGCGCGATGGCAAAGGCGAGGGCCGTGGGCTTGGACGGCCGGTAGTCCGGGTTGCTGCGGATCTTGGAGAACAGCTTGCGGTCGACGTTGGCCCGCTTGTAGATCTCGGAATCCTTTTTGCCGCTGCGGTCGATGCGCGTCAGCAGCGTTTCGGAGAATCCGGCGTCCAGATGTTTCAGCCTGTCGTCCAGACTGCGGAGAGGCCGGGGGACGGACGGGAACGCCGCGCTTGGAGCTCTGCAGGTGGGCCTTACGTCTTCGTCGGTGATCGAATCCGAGTACGGACGCGAGCGGATAAAATCCGTATGCGCGTCTACATAGTGGTCGTCGATGTACGCAGCAATGTCCGCGAACAGCCGGCTGCTGATCTGGTAGGCGCTGCGGTCGAAAATGACGAGATAGACCGTCATGTCGTGCTCCAGCAAAAACGCGCCGATGGCGTCCATCGCCGTGCGCAGCGCCTGCTCCTTCGGGTACCCGTAAACGCCGGAGGAGATCAGCGGGAACGCCACCGTCTGGCAATGGTGCTTCCTTGCCAGCGCAAGGCTCGTCCGGTAGCAGGAAACGAGCTGCTCCTGTTCGCCGTGATCGCCGCCGTGCCACACCGGGCCGACGGTGTGAATGATATATTTGCAGGGCAGGCGGTATCCCCACGTGAGCTTGGCCTCGCCGGTCCTGCACCCGCCGAGTCGCCGGCATTCAGCCAGCAGCTCCGGCCCGGCCGCCCGGTGGATGCAGCCGTCCACGCCGCCTCCGCCGAGCAAAGACTTGTTGGCTGCATTGACAATGGCGTCCACGCGCATAGTCGTGATGTCGTTTCGAACGATAATAAGCGGCATGACAGCGCACCTGCCTTTGACATATTTCAGGCCCGGAACGCCGCCTGGCCCGATAGAATCTGGATAGCAATATTGTATCAGCTTCGACTGGAAAATGCAAGAAAACACAGGAAGCGCGCAGAGGTTTTCCGGGAAGCGTGGTTGCGCGGACTGCGGTTCTCTGCTACAATAAGAAAAACTGAGGGGAGTTCGGATATGAGCAGAACGGAGAATGTAGAGCTGGCCGTAGTATGTCTGCTGGAGGACGGCGGCAGGGTGCTGCTCCAGAACCGGAAAAAGGAGGACTGGCACGGCTGGGCGCTGCCGGGCGGCCATGTGGAGCCGGGGGAGTCGTTCGTAGACGCTGTCATCCGGGAGATGCAGGAGGAAACCGGCCTGACGATCCGGAACCCGAGGCTCGTCGGCGTCAAGCAGTTCCCGATCGAAGCCGGACGGTACGTCGTGCTGCTGTTCAAGGCCGTGGAATGGTCGGGAACGCTGACCTCGTCGGAGGAAGGAGAAATGGCGTGGATCGAATACAGCAAGCTCCCGTCCCTGCAAACCGTGGACGATCTCGAAGAAATGCTGCACATGATGAACACGCCGGAGCTGACGGAATTCCAATATCTGCTCCGCGGCGATGAATGGATTATGTCGATCAAATAGAGGAGGGCAGTTATGCGGTATCTTACAAAGGACTGGTACATCGCCTGTCAGACAGACCCCATGACGCCGGAGGTGCAGAAGCGGCTGGACGAGATCGATCGGGCGTACTGCGCCGCGCAGACGCGCGAGGCGCTGCCGGATGGACTGCTGCGGCGCTTTTTCTTCCATGACGGCGCGGTTCGGGAGATCGTCACCGGAACAGACCTCACGCTCCGCATCGACAGCCCGTATTCTGAATACCATACCGTGACCTTCCGCAATGCAAATGTGAAGCAGGAGCCGCCCCGCGTCGGCGCGGTCTGGCTGTACCGGGAGCTTTACCGGCACAAGAGCGGGCGCGGCTACGAGGCGCACATCCTGTTTGAAGCCCCCGCAGGCCCCGTATACCGAAAAATCTGCGCCGCCGCCCTGATCGACACAAGGATCATCTGCGATGAGATCGAATTTGCGTAAAAAACGTGGGTGTCTCAAAAACCACTTTGAGACACCCACGCGTTCAATTCCCGCCCGCAGGCGGCACGGTCTGCGAAGCAGACCGCTCTCGCACCAATAAAAAAGACACGCTGAAGCGTGTCTTTTTTATTGTGTTTTCACTACACTATAGATGAACACACATCTTGTCGGAGTGACTCCGATCAACTACAAAATCAAGCACGCTTCTGCAAAAATGTTTTCTCCGCCATGTGAATCACGAAGTTGCGTTCGTCCGGATCGGCTTTTGCAAAGTCGATCTGATACCGCTGGCAGGTCTTGCGGAAGTGGACAACATAGGCCAAATCTTCTTTCGTCGGAGGTACGACATAGCCGTTCGGCGCAGCAAGCGCATCCAACTCCAGATATTTTTTGTTCTGCATCTATCAATCCTCCATTTGGGCTTTCGCTGCTTTACTTGATCCGCTTCTGAATATCCTCCACGGACGGCAGCTGCTTTTCCAGCTCCTCCGGCAGCTTGCTTGTCACCTGATACGCACTCACGCCGATGGGCTTGCTCATATCCTTCAGCGAGTATTCCGCGACCAGATCATTTTTGCTCTTGCAGAGCAGCAGTCCGACTGACGGATTGTCCTGTTCTTTTTTCAAAATCCCATCAACTGCGGAGAGATAAAAATTCAACTGTCCCGCATACTCCGGCTTAAATTCACCGGTTTTGAGTTCAATCACCACATAGCAGCGAAGGTTCAGGTTGTAGAACAATAGGTCTATATAAAAATCGTCGCCGCCAACGTTCAGATGATATTGATTTCCGAGGAATGCAAAACCGGTTCCAAGCTCCAACAGGAGCTTCGTCACGTCCTTCACGAGCGCTTCCTCGATTTCCCGTTCCAACATATCCGTTTTGAACGGAATGAAATCGAAAATGTACGGGTCTTTCATCGTCTGGATGGCGAGCTCACTCTGCGGAGAAGGCAGGCGCAATTCAAAATTGGATACCTTTTCGGCTAAAGCCTGCCGCTGATATAGGCCGCTCTCGATCTGATGGACAAGGACATTGCGCGACCAGCCGTTCTTTGCAGCCTGTTCCGCGTACCAGATATGCGCTGTCGGTTCTTTTATCTTGTCCATCAGTGTGATGTGATGGTACCAAGTGATTTGTGCAAGCGGTGCTTGCACAATTTCATCAGCTGGAAAACGCACCGCGAACTTTGCCATATACTTGAGATTTCGGGCAGAATACCCCTTCATCTCCGGGAAGGACAACTTGATATCTGCGGCAAGGTTTTCGACAAACTTACTGCCCCAGACCTTATGCGCGTTGATGACCGTTCCAATCGCGTGGTACAGCCGAAGCAGTTCGCCGTTCACCTGAACTGTTGCCCGATACTGTGCCGTGCGGATCTCCTGTTTGACCAGTTCCACCGTTTCCAAGTATTCGTTTGCGTTCATCAGCATTGTCCTCCCCTCCTTATGGACTTATTGTAACAGAGAAAAACAGGAAAAGCAAATGTACAAGGCTTCGTTGCCATCCACTCAAACATCGGAATACCATAAATCGTCTACGCCATATTCAAACCCCCGCTTCGGTTTCAGTCATTTAAATTTGATACGAAGGCTTTTTCTATCACTGCTGAGCTCAATACTTTCGATATCCACCCATGCCTCCAATCCTTTTGCTCGCTCGTATATTTTTGTAATCGGGCGGCATTTATAGCGAGACGAGAGCGTTAACGTATTATTTGTAAAAGAGATATCAATGGATTTCCAAATACGAACTGCGTCCCGATCCGCCGCTTTCGAGCTATAGATTTTATACGGTTCGATCGTATCGACAACGGCCAAGATGAACAGCAGCGGGTTTTCCTGAAATTCAATCTTTTTGAATCGTTCTCCCACCAATGCCTCCAGCCCGCACTCCAGATATTCTGTTTCTGATGCGTCATTTGCTTTCCAAACGTTGTGAGAAATGACGCAATCTGCAATATGGGCAAATACGGGAATTTGCTCGATACAAAAGTGCTTTCCGCTCCACTCAAATGACTCGATGCCAGCATATTCTTCTCCGTGTTCCGGATATCTATGTCTGTAAGCAGATTCGTATACTTTTAACAACCTGTCAAAGAGTAGATATCCGCCGATGATACCGTGGTTATAGCATGGCGGAAAAAGCCTATGTATGCCGTAAGAAAAGTATTGCATAAGGAGTTTTTGCGGATACCGGAAACCAGTGACCGTTGCTCCGCATGCAAACTGTAGACCATCCTTCAATGATGGACTGTTGCCCAACAAATAGGAAATAATTGTCGACCTATCGTGCGTTTCTCTGTGAGATTTATTGTGTCGCTGCACACTTCTGCGCAGCGGAGTGATCTGCTGGTACGGTGAATATGTAATGTCTAATTCACGCTTGATATTACGCAGTCTATAATATCCATCCAAACTGCATATTCTTGCTTCATTGTATCGTCTACAGCTTGGCTTCCAGTTTTCTTCCACAATATAACCATAATCATGATATAAACAGGTCAGAAACCAAAGATATGAAAACGGGAAGAAATCACCGTGCACCGCGAGATCCGCGCCACACTGCCCCTGTGTCAGACAATCCTCAAGGAATATCCCCAAGAAGAATGCCGACACCGTGTGAGTCGCTCTGTATTCGGAAAGCAGGAGCGATATGCCGTGTATGTTCACGTCGTGATGTGCATCCAACTCATAGACAATGTCGCCTTTTTGACCTTGCAAGAAATAATCTTGAATAAACTGTGCGGACCGTCCCGGTGAAGCAACAGGATCAGTATAGATTTCTGTGCCATAATAGTTCCAAACAGGTTCGTTTGTCACGAATGTGTTGCGCATAAAATCGAAGAAATTCATATTGCCATCCTCCGTGTAAGTCTGACTCTGAATGTATTACTCGCAAAGAAAGAACCGACTATATGCAGCCTTAGTCATTCCTTTAACCGTTCCCTATTCAGCGACAACTTCAGCAACAGCATTTTGAATTCCGGCGATATCCATGACGCGAATTCACAGCCAATCATCGGATGCGCAAACGTCCCGCCGCCTTTGCCTTGTTTGGAAGCGATACCGATCGCCTTTGTTTTCTCAATCCATAGTTTTGGCGTCAAAGTAAACGAGGCTGTTTTCTTTTTCTCTAAAAGTTCAATGTAGCCTGCTTCTCTATAATTGGGGTTGTTTTCCTGCTCCCACAGATTTAAAAAGGCTAGTGTGTTTTCACTGCGCAGCCAGCTCTGTATCACATATCCCGGGGTATTCTTGCTGTGATTTCGTGCAAGCTCAGTCAGCGAAATATAACTATCATCCTGCTTTTTGTGCTGAGGCTTCGACTGCTTTCTCTGTTCCATGCGGGCCAACACCTCTGCCTTACTCCTTCTATAGCCGGCAAGAACAGAAAGCCTGTATTCGTCGATATCATTGTCCTTCGCAATCCGCAATATAATTCGGTCCCGCTCCTCACAGGTGATGATATCCTCAGCTACGAGGGGCTCCAACAAGTTTCCGATACCGATCATATCCACCAAACTAAGTTTCTCTGCCACATCTCTCACCTCTTAAGTTTATTGTAGCATAATGCACAGAAATATAAAAGATAGATCAGTTCAGAGCCATAATATGCGAAACATAGCGCGTACTTTTTCTCGGCAAGCCCTCCTTGTCATAATCAATGTTACAGCGTGCCGCCTTTTCAAATTGTACATCCAGAAACTTCTTTAGCCCGATGATCGCCACATATTTTCCGTTAGAAAGAAGATGGTCTACCGCGGCACGAGTCCATTTCGCCTTTCCGGTCGGAGACGGTATTTGTTTTGCATAAAGCATATCCACAACCTTTCCCAAACTTGCCCCTGCAATATAGAAGTTAAAAATCAAGGCAACATTTTCTGCTTCGCTCTTATTGGTTTCAAGTCCCCCACTGTTGGTCAAAGTAAAACCATATGGTATTCTCATGTTTTGTTCCTCCTAAAATAAAAATTCCTATGTTGCCACCTCATCCAAGAGATAAAACATAGGAATAAATGATATTTTGCTATCTTCTGTATGCACATTCTGCACAGTTTGTGAGTTTATTTCATGTGGTTTTCCAGCAGAAAAAGCAAAAACCATGTATAACTCAAGTTATACATGGTTTTTGTCTAATTTGGTGCGAGAGATGAGACTTGAACTCACACGACTGTTGCCACACGCCCCTCAAACGTGCCTGTCTACCTATTCCAGCACTCTCGCATTCAATTTTCGATTGCTCGGTTATTATAATCACACTTCGCGTGTTTGTCAAGTGTTTTATTTCTTTTTGGCCGGATGTTCCATCACTTTTTTACTTGCGCTTCGTCCCGATATCTGGTATAATACCGGTTGAATGTACACAAGGAAGGCGGGCGAAGGGGTTGCCGAAGTTTTTTGTTTCGCCGGACGCCGTGCGCGGGCGCTTCCTGACGCTTGACGGGGAAAACGCGGCGCACGCGAAGGTCCTACGGCTCAGGCGCGGCGACAGCGTTCTCGTCTGCGACGGCTGCGGGACGGATTACCGATGCACCATCTCCGATTGCTCCCCGCAGCAGGTGTGTCTGGTCATAAACAGCACGGAAGAATCCGGCGCAGAGCCGCCGGTCGCCTGCAGCGTCTATATGGCCTACGCAAAGGCCGACAAGCTCGAGCACGTGATCCAGAAGGCAACGGAGCTTGGCGCATACGAGATCGCGGCCTTCCCATCCTCCCGCTGCGTGCTGAAGCTTGATGCAGCCTCGGCGGAGAAGAAGCGCGAGCGCTGGCAGAAGATCGCCGCGTCCGCCGCTGCACAGTCGGGCAGGGGCCGGATCCCGCAGGTGCTCGTGATTCCGTCGTTTGAGGACGCGGTGCGGCGTGCGGCCGG
>ERZ791753.1990-NODE-1990-length-11383-cov-2.491702_pt1 | contig 11383 bp, 11 predicted proteins | sample MGYA00509951_ERZ791753 | MGnify/ENA primary metagenome ERZ791753 (study PRJEB30046, sample SAMN00792026) | human gut metagenome | study: EMG produced TPA metagenomics assembly of the A metagenome-wide association study of gut microbiota in type 2... | reverse complement strand
GTAAAGCCTGCCCGTGCTTTGATGCAAAACGGGAATATGCACAACTATAATTTTTTAAGTGGAGAGTGGAGAATTGAAAGTGGAGAGTTGCCATCTGGAGGGTATATTCATTTTCAATTTTCAACTTTCCATTTTCAATTAAAAAAAGGAGGTAAAGGAGTGTAGAGGTTATCACCATAACCTCTCACCCCAAGGCCTTTCGGCCCGCTATTCACCAAAAATTTATACCTCCCTTTTTCAATGAAAAGTTGACTTTCAAAATAGTTGCTTGTAATAATCCTCTAAGATAACCGTCATAATAGGTATTGTGAAATTCTCCTTCACACGCTTTGTGCCAGCATCTGAAAACTTTTTTCGTAAAGTATCATTATTCAATAATAAATCTATGGCTTCTGCATAAGCTTCTACATCTTTGTTAGGTACTTCTATCCCGGTCTGATTGTTTAATGATACCCAATTGACTCCACTTCCTGGAATCGTGAATGTCACCGCCGGAGTCCCACAATACATCGCTTCAGCTAAAACCACTCCAAAAGCCTCATTTTTTGTAATTGAAGGAAAAGCAAAAATTGTCGCCGCATACAAATACCATCGGAGTTCATCTTTATCTAATCTCCCCACAAAATGAATTCTATGCGAGTGACACCTCTTTTTTAAATCATCGGTCAATGGACCATTCCCGGCTATAACTATCTCACAATCGGACTGAATATATTTTTCCGCTTCTATCAAATAGGGTAATCCTTTATATTGAATATGACGGCCTATGAAAAATACGATTTTCTTATAATCATATTTTTTATTCAATTGTTCTATATGCTCTGCATCACCATTTTGAAACTTAAAATTATCTTCATAAATGGCATTAGGAAGAATCTTAATTTTATTTTTAAATGGTTGAAGGGGAACAGAAGCATCTCTATATTGCGGACTCGTTACAACAATTAAATCAGAACGTTTCAATAAAGCCGTTTCTATAGGTTTTACAAAGGGATATATTTTACTTTGTTTGATTATGTCCATGTGCCAATGACACACAAGCTTTACATCCTTTGAAATCATCGTTAATAAGACCGCAGCCGGATAAGGATTCGCCCAATGAAAATGTATAATATCCGGTTTAAACTCTTTAATAGCCTTATGCATCATTGGAAAATAAGATAAAGACAATGCTTGTCTTGCTAAATTTATCCAAGTGGCTACTCTATAAACTTTTATGCCATTTACAACATCAATGGTATCTTTACATTTATCATTAAAGCATAAGATAGCCATCTGATGTGAGGACATTCCTTCTGCTAGATATTGACAAATATTTTCTACCCCTCCCATATAGGGAGAGTAGTATTTAGAAATATGCAATATTCGCATAAATAAAATAGAAGTTATTATAATTAGAAAGAAATAGTTTATGTTAAAGATGGGAAATGCTTATCTGTTTGTGAGGTGAATTTATATATTTTTTATCAGCATTTTTAATTTCCAAGGAATCCTTCCTTTTAAGAAGTTGATTAAATTAAAACTAGAAGCTAAATCTTTTTCAAAAAGACTTTTTGAATCAATATTATAATTAATTTTATTTTTTATTGAAGTAGATTTCCAGATACTTGGATTGAACATAATGGCATTTTCGTAAGTTGATTTATCAAAACAAAAAAGATTTTTAATTTCATTCCAATATAAACAGCCTTTATCACTATTAATCATTAAAACATTTACACCATGATTTGCAGGGAAATCTTTGTTTATTTTTTCAATTCCCCAATAATCACCGATAGTAAAATCAGCAATACGTATTTCCCCTTTAAAAAAACAATGATAACAGGAATCTCGAAGAATCTTTCCACTAAGAAATGAACTATAATAAGGATCTTCTAAAGCATATCCCTTATATTCTTTCCCGTCAACGACATATCTAAACTTACAATGTTCTCCTGTGGGCCTTATTTTTTTTGATCGAAATTGAAATTCACTAATTCTCGAACCTTTTTTACATTCTAACCACTTAATATAATATTCAAATAAAGAGGGAGCCGTTACACCATGACAAACGAGCTCAATAGTTATAAGATTTATGTATTCTTTTGATAGATATCCTTTTAATCCTCCGATTTGGCATCCGGTTCCGCTAAAAAGAACAATACGACCTTCTTTAAGGTATTTCTTAATTATCGGAAAACAACTATGAGCATTTGATTGTACATACTTTGAACCTTGCAATTTCCACAAATCCCTTTTTGTTTCAATTACAATATGCTGAACCTGAAGTTGTTCACTATATTCAGCGCCACAAACAACTCCATTATTATCTAATATATAAGAAGCGAATGTACTGAAAAATCCTCCTGAATTTGAAGATTCCAATAATTTTTCATCCTTACATTTTACAGCATATACATCTTTTACATGACTACTGCATCTATTTATCAAAACAGGGCAAGCTGTAATGCAAAGATTACACTCAATGCATTCATTTACAGAAATTACTGGATATAAGATTTGGTTTTCATCTTTTTCTAGCTTTATACATTTCTTGTGACAGACTTCAACACAAGCGCCGCAACACGTGCACAACTGTTTTGGCAATTTATTTAATATATTATTCATTAATAGCATTAAGTAACCATTCCTTTGACTTTGAAGATAATTCTTGCATTCTATTTTCAATTAGTCTATATTCTTTATTTGATATTTGAATTGGAATATAATTATCAGCATTCTCTACTATACATCTTTCCAATCCAAACATATTAAGTAAATTATAAACTCTAACATTCCTCGAATCTTTCTTATTATCATTGAATCGCTTAAATACAAAAAAGTTTTTCTGGTAAATAATTGAAAAGACACATACATGAAATGAATCTGTAGCTATAAAGTCTGCATATTTTATTAAACCTAAGAAATCACTAGGTCCCGCATCAATAATCTGTTTTGAGCTACATCGATAACTTTCCTTAGTCATCGGAATTATCACGACTTTTAGACCTTTTTCTTCAGCTATTCTTTGAACTGTATTCTGATAGGCTTGGTTATATGTTAAGAAGAAACAAAATAAATACTTTTCATTAATAATTCGTTTAGAACAAATAATATCCCATTCGCCAGAATTTAACAGCATAGTAGGATCTATATTAACAATAGGCCTTTGCCCCATCAATTCATTTACAATATTAGCACCTGTAGTTTCACGAACCGATATGCAATCAAATCTTTTAATTAAACATTTCATTCTTTCAAATTTGCTCTTTGGCATATGAGAAATACCAAAGCTGCAAGCATATGCAATTTTTTTCTTCTCATCACTAACAAAATCAAAAAAATAGGATGGACTAAAATAAGTTGGAGACCAAATTTGATCACTACCACATATATAAATATCAAAAGTTTTTCCTAATTCGGATAAGTCGGAAAACTTTCTATATTTTTGTGTTAAATTCAGTCCATTTACTAAAAAATCTTTCTGCTTTTCCTGCCTTAGTTTCAATTTTTCGCTATCAGTACAAGCGATTTTCATTTTATAAACCTCATATTTTTCTAAGAATAAAGATAATGGATTTCTCTGCTTAATAAGATTCTTTGTTTTTTCTATTATAGTAGGGTGGAGATCAATATTCTGAACATTATATCCTTCATCTCTTAAGAATCGTTGCAAGGCATAAGCTTGTAAAATGGTTCCATAATTACCATTATGAAGCCATGTTAAAATTCCAATTTTTATCATTCTATTATACTTTTAATAGTATAAAACTCCTATTATAACTCCTATTAATAAATTGCATAATTGAAAATCCATTCCTTTTCAATTTAAGAATATCGAACATTAATAAGCATATAATCCACCACTTTCTAAAATGATAATTTTTCCGAAAAAAGTAGATTTGATTATCGAAAAAAGTTTTCCAATACAATTCGTTCTGTTCATTTCTACAACCTCCGGTATTTGCCATTATATGATCCAATGCAACATTCGGATTAAAATAAACAATCATATTATTCTTTTTCATTCTAAAAAACAGATCAGTTTCTTCCCTTAATGCATTTCCTATATAATTAGTATCAAAATATCCAATCTTATCAAATACAACTTTTCGAAAGCTCATACAACACCCCTTTCCTGCGTCTGCAAATGCCGATTTTGAATGTTCTCTATTACTTAACTGAACTCCAAAATTAGTTATAACAGAGGCCTTTTTTCCACAAAATATTCTAGTTATGATTGTCCGTAATAATTTCTTTATAGATGATTGATTATCTAAAAGAATATTTTCGCCTTCTAAGTTTTTTAAATAGGGCAAACCAACAACTGACATATAATCTCCGTTCTGATATGTCTGCAACAGAATTTTCAAGAAGTTCTCATGGAGTATTACATCATCATCAAGGAACAAAACAATTGTTCCATTAGACTTTCTAATACCCACATTTCTAGCATTAGGCAAATTTGTTCTTTGTTCGAATATATATTTAATCAGGCCTTCTTCAGAATATTTTCTAAGAAAATCCTCTGTAGATTTAACGTGTTTGGGAGTTTGATCTACAATAATTAGTTCATATTGTTCTGTTCGCAGTGCACATCTTTGTACCTCTTTAAGAACTGAATCGATAGTATTACATAGAATTTTTTCTCGTCCTAACGTCGGGATTATTATCGATATTTGAACCGTATTTTGTGCTCTTTTTAATAAATCATCCATTTATCTTATTATTTTATGACACAACCATATACTTTATTATATGTCATCGCTAGCCCCCCAATAAAATACAGTTGTGTGTTATTTACATTCGACAAATTATCAAACTTTCAACCCCAATTTTCTTTGTACATTCGGACATGACAACAGTTTATACACCAATATCACAGAACAGACATTCAACCATTGCAATTGAATGCTTTGTATCATAAAAACCAGAACAAAGACGGGAAGCCATCCTTTCCTAACCTTTCTAAAAGGATATAAAAAACATAAAAGCCATACGATTCCTAATAGCCCATATTCTGCAAGTACTGTACAATATATACTTTGCGATTGCAAACCTTTAACTTTTGTTGTATTAATCAATTCTCGTGTTACAAATTGGGAATCAATATCTGAAATATTATCTTTCAATACTTTCTGAAAACTACCAGCTCCATATCCCACTAAAGGAGATTTTCTAAAGGCTTCTATTGAAACAGCCCAATAACCAGTTCTTGATAATATACTCTGATCTTCATCTCTATTCTCGATTCTATCTACTATTTTTCGAGAAAATTCATCCGATCCAAGTATGTTATTCATAATCATAGGATTGAAATACACATAACTAATGCATAATATGAAAAACGACATAACGAGTACTATAACTATTCTGTATTTATTTCGAAAAGACTTCACAAAAATCAGATAAAGAAGTACAAAAACGATTAGAATTAAATAAAATGACATAGAAAAGGACAAAAACGATATAATTACTAATACCCCAATCGTTATCTTGTCAATTAAAGAAAAACGATAATCATATTTCTTTAATAGTATCACAGTAGGAGCTAAAACCAAAAACAGGTTATATGCAGTAGCACTAGGTTCATCGAAATTAAATTGGATTCTATCTCCAATGTATATATCATCTCTTACAAAATAAGGAATTAAGCTATTTATGAATCCGATATTTACAATTTTATATGATATAAACTGTAAAATTCCAAAAATAGCCGAGAAGCGATAAGAATACAATATCCATTTACATATTGTCTTTGCCTTATAATCGAGAATTTCCTTATTATTATAATAAAAAAAGAAGAAACTTAGAGATGTAATAACATACGATAATAGAACATTAAAGCCTATACTAACGAAGGAGAAATCACTATAATTATAGGCAAAAAGCAAACTAATGATTAACAATCCAACGATAAGAAAAAGTTCAAATTTATAGCTTCTAAGTATCTTAGTTTTATTGGCAGATATAACACATAGAATTATATAAGCCAGAAAAAATAATGTAGATAAGGGCTTTGCTGAACCTAATCCATATAGAGAAAAAGGAAAACCGCAAAACGAAATAAAAAGCACACCTAAATAAAAGAAATAATTAATTCCTTTTTTAAGTTTATTTTGTTGTACCATCACAACTTAATTTCTGTTATTTTTTGTAATACAGCTTTATACGGTAGCCCTAGAAACTGACAAATCGTTTTCTCAATTTTAGCATAGAGCGGTAACCAAGAACCTGAAAAATGATGAATAGAATATGTTTGCAATGATTTTTCAATTTTACCTGTACCGTATGATTTAGGACTAAAATAATCAAAAGTCAACACTCCGATTTTTCCATAAGATTCCAATTCTTTTACTTCCTTTACATCTCCTGCTTCAGATATAGATATATTATGCTCCTTTAAAATATTAGATATTCTCATGGGTAAAACTTTAGTATCCAAATGCCCATCTTTATCAATGAATTCAAGTTTGTCAAACTCATCAAGACAACATTTCACCCAGCAACTATGCCTCTCTACTCCAAACGCAGCGACTTCTAATCTTTTATCTCTTGAATTTTCAAAACATATGGCGTTGTTTAAATCTAATAAATCATCAAAAGGTTTCAATATTTCGACATCCATATCTAGATAAAAACCACCATAATTATATAAAGCATATAACCTTATATAATCAGCCGCAAATGCATATTTTTTTGCATTAAATGCCTGTTTTACCCATTTTGACGATTCTATATCAAATCTATTTAAATTCCACAAATAGAATTGGTAATCAGGGAGCTTTTCCTTCCACGAAGCCATACATTTCTTTAAGAACTCAGGTATCGGATCGTTACTCAGCCAACAATAATGAATAATTTTAGGAATCATAGTTTATAAAATGTGAAGTCGTTTTTTAATGAAGAATATTAGTCGTTTTGCTATATAGAATAATTTGAATTCGAATTTGCTATCCCATTCACATGCTCTGCCATGTTCTTTTATTTGTATCAAGCGATTCTTAAAAGAAAAACCTTGGCTATCATCTACAATAGAAATGATATCATCAATTTTTAATAGATTATATTCTTCCTTTTTTACAATACAAAAAATCATTCGATAATCAGCGCAACATTTAAAAGAAGTATCAAATTTTAAGACTTTCGCTACGGATGTCCTAACAAAGCATGATTGATGATGAAATCCCATTGATTTATATGGGTATCTTGAAACTGTAAATGGATTATTGCATAGAATTGTCTTTTGTGTACTTTTCCTTATACTAATATAATCCCCATAAACAACACCGATTTTGGAAGGAACCGAATCCCAAGCTATATTTGATAAAACCCGGTTATTATAGAATATATCTCCGGCGTTCATGAATATCAACCAATCACCAGAAACATGCGATAGACTTTTATTCATGGCATCATAAATACCATTGTCTGATTCTCTGACTAATACATCAATCTTATCTTTATACTCTTTTATTACATCAAATGTACCATCTGAGGAATTTCCGTCAATAACGACATATTCCGTGTGTTCATAATCCTGATTGATAACAGACTCCATAGTCTTTCTTATAGAATCCTCAGCATTGTAACACACTGTAACTATTGATATTTTCGTTTTCATTTTTACTTATATAAATGGGCAATATGAACCTGTAAATTCATATTTAAGGTTATCAGTTCTCATACCGATTTTTTTTGCAGGTATCCCAACTACCATTGCAAAAGGCGGAACATCTTTTGTAACAACGGCTCCAGCTGCGACAACAGCTCCTTCTCCTATATGAACGTCATGAAGGATTATAACCCTTGGACCAATCCACGCTCGATTTCCAATAGTGATTTTACCTTTCTTTTGAGTTTCACATCTAAAGTAAGGATCTCTATGATCGTGCTGTTCCGACCATATCTGAACTCCTGACGAGAAATTTACATTTTCACCTATTTCTATGCCATTCCTTGCATCCAACACCGCATTATCTCCTATAATTGTGCCTTTACCTATATAGAGATTCCAAGGATCTCGAATCTCTGCTCCATGATAAATTATTACATTTATACCCCCCCCCACGCATAAAACGTGAGTATACAAAAACATACGGATATTTTTAGATGGAACTTGTGCGACTCGGTAATCATAATATCGCAGAAATCCAAATAGATGTGACCCTATATATGATTTAACCAATTTCAGTAATCCAACTTTTATAAATTCAATATCGTCACCGACTGGTGCTAATTGACTTTTTCCCTTTTTCATCAATCTCTTTACTAACATATATGCAGTTGGAGCGAAGAATATCGTAAATACTACATTAAAAGAAAACACTGAGAATATAAGCAACAAAATAAAACAAATTGAAAACATAACTATATAGTTTTAATAAATTTAGCAGGATTTCCACCCCATATCTCATTATCCGGAATATCGCAAACGACAACTGAACCTGTAGCCACAATGGAATGCATTCCTATTGTAATTCCTTTCGTAATAATAGACCTAGCACCTATAAACGCATGATCTTTTATAAAAATTGATTTACGAATGGCATTGCTAATATCCGATTCATAGTTCATTCTGTCGTTCCAATCAACACTATGAAAATTCGTATCCATTATAAGACATCCTGCACCTATCTTAACATAATCCCCAATAGTTATTTGTTTATGGCAATGAATAACGGCATTACTCATACCTACATGATTGCCTATGGTCAAATTAGCATTATCAATAACTACTATTTTTGATTGAGGAGGAACGTTATCTATAGCATTTCTTACTCCACTTCTAATACAGAAATCATCTCCAATTTTTATTTTTCCTGTCGATGATATTTCCAATGTGATAGGACCAGAAATGATTAAATCCTTTTTCTTTGGAATGGTGTTGTTACTATTTTTCATCACTGAACAATAGAAATAATTTTTATAGTACCATCTTTGAAGTTTCCTTTCAAAGCCCAATAATTTATCTATTATCAAAAACATATATCTTAAAATAATTACATTTATCAATTTCACGAATAATCATCAAGCCAAAATTCAATAAACATTATATCCATTTCTATTAATTAGCACTCAACAATCCATCATTTATGACTCGAGAGATATTGCTTTTTCTTATACAGGCAGGATTACCTGCAATTAAACAATTCTCTTCACTATATTTTTTATTCACTAAAGCATTTGCACCAATAATACAACCCGAAGGAATAATACTATTTTTTAATATCGAAGCGCCTAATCCTATCCATACATTATCCCCAATAATAATAGATCCAAATTTATTTGACCTCTCACCTGTTAGAATATTATAAGTTTGATGAAAATCAGTATCTATCAAAGTCGTATTCCAACTTACAACAACATTAGCTCCAAATATTATTTCTTTTTCACAACAAATTGTCATTGCAGCCGAATTCGTGAAATTCTTTCCAAATGTAAGTTTTGCATTTTTTGCAATATACAATCGACTTCCATGGTTAATGTTCACTCGACCTTTTATGACAATCTCACCTAGAAGTTCAATGATTGTTCTATCATATTTTTTATCAATTATTCCAACCTCACCAAATCCAATTCTTAATACTGCACTACTACCCCCCCCCGTTTGTTGTATACTAATTTTACCTTTTAAAGACAATAATTTACAATTATAATGTACCATAATAGGCATTTTTATAGCTTCTCTTAATGGTAAAAGTTTAATGCAAGCATAAAAACTTTTAGGTATAGACAATATTTTTTCAAAATATTTATTCATAATTCAGTACACTAGTGTCCGGAATAGAAATCCAAACTATTTTTAATCGATTAATATTCAATAATTTATAACAGTTTATCAATTTTTCGATAGAAAATTAATACATTCGTCACTAATACAAAGAAAGTTATCACCGAAATTATAGAGCTTCCTCTTCTTTTCGTCAAATAAACTCTACTTATCACTTGCATGTTTTTTCCAAATTCCACATCGTTTAACCAAAATATAAAACGATTATAATATGATAAAAAAAGCCTTCGTAGCTTGCGAGGAGCATGAAATAATTTAGAAATTATATATTTAATAGAACTCATTTGTAATGATTTTTTATTAACTATTTCCAAAGTGTACTAATACTACGATTATATTTACATAAGTAATATGCAATAATATAAGTCAATATAAAATAAGGAAGTAAAAGATATAATTTCCCCCATCTTGTTAAACTCAAATTTTCAATTACAAAAAGGCATAAATCTATAGCTATACCATTCGCTACATATAATTCAAGAGAACTGATCCCATGATATTCTAAGAATCGATAATATCTTCTTTTCATAATCATGCAACGATAAACAACACTAATCATTTTAACAAATAAGGGACATATTAATGCTGCACCGAGGAATGGATCAACATATAAAATAGCGACCATCCCCAAAATTGCAAGCACCATCAATAGAGAATCTTTTACTGGCTTTCCATTATTAAACCAAAGCCATAATCCAAAAACAAAAACAGGAATTCTTCCAACAAAACACGAATGGCGCCAGTTCATATCCAACGGATAAAACTCAAAGAAAAAATAAACGCCAAATACAATTATTGTGACTATAAAAACAGCCCATATTCGAAGACGTTTCACCAGATAAAATAAGAGAGGAAATATAAAACAAAATAATAAATAAGCATTCAAATACCAATTTAGTATTTGTCCTCCAATTTTATAATATGAGAGACCAGTTATATTACAAATATAATCCAATAAAGTAACATCTTCTCCCCGTATTATCAGTGATAATGTAGCATAAGAAAGGCATATAAACTACAAAGGATAAATACGTTTCAATCTGTTCAAATAAAATTTGCCAAATGTATTTTTTGTATAAGAATAAGATAGACCAAAGGCTGCAAGCAACAAAAATATATCAACTCCAATATAGCCATATTTAAAAAAAATAAAAGGTCCTCCCAAAACGCAATATGCATGATATAATATAATCAAAATTATCGCTACCCCCATTAGTAAAACTCTATTGTTATTCAGAAACTCAGGTGTATACCACTGAGAATAAGATAACTTCTTAGAAAAACAATTCATTTTAAAACCAAAGCAATTAATGTTTGATAAATGAAGTGTGTGTTTGATATTCATAATATTATAAACTATTTATTAATATACTCTTTATACAAATCTTCATGTTTCTTTGCTATATCATTTTCTGCATAAGTTGCTTTTAGATGCTTATAAGCATCAGATACGATTGTCCTGCTTGTTTTTTTATCATCCAGTACGTTCAATATTGTATTCTTAAGATCATCCACGGATTTAACATCACACAAAAAACCATATTTACCATACCCTAGTACTTCCGGTACTCCACCGGCCTCTTTTCCACCTATAACAGGAACTTTACATCC
>ERZ791753.1984-NODE-1984-length-11423-cov-6.404909_pt1 | contig 11423 bp, 9 predicted proteins | sample MGYA00509951_ERZ791753 | MGnify/ENA primary metagenome ERZ791753 (study PRJEB30046, sample SAMN00792026) | human gut metagenome | study: EMG produced TPA metagenomics assembly of the A metagenome-wide association study of gut microbiota in type 2... | reverse complement strand
CAATACTACGATTTACAACACGGCGCTTTATATGAGATTGAGCCGGGACGATGAAAACTATGGTGACAGCGTAAGCATTGAAACACAGCGGACAATCCTGCAACAGTACGCAAAGGAACAGGGGCTTCATGTAGTCGGTGAGTATGTGGACGATGGCTGGTCGGGGACGAACTTTGAACGGCCGGATTTTCAGCGCATGATGGACGATATGGAAGCCGGAAAAGTAAACTGCATTGTTACGAAAGATCTTTCCCGTTTCGGGCGGGAACATGTGATGATGGACTACTATCTGGAATTTCTGTTCCCGGAAAAACGGGTGCGCTACATCGCCGTTGCGGAGAATGAGGACACAGAGAAAGGGCTTTCCGATTTTGTACCGTTCAAAAACCTGTTCAATGAATGGTTTGCGAAAGATACGAGCCGCAAGGTAAAGGCCGCTTTCAAAGCGAAGTTTGCCACAGGACAGCGTATCGGCGCTTATGCTCCCATCGGGTACAGGAAACACCCGGAAATCAAAAACAAGCTGATAATCGACGAGGAAACCCGCTGGATAGTGGAGAAGATTTTTGACCTTGCCATTCATGGCAGAGGGGCGGCCAGTATCACAAGAATACTGATTGCGGAAAAGGTTCCCACTCCGGGATTTATCAACTTCCAGCGTGACGGGACTTTCGCAAACATCTATGCGGGTGCGCCAGAGGAAAAAAGCTACGCATGGACGATAGCGCAGGTCAAGAGCATTATGAAAGATGAAACCTATATCGGCCATACCATCCACTACCGGGAAACAAACATTTCCTTTAAGAACAAGCGGAGGATACGCAAGCCCCAAAGTGAATGGGTGCGGGTGGAGAACACGCAGGAGCCGATTATCAGCGAACAGGTTTTCCGGCAGGTACAGGAGCAGATAGCAAACCGCCGCAGAAAGTGCAAGGATGGTACGACGCAGATTTTTTCCGGATTGGTAAAATGTGCGGATTGCGGCTGGTCGCTGTCCTATGGGGAGAACAGGCAGAACAGCAAGCCTTACGGCCATTATCATTGTAGCAAGTACGGACAGGGCACACGCCAATGCTCCATGCATTATATCCGCTATGATGTGCTTTACGCCTATGTCCTCTCCCGTCTGCAATACTGGTCGGGGCTGGTACAGCATGATGAAGAACGGCTCTTGAAGCGGCTGTTAAATGCCACTGATAAGGGACAGGCCGCCGCAAGAAAGAAGCAGGCCGCAGAACTGAAAAAGGCAGAGAAGCGAAAAGCCGAAGTCGATACTTTGTTTGCCCGGATGTATGAGGACTGGGCGGCGGGGCGTATCACGGAATACAACTTCTCTATGCTGTCCGGGAAGTACCAAAGCGAACAGGCTGAACTGGACGAAAAGATTGAGCGGCTTCAATCCGCTATCGCCACTGAAAGCCAGAACGCCGCAGACGCAGAAAAATGGATTGCCTTGATGAAAGAGTGCGTCAATCCAACAGAACTGACCGCCGAACTTTTGAATACGCTGATTGAAAAAATCGTTGTCCATGAAGCGGTCAAAGGTGAGGACGGAAGCCGGGAACAGGAGGTAGAAATCTTCTACCGCTTTATCGGCAAAATTGATTAAATGACACCAATATCTTTAACTATGTGATACCGGCAATTCCATGCCGGATATCGCCAAGCTGCCGGAGTTGGCCGAAATTTTTGGCGTCACGGTGGATGAGATCTTGGGCGGCGGCAACCCCGTGGTGGAAAAGGTAACAGCCGGAGAGCCGGTACAGCCTGCCGATTACACCAGGGAGGAACTGAAAGAGGCTGCCGAGGTGCTGCGCCCCAGTCAGGTGGAAAAGCTGGCCGGGGAGGTTAGGGAAGATAGAGAGAGCCTGCTGACACTGGTGCCATTCCTGGACGAGGAAACCGTGGGCGAGCTGGCCACACAGCTGGCGCAGGAGGGTGGCGATGTTACAGGCCTGGTCCCCTTTATGGCAGAAGAAAAGGTGGATGAATTGGCGTTGCTGCTGGAGCAGAACGGTAAGGATACCGTGGCACTTGCCCCTTTCATGAGCGAAGAAGCGGTGGGCAGGCTGGCGGAACTCCGTGCCAAAAACGGCCGCTCCATCGGGGAGCTCCTCCCCTTTGCCGGGGAGGAAAAGCTGGGCGAGGTGGCTCTTGCCAAAGTGCTCCGCGGTGAGGATGTTACGGCCATGCTGCCCTTTTTGGGTGATAAGGCACTGGGGGCCATCACCAAGGAAAAGCTGGCCCGCGGAGAGAGCATCACCGAGCTCCTTCCTTTCTTGGATGACAGCACCCTGCGGGAATATGTCAAAAAGGCGCTGGGCCGTTAAATTTGCCGCTTGGCGCGGACTTTCCCGTTTAACAAGCATCTTCCCCTGCTGCGGCGGAAAAGCCCGCAGAAAGCATATACCCAGCCGTCTGCCCGCATAGGGCGGGCGGCTGGGCCGTTTATGGGGGAGCAGTTGGGCAATGAGCACGGTTTTTCTCGTCAGAGAGGCGTTTTTTCTCTGCCGGCGTCATTGCAAAATTCCTGCACCTGTGTTATAAATAAATTATCTTGGATGATAGGGTTGGCTGCGCAGCGGTCAACTGTTCTTTTTTGTGGAGGTCGTACTATGAATTACGATGTCATTATCATTGGCGCTGGCCCTGGAGGCATCTTTTCCGCTTACGAGCTGACCCACCGGGCTCCCGCCCTGCGGGTCGCGGTATTCGAATCCGGACATCCCCTCAGCCGCCGTCGCTGTCCCATCGATGGCGATAAAATAAAAACCTGCATTGGCTGTCCCACCTGCTCCATCATGAGCGGTTTCGGTGGGGCGGGTGCTTTCTCCGATGGTAAGTACAATATCACCAATGACTTTGGCGGCACGCTGTATGAGTACATCGGTAAAAAGCAGGCGCTGGAGCTGATGCGCTATGTTGATGAGATCAACCTGGCCCATGGCGGCGAAGGGACAAAGCTCTATTCCACCGCTGGTACCCGCTTTAAGACGGTCTGCATCCAGAACGACCTGCATCTCCTGGATGCCTCGGTACGCCACCTCGGCACCGATATCAACTACAAGGTGCTGCAGAATATCTACGAGGAACTAAAGGATAAGGTCACCTTCTTCTTTGATACCCCCGTCACTGCAGTCGCGGCGGCGGATGATGGCTACCGTGTTTTTACCGCAGCAGGCGAGTACACCTGCCAAAAGTGTGTGATCTCGGTAGGGCGCAGCGGCAGCAAGTGGATGGAAGCCGTCTGCCGGGAGCTCAATATCCCCACCCACTCCAACCGCGTGGATCTGGGCGTGCGGGTGGAACTGCCCGCGGCGGTCTTTGCCCATCTTACCGATGAGCTGTATGAAAGCAAGATCGTCTACCGCACCGAAAAGTACGGCGATAAGGTGCGTACCTTCTGCATGAATCCCAAGGGCGCCGTGGTAAATGAAAACACCAACGGCATCATCACCGTCAATGGCCACAGCTACGAGGACCCCTCTCGCCAAACCGAAAACACCAATTTCGCCCTGCTGGTGGCACAGCATTTTTCAGAGCCGTTTAAGGACTCCAACGGCTATGGCGAAAGCATCGCGCGGCTGAGTAATATGCTGGGCGGCGGGGTCATCATTCAGCGCTTTGGCGATCTGATCCGCGGCCGCCGCTCCACCCCGGAGCGCATGGAGGGGGCCTTCATTACCCCCACGCTGAACGCCACCCCCGGCGACCTAAGCCTGGTGCTGCCCAAGCGCATCCTGGATGACATCGTGGAAATGATCTACGCATTGGATAAGATCGCCCCCGGCACCGCCAATGAGGACACCCTGCTGTACGGCGTGGAGGTCAAGTTCTACAATATGGAGGTTGAGGTGAATAAAAAACTGGAATCCAACCAGCATCCCGGCCTTTACATCATTGGCGATGGCAGCGGCATCACCCATTCGCTTTCTCACGCTTCCGCCAGCGGCGTTTATGTCGCCCGCAATATTCTGGAATAAAAAATATCCCCCACAGACCGTATGGCCTGTGGGGGAATATTTCTGTTTTACAGCACCTTTGCCAGGAAGCTTTGCAGCCGCTCGCATTTGGGGTTAGCAAAGAACTCATGCGGCTCGTTCTCCTCCATGATGACACCCTCATCCATAAACAGCACCCGGCTGCCTACTTCGCGGGCAAAGCCCATCTCGTGGGTCACTACCACCATGGTCATACCGTCCTGCGCCAGCTCCTTCATAACATCCAGCACCTCACCCACCATTTCGGGGTCCAGCGCGCTGGTCGGCTCATCAAAGAGCATGACCTCGGGGTCCATGCACAGTGCCCGCACAATGGCGATCCGCTGCTTCTGCCCGCCGGAAAGCTGGCTGGGATAGGCGTTTGCCTTATCCTCCAGCCCTACGCGCCGCAGCAGGGCCAGTGCCTGCGCCTCAGCGTCCTCCTTGCTTTTTTTCAGCAGGGTCATGGGGGCCAGCGTCATGTTGCGCAGGATGGTCATATTATTGAACAGGTTAAAGTGCTGGAACACCATGCCCATCTTCTGCCGGTGCAGGTTGATATCGCACTTGGGGTCGGTGATCTCCGCCCCATCCACATAGATAGAACCGGCCGTGGGGGTCTCCAGCAGGTTCAGGCACCGCAGGAAGGTGGACTTACCGCTGCCGGAGGGCCCGATGACAACGACGACCTCGCCCCTCTGCACCTCGGTATTGATGCCCTTGAGCACCTGCAATGTGCCAAAGGATTTTTTCAGGTCTTTTACCTCAATGATCGGTTTAGTGGTCACTGCTGCGCAGCCTCCTTTCCAGTTTGCCTACCAGCCAGCTAAAGAACATGACCAGCAGCAGGTAGATGATGGCCACAGCCAAAAGCGGCAGCAGCTGCTGGTAGGTGGCACCACGGATGATTTCGCCGCCACGCGTCAGATCGTTGACGGCCACATAGCAGGCTACGGAGGTTTCCTTCAGCAGCACAATGAACTCATTGGCCAGGGCCGGCAGGGTATTTTTCAGTGCCTGCGGAATGACAATGTACCACATGGTCTGCACAAAGTTAAGCCCCAGGCTGCGCCCCGCCTCACTCTGCCCGTTATCCACCGACATAATACCGGCCCGGATAATTTCGGCCACATACGCGCCGGAATTGATGCCGAAGCACAGCATAGCCACCGGCACGCCGTTCCGCGCCGAGGTAAAGATGACAAAGAACATGATGAGCAGCTGTATCATCACAGGCGTGCCGCGGATAACGGTCAAATATACCTTGCAGATGGCGTTGGCGATCTTCAGCAGGGTGCGACCCAGGCCCGGGCGCATCTCGTGGATATTTTTGTCGTGGGCGCTGCGCACAATGGCCACAATGGAGCCGATGGCAATACCGATCAGTACAGCCACCAGCGCGATCTTCAGGGTGTTCCCCAGGCCGCGGGTAATGTAGCGCCAGCGTTCCTTGGTAACAAAGCAGGTGATAAAGTCAGCCTTCAGCTGCTCCCACCACAGCAGGAAATTACTCAATGGCTCCCCTCTTTTCTATCGTGATAAGATAGCAGCACGGGGCGAAGCCAGTGTGGCTCCGTCCCGCTGCATGGGTAATGAGGAAACGATTTTACTTGATGTACTTGTCAATAATGCCCTGCAGGGTGCCATCAGCTTTCAGCTCGGCCAGTGCGGCGTTCACCTTGGTCAGCAGGTCATTGTTGTCCTTATTGATGGCGATGGCATAGTCCTCAACGGCATAGGCGGTATCCAGGATGGAAAGACCGGCATCGGCATTGGCGGCAACCAGCGCCTTGGCAGGCTCGTTATCCAGCATCACGCAGTCTACCTGACCGTTGATCAGTGCGGCAACGGCATCGGTGGTCTTGGTGAAGCCCTTTACCTTTTCGTCGCCGAAGTCACCGGAGGCATACATAAAGCCGGTGGTACCGCTCTGGGTGCCGATGATGACGCCGTCAGCGCCCATATCGTCCAGGGACTGGACTTTGCCGCCCTCCTTGACGATAACGACCTGAATACCGGTGGAATAGCTGTCGGAGAAGTTGACCTGCTCCAACCGCTCCTCATTGACGGTCATACCGGCCATGCCCATATCATACTTGCCGGCCTGTACGCCGCTTACGATGGAATCAAACGCGATATCAACGACCTCCAGCTTCATGCCCAGCTTTTCGGCAATGGCACCGGCCACTTCCACATCAATACCGACCAGCTTATCGCCATCGTAATATTCATAGGGAGGGAAGGTACCCTCGGTGGCCATATACAGGGTCTTGGTCTCGTCAGGGGTGGGGGTAGGCTCAGGGGTAGGTTCGCTATTGTTGTTGCCACAGGCAACCATCGCCAGCAGCATCATGGCGGCCAGCATTACAGCAAGCAGTTTTTTCATGGTAGAATCTCCTTTTATCTTTTTCATAAAATATCTTTCGCTCCGGTCCCGGCGGGATCCTCTCCGGCCGGGTGGTGATTACATGAATTATTATACATCACATTTCGCAAAAGTAAAGCATTAAAACGGAGATAACCGCCGAAAATTACGACTAAATATTAGTGATAACAAACAATTTTGCGATTATACTGTGTATAATTATTCAAATAAAAATGAATATTCAAACGCTGCTGTACCGTTTCTCCGGTTGCTCCCTGCTCCCGGATAGGCTATAATAGAAAAGTAATTTTGCCCCGAAGGAGAGGAAAAACGATGGAACTCATACAGCAGCTCTCGCAGGAATTAAAGCTCCGCCCGGCGCAGGTGGAAGCCGCCGTGCGCCTTTTGGATGAAGGCAACACCATTCCCTTCATTGCCCGCTATCGCAAGGAGATGACCGACAGCCTGGATGATGCCGCCCTGCGCGGCCTCAGCGACCGGCTGGAATACCTGCGCAACCTGCAAAAACGCCGGGAGGAGGTCATTCGCTCCATCACCGAGCAGGAAAAGCTTACCCCGGAGCTGGAGACTGCCATTCAGGCTGCGGCCACTCTGGCGGAGGTGGAGGACCTCTACCGCCCCTATAAGCCCAAGCGCCGCACCCGCGGCAGCATTGCCCGGGAAAAGGGCTTGGAACCGCTGGCGGCGGCCATCCGGGTGCAGAATACCCTGCGGGAGCCGCTTAGCATGGCCGCAGAGTATGTGAACCCGGAAAAGGGCGTGGAGACCGCCGAGGATGCTCTCTCCGGCGCTATGGATATCATCGCGGAGGATATTTCCGATGACGGCGAGATCCGCAAGGCGCTGCGCCTTTTGATCCACCGGGCGGCCGTGGTTACCGCCACCGGCGATAGCACCGAGAACACCACCTATAAGATGTATTACGACTTCAAGGAGCCGGTGGGCCGCATCGCCCCGCACCGGGTGCTGGCCATCAACCGCGGCGAAAAGGAGGGCTTCCTTAAGACAGCCATCGTGCTGGAGGAGGAAAAAGCCCTGGAGGCCATCCGCCGCAAAACGGTGATCGCCAATAATGCCTGCGGTCGCGCCGTGATGGAAGCTGCCGCCGATAGCTGGAAGCGCCTCATTGCCCCCAGCATGGAAAATGAAACCTTCCGGGAGCTGTTCGAGAATGCCAGCGAGCAGGCCATCCGGGTCTTTGCCGAAAATCTGCACCACCTGCTGATGCAGCCGCCCCTTACCGGCCAGGTGGTACTGGGTTGGGATCCCGGCTATCGCAACGGCTGCAAGCTGGCGGTGGTGGATGCCACCGGCCGGGTGCTGGATACCGCCGTTGTCTACCCCACCCAGCCTTTTAATAAAATCGCTGAAACCAAGCGGAAGGTGACCGACCTGCTGAAGAAGCATAAAGTTACCGTCATTTCCATTGGTAATGGCACCGCCAGCCGGGAATCAGAAAAGATTGTGGCGGAACTCATTGCGGAAAGCGGCCTGCCGGTGCAGTATGCCATTGTCAGCGAAGCAGGCGCCTCGGTCTATTCCGCCTCCAAGCTGGCCAGCGAGGAATTCCCGGAATACGATGTCAACCTGCGCAGCGCCGTTTCCATCGCCCGCCGTTTGCAGGACCCGCTGGCAGAGCTGGTGAAGATCGACCCCAAGGCCATCGGCATCGGCCAGTACCAGCACGATATGCCTCCGGCCCGGCTGGATGCCGCTTTGGCGGGCGTGGTGGAAAGCTGCGTCAACTCGGTGGGGGTGGACCTGAATACCGCGTCCCCCTCGCTGCTGGGGCACATCGCCGGCATCAATGCTGCCATTGCCAAAAATATTGTGGCCTACCGGGAAGAAAACGGCGGCTTTGCCGCCCGTCCCCAACTGCTTAAGGTGCCGAAGCTTGGCAAAAAAGCCTATGAGCAATGTGCCGGCTTCCTGCGCATTTCCGGCGGCAAAAACCCGCTGGATGCCACCGCCGTCCACCCGGAAAGCTATCCCATCGCCGAAGGGCTGCTGACCCTTTGCGGCTGTACCCTTGCCGATATCGGTACCGATAAAATGAAGGAGCTGCCCACCCTTGCGGAGAAGATGGGCTATAAAGCGCTGGCGGCGCAGCTTTCCGCCGGTGAACCCACCATTCGGGATATCATAGCCGAGCTGCAAAAGCCGGGACGCGATCCCCGCGAATCGCTGCCGCCCACAGTGCTGCGCAGCGATGTGTTGGAGATGAAGGACCTAAAACCGGAAATGGAACTGACCGGCACTGTCCGTAATGTGGTGGATTTCGGCGCCTTTGTGGATATCGGTGTGCATGAGGATGGCCTGGTACACATCAGCCAGATCGGTGAAAAATATGTAAAGCACCCCGGCGATGTGCTCAAGGTCGGGGATATCGTCCGGGTAAAGGTGCTGGAGGTGGACCAAAAGCGCGGCCGCATTTCCCTTACCATGCGCGGGGTCAAGCAGCCCGCCCAGCTGTAACCGCCGCCAGTCTGTACAAACCGCAGGATACGGCCCGCAGGGCAACCCGTCCTCCGGACGGGTTTGGCGGCCTCCGGCCGCCAGCTCCGGCGGAGCCGGAGCGCCCTGCGGGCCGTCTTGCCCCTTTCGCAGACGACCCCTGGCCCTTCCCTGGAAGGTATCTCTCTCCGCAAAAATGTTTCACGTGAAACATTTGTTCTTCATTTGGCAAGCTGGTTTACTGTGCTGCGTACTTTGCATAACAGGGTGGGGAAAAGGGTATTGATTTTTGGGGAGAGTATGCTATAATACCCCTAAACAGGCTGGGTAACTGGCCTGTACTTGCCATTCCTTTGGCGGCATTGGGCTGCCCAAAGGAGGATGGCAACGAACCTGATCAGGAGGTACATAACTATGGCTTTCAAAATTGGCGATGCCTGCATCGGCTGCGGCGCCTGCATGGGTGTTTGCCCCGTCGGTGCCATCAAGGATGCCGGCGGCGTTTGCGAGATCGACGAGGGTTCCTGCATTGATTGCGGTTCCTGCGCCGCTACCTGCCCCGTTGGCGCCATCTCCGAGGCTTGATCTGATCAATTGCCCGGTAAAGAGGAAAACGCTATGCGCTGCTTTTGCCAGCCGCATAGCGTCTTTTCATTTTTATGGAATAAGGAGAATTTTTCCTGCAAAGGCGCGGCTGTATAATATAACAGGAACCAGCCGGCCAATAAGCATATTTTATATTTCCGGCATAATTCCAACAAGGATTTGATTCTATGGCACAACACCCTGTTACCAATCCCCCTACCGGCGCGGCGGCTGGAGGTGGGAGGATCCGCGCGGCGCTGAAATGCGCTTTTCCCTATACCATTCCCATCTTTGCGGGATTTTGGTTTTTGGGGATGACCTATGGCATCTATATGAATGTTTCCGGCTTCAGCTTTTGGTATCCGCTGCTGATGAGCCTAACTATCTTTGGCGGGAGCCTGGAATTTGTGGCGGTGAGCATGCTGCTGGCGCCCTACGCGCCGGTGCAGTGTTTTCTGATGGCGCTGATGATCCAGGCGCGGCACCTTTTTTACGGCATTGCCATGCTGGATAAATTTAAGGGACTGGGCTGGAAAAAGCCCTACCTCATCTATGGCATGTGCGATGAGACCTTCAGCATCAATTGCTCCGCCGAGATCCCGGAGGGGATCGACCGGGGATGGTTCTATTTCTTCGTCACGCTGCTCAACCAATTCTATTGGGTGGCCAGCGCCACATTGGGCGGCATCCTGGGCGGGCTTATCCGCTTTAACACCGAGGGGCTGGACTTTGTGATGACGGCGATGTTTGTGGTCATTTTTCTGGAGCAGTGGCTGAAGGAAAAGCACCATGCCAGCGAATGGATCGGCCTGGCGGCCAGTGTGGGGTGCCTGCTGCTCTTTGGGGCGGATAACTTCTTGGTCCCTACAATGATCTGCATTCTGGCGGCATTGACGGCACTGCGCCGTCCGCTGGAAAAGGAAAGAGGGGTGACCGCACCATGACCCTGGCTCAACAAATCATCACCGTGGGGATGTGCGTACTGGCCACCCTGCTCACTCGTTTTTTGCCCTTTGCGGTTTTCAATGCCCGCAAACCTACTCCCCAGTATATTCACTATCTTGGAGAGCTACTGCCCGGTGCGATCTTTGCCATGCTGGTGATCTACTGCCTGCGCAATGTATCCCTGCTGAGCGGGAGCCACGGCCTGCCGGAGCTGATCGGCATTGCCGTTACCGTGGGGCTGCACCTGTGGAAGCGGCAGATGCTGCTTTCCATCGCGGGCGGGACGATATGCTATATGCTGCTGGTGCAGCTTGTCTTTTAACAGAGAACCAAACAGAAGTCCCGGCAGGGTGAACCTGTCGGGGCTTTGCTTTTATTCCAGGCCCGGCAACGAGAGCGGGTCGATGAATTTGCCGTCCTTTTTGGCGGCGAAGTGCAGGTGACTTTCCATAGCCACCTCGGCGGTGACGGTATCTACGCTGCCCAGCATCTGCCCGGCGGTGACACGATCCCCGGCCTTTAGGGCTTTTTCCGGCGCAATGCCGCAATAGATGGTTTGGGTGCCATCGGTGTGATCCACTGCGACAGTGCCGCCCCACATGGGGTCCATGGTCACGGCGGAGACGGTGCCGGCCTCAGCGGCGGTGACGACGGTGCCTTTTTCCGCAGCCAGGTCTATGCCATCGTGGGTGCGCCAGACATTTAGGGTGTGGTTTTTGACCAACTCTCCACCGCTGAAGGGGGCGATGGTCTTAGCACCCTGCACCGGCAGGCAGAAGCACAGCGGCGCCGCGGGCTCGGATTTTGCGGGCGGCTGGGGGGCATCGGCCGCGGCAGGCTGTGTGGGAGCGGGGTTCTCCGGTGCGGGAGAGGGAGAAGTGGGTAGAGAGGGCTTGGGCGTATTGGCCTCGCCGCCGGTTTGCTGCTGCAGGATATCCTCATAATCCCACTGGTTGCCTTCCCCCTGTTCGGTGACAGCGGGGGGCTTTTGCTGCTGTTCACGGATGCCGCTGATGGTATTCTGCGCGGTGAGCCAGGCGGCGGTGCCCGCCCCGGTGATACACAGCAGATCG
>ERZ791753.1966-NODE-1966-length-11528-cov-2.643685_pt1 | contig 11528 bp, 12 predicted proteins | sample MGYA00509951_ERZ791753 | MGnify/ENA primary metagenome ERZ791753 (study PRJEB30046, sample SAMN00792026) | human gut metagenome | study: EMG produced TPA metagenomics assembly of the A metagenome-wide association study of gut microbiota in type 2... | reverse complement strand
AAACAATTTCTCCATTAGTCATTTTCAACTTTCAATTTTCCATTTTCAATTAACTAACTCTCCACTCTCAATTCTCAACTCTCCACTTAATACCCTTCCGCATATTCCTTCTTCTTGGTCATAATATCTTTGACCTTATGCAGGGAACTAAAACGGAGATGGTCAATAAAAAGGTTCTGTATCTCCGGGTTCTGTCCTAATCCTTCCATCCGGACATTCACTTTAAAGCCCTCTTTCTCCAGTGCCTCTTTCCAATCCACAGCAATGTCATTGTTAGCATGGTCTCCGGCAACTAACATAAAGGGGAGGAGTGTAACTTCTTTCTTTCCACTTGCTTTCAACTGAGCCAACATCTCATCAAAAGAAGGATACCCTTCTATAGTTCCTACCATAATATTTTTATAACCTTTTGCTTTTGCCATATAATCAATCATAGCATACGTGGCCGTACTGGGAGTATAAGTTCCATGACCAACTAATACCAAAGCCCCCTGGACCGGACAGTTTTTAGCCATTATCTCTACCACACGTTCACAATCTTCTACAGAATAAAGCAATGGATTGCCGATACGTACCTCCTTAAACTTATCGGCTACGGCAGCCGCATCTTTACGGAGAGATTCCATTTCCACTCCTTCGATGATATTAGTAGACTGAATCAAGACATGAGTGTAACCTTCTTCGGCCAACCGCATTAAAGCTTCTCTTGGAGTTTGTTTCAACATATTGCGTTCTTTCAACCGACGGATGACAATCCGCGATGTATAAGCTTCAGCAAAAGTAAAATCGGGAAGCGCAGTTTGCGCTTTCTTATTCATTGCTTCAATAGTCAATGCGCGGGTCTGGTCGTAAGTTGTTCCGAAATGTACCATTAACAAAGCCGCTTTATCACCCGGCTTCATGCTCTCCCGCATATCGGAAGCTATAAAATTATTCCCCTCGTGCGCACACATAACACTACACACAAAACACAACAAATAAAGACATATTGCTCTCATTCAAAAACATTTTTTATATGATTAAACGTACACAAGTTCTCTTTTTCCCGAGAGAAAACTCATCACTAAAATTTGGCAGGTTTCCTGACTTTATCCCAAGAAGCGAACCTTCCCATTCAAACCATAGAACAGTGGCGTAAGAATGCTTCTCTTTATTCACGGGGCTTACAGTAGCGGGCACTGCTCCGGATTCACACCGGATTCCCTCTTTATGCAACGAATGAAAATCCATTGCATCACCAAATCGCTGCAAAAGTACAACTTCTTTTTTAAAATAAAAGTATTTCCGTTATTTTTTATAGTCGTCAAAAAAAAGCTATTCAGATGATAACAGTATTCGAACCGGCATCTTACCGCTTTCCTACGGGCGAATTTTGCGTCATACGCAAACAGCTTACGACACCGGCACATACCGCAAAGCATAAGGCAAGAAGCAAACAGGCCTGCGAATGATATCCTTGGGGAAACATGCGGAATAACAAGGCTACCAAAGTGGTGCCCAATGTTTGCCCCAACAATCGTGCCGTGCCCAGCATACCACTGGCGCCACCACTTCGATTTGAAGGAGCGGAAGAGACTATCGTTACATTATTAGGAGTTTGGAACAGTCCGAAACCCATGCCGCAAAGCGCCATTCTCCAGACAATATTCCATTCGGCGGGGTGCTCCGGAAGAAGAAACAACATCAACAATCCCGTACCAAAAATAGCCATACCTATGCCACCCAGTAATCCCGGATGCACACGCTCTACCAACCTTCCGGCAAGAGGAGCGGTAAGAATTGTTGCCAAAGGCCACGGAGTGAGCAATAAACCTATTTCCACCGCATTATAATGCAACACATTTTGCATAAAGAACGGCAAAGAAACCATTGCCAACATCTGTGCTGTGAAAGAAGAAATAGAAGTTCCGATAGAAAGGGAAAAGATAGGAATCTTCAGTAAATCCACCGGTAATATGGGGATGGAAACTTTCATTTGCCGGCGGATATAGTAAATGCCTATAACAACCAGCAATATCAACTGAATTAGAATAAATTTCCGGTTCTCAGCATGAGCAAATCCTTCCAGTGTATAAATCAGTAATCCAAAAGTCAAAGCATTGGCCAAAGCGCTAATCTTATCAAATTTATGTTTCACCTTGGCTACCGGATTATATGGAAGTAAGCGATATCCGATAATCCATGCCGCTATGCCCAAAGGAATATTGATAGCAAATAGCCATTGCCATGACCCCAACGATAAGATAGCTCCCGCAATGGAAGGACCCGACGCTGCCGAAACGGCTACTATCATGGCGTTAATAGCCATGCCACGCCCTAAAATTTTAGGTGGATAGATTAAACGAATCAACGCCGTGTTGACACTCATCACGCAAGCAGCTCCGAAACCTTGTATTACCCGCGACAGTGTCAGCGTCCAAAAGGAGCCGGACATCATGCAACAGAACGAAGCGGAAACAAACACCACAATGCCAATTAAAAAGATGCGGCGGTATCCATGTATGTCGCCCAATGATGCAAAAGAAAGCAAGGTCATGGTAATAGCCAGCTGATAGACGTTCACAATCCAAATAGCCGTAGAAGGTTCCACCTCAAAATCATGGGCCAAAGTAGGCAATGCCACATTCATAATTGTTCCGTCCAGAACAGACATAATAATAGCCAGTAACACAGCTATTACAGCTAAATATTGTCGAGGTATCAATTTCATCTTCTTCTCTTGTTTAATCTGCAAAAATACAAAAAATTAACACTTATCGGCGCAAGATAGTTCGATTTTTTTGTTTATATAATAACCAGTAAAGAAAAATAAAAACAGTATGAAAAGAAATATGAAATGGTTTTTCACCATAGTAAGCAGTAGTCTGCTTGTCCTTTCCTCTTGTACTTCCTCTCAGAAAGTCCCTTTGCCAGGAGGAGACAGAGACAAACATGGCTGTATTCCTTCGGCCGGATATACATGGAGTGAAGTCCGCAAAGATTGCATTCGTATTTTCGAAACCGGCATACGGCTAAACAACACTCTGAATAAAGACGCAACGGTTTCCGCATTCGTTGTGTTTTCCCCCGATTCATCCGTTGTAGAGCTCTTCCTTCCGGACATGAAAAAGCACCCTCTATTACAAAAAGAGGGCGATAGTTGGAAAAATAAAACCTTTGAAGTGAAGCGAATAGATGGCAAACTAGCCTTATATAAAAAAGGGAAACTGATTTATCAGGAATAGGAGAGAACCTCACATTACAAATACAGATACGAATGCGGACAAATACAGTATGTGCAAACTGATAAAGCTTGTTTGCAACCCTCTGTACTTGTCCGCACTTCTTAGATTCCCGAAACAAATATGTCATCCGCTCATCATGCGATTTCAGATTCAGGAAGATACCTCCCAAAGGGGATTTGGTCTTTTACCGGATTAATTATCTAGCATTCAAAACGTTCTTACAGATTATAATTTTGAATACTCAGTCCTTGCATCAAAACAGGGACAAGCTTTTTTAATCCCTGGCGAAAGCTGGTAATGCCCTACTATTTCGGCTTGCGGATAGAGCTTTTTCAGCATGCCCAGCACATCAATCAAAACTTCTTTTTGTTGCCAGGTCCGTGTATCCGCCGGATAACCCTCTTCGTCCAATCCTCCTTCGTAGCAAATGCCGATACTCACTTTATTGAAACCGTAAGCATGCGCACCTTCTTCGGCTATCGGACGCGGATGATACAACACACCGTTACGGGTTATAAAAAAGTGATATCCTATCTCCTTGAATCCCCTTGCCAGATGGTCGGCACGGAGTTGCTCCACAGAATAAGGCTTATCGCAACGGGTAGCGCTGCAATGCACTACGAGATAAGTTACTTTCCTCGTTAAGTCCTCTTCGTTTACCTCTTCTTTCATTGTGCCATACATGAAGTTATACCCAATACACTCGCTACCGATGTAGCCACCGCAATAATCACTTTGAGGAGGATACCCCACACATTTTTCTTTATTTTTTCCATGATACTTATTCTTAATGAAAACAGGAAATTCAACTCATTGACGTTTCACTTTATTATCCATCGGTTCTGCAAGCTCAAGGAACCGTCAGCTCTTTTCAGAGCTCTGAAGTCCTGAGCTTGCAAACCAATTAGATTTCAGTTAAATACCTTCAATGCCACCGCCTCCATCGGGGTTCTCCGGCCCGGTAACCTCATCGCCCGAACCATTTTCCTTTTTATCTTCTCCGGCATGTTCCACTTCAAACTTCACCGTTTTACAAAGATTACGAAGACTCTCTCCGGGATAGAAACGGATTTTCGCTCCCAAAATATTGGCGGACTTAAATTCCTCCGCCGTACTGGTAGGAGTTTTCGTTCTGGCCGTCAGGCTGAAATTCCCCAACGTACTCATCTCCGCAATATTTCCTTCATCGAGCACATGCTCCACCTCAATCAGAAATTCGGAAATACATCCGAGCAATTCTCCCCGCGAATAAGAGGAACGTTCGGCTATACGCTTACAGATTCCCTCCACCGTTACATTTTTATTACTTTTTGCCAGCGCGTAATACTTAGGCGCTTCATCCGGCTTCACCAGATTCTTACGGGCAACAACCACACATTTTTGAGCCATACACTTTAAATTTTAAATAAATGATTTATAACATCCTAATCTCGTTAGCTAACTGATTACGATGCAAAGATAAGGCAGAGGGAGTAGGGGTGTGACAGGATTTGTCGCGCAAGGACAGGATTCATTCCAGCCTCTTTTTTATTCTCAAATTTTTACCGGAAAAGCTTTTATAATTCACTGAAAAATAGTACCTTTATAGAAAATATAAAGCAAAAGAAAAAAAGATGGAGAGAGAAATTTTCAGCATCCGCTGTTACGGAAAAGGAGAGTTGGCACGGATATACTTCCCCACATTAAGCCAGCAGGCAGCCAGCCGGAAAATGCGCCGTTGGATATGCCGGTGTAAGGAACTATACCAAGCTTTGGAAGAGTCCTCATACAGTTGGGCCTGCAAAACGTACTCGGCCAGAGAAGTCAGGTTAATAGTGAAGTACTTGGGAGAGCCTTGACAGGGATTTTCAAGGCATGCTAAGAGAAAAAATAAATCATGCTAAGTGAAAAATAAAACCACTTTAAGAGGTTTGAAAAATGATGTAGCATCGTTTTTATTTTCATGCAGCAACTTAGAAAAAATCATATGAAGTGATTCTTTATTCATCTTCCTTCATGGAAAAACGGATTTCGGCACAAGCCAGCGTTAAAAAGTTAGACTCTAATAGATAGTAATATTCCGAATCACAATATCTGGAAAAAACAATAAAGAGACGAATATAAAAATTTAAATTGTGGTCATACCCTTCCAACATCCGATAATAGGTAGAAAGGCCGAAAGAGCCTTCTTCACACAAAGTTTGCTTGGAAATATTCAACGATATCCGGACAGATTCCAAATACCATCCGAGGAATATAAATTTAAAGTGACGCCAATCCGGACGCTCTTCTCGATTTGTACGCATAGTGTTAAATAAAGTAAATAATTCAGCAATTCTTACAGGTATACCTGTAAGATAGAAATTTTCAAACTCCCTACCTTTGTCGGGATTTTTTAAAGATAAATTATGATAGAAAGAAAAACAATGAAAATGGATTCAACCTCAATTTTCAAAAGTTACACAGACCAAACTCCCATGTCTGTTACATGGGAAGAAATTTTCCAAATGATTTCTTCGGAATATTTGAGAGAGAATACCGAGAAGTATCGATATTATCTGCAACAAGGTATGAAAAAGGAAGCCGACAAAATTAAAAAAGCTTCCTATGGTTTCACCCCGGCGGTAGTCTGTGAGGGCGGACGCAAAGCAGAACATATTGTTGCTCTTACCGGATTCAGTATGGCCGATTTCGACCATTTACCGCCAGACGACCTATCCCGTTGCATGGCTTTGTTAGATGCCGACCCATACGCATTTCTGGCTTACATTACCATTTCCGGAAACGGTATACGCATCATCTTCCGAGTGGACAATATCGACCATTATGCCGAAGCATACCGCCAAGGTAATGAATATTTTGCGAAACTCATCGGACATGCCTACGATGCCCAGTGCAAAAATCCGGCTCGTTTAAGTGGAATGTGTTATGACGCCCAAGCCCTATTTCATCCGGAAGCAAAGAGTCTCCATATTATTCCCAAAGCCATCCAATCTTCCAGAGCCGGACATTCCGGAAAATGCGCTCACGCAACAGTGAAGGAAGTTGAAAAACAAATACTGAGCGAATTGGAACAAAGCGGCTTATGCTACGAACCGGGGCGACATAACGAATATATTTCCAATGCCCTGTATTCCATGAATCGTTTCGGGGTATCCGAAACGGAAGCAGGGGAATGGGCGCTGAAAATGTTTTCCGACTATGGAGCAGAACAGGTAGAAGATATCCTCCATTCTGTTTATCGGAATGTGGAAGAACATGGCAGCCGTAAACTTCCTAAAAATGAAAGAAAGCGGTATGCTACTCTCGAAGAAGTGGAAGCTTTTGTTACCTCTCAGGCAAGGCTGCGTTATAACGTCATTACCGGCCGTCGGGAAATTTGTATGAAAGAGGATACCCAATTCCGGGATATTTCCGACCGGGACGAAAATACACTTTGGTGTCGCGCCAACAAATCCGGGGTCCGCACTAATTTCAAATCCCTTCAATTACTTCTCAATTCCGAATTCGTACCTCAATATAATCCATTGAAGGAATATTTTGAGAATCTTCCCGAATGGGATGGAGAAACGGATTACATCGGACAACTTGCGTCCACCGTACAAACCACTACCCAAGAAACATTTATCCATTGTTTCCGTAAATGGCTGGTTGCCATGTTGGCAAGTCTTCTCGATGAAAAAACCATAAACCATGAGGTGCTGGTATTCATCGGCATACAAGGCGCCTACAAAACAAGCTGGTTCAATAAACTGCTTCCACCGGAACTGATACGCTACTACCGCGCCAAACAAAACAGTAGCCAGATGAACAAGGATGACTTGTTTACTTTGGTCGAATTCGCATTAATCTGTTTCGAGGAAATCGACTGCATCCGTTCTTACGAACTCAACCAGCTGAAAGCCATGATAACTTTGGAAACGATAAGCGAACGTCCCGCCTATGCCCGGAACAAAGATTCCCGTCCACATATAGCCTCATTCTGCGGAACAGGAAATAACATGCAGTTTCTTTCCGACCCCACAGGAAACCGCCGCTGGCTTCCGTTTGAAATCGTCAGTATCGCTGACCCTCACACCTATGTGCTTCCTTATAAAGAAATCTATGCGCAAGCCTATCATCTATACAAGAATGGTTTCCGTTATTGGTTCTCTCAAGAAGAAATCAAACTGCTGAACAAACACAACGAAGCGTTTGAAGTCCCCAACCTGGAAGAAGAGTTGATTCGCAACTATTATAGGAAACCTGCTCCGGGCGAAATCGGCACATTTATTACCACCGCCCGTATCCTCGAACATATCAACGGCCTGATAAAAGTACCTCTGTCGCCTACGAAAATCGGCATCACCATGCGTAAAATAGGTTTCGACGGTTTCAAGCAGAACGGAGTACGCGGTTACCGAGCCATAGAGCTAAGTATTGAGGAAATCAATGAAAACAAGCGTGTGAAAGAAAGCGTAGAAGAACCAAAGTTACCTTTCTAAACTAGTTTTCATGGACACCTGTACACCTTGGACACACCTTCCGGTACTTTTAAAAGGACTATACCGTTCTTTTTTATGTATTGCATGCTATAAAAATAGTTTTCATTTAGAATTCATATTTTATATAGGAAGTGTCCAAGGTGTCCTAAGTGTCCAAAAGACGACTCCATTCTTTAAATATATTCCAGAGAAACAATGTGTTGCCAATAATATATCGCTTCCACATACGGCGAGGTTCTTTCAATAATCGGTATAACCATTCCAATCCATGCCGTTGCCACCATACCGGAGCGCGCTTAACCGTTCCCGCATAGAAATCAAACACAGCACCAATCGTTCCGCAATGACAATGTATATTCAATTCTTTCCAATGTGTATATGTCCATTTTTCCTGTTTCGGAGCCGTCATACCAATCCACAACAAATCCGGATTAGCCTTGTTTACCACCTCTATCATCGCCTTATTATCTTCTTCCGTAAACTCCGGTTTATACGGAGGCGAATAAGTAAGCACGTCTATATGAGGATATTCAACCCGTGTACGTTGACGAATTAATTCTAGAACACTTTCACTGCTGCCAAGGAATAAACAAGTTCCCCCTTGTTCATTCAGACGGTTCATCTCAAACATAAACAAATCCCATCCGGCAATCCGTTCTTTAGGCTGTGATTTTGCCTTAATCCAATGGCACACCTTCACTATGCTTGCCCCGTCGGGAATCAGATAATCCCCTTTTAGCAAAGCCTCTGCAAACAAAGCATCCTTTTGCGCCATATTGTAAGAATGTGCATTGATGGTATTGATTAGTACTTTACCGGAAGGCAATAATGAAAATTCTTTTCGGGAATTCAGAAGAGCAAGTGACTTTAATCCAAGCATAAAGTAATCCATTTTATTATTAGAATCCTCAATCTATAAATAAGTATAAATTAGCTAATTAATATTTTGATTGAGAATGCATCACATCTTTAATCTTTCTATTTTACTACCATTTGATATAAATCCACCATCTTCTTTGCTTTTTCTTCCCAACTCAACTCTTGTTGCCGAATTCTACAATTATCAGAAAGTTCTTCCAATTTATCTCTATGATGATACAAGTAGGTAATTTTATCAGCGAATTCGCATATGGATTGTTGAGGAGTTGATAACTCTATTTTCATTCCAACACTTCTATTCACAGAATCACCCTGTCCACAACAATTAAAACAAAGAACAGGCAGGCCATTACTAATAGACTCTAACACAACATGTGGGGTACCCTCTGCTACACTTGTAAAAAAGAAAAGATCTGATTCTTGCATAATTTGCTGTACCCTATTATGATCTACAACACCATGCCAGATACATAAATCCTTAATGCCCAATTTCTCTGCCAATAATTTATATTGAGTTGTATCCCCACTACCCACAATATGTAAACGAATATTCCTATTTGACAAGAATGCCAACGTCCGAATAGCTAAATTCAATTGTTTGCGCACATCCAATTTTCCTACCCATAATAAATCGAAGGAATCTTTAAACCTTTTCTTTGGCAATATTTTATCTTTTCGGAGATAACATCCGGTTTCATTTAATAGCATAGAATCTTTATGAAAATATTTACGAAGACTTTTTTGAGATTCTGAAGAAGCTGATATTACACAAGCAGCCTTAAACACTGCATTTTTTACCCGATTAGAATATTTTAATTGTAAGCCTGTTAGAATATTTTTCAATCGAATAAAAACTTTTTGTTTTATAGAAACTCCATCTAAATAAGAAATAGGAAATTTTTCTTTAGCATCTACGGGTCCCCAGACAAAAGGGATACCTATCTCTTCGGATAATTTCCACAAATATCCCGGTTCACGAAATCCAATCATATTCAGTTGGTGAACAATATCTATATGATATTGGGAAATTATATCCAATGCTATTTTATAAGTCTTCCATTGCCATTTTTTATAATGTTTATAGAAACGCCAGTCACCTTGATTCCAACACATTTTTCTTATTTTATCCGACACCGGATTATAAAAAAAATGCATATTCTTTCCCTGTGGCAATGTGGGGAGCACTTCTTCTATTTTTTCCTGAAACTCCCCTTCGGTAATAATATACAATTCACAGTAATTGGCCAGATTCACACACCAGTTCCAAGCCATACCGGGTTCGCTACCCATACCCGGAGAACAAGCATAGGCGTTAATCAAAATAGATAACATGAATTATAAATTTGAATAAATCTCAGCTAATTGATTGTTGATAATATCAATATTAAATAAACCATTAACATATTTATCGCTCTCTGCTACAATTGCTTTTCCCAACTCTTTATCATTCATTAGTTTATTTAATTGTACTGCAAGTCTGTCACTATCACCAACAGGAAAAATAAGACCATTAATACCATCTTCTATGATGTCAGGAATTCCACCTACAGGAGTAACCACACACGGTATTCCATACGCCCATGCATCTAAAACTCCCATAGGAAACCCCTCTCCATCACTAGCCAAACAATAAATAGAGGATTCTTGAAAGATTGTTTCTTTTCTTATTCCTGATATCCATCCTAAGAACTCAACTTGAGATAAAATTCCCAACTTCTCTGCTATTTGTTTAGCACGTTCTATTTCTCCATTTCCGGCAAATACAACCTTCCAATCCGGATAGTCTATTGCTATCTTCGAAAAACCTTCCAATAACACATCATATCCTTTTCTTGGTATTATTGTACCTGCAAATAGAATTTGTTTTTTTCGCTCCAAGTCCAATCTATTTACAACTGGACAAGGATTGTATAATACTTTTATATGTTTACTTAACCCTAAAGTTTCTTTAATCCATTGCCTCCACTGCTCAGAAAGAATTAAGACCAAGTCTGCTTGAGAAAACAAATTCTTATACAGTTTTTGATTCTTTGATTCAAATAAAAACTTTTCATTAGATGGATGGAAATGAAATATAATTTTTTTATGCAACCATTTTGCTAAGTAGAAAAAAACAGCTTTACGCTTTGCTGATTGAGTCGTTGCAATATGGATATGAACAATATCATAAAATGGTAATAATACGGCATATTCTAACAATGCAACACTTAAATACCACAATTTACGTATAGAATTTCCATCCCGATGTGTTTCAATCCATCTGCAATGAAACCGTTTCCATTGCTCGCCCGTCTCGTGGGCTTTCACAACAGACGTTATACCTCCACGCGTTTTACGAGAAGTAGCTACTATTAAAACTTTCAGCATGATTAATATAAAACAACAATATATCGAAAGCTTATCAAAAATCCTTAAATCTTATTATTCTTGCAGGAATACCTCCGACAATAGCATTATCCGGAATATTTCTAATTACCACAGCATTAGCACCAATAGTTACATTCCGTCCTATCTTTACTGATCCTAATATTTTAGCATCAAGACCTATATAACAATTATCACCAACAATTACTTGGCTTTTATTCGCTTCTTCATATTTATTTCCAAAAACGACCCCTGGTAATATTGTACAATGATTACCAATTGTTACATTCGAACCTACATGTACAAAACTTCCGGTATGATAAATTCGAAATCCAGGACCAATTGTATTTGGATAAATCGTAAAATTTAGTTTAAATCCCAGTCGTTTATATCTAAAAAAATGCCATAAAAAAAGCACCCTACTAGCACTCGTATTTTTGTAAAATTCAACATAACGAAGATGACGGATATAATGATAAATATACCACACTTCATTATGTAAAATCCAATCCTTTATTGATGGCTTTTTATTCCCAAATCGTTTTAAATCTTCCAAACAATAATATTCTAAATCTTGTTTTGAATTAATCATTTTCAC
>ERZ791753.1955-NODE-1955-length-11572-cov-12.319875_pt1 | contig 11572 bp, 10 predicted proteins | sample MGYA00509951_ERZ791753 | MGnify/ENA primary metagenome ERZ791753 (study PRJEB30046, sample SAMN00792026) | human gut metagenome | study: EMG produced TPA metagenomics assembly of the A metagenome-wide association study of gut microbiota in type 2... | reverse complement strand
CCGCCCTGACCGAGCAGCAGCAGCAGCTCACGGACCAGATCACCGCCCTGCGCATGGACGCGGCCTCCATCGAGACGGCGCGCGCAGCCTCCGAGAACACCATCGCCCAGCTGCAGGCGCTCAGCGAGGCCATGCAGGGCGACGTGACGCAGAAAACAGGGCTGATCCACGAATACGAATTACAGATCTCAGCGCTCGAAGGGCAGATTCAGGAGAAGGAGGACGGCCTGACGGCCTCCGGCACACAGCTTGATTTGGCCCGGCAGACACTGAAGGAGGCCGTTGACGAGCGTGCCCAGCTCGAGGCCCGGCGCAGCCAGACCGAAAAGCAGGCGCAGGAGAAAAACCAGTCCATTTTGCAGCTCGAACGCGAAACAGCCCGTCTCGAACAGAAAAAGGCCACGAGCGAGCTTGAGGAAAAGCAGATCGTCGATAAGCTCTGGGATTCCTACGAGCTGACCCCCGGCACGGCAGAAAAGGAAACTGTCGAGATTGAAAATCTCACGGCAGCCAACAAGCGCATTACCGAGGTGCGCCGGAAAATTTCTGCCCTCGGCACGCCGAATCTCGGCGCGATCGACGAATACGCCCGCGTGTCCGAGCGCTATGAATATCTGGCCGCCCAGCGCGACGACGTGCAGCACGCGAAGTCCGAGCTTGAAAACATCGTCGCCTCCATCACGACGGAAATGACCGAAATTTTTGTCCGGGAATTTGCCCGTATTGATGAATATTTCGGCAAAACGTTCGAAGAAATGTTTGGCGGAGGAAAAGCCTCGCTCATACTGGAGGACAAGTCCGCGCCGCTCGAATGCGGCATTGAGATCCGCGTCCAGCCGCCCGGAAAGCAGGTCAAGACCATCACGCTTCTCTCCGGCGGCGAAAAGGCGTTTGTGGCCATCGCGCTCTATTTTGCCATCTTAAAGGTACGCCCCACACCGTTCTGTATGCTCGACGAGATCGATGCCGCGCTGGACGACCGCAACGTCGAGCGTTTTGCAAATTATCTGCACACGCTCAGCGACAGGACGCAGTTCATCGTCATCACCCACCGCCGCGGCACCATGGAGGCCGCCGACGTACTCTACGGCGTCACCATGCAGGAGCAGGGCGTGTCCAAGATCCTCCGCCTGAGCCTCGACGAGCTTGCAAAACAGCTGGGGGTTACGAACTGATAAAAACGCAGTAGATTTGTAGCTTTCCAGCGGGCCGATGTGGGCATCGGCCCCTACAGGGTACTGCGCAAATACCCGAAATATCATCCAGAAAGGATATCAAATACATGGGATTTTTTGAAAAACTCAAGCAGGGACTGAGCAAGACGGCCAGTTCCATCAGCAGCGTCTTTACCGCCAGTGAGCTGGACGACGAGTTCTATGACGATCTTGAGGAAAGCCTCATTGTCTCTGACCTCGGTATGGACACGACGGAGGCCGTTATGGATCGTCTGCGCCAGACCGCGAAGGAGCAGCACATCAAGACCGTCGACGAGGCCAAGCTCGCCCTGCGCGGCATTCTCGCCGATATGCTGAACGTCGGCGATCCGGCCCTGAAGCTGGATACAAAGCCGTCGGTCATTCTCGTCATCGGCGTCAACGGCGTCGGCAAGACGACCACCATCGGCAAGCTTGCCCACCAGCTGCACGATCAGGGCAAGAAGGTCCTGCTGTGCGCGGGCGACACGTTCCGCGCCGCGGCAGCCGATCAGCTTGAGATCTGGTCGGAGCGTGCGCACTGCGACATCATCCGCCAGCACGAGGGCGCGGATCCCGCCTCCGTCGTTTTTGACGCCATCGCGGCGGCAAGAGCGCGCGGCAGCGACGTCATCATCTGCGACACCGCAGGCCGCCTGCACAACAAGCAGAACCTCATGAACGAATTAAATAAGATCTCCCGCATTCTTGACCGTGAGCTTCCTGGCGCCAGCAAGGAGGTCCTGCTCGTCCTCGACGGCACGACCGGCCAGAACGGCCTGCTTCAGGCCAGGCAGTTCCAGGAATGTGCGGGCGTTACCGGCATGGTTCTCACGAAGCTGGACGGCACGGCCAAGGGCGGCGTGGTCATTGCGGTCGCGCAGGCGCTGCATATCCCGGTCAAGTTCATCGGCGTCGGCGAGCAGATCGACGATCTGATGCCCTTCGACGCGAAGAGTTTTGCGGAGGCGCTGATATGAAGGTGATCTTAGCCAGCCAGAACCAGCACAAGCTGGTCGAGCTTTCCGCGATTTTGTCCCAGCTCGGCTTTGAGATCGCGCTGGAATCGGAATACGGGCTGCACGTGGACGTCGATGAAACGGGCACGACGTTTGAAGAAAACTCGCTTTTGAAGGCGGAGGCCGTCATGAAGGCCAGCGGTATGCCCGTTCTGGCCGATGATTCCGGTCTCATGGTGGACGCGCTGGACGGCGCGCCGGGCGTGTACTCCGCCCGCTACGGCCATAAAAGCTCCGATGCGGAGCGCATTGCCTATCTGCTTGAAAATCTGAAGGACGTTCCGGCGGAGCGGCGCACGGCGAAATTCGTCTGCGTCATTACCTGCCTCTGGCCGGACGGCCGGAGGATCGTCGCGCGCGGCGAATGCCCCGGACAAATTCTGTTCGCGCCCAAGGGCACGGGCGGCTTCGGCTACGACCCGGTATTTTACCTGCCGGAGCTTGAAAAGACCTATGCCGAGCTTGCGCCTGAGGAGAAAAACGCCATTTCCCACCGTGCGCGGGCGCTTCAGGCATTTTGCAGAATCTATCGGGAGGAATTTGAACATGATGACAAGTAAGGAACGCGCCGAGCTTCGCGCGCAGGCCAATCCGCTGGACGTGACGCTCATCGTCGGCAAGGGCGGTATTTCCGACACGCTGCTGGACGAGGCTGTCGTCCTGCTTGACAGCCACGAGCTGGTCAAGGGCCGCGTGCTCGAAACCTCTGGACTCACGGCCCGCGAAGCCTCTGACGCCATCTGCGAGGCGCTTGGCGCCGAGGGCGTCGCCTGCGTCGGCACGAAATTCGTGATCTGGCGCAAGTCCGAAAAGGTGGAGCAGGAGAAGAAAAAGGCCGCCGCGAAAAAGCCGGCCAAAAAAGTCTCCGGCAACTATAACCCCGTCAAGGCCGGGCTTCGCGCCCGCAAGCAGGCAGCCGAGCAGCAGCGGAAGCAGCGCAAGCAGTACTTCCACGATAAGGCAGTCTCCGCCGCCATCGAGCGCAGCCGCCAGCAGAAGGAAGAGCAGTAAAAAAGAACACCGACAGGGGAGGGGCGCAGCATGGCAAGGATCGGCATTTACGGCGGCAGCTTCAATCCGCCGCATCTGGGGCATATTTTCGCCGCGCGCAAGGCGCGGCAGCTGCTGGGACTGGACAAAATTCTCTTGATCCCCGCAGCCATCCCGCCGCACAAGGCCGTGGCCGAAGGCTCGCCGGACGGCGAAACGCGCTTCGCGCTCACGCAGCTTGCCATAGCTGGAGAAACCGGCATGGAGGTCAGCCGCATCGAGCTTGACCGGCCCGGCCCGAGCTATACCGTGGATACGCTGCGCAAGCTTCGGGAAAGCTATCCGCAGGATGAGCTGTATCTGCTGATGGGAACCGATATGTTCCTGTCCTTTTTCCAGTGGCGCGAGCCGGAGGCCATTGCAGCGCTGGCCGTGCCCGTCTGCATGGCCCGCGTGCGTGCCGATGCAGCGCTTTCTGCGCAGCTGCTGGCCCAGCAGGAAAAAATGGAGGCCGTATTCGGCGTCCGGCCCATCGTTCTGCAGAACGACTGCCTGGAAATTTCGTCGACCGAGGCCCGTCGGCTCCTGTTTTTCGGCATTGCGGACGAGGTCCTGCACCCGGACGTGCTGGCCATGATCGAACGGGAGAGGCTCTACGGCGTGGGCGGCGCATATCACGCGCTGCCGTTTGCGGATCTGCGCCGCGTCAGCCTTTCTTTGCACAAGGAAAAGCGCCGCGCCCACGCGCAGGGCGTGTCCGATACCGCCGTGCTGCTGGCAAAAAAATACGGCGCGGATGAGACGGACGCTGCCCGTGCCGGGATCCTGCACGATATCACCAAGGCGCTCTCTCCTGCGCAGCAGCAAAAGCTGGTCGATCATTGGAAGCTGCCGGTATCGCCGTTCGAATATGCGCAGGCGAAGCTGCTCCACGCCAAGACCGGCGCGGCGGCTGCCGCACGTATTTTCGGTGAGAACAATGCCGTCGTCTCCGCCATCGACTATCATACGACCGGCAGAGCGCATATGACCCTGCTGGAAAAAATCATCTACATTGCGGATTATATGGAGCCGAACCGCGATTTTCCGGGCGTTGACCGCCTGCGGGAGGCTGTCTGGCGCGATCTGGACGAGGGCGTGCTGCTCGGCATCGATATGACGCTGGAGCAGCTTGCCCAAAAGGGTCAGCCCGCCTGCGCCGATTCCCTTGCGGCCAGAGACTGGCTCATCCAAACCCGAAAGGAACCCTGAATGAAGCTATTTGGCAATCGCCGCCGTGCGGCGCATACAAAAAAGTCCGCGCTGTCGCGCGGTACACGCACGGCGCTGATCGCGGCGGTGATCGTGCTGGCAGTCGCCGGAAGCGCGTTTGCGGCGTGGAAGCTGCTGGTGAAGCCGGTGGAGCGTCCGGCGCTCTCCGCGGCGGAATCTCCCCCTCCTGCTGCTGAGACTGAAACACCGGAGCCGTCTGTCATCCATGTAGCGCCGCAGGAGACCGAGCCGGCGCAGCAGCCGGAGGAGAATGTGCCCACCGAGCAGCCCAAGGCGCTGCGCGACGGCGTGTATAACATTCTCATCTGCGGCACCGACGGCGATGGCTACCGCACCGACACCATCATCGTCGCCCATCTGGATGCGAACACGCACACGGTCGCGCTTCTGTCTATCCCGCGCGATACCCCGGTCGCGACCGGGGGCGGGGGACTTATGAAGATCAACTCGGTTTACGCGGGCGGCGGTGCGGACGGCATGGAACGGCTTGCCTCGCGCCTGCACAGCCTGCTCGGCTTTCCGGTCGACGGCTATGTGCTCGTCGATCTGGAGGCGTTCAAGAAGACCGTTGACCTTGTCGGCGGCGTCGACTTTGACGTGCCGCAGGACATGGACTATGAGGATGCGTCGCAGGATCTGTATATCCACCTGAAGAAGGGGCCGCAGCATCTGGACGGCGAAAAGGCTATGGGCCTTGTCCGCTTCCGCAAGGGCTACGCCACGCAGGATATCCAGCGCACGCAGGTACAGCAGCAGTTTTTGAAGGCGCTGGCAAAGCAGTGCCTGTCCGTCAGCAGCCTGACAAAAATCGGGGAGTTTGCAGACATTTTTGCCGAATATGTCACCACGAGCCTCACAACCGGCAATATGGTCTGGTTCGGAAAGGAACTGTTTGCCTGCGATTTTGATTCCATGCAGTGCTGCACCGCAGAGGGCGAGGGCGCGATGATAAACGGCGCGGCCTATTATCCCCTCTACGCCGGCCGGCTGCTGGAAACAGTCAACGCCTGCTTCAATCCCTATGACGCGCCGATCGCCTCCGGCAGTCTGAATGTCGTCACGCCCGAACAGGCGTATGCGTATCAGAAAGCCCCTGACCCGGAGCCGGAAGCGCCGGAGGAACCGGAGCAGACGGACGAACCGCAGGATGCCCCGGAAGAGCCGGGAGATCCAGAAGATCCGGATGAGCCGCAGGAACCCGGCGCATCCGAGCCTACAGAAGACCCCTTCCCGGACGGTACGGTCTGGGAAGAACCCGATACAGATCAGAAAGGAACATAAAAACCATGCTCAGTGCAAAAGAAGTGGCCGCGCTCGCGGCAAAGGCGCTCGACGCCAAAATGGGTGAGGACATCCGCCTCATCGGCATCACCGACATTTCGACCCTCGCCGACTTTTTTCTAATCTGCACCGCCACCAGCTCCACCCACGTCAAGACGCTCTGCGACGCGGTCGAAGAGGTGATGGACGAGGCGGGCGAGCCGATGCTCTCCCGCGAGGGCCATCGCGGCGGCACGTGGGTGCTCATGGACTTCGGCAGCCTTGTCGTGCACGTCTTTACGGCGGAGGCCAGAAAGTTCTATGACCTCGAACGCCTCTGGCAGGACGGACATCAGGTGAATCTGGCTGCCGTTTTGGGCGAAAACGCTTGACAAACGGCGCAAAAAAACGTACAATGACCCGGTAAAAGGCAGAGAAGGGGAATGCCCCGCGCGATTTTTTTCAGGGACCCGGCGGCTGGTGTGAGCCGGGAAAATCAACCGGACGTCTCTCACCCCTGAGCCGCCGCCCCGAAGGCAGTAAGGACGGACGCATGGCCGCGTTAAAGGCCGCTTGAGGGCTGCTTGAAAAAACAGCTGAATCAGGGTGGTACCGCGTATTTTACGCCCCTGACCGTATGGTCAGGGGCGTTTTATCATGAAAAAATTACGAGACAAAGGAGCTTGTTATGAAATACGATTTTGCAGCCATTGAGAAGAAATGGCAGGAAAAATGGGAGCAGGAGAAACCCTATGCCGCCGTCACTGGGGACAAAAAGCCAAAGTTTTACGGCCTGATCGAGTTCCCATACCCCTCCGCTGCCGGTCTTCATGTCGGCCATCCGCGCCCGTTTACGGCCATGGATATTATCTGCCGTAAAAAGCGCATGCAGGGCTATAACGTCCTGAACCCCATCGGCTTCGATGCATTTGGCCTGCCGACGGAAAACTTCGCCATCAAGAACCACATCCATCCCGCCATCGTCACGAAGAAAAACATCGAGAATTTCACCCGCCAGCTCAAGATGCTCGGCTACGGCTTTGATTGGGACCGCGTCATCGACACGACCGACCCGAATTATTACCGCTGGACGCAGTGGATCTTCCTGCAGATGTACAAGCATGGCCTCGCCTACAAGACCACCATGCCCGTCAACTGGTGTACGAGCTGCAAGTGCGTGCTTGCCAACGAAGAGGTCGTCGAGGGCGTGTGCGAGCGCTGCGGCGCGCCGGTCGTCCGCAAGGAAAAGAGCCAGTGGATGCTGCGCATCACGAAATACGCAGACCGTCTGGCCGACGATCTGGATCTTGAGGGTCTGGATTATATCGAGCGCGTCAAGACCCAGCAAAAAAACTGGATCGGCCGCTCCACCGGCACGGAGGTCACGTTCAAGACCAACACCGAAGACGATATCACTGTCTATACCACCCGCGTCGATACGCTCTTCGGCGTGACGTATACGGTCATTTCCCCGGAGCATCCGCTGCTGAACAAGTGGAAGGACCACATTGCCAACTGGGCCGACGTGGAGGCCTACAAGCAGGCTGCCGCCCGCAAGTCCGATTTTGAGCGCGGCGAGCTTAACAGGGACAAGACCGGCGTGCGCCTCGAGGGCATCGAGGTCACGAACCCCGCGACCGGCAAGGCCGTGCCGATGTTCGTCTCCGATTATGTTCTTATGAGCTACGGCACGGGCATTGTCATGGGCGTGCCGGGCCACGATCAGAGAGACTGGGACTTTGCAACGAAGTTCGGCCTGCCCATCGTCGAGGTCGTCAAGGGCGGCGATATCACCAAGAGCGCGTTTACGCTCAAGGACGATACCGGAATCATGGTCAACTCCGGCTTCCTCAACGGCATGACCGTCAAGGAGGCCATCCCCGCCATGAAGCAGTATGCCATCGAGCAGGGCTGGGGCCATGAGAAGGTCAATTATAAGCTCCGCGACTGGGTCTTCTCCCGCCAGCGCTACTGGGGTGAGCCGATCCCGATGATCTCCTGCCCGAAGTGCGGCTGGGTGCCGGTTCCTGAGGATCAGCTGCCCGTCGTTCTGCCGCAGGTCGAAAGCTATGAGCCGACCGACGACGGCGAAAGCCCCCTGTCCAAGATGACCGACTGGGTCAACACCACCTGCCCGTGCTGCGGCGGCCCGGCCAAGCGCGAGACGGACACCATGCCCCAGTGGGCAGGCTCCAGCTGGTACTATCTGCGCTATATGGACCCGCATGACGCGAATGCCCCCGTCTCCAAAGAGGCCGAAGCCTATTGGGGCCCCGTCGACTGGTACAACGGCGGCATGGAGCACACGACGCTGCATCTGCTGTATTCCCGCTTCTGGCACAAGTTCCTCTATGATATCGGCGTCGTCCATACCAAAGAGCCGTATGCCAAGCGCACCAGCCACGGCATGATCCTCGGCCAGAACCCGCATTACGTCGGCAACGTCTCCACGGAGGAAGAAAAGCAGGCTCTGATCGAAAAATACGGCAACCAGGCGCTGCGCCCGGCAGTTAAGATGTCCAAGTCCCTCGGCAACGTCGTCAACCCCGACGACGTCGTCAAGGCCTACGGCGCGGACACCATGCGTCTGTATATCATGTTCATCGGCGACTTTGAAAAGGTCGCGACGTGGTCCGACGAGGCTGTCAAGGGCTCGAAGCGCTTCCTTGACCGCTGCTGGAACCTGATGGACATGGCGAAGGACTCCGAGGCGCTCAGCGAGAAAAACGAAGCCATCATCCACAAGACCATCCGCAAGGTCACGCAGGATATCGACGAGCTGAAAATGAACACCGCCATCGCCGCCCTCATGACCATGGTGAACGAGTTCTACGCCAACGGTCTGACAAAGGGCGATCTGAAGATGCTCATGCTCATGCTCAGCCCGTTTGCACCGCACATGGTCGAGGAGATGTGGGAGCTGACCGGCGAGGCGGCCAAGACCGGCACGATGGCCATGCAGCAGCAGTGGCCGGAGTATGACGAGAGCAAGACCGTCGCGTCCCATGTCGAGATGGCCGTGCAGGTGCTCGGCAAGCTCAAGGGCACGATCAACGTCCCCGTCGACTCTGAGCAGGACTTTGTCGTTGATACGGCAAAGCAGAACGAAAAGGTCGCCCGCGCCATCGACGGCAAGAGCATCGTGAAGGTCATTCTGGTCAGGAACAAGCTCGTGAATCTGATCGTAAAGTAAAAGATTTCTTGGATTTTGACAGACAGTCGAAAAAAACACTTGACAAGATTCGGCTTGTTCACTATAATAATCAAGCCAATTATGTTGGCCCTGAAAGCAGCCTGGAAATAGCCGGCTGCATCGGAGGGAGGGAAAACAATGTCTGAAGTTCGCGTCAAGGAAGGCGAGTCCCTGGAGAATGCTCTCAAGCGGTTCAAGCGCAGCTGCGCCAAGGCCGGCGTCATCGCCGAGGTCAAGAAGAGAGAGCACTACGTCAGCCCCAGCCTGAAGCGTAAGCAGAAGTCTGAAGCTGCTCGCAAGAACAGAAAGAAGTTCTATTGATCCCTTCCCGGTTCATAAGACAAAAAACGCTCCGTGCAGACGCACGGAGCGTTTTTTGAGTATCGCCTCAGCTGACAAGGGCTGGTCAGCGGCTGTTACACTTCCGCCCCCTTCCGCGACTATATAGGTGTCAGCTGACAATACGAAACATGGAGGAACCTGTATGGACGAACAACAGCTGCTTTCCCGCCTGCGGCGCGGAGACGAGCAGGCGCTTGCAGCGGTGATCGCGCGCTTCAGCGCCTATGTCGTGACGGTCATTCACAACCGGAGCCGCGGGCTGCTTTCTCCGGAGGACGAGGACGAGCTTGCTTCAAGCACATTTTTCGCGCTCTGGCAGTCCTGCCGGACAGTCAAGGCCGGGAGCATCCGCGCGTGGCTCGGAAGCGTGGCGCGGAACAAGACCGTCGACCGGCTGCGAAGGGCGCGTATGGATATGCCGCTGGACGAAGAGCTGGCCGGAACAGACGATTTTCTTCTCGAGGAGACTGTCAAAAAGGAACAGGCGCGGCAGCTGCGCGAGGCGGTCGCGCTGCTCTCAGAGCCGGATCGTGAGATCATCCGGCGGTTTTACGACCTGTGCCAGACCGCGCCGGAAATCGCCGCCGTGCTGGGGCTGACCCCTTCCGCGGTGCGTATGCGGCTGGTACGCAGCCGGGAAGCCATCAAAAACGAGTTATGCCGGGGAGGGTTTGTATATGAATAACATTGATATGATTCTGCAGTCTGCCGATCTGCCGGAGTCTCCGGTCGATGCAATTTCGGACGAGCGGCAGGCCAAAATCCTGAGCGGTGCATTGCAGCTTGCGCGGCAGGATGCGAAAAAGCGCAGCCGCAGGCGCGTGGTGCGCATCGCGGCAGCTGCCGCAGCGGCGGTCGCAGTCCTGTGCGGTGCAGCCGCGATTCTGCACTACGCATCTGTTTCCAATGAGGAAGGCACCTATCACGCCGAGGGCGTGGTCATCAGTTCAGACGGTACGCCGAATCCGTATTCCTATGATTTTTCTCATGACGCGATCATCCGCGTCGACACGGAGGGGCGGACGACAGGCACCTACTGCGGCATGAAGTTTGATTGGCTGCCGGTCCTGCCGCCTCCGGACAACACCTCGACGCTTTATGGCTCTGTCTCCTACCGGAATCCGGAACAGCTGGAGGGGATCTCCGACAGCCAGAAGCAGCAGATGGAAGACTGCATCTATTATACATGGAGCAAGAGCACAGGCACGTCATTTTCAGCTACGTGCCTGTCCGCAAATGAAATCGCAGGCTGTGATCTGCTGGTTCTCGGAAACGACCCGCAAATCACGAAGGAGGGAATGCTCAACGGGCTGTATGCAAGCTGGATCGAGGCCTCGCACGAAACCAACGCCGATGTTACGTATCACTATCTCCTGCTCTATGACCCCGAAAAGCTTTGCGTGGTATTTCTGAATGGAGATTGGGAACTCACGGAAAAAATCGCAGAGAACATGACCATCGTGCAGACAGACATCCCCACACCGGAGCCGAGCCAGAATTACACATACGTCGGTGCATTTGGTTGACATAAGCACAACCCAAGGCTCCCCTTACTGCGCAGGGCGCGGCAAGGGGAGCCTTTTCCGCATTATTCCGCCTCAATCTCCACGGCCTGTCCAGCGGAGAAGAAATAAAGGATGCATTTCCTGACAGAAAGCCCATAAATGCGCGAAAGCGCCTGTGCGTAAGCCCGCAGCTGCGGCGCGTAGTGCGCGGCCTTTATCTGTAAATCGCCGTCAATGTAGTCAGTTTTGAAATCAAGGATGACGATCCCGTCTGCCTCCTGCCAGAAGCAGTCGACGACGCCCTGCAGCATGACCTGTTCCCCGGCAGCCGCCGGGTCATACGTGCCGGCGTCGGTCAGAATGGAGAATTTGAACTCGCGGCGCAGGTTCTTCGCGTTCAAAATCCGCTTTCCAAGCTCCGAGGAAAACAGCGCCAGAATTTTCTCCGCGTCTACCGCCTCGGCCTGCCGGGCCGTCAGAAAATTTTCCGTTTGCAGCCGCGCAAGCTCCTGCTGGATGCCATCGCGCGTCGTGCAGGCCTCGTAGTGGACGAACTGCATGAAAAGGTGCGTCGCGTTTCCTTTCTCGCGGCCTGTCAGCGGCCTGTCCTGCAAAAACTGCGGCGTGCGCCATGGCTTTCTGGCAGACTCCGGCTGTGCGGGCGTTTCCTCCGCCGCTTCCAGATCAAGTCCGCGCCCCTTCAGCTGCGTGGCCGTCAGCTTGGACGGCAGCCGTGTCGCCGCCTCGTGCGCGTACCGGAAGCCCACGCTTTCCAGAACCTGCTCCCGGTCGAGCGGC
>ERZ791753.1949-NODE-1949-length-11599-cov-2.599619_pt1 | contig 11599 bp, 8 predicted proteins | sample MGYA00509951_ERZ791753 | MGnify/ENA primary metagenome ERZ791753 (study PRJEB30046, sample SAMN00792026) | human gut metagenome | study: EMG produced TPA metagenomics assembly of the A metagenome-wide association study of gut microbiota in type 2... | reverse complement strand
GCGGATATTCAAAAGCGTGGTATAAACATCGCCTACGTTACACTTCATGTTGGTCTTGGCACGTTCCGACCTGTAAAAGAGGACAGAGTGCTCGACCACAAGATGCACAGCGAGCATTACGAGATACCAGAAGAAACGGCTAAAATGATAAACGACACCAAAGCATGCGGCGGACGAGTTATCGCGGTCGGCACTACAAGCTGCCGAACCCTTGAAGCCGCGGCGCAAAAGTACGGCAAGATAATCTCATGCGAGGGCAGGACAGAGATATTCATTTACCCCGGATTTGAATTTAAAGTGCTCGACGGACTTATAACCAATTTCCATTTGCCTGAAAGCACGCTCATAATGCTGGTATCAGCATTCCTTGGGTATGAGAATACTATGAACGCTTACAAGATCGCGGTGGAAGAGAAATACCGCTTCTTTTCGTTTGGTGACTGTATGTTTATATCATAAGCCGCGAATTGATGAAATGATTTACAATATTTTTGCTAAAACTTATGCACCAGTTATTAAACTGTGTCTAAAAAAGCTTTGACAAAACCCTGTATTTATGATAAAATTATTTAGAATTTAATTCTGATCGTAAATACAGAGTTTTTCTTTTTTTGAAACGAGGTAGTTTCGTGGAGATCATTGAATGCTGCACCTGCGGCAGCGAAAGCAAGAAACTGGCTTACAGATTTTCTGTTGACATTGATAAAACAGCTGAATATTACGCTGCTGAGCACAAGATACTTTCGCCCTGTATAAAAAATATACGACCTGCGCTGGCGGAAAGTTACCCGAAGCTGTGCGAATTTCTGCGGCAGTTCGGCATAACGCCCGAAAATCCTTCGTCATGCTCGGCTGCTAGGTTTACCGATGGGCGAAATAAGATAAGGTGCAGTATGTACTATCCCGTATTCGGCAAGATAGAACACTTCGGTAAGATGCTTGAGATCGAGGATACCATAATAGAGGGGCAAAAGCGCAGAAAACCGCCAGAGGGCTACCCGCTGCGCGAAAAGACTTTCGGCATATGGGTCTGCAACACTGTTTTCGATTGGCAGCTGGATACGCCGCTGAGCGAGATATATCCCGAGCAGGAAGAGCAGACTTTTGGTCAATGGCTGAAAGCCGCCGCAAAGAAAAAAGACATCGAAAACAAAGCTTAGGATACAACAACTATCAAGGAGAAATTTGCTTAATATGTTTAAATTGATAAAACAAGAGGGAAACGCCAGAAGAGGTGAGCTTACCACCGTTCACGGCACTATACAAACGCCTGTTTTCATGAACGTGGGCACGTCTGCCGCGATAAAAGGCGGCATTTCCTCGGTAGACCTTGCCGACCAGCTTAAATGTCAGGTAGAACTCTGCAATACCTACCACTTGCACGTTCGTCCCGGCGACGATATAATCTACAAAATGGGCGGTCTGCACAAATTCATGAACTGGCACAAGCCTATTCTTACAGACAGCGGCGGATTTCAGGTTTTTTCGCTTGCTAAACTGCGTAAAATAAAAGAAGAGGGCGTTTATTTCAATTCGCACGTTGACGGGAAACGCATTTTCATGGGGCCAGAAGAGAGCATGCGTATACAATCGCACCTCGCTTCCACCATCGCGATGGCTTTCGACGAGTGCGTAGAGAACCCTGCGGAGCATGCTTATTCCAAAGCTTCCTGTGAGCGCACTGTACGCTGGCTGGAGCGCTGCGTGGCAGAGCAAAAGCGCCTTAATTTACTTGAAGATACCATAAATAAAGATCAGATGCTTTTCGGCATAAATCAGGGCTGTACATATGACGATCTGCGCATAGAACACATGAAGCGCATACGCGAGATAGAGTACTGCTCAGGCTTTGCGATAGGCGGACTTGCCGTAGGAGAGCCTACCGAGGTGATGTACCACGTCATCGAGCAGGTAGAGCCTTTTATGCCTAAGGACAAGCCGCGCTACCTTATGGGAGTCGGCACACCATCGAACATTATCGAAGGGGTTTACCGCGGAGTGGATTTCTTCGACTGCGTAATGCCCAGCAGAAACGCACGCCACGCTACGATATTCACATGGAACGGCATAATGCACGCGCACAATAAACGTTATGAGCTTGATGACCGTCCGCTGGATACCGAATGCGACTGCCCGACTTGCCGCAATTTCTCGAGAGCGTATATACGCCATCTTTTCAAATCGAACGAGCAGCTCGCGGGCAGACTTGCAGTACAGCACAACCTGTATTTCTATAATACGCTGATGGAGAAGATACGTGAATCGCTCGACGAGGGCAGATACGAGGAATTCAGAAACACATATTCTTCACGCCTTGCTTCAAAACTCGAAGATTGATAAATTATAATAAGAAGATGATAATATGCTAAAACTGGTGATATTTGACCTTGACGGCACACTGGTAAATTCCATAGCCGACCTAGCCGATGCTACTAACCGTGCGCTTGAGGAAAACGGATACCCGACCCACCCACTGGATAATTACAGATATTACGTCGGAAACGGTACGCGAAAGCTTATAGAAAGAGCTATGCCGCAGGGCACTGACCCGCAGGAATTGGAGCGGATACACGCTATTTTTTCCGACTACTACCGCAGAGGCTGTCTTAATAAAACAAAGCCTTATGACGGCATAAACAAGGTAATTACCGACCTGCATTCGCTGGGGCTGAAATGCGCGGTAGCCTCAAACAAGCCCGACGCTTTTTCTAAGCAGATAGTTTCGGCATTTTTTGACGAAAGCTGTTTCGAGCTTGTTCGCGGAAAACTTGACGGAATGAAAGCCAAGCCAGCGCCGGACATCGTAAACGACATAATGCAGAAGCTCGACGTTGTGCCCGAGGAAACCGTAATGGTCGGCGATTCTGACGTTGACATTATCACGGCTGAGAACGCGGGTATGCGCTCGATCGGCTGTGTATGGGGATTTCGCGGCAGGGAAGAGCTGGAGCGCGCAGGAGCTGTATACATAGCGGAAAGTCCCGCTGACATAGAGAAAATTTGCAGAGAAATTTGATTCTCGGCAGGAGGATATTTTAATGAAAGATTTTTACAAAAGGTTCGTGAAAGAAGAGCTTGATGACGAAGGCAGACTTTTGAGCTTCGAGCTTGATCTGAAAGATAATTTCAACTTCTCTTACGACGTAGTTGACGAGCTTGCAAGACTTCAGCCCGACAAAACGGCTATACTTTGGGTAAACGAAGCCGGCGAGGAGCACCGCTTCACCTATCGTGATTTGAAAGAGCAGAGCAGCCGAGTTGCGAACATGATGCTTGCACACGGCGTTAAGAAGGGCGATTTCGTAATGGCTGTACTGAAAAGGCATTATGAATTTTGGTTCTTGGCGTATGGACTTATGAAGATCGGCGCTATTCTCGTTCCCGCCACAAACCAGCTCATGAAAAAGGACTACACCTACCGTTTCAAGGCGGCTGACATAAAGTATATAGTCGCTACCGCTGAGAACAACGTTCCTGACCATATCGAGCAGGCGCTGGAAGAGTACGACGGAATGAAAGAGAAGTTCATCACTCACGGCAGCCGCGATGGTTGGACAGACTTTCTGCCCGAGATTGCAAAATATTCTCCTGAATTTGAAAGAGTGGAAACGCACGTTGACGAGCCTATGCTGATGTATTTTAGTTCGGGCACTACGGGCTATCCTAAGATGGTACTGCACCGCTACTCGATAGCTGCCGCGCATATCATCACCGGCAAGCACTGGCATCACCTTGACGAAAACTCGCTGCACCTTACCGTTTCTGAAACGGGCTGGGCTAAGTGCGCATGGGGCAAGATGTTCGGCCAGTTCATAGCGGGAGCTACCACATTTATCTACGATTTCGACCGCTTTAACCCCTCGGCACTGCTGAAAGTTATTCAGGATTACAAGCTGACATCTTTCTGCGCACCGCCTACCATGTACCGTTTCTTTATCAAAGAGGGCATAGAGAATTATGATCTTTCGTCGCTGAAATACAGCTGTATCGCGGGCGAAGCGCTCAATCCCGAGGTATTCAACAAGTGGTATGAGTACACGGGACTGAAACTTATGGAGGGCTTTGGACAGACCGAATCGGCCGTTATAGTCGGCAATCTGTACGGCATGGAGCCTAAGCCGGGCTCTATGGGCAAGCCTACTCCGCTTTACAAGGTCGGCATCGTGAACGAAGACGGCGAACCTGTGAAGCAGGGCGAAACGGGCGAGATAGTGATCTACGGCGAACGCGGCAAGCACCCTGCGCTTTTCAAAGAGTACTACCGAAATCCTGCTGAAAACGACCGTGCGTGGAGATACGGCTTCTACCACACGGGCGACACCGCATATATGGATGAGGACGGTTACTACTGGTACGTCGGCAGAACTGACGATCTTATCAAAGCTTCGGGATACCGCATTGGGCCTTTCGAGATCGAAAGCATATTGATGGAGCACCCGAGCGTACTGGAGTGCGCAATAACTGCGGCGGACGACCCTATCCGCGGCAAAGTGGTAAAGGCGACGATCGTTCTTACAAAGAATTACAAGCCGTCTGACGAGCTTGCGAAAGAGCTTCAGAACTATGTAAAGAGATCTACCGCGCCTTACAAGTATCCGAGAATAGTGGAATTTGTAGACGAACTGCCTAAGACTATAAGCGGAAAGATCAAACGCGGCGAGATCAGAAAAAACGATTCTAAGAAAAACTGATCGAAAAGAAAATAGTTTTATACGAAAACCTACCAATGCAGAAAAATATGGTGGGTTTTCTTATTTTACAGTGTGTAGATCGTTTTGCTCATGAAAACAATGTAAACAAGCAGCCTATGTTTAATATTTGAACATATATTTTTCACTATGCACAAATCGAAAACGCTTTTTTAGACACATCTTACAAAAAGCGCTGAGTTATTTTGTTTTTTATGTGTATTGACAACGATTACAATATGTTTTATAATTTATGTATGGTTTATTGTACATGAAACTGTGTTATTCAGTTTTACCATAACGTATTTTTTAGAGAAAGGATCCATTCTTATGAAATTTAGAAAGATAGCCGCCCTCACAGCGGCTTTAATGTGCGTATGCAGTGCCGCAGGCTGCGGAGGTTCTTCAAAAAATGATTCGGCAGTTACTACTGTAAAAAAAGTAGCGGTAAATGACACTGATCTTATCGAAGATATTCCTGAGGACGCCGACCACGAGATACTTTGGATGGGTACATACGACCTCAATCCCCAAGAGGGGCAGGACAAGAGCGTAGAGATGACCCTTTTCAACAACAAGGGCGGCAAGGTAAAATACAGCCAGGTTATCGACAGCGAAAAGTTTGACAAGCTTGCTGCTGCTATCATGTCTAAGAAAGACGTGCCTGACATATTTAAGTATGAGTGGCTCGCTTTTCCCTGTCAGATAGTTAAGGATATGTACCAGCCTGTTGACAGCATAGTTGATTTCGATTCCGACCTATGGAAAGATACTAAGGATTCTGCTGACCAGTTCGTACTTAACGGTGAGCATTATGTAGCGCCTATCAGCTTCTCAGTCGGAACTCTTATGATGTATGATTACTCAGTTATCGAAAACGAAGGTCTTGACGATCCGTACGAGTTTTATCAGAACGGCGAGTGGAACTGGGATACATGGTACGATATGATGAATACTTTCTGCTCTAACGCAACTGACGGACAGACAAGATATGGTATTAATGGCTGGTTCCAGACTCAGCTTATCCAGCAGACCGGCAAGACCATGATAAATTACGATAAAGAAACCAATACTTTTGTTTCCAATCTCAGCGACCCTGACATCGAGCGCGCAGAGAATCTGCTGTACGATATAGGTAAAAAGGGATTTGTAGATACAGACTGGAAGGGCAACGCAAACAACGCTCTTAAAGATGGTAATACACTCTTCTACTGCATGGGTACATGGGCTATGACCGGCAACAACGGTCCTAAGGAAGGCGACGACTGGAGAGTAGTTCCTATCCCATCTGATCCTAACACCGATGAAAAGTACATGACTTCCGATATGCTCGCTTATATGTGGGTAAAGGGTTCTACCAAGAGCGAAGCTGTAAAGACATGGTACGAGTGCTGCCGCATTGCCAATACTGACGCTACATATCGTGAAAACGGCAAGGAAAAATTCCTCAACGCAAATCCCGCATGGACAGAGGATATGTATCAGGTATTCCTCGACGCTTCTTCGACCGAGTACAAGCAGGTATTTGACTACGGCTACGGCATTTCGGGCACACTTTCAGACGATAACTCTAACGAGGACGGAAACTCTATCACAAGAAAACTTTATGAGTTCACCAACAAGACTGACGACAGCGGTCACCAGTACACATGGAGCGAACTGAGAGAGACCTACTCCGCTACGGTAGATACCGAGCTGAAAGCTATCAATGAAGCTATCAAGACATATATCTCTAAGCAGGGCAACTGATAAATTTTGAAAGGAAGATATTCAGATGAAGAATTACAAGCGCGTTATCGCAGGAGCTTTTGCTTTGGCAATGGCACTTTCCGCTGCTTCCTGCGGAAGCAAAAAGGAAGATAAAGATTCCTCAAGCTTTGAAGCTACCAACAATGTAAAGGTAGAAGACGATGAAAACATCTCCGCTATTCCTGATGGCTCGGCTACCGAGCTGCTTTACCTCGGCGAGGGAGATCTTAACCCCACCGCAGGCAACCCCGAAACATCTACCGAGCTTACTCTTTTCCAGAAGAGAGGTGGCTCGATAAAGTACAGTGCTACTACTCACGATGAGCGTTTCGACAAGCTTGCAGCTGCTATAACCGCAAATAAGGATGTACCCGACATCTTCAAGTATGAATGGATAGCGTTCCCCTCGCAGATAGTACGTGAGATGTATCAGCCGATAGACTCCATAGTAGACTTTGAAAGCGATCTTTGGTCGCCAACCAAGAACGTTGCAGACCAGTTCGTACTCAAGGGTGCGCACTATGTTGCTCCCGTAGGCTACGAAGCTTCCGCTATGTTATGCTACGATAATTCCGTTATCGAGTCTGAGGGTCTTGATGATCCTTACCAGTTCTATCTCGATGGTGAGTGGACATGGAGCGCATGGGAAAACATCATGACCGACTACGTTGGCAACGCTTCCGATACTGAGCGCTACGGCGTAAACGGCTTCTTTAAGAATCATTTCGTTCAGCAGACCGGAAAACGTCTTGTTGAGTACGATGCAGATTCAAATACTTTTGTAAACAACATGAAAGACCCCGACATCGAAAAGGCAGAAAATATGCTTTACGATATGAATAAGAAGGGTCTTATACTCGGCGGCTGGATAGGCTCTGCAAGCGATTGCTTCTCACAGAATTGCCTATTCTACGCTATGGGCGACTGGGCTTACACCGGCAACAGCGGCCCTAAGGAGGGCGACAACTGGGCTATCGTGCCGATACCCGCAAGCGACGATAACCCGCAGAAGATCACTACTTCAAACATGACGGCTTATATGTGGGTAAAAGGTTCTGACAAGGCTGACGCTGTAAAGTGCTGGTTTGAGTGTAACCGCGTTGCCAAGACTGATCCTAAGTACGCTGAGACCAACAAGGAAAAATTCATGGAGAACAATCCTTACTGGACTGAAGAAATGTACAATGTACGCTCAGACGTCATTTCCGACGACTACATGATGATCTTCGACTACATATTCGGTATCTCCAACACACTCGGCGACGAGAAATCCTTCGATGGAAACCAGAAGCTTGCCGACTACATCTACGGCGCTGTTGCAAGCACCGATGAGGACGGCAACCAGCCTACATGGGCACAGATCCGCGAGCAGTACTCCGCTACTGTTGATTCTGAGATCAAGGATATGAACAAGCGTCTTTCTGAGCTTAATCAGTAAATTTCATAAGAATTATTTCAAAGCGCTCCGATCTGCTTCGGGGCGCTTTTTATATCCACTTGACACGCCGAAAATATGCTGATATAATATAAATGCGGATAATTTAATTAAGATAAATTTAAGAATAACGTCCACTTGTATTTAAGAATGCGGGTTTAAAATAATAATCGGCGGAGAAAAGACAAGCCGCCTGAAACAAAGGAGAGCAATAGAGATGGAAAAAATTCAGGTCTTGGTGACAGACGACGACAGAGATATTGTAAAGGCGATAGCAAAGCTGCTTGAGCTCGAGGGATACTCGGTTATAAAAGCCTACGACGGCTTAGAGGCACTTGAAGCGCTTGCTGAGAACCCCGAGATAAAGCTGGTTATAATAGATATAATGATGCCAAATCTCGACGGTCTGTCTGCAATAATGAAGATCAGGGAAAAGAGAAATATTCCTGTGCTCGTGCTTTCGGCAAAGTCGGAAGAGAGCGACAAGGTCCTTGGTCTTTCAATTGGCGCAGATGATTACATTACCAAGCCTTACAGCCCTTCTTAGCTGGCTGCGAGAGTTAAATCAAGTATTAGACGTTACACATCTCTCGGCAGCGAATCTGCGGAATCAAAAACGGATGTTATCACAGTTGGCGGGCTGGAGTATGATATAAATGAAAAGACTCTGAGCGTAGATGGAGAGCCTGTTCGACTTACCGCCAAAGAGCTAAAAATAATCGAGCTTTTTATGAAGAATCCCGGCAGGGTATTTTCTGCCGAGCAAATTTACACCAATGTATGGAATGAAGAAGCTTTCGCGGTCGAGAACACCGTAATGGTGCACATTCGCCACTTGCGCGAAAAGATCGAGATCAACCCGAAAAATCCGAAGTACATAAAGGTGGTATGGGGGGTAGGATACAAGCTTGAAAAAAATCATTGAGAATATAAAGAGAAATAAGCTGCGTTCTTCCTTTGCTTTCATCGCCGCGCTTTCTGCTGCGGCGGCTGTCGCCATACAGCCTTTGGCATCTAACGCCAAATACTTTTATGCAAGCGCGGACGACGAAGGAGCTTTTTCAGATTACGCTACCGAGGGCAACAGCGATATGACGCCCAAAGAGAAAGGACAGTTTCGCGCCAATATATGCCGCAACGCCGTTTATTCAGACCTTTGTACGTTAGGCACTATCTACCTTAGCAACTGCTCTAAAGGCGCTTACACAGGCACTCCGACGCTATACGAACAGATGTATCAGTCGCTTTCAAACTTTGATATGAAAGCCTCGGACGTTTTCGGCATAAAAAACGCGAGCAGCAGGGGAGTAAACGTAGACCAGTCGCACTACAATATAACAAATATCGACAGCAGCTACTTTTACTTTTACGTTGAGTACGATGGCGAATATCTTACAAACATAGAGGGTGTAGACGAAATGAGCGAAAAAAATCGTCTTGCCAATATCATGAATATGTACGATAAAAGCTATTATCTGCGAGAGAACAACAAGATAAAGACAAAGCCGCTGCATGACGAAAGCGGCTTAGGCAAAACGGAAGTTTATTATACAGAAGCAGATCAGGACAGCTCAGACAAGCTGACTTCGGAGTACATTGACTCGGACAAGCTGATGCTGGGCGCGGCTAATAAAGACTTTATCGACAGATATACTATCTGCTTTTCACCAAGCGGCGATAACGTGCTTTACAGCTATCCGAATGATTCCAGCGATTATAATTCGTATTTGCGTCTTGACGATGATACCGGCGAGCTTTATTACGATGAGGACTCCGTGATGTACGAATACGGTGACCTTGAGGACGCAGATGGCAGTTACCAGACCGTAACGACTTCGCAGATCACGATGTATCCCGGGTCAGCAGAATACAAAAAAGCCTGCTCGCAGGAGGGTGGCGCGCTGAATAAATTTGGCGTATGGACTGACCTTGAGAGCTTTCCGAATTATTATTTTGAGTCACTAGATACCTCGAAACTGACAGTATTCATGTCCCCGAAAACTGACATAGCTACGACCTCGGCGGCACTGATAACGAAATATCAGAAACAATACGACATACTCAACGTAGTGTGGATATGCCTGAGCATGCTCAGCATAGGTTCGGCGCTGACATTTGCGATAATCACCGCGGCTCGCAAGGCTGAAAAGTACAAGGACGATCAGATCACATTTTTCGACCGCCTTTTCAAACCCGACTTTTCCGCATTAGCGATAATGACAGGCGTAGTATTGCTATGCTTATCTATATCATACGGATTTTCATATTACGGCTTTCAGGTATCGCCATTACAAACGAGCCTGCCGGCGCTAATATCTTTCCTAAGCTTCATGATCTGCTTGATAGCTTATGACAAAAATGTCAAGATCATAAAGACGCACGTCAAAGGGAGTGGCAGACCTCGGCTTTTGCTGAACGTGATAAACGACCGAACGCTGCCTCTTCGCAAACGCATAGAAGAAAAGAAAGCGAACATCGGCATAGTAAAAAGCTACCGAAAGCTCAGCATAAAAACAAAGTACATTATTCACAGCATAATAACGGTCGCGGTCGCTTCGATAATATGGCACATAGCCTATTTTGACATAAGTTTGCCTATATACGCGTTCTACATCTTGCTTCTGCTGACGTTTGCGTATTTTGTTGGCTATACGGCAAAACTTATCCGCGACATTATGAAGCTTAACCACCAGCTTGATGAAATACTTGACGACAGCGACAACACGATGGGCAAATGTGAACCTATTCTGAAAGAAAGCTCAAAGCTTTATTCACTGGACAAAAAGCTATCAGAAGTATCCAACAGGGCAGAGCAGGCGGTAGATAAGCAAGTGCAGTCGGAAAAGCTGAAAGTCGAGCTTGTCACAAACGTTTCGCACGACCTAAAAACTCCGCTAACCTCGATAATCAGCTACATTGACCTACTGAGCAAGACCGACTTGCCCGACGAAGCGCAGGACTATGTAAAAGTACTCAGCCGCAAGGCCAACAAGCTGCGCGATATAGTTTCAGATGTATTCTCGTTGGCGAAAGCTGCGAGCGGCGTGGAGATCTCGATGCAGCGCCTTGACCTCGCGATATTAGTTCGCCAAGTTATCGCCGACAACGAGGACAAAGTTCTGCAATCGGAAAAAGAGCTGCGTATCGACATTGCCCCAAATCACGCTCCTATCATGGGCGACGGTGCAAAACTTTACCGCGTGATACAAAATCTGCTAGACAACGCGCTAAAATATTCGATGGATTACACGCGAATTTACATTACTCTTAGCGAGAACGACGACCGCTATTTGCTAAGCGTAAAGAACGTTTCGTCATATGAAATGAAGTTTTCGGCCGGCGAGATCACAGAGCGCTTTACACGCGGTGATAAATCCCGCAGCGACGGCGGAAGCGGTTTGGGACTATCCATCGCAAAATCCTTCACAGAGGCTTGCGGCGGCGAGTTCAGCATAAACATTGACGGTGACGTATTTGCCGCGCTTGTAAAGTTCGACAAACTCACCGAGCAAGAAACCGCAGATGACCAGCTGACAGACGATGAAAGCGACATTACGCAAACATAATTAGACCATTTTTTTCACAAAGCTTGTATTGACATCAGGTGATTATTATGTTATAATAAAAACAGATAAATTGCCAAGCGGCGAAAGGATGACATATTGTGGAAAAATATTCAAAGAAAAAATCATTCTGGACACTCACCGGCGCACTTCTGCTCGTGATA
>ERZ791753.1940-NODE-1940-length-11657-cov-13.772194_pt1 | contig 11657 bp, 6 predicted proteins | sample MGYA00509951_ERZ791753 | MGnify/ENA primary metagenome ERZ791753 (study PRJEB30046, sample SAMN00792026) | human gut metagenome | study: EMG produced TPA metagenomics assembly of the A metagenome-wide association study of gut microbiota in type 2... | reverse complement strand
AGTGGGAGCAGCAGCGGCTGCGGCTTTTGTACGCGCTGGCGCAGGGACGCGTCCCGGTGTTGGTGGCAAGTCTGGACGCGCTGCTGCTGCGCACGCTCCCGCAGCAGACGCTCTTTTCCGCGTCTGTGACGCTCCGGGTCGGCGCGGAATACAGTATGCCGGAGCTGATCGAACGCCTGACCCGCGCGGGCTATTCCCGCGCAAGTCTGGTCGTGGGACAGTTTGCGCTGCGCGGCGGCATTCTGGACGTGTATTCGCCTGCGCAGGAAAAGCCGCTGCGCGCGGAGTTTTTCGGCGACGAGCTGGACACCATGGGCTATTTTGACCCCATCACGCAGCGGCGCACGGAAAACGTTGACGAGGCTGTCCTCCTGCCCGTGGCCGAGACGGAGCCGCACCTGCACCCGCAGGGGATATCCGGCCTGTGCGAGGACCTGCGCGCCATCATCGCGCGCCAGCAGCGGCGCAAAACGCCCAATCAGGCGCTGATCGAAACGCTGCAGAAGGACTGCGAGGCGCTCGAAAACGAGACGCTTTTCGCCAGCGCCGACCGGTATATGGCGCTGATCTACCCGGAATTCACGACCGCCGCCTCGTATCTGCCGCAGGAGGCCGTTGTCGCCTTCTGCGACCACGGCAATCTCCAGCGCGGGGAAAAGGATCGTGCGGAGGAGTTCGGCCTTCTGCTCGATTCGTTTTTGACCTCCGGCACGCTCTTTGGAGAGCTGTGCGATTATTACGCCACGATGGACGATCTGGCCGCGTCACTGCGCGGTCGGGCTGTTATCTACTGCGACAGCTTCCTTGCCGCGCGGTACCCGGAGTCCCTGCCGCCCAAGCAGCTGCTTTCCTTCACGGCCCGGCAGCTGCCGGGCTATGGCGGAAGTCTGGAAACAGCGGCGGCTGACCTGAAAAATTACGCGTCGAACCAGTATGGCTCCATCGTCCTGTGCGGCGGACAGCGGCGCGGGGAAATTTTAAAGGAGCTGCTTGCCAAAAGCGGCCTGAACGCGCTTTTGTCCTTCCCGCTGACGAAGCTCCCGCAGCCGGGGCAGATCCTTATTGCGGGCGGCTCGCTCCCGGCGGGGCTTGAATACCCGACGCTCAAATTTGCCATCTTAACAGAGGGACAGATCGCCGTCCGGCAGGAGCGCAAGCGCGTCCGCGCGCCGAAAAAGGCCACGAACCGCAAAAAGCTTGATTCGTTCACCGATCTGACTCCCGGCGATCTCGTCGTACACGAGCACCACGGCATCGGCCGCTACGTCGGCATGGAGCAGCTGAAGGTCGGCGGCGTGACGAAGGATTATGTGAAGATCGCCTATCAGGGCACGGACTGCCTGTACGTGCCCGCAACGCAGCTCGATCTGGTCAGCAAGTATATCGGCGCCGGTGAGGATACGCCCGTCCGGCTCAACAAGCTCGGCGGCGACCAGTGGCAAAAGACAAAGGCGAAGGCCAAGGCTGCGGCGAAGGATCTGGCTGCGGGCCTCATCAAGCTCTATGCCGAGCGCAAGCGCCTGCCGGGCTTCGCCTTCGCGGCGGATTCGCCGTGGCAGCAGGAGTTTGAGGAGAGCTTTGAATACGCCGAAACGGACGATCAGCTGCGCTGCATCGACGAGATCAAGCGCGACATGGAATCCCCTGCGCCGATGGACCGTCTGCTCTGCGGCGACGTCGGCTTCGGCAAAACGGAGGTCGCGCTGCGTGCGGCCATGAAGTGTATGCTGGACGGCAAGCAGGTCGCGATCTTAGTCCCGACGACCGTTCTGGCCCAGCAGCACTATCTCACGGCCATGCGCCGCTTTGCGACCTTCCCGGTCACCATCGATGTGCTTTCCCGCTTCCGTACGCCTGCGCAGATCAAAAAAACGCTCTTCGATCTGCAGTCCGGCAAGATCGATCTGATCGTCGGCACGCACAAGCTGCTGCAGAAGGACATTCATTTTCACGATCTCGGCCTGCTCATCGTCGACGAGGAGCAGCGCTTCGGCGTGACGCATAAGGAGCGATTGAAGGAACTTTCGCGCGGCGTCGACGTCTTAACCCTATCCGCAACGCCCATCCCGCGCACGCTCAATATGGCGCTGTCGGGTCTGCGCGATATGTCTACCATCGAGCAGCCGCCGCAGGACCGCTATCCTGTGCAGACCTTCGTGCTCGAGCATCAGGACGGCATCCTCGACGAGGCCATGCGCCGCGAGCTGGCGCGCGGCGGGCAGGTCTATTATCTCCACAACCGCGTGGAATCCATCGACCAGTGCGCCGCGAAGATCAAGCAGCGCATTCCGGAGGCCGAGGTCGCCGTCGCCCACGGCAAGATGAACGAGGAGCAGCTCGGCGACGTCATGCAGTCGATGTCAAACGGCGAAATTCAAATTCTCGTCTGCACGACCATCATTGAAACCGGCATTGATATCCCGAACGTCAACACGCTCATCATCGAGGACGCCGACCGGCTGGGCCTTGCGCAGCTGCACCAGATCCGCGGCCGCGTGGGCCGTTCGAGCCGCCATGCGTATGCGTACCTCACGTTCCGCAAGGGAAAAGTCCTGTCCGAGATCGCGGAAAAGCGGCTCGACACCATCCGCGAATACGCGGAGTTCGGCTCCGGCTTCAAGATCGCCATGCGCGACCTTGAAATTCGCGGTGCGGGCGATCTGCTGGGCGCGGAACAGTCCGGCCATATGATGACCGTCGGCTACGATATGTACCTGAAGCTGCTTGAGGACGCCGTGCTCGAAGAGCGCGGCGAGGCGGCGCAGAAGGAGCCAGAATGCACCGCAGACCTCACCGTCACGGCAAATATCAACAAGGACTACGTCGCCTCCGGCGAGCAGCGCATGGATCTCTACCGCCGCATGGCGGCCATCCGCACGCAGGAGGACGCAGATGAGCTGCTCGACGAGATCGTCGACCGCTTTGGCGACCCTCCGAAGGGCGTCATGAACCTCATCGCCATCGCGCTTCTGCGCGCAAGAGCCGCAGCGGCGGGCATCACGGAGATCACGCAGAAAGACGGTGCGGTTCTCCTGTCGCTTTCCACGATGGACTTTGCCGCCATCTCCGCCTGCTGCGCCGAGGCGCAGTTCAAGGGCCGCATTTTCTTCTCGGCAGGCAAGGTGCCGATGCTGTCCGTCAAGCTCAAAAAGGCTGAAGACCCGTTAAAGCTCGCGACGCAGCTCGTCGGCGTCTACGCTGCACTGCGCGCACAGACAGCGGGGACGTAAAAGACTTCTCTGTACTGATTTGCAGTCAACAATGCACTTTTCAAAGTAAGAACCCATATTAGAAAGTTGCGGCTGCCATCCAGCATTTTCTTTTGCTTCTCCAAAAGAAAACGCTGGCAAAAGAAAACGAGCCCGGAGGGATTTCGATTTCCCTCCGGACCTCCTTGAAGCGGCCAGAAAAACCGCTTCGGTTTTTCTGGATTTTTCCCGCGATAACAGGAACAGCGTTGGGATACGACAGTCAGCAAGACCAATGCGAATCCGTACTGCCCCGCAAATTTTGAATGCAAGGCGTTTTTACTGCGGCCATTCAAAGGCAGTTGCCATCAATCTTGGTGTACCGTAACAGGCGGCGCGTAGTTTTGCGCTCGTAGGGTGAGTGTGTGTTCGTAACGACTATAAAATTGGTACTTGCCTAAATCGTACCGGCAGCACGCCCCAAACGCATCCAAGCGCCCCTTTTCTCCCCATTCTTTTCCGGCAAGGCGGAAAAGAATGGGCCGCCGGAGGCGCGTCGGAAACGGCCTCGACGGGACGGGTCTCAGCTATGCGCAGAGCGTAAACCCGAAAATGTTAATAGAAATTTCAGAAATCCGGGGGCTGTTCCTGTCGGGAATGCCGTTGCAAAAAGCGGTCGGTTTATGTATAATACAGACACAAAATAGAGTATGTCGCCTCTGCGGCTTTTGAATAGGAGGGATTCATATCAGAAAGAAAGGCAGATTTGAGGCCAGCCGTCCCGCGCACAAAACTGCGGCGGACAGAGCCGCCGCGCCGAAGAAGCAGCCGTCCGGCAATGCCGGGAAGAAGGCCGCGGTGATCGCGGGCTGCATCGTGCTGCTGGCGGTGCTCGGCGTGTGCACCTATGGATTTATATTAAAGGGAAGCGACACCATTTTCCCGAACGTCTATGTCGCCGGCGTGAACGTCGGCGGATTGAAGCGCGACGCCGCGATCAACGCTGTGACGCTTGCCGTCGAACAGGAGACGGCCACCGATACGCTCACCGTCGTCCTGCCAGACCGGACGATCGACTTCACCCCTGAGATCACCAACGTCGCCCTCAACCCGGACGAGGCGGCGGATGCCGCCATGAATTATGGCCGCGACGGCGGCCCGATTACGGCGCTTCTCACATACGAACGCGCGAAGAAGACCCGGCAGGACATTTCGCTCGAATCCGGGACGAATCTTGATACCGCGTATATCCGCGATCTGATCGACCAGACCGCGCGCGCCTGTGCGTCGGAAAAGGTTGACCCGACCGTCACGGTCGACGCGGACGCAAAAACGGTCACGGTCGTGACAGGTTCGCCGAAAATTTCGCTTGATGCCGATGCACTCTATGACGCGGTCGTTGCGCGGTTCAATGCCGGCGATCTGTCCGAACTCAAGTTCGATTACGACACCGAGCCCTGCGCGCCGGTTGATCTTCAACAGTATTACGACCAGTTCGCAACCGAGATGAAGGACGCGTACTACGACGAGGAAAAGAAGGAGCTGGTTGCGGAAAAGGTCGGCTTCGGCTTTGACGTGTCGTATTACACGCAGCAGCTTGCCATGGCCGATCCCGGCACGAAGATCGTCATTCAGGCCGAGGCAATCCAGCCGGAGGTCACGCTGGCCGAGCTGGAGAAGGAATACTTCTCCGATGTACTCGGTTCCTGCGACAGCCCGCATACCGCGCAGGCAGGCCGCACGAAGAATCTGGAGCTGGCCTGCAAAGCCATCGACGGCACAATCCTGAACCCCGGCGACGAGTTCTCGTTCAACAAGATCGTCGGTGAGCGCACGCCGGAGAAGGGCTATCAGTCCGCTATCGTCTACCAGACCGGCGGCAAGAGCGAGGCAGAGGCCGGCGGAGGCGTCTGTCAGGTTGCGTCCACGATCTATACCGCCTGCCTCTACGCCGATCTCAAGGTCACAGAGCGCTCTCCGCATATGTTTACCGTTACCTATGTCCAGCTCGGTATGGATGCGACGATCTACTGGGGCAGTCTCGATTATAAGTTCGTCAACAGCACCGACCATCCGCTGCGCATCGACGCGTCTGTCTCCGGCGGCTATGTCCACGTCAAGCTCGTGGGCACTGCGCCGAAGGACAAGGGCTACGACCATATCGTCCTGCGGCACGAGGTTGTCGCGACCATCCAGCCCAAGATGGAGATTGACGGCGACAAGACCATCATCACCGACGCCGGTACCGCCCTCGACGAAAACGGCAACACCGTCAACATCGTCGTTGACAAGGACGGCAACAAGTATATCAAGGGCGACATGGTGCAGTATTCCTACGTCGGCAAGACTGTCATGGCCTACCGCGATTATGTGGATGCAAACGGTACTGTCATCAAGACCGAGACGCTGCACAAGGATGCGTATCAGGCCCGCAACACAAGCTACAAGTGTACGCCGTACGTTGAGCCGGAAGTTCCGGAGGAGCCGGAACCCACAGACCCGGATTACCCCGACTATCCGGATGAACCGGATGATCCGGACGACCCGATGAACCCGTGGGATTGACCCCCAAAAACACCAGCCCCCCGGCAGCCCGAATGGGCCGCCGGGGGGCTGATGCGTTACAGGCAAATATGCGCGGTGATGTTGTTTTCGCCCTCCGCACGGTCGAAGCCCTGTGATTCGTACAGGGCAATCGCGGCCTCATTGTCGATGTCGACCAGAAGCGCCATGCCGTTCGGCCGGTTTTCCTGAACTGCTGCTGATAGAAGCGCGCGGCCAAGGCCGCGCCTGCGGCTCTCCTTACGGACAAACAGGTCATATGGCTCGTTTTCCGCGCTGTTGTGGGTCAGGTCGATATAGCCCGCAGCTTCGCCGTCCTCGATCGCCAGCAGAACGCGGAAAATTTCCGGCGCAGCCAGCACGCGTTCGCCCGTCCAATAGCGGTCGCCGGTGTGCAGCGCCAGATACTGCGCCCGGTACTCCGGACGGTAGGGCACGATGCGCGCATCCGGCACATACGGGACAGTCCGCCGCAGGACGAGCTTCTGCTGCTCCGGATCAAATTTCGCGTCCAGCGCTTCGAGCGCTGCCTGCAAAAGCCGGTTGCGCGGGTTATAGACAAAGTCCGCCTGATAGCCGGGGTAAGCCGATTTCAGATGCGCAAGCAGCTCGTCATAGGCCGCAGCGCTTCGGGAAAGTCCAGCCAGAAGCTCCAGATACTTCTCGTCCTCCAGCACCAGCAGCGCAAACACGCCTGTGACGGTGTCGTTTTCGAACGTGCCGAGCACGCGCGTATTCGGGTTTTCAGGCGCATCCAGCAGGTTCCGGTGCAGCTGCTGCTCTGTGAGCAGCATGGGGTCACGGTAGTCGGGGTCTGCGCTGCAGGCATGAATAAAGTCCAGATATGGCGAGAGCGTGTGCAGATCTTTCAGCATATTGCGGCTTCCTCTCAGTCAATTTTTCTGATGTGTATTGTACGGCCTTCTCCGGCGCTTGTCAAACGGCGCGGAACACTGTATAATCATTATCAGATTTTTATTGATCCTCGGAGGTGGCTGAATGTCTCTTGCGGAAAAACGGCTGTTCCTGCTGGATATGGACGGCACGATCTATTTAAGCGAAACGCTCTTCGACGGGACGCTGGAGTTCCTGCGCTATGTGCGCGCCATCGGCGGCCGGTATCTGTTCCTGACGAACAATTCCTCGCGCGGGACCGACGCGTATATTGCAAAGATGGCTCGCCTCGGCATTGAGGCCTTCCCCGACGATTTTCTGACCAGCGCGGACGCGACGATCCGCTATCTGCGGGGCCGCTACCTGCCGGATACGGTCTATTATGTCTGCGGAACGGAATCTCTTAAAAATCAGCTTCGTCTGGCGGGGCTGCGGGTCGCCGAGACGCTGCGGGATGATTGCGCCGTTGTGCTTCTGGGCTACGACACGGAGCTGACGTATGAAAAGCTGGAAAGCTGCTGCATTCTTCTGAACCGAGGCGCGGATTACGTCGCCACGCACCCCGATCTTGTCTGCCCGACATGGTACGGCAGCGCGCCGGACTGCGGCAGCGTGATCGAAATGCTCCATACCGCGACGGGCCGCCGCCCGAAGGTCATCGGCAAGCCCCAGCCCGAAATGGCGCTGCTGGCGATGGAGCAGACGGGCTTCTCGCCGCGCGAAACGTGCCTCATCGGCGACCGGGTGTATACCGACATCGCCTGCGGCGTGAACGCCGGGATCGACACGATCTTCGTCCTGTCCGGCGAGGGCGTGATGGACGATATTGAGAAATACGGCGTTCAGCCGACGTATTGTATGCAGAATATCCGCGAAGTCCTCAATACATTAAAGGGAGAACCGAAATGAAGCTCAACAACAAGCGCACCATCCTGGTTGGCCTCGCGTTCTTGTCCATCTGCGCGTTCTGGCAGATGTACGACAGCATCGTGCCGCTGATCCTCACGAAGACCTTCCACATGAACGAAACGTTCTCCGGCGCGATCATGGCAGCGGACAACATTCTGGCGCTCTTTCTGCTGCCGTTCTTCGGCTCTGTCTCGGATAAGAGCCATTCGAAGCTCGGCAAGCGGATGCCCTTCATCCTCTTCGGCACCGGCTGCGCCATCATCCTCATGAACATTCTCCCTCTGCTCGGCAACAGCTACGCCGCCCAGCCCTCCGGCTTCAAGACGGCCTCATTTGTCATCGTCCTCGGCCTGCTGCTCGTCGCCATGGGAACGTACCGCGCTCCCGCCGTCGCCCTCATGCCCGACGTGACGCCAAAGCCGCTGCGCTCGCGTGCGAACGCCATCATCAATCTGATGGGCGCGGTCGGCGGCATTCTGTATCTCGGCGTTGCGGCGGTGCTCTATCCCAACTCCAAGACCGCCGGTTTGGATCATGTGAACTATCAGCCGCTGTTTATCGTTGTGTCGGCCATTATGTTCGTCGTCGTCGCCGTGCTCTTCCTCACGATCAGGGAGCCGAAGCTCACGGCGGAAAATCAGGCGCTTGAAAGCAGCACCCGGAATGGAACCTTGCACAGGACGACGGCAGCGGCCACGAGACGCTCCCGAAGCCCGTCAAAAAGAGCCTCGGCTTCCTGCTGGCCTCCATCGCGCTCTGGTTCATCGGCTATAACGGCGTGACGACGTGGTTCTCGACGTATGTCGATACCGTCATGGGGCAGGGCCTCGGCGGCGCTTCGACCTGCCTGCTCATCGCCACGGCGGGCGCCATCGTCTCGTACATCCCCATCGGCCAGATCGCCTCGAAGATCGGCCGCAAGCGCACGATCCAGGGCGGCATCATCCTGCTTACCACCTGCTTTGCCAGCGGCTATGTGCTCACAACGACATTCTCCTCGATCAACGCCATTATGTTTGTCGTCTTCGCCCTCGTCGGCCTTGCCTGGGCCGCGATCAACGTCAACTCGCTTCCCATGGTCGTCGAGATGTGCAAGGGCTCGGATATCGGCAAATTTACCGGCTATTACTACACGGCCTCCATGGCCGCGCAGGTCGTCACGCCCATCGTCGCCGGTACGCTCATGCGCAAGATCGACTACCGCGTCCTGTTCCCGTATGCCGCGCTGTTCGTTGCGCTGAGTTTTGTGACGATGCTTTTCGTCCACCACGGCGACGCCAAGGCCGAGGCCAAGAAGGGGCTGGAAGCGTTCGAGGAAATGGACGACTAGTCGGAAACGGCCCCGCCGGAACGAATCCTTGCGAAGCAAGGCTTCTTATCCTCTTGGGCCGTTTTCTCCTGTCCAAAATGCAAGCCAAGCTTGCATTTTGGGGTTACGGGGCCGCGCCTTGGCTCTCCCTCTGGGAGAGCTGTCACCGAAGTGACTGAGAGGGCCTTGAAACCCCTTTTCTCCCTATTTTTTCCGGCAAGGCGGAAAAGAATGGGCCGCCGGAGGCGCGTCGGAAACGGCCTAGACGGAACGAGCCGCCGCTATGTGCAACGTCTCTTATCCTCTGAGCCCGTTTCCTCCTTTCCAAAACACAAATGCTTCGCTGGTTTGTGTTTTGGGTTTCAGTGCTGCTCAAGCCTATCTTAAATATAGCAAGAAAGAAGTCTGTAACTATGCTGACAATCTGCATCATCCTGATCGTGCTTCTGGCGCTCGATCTGCTGTTTACGCTGGCGCTGCGGTGCCGGAAGGGACACCGGAAGTGGGAGGTTCTCAAGAAGTACCGTTACGCCCACCGGGGCTATCACGACAAGCCCGTCGTCCCGGAAAACTCTCTGCCCGCCTTCCGCCGGGCCATCGAGCGCGGCTTCGGCGCGGAGCTGGACGTGCATCTTTTGAAGGACGGCACGCTTGCCGTCTTCCATGACTCTGATCTGAAGCGCTGCGCGAATGTCGAGGGCGAGATCGAGGATCTGACGCTGGACGAGCTGAAGCAGCTCCGGCTTGAGGGCACGGACGAGCAGATCCCGACCTTTGACGAGGTTCTTGCCCTGTTCGAGCACGAAACGCCGCTCATCATCGAGCTTAAGACCGCGCGCGGCAACCATATGGCGCTGGCCAAAGCAGTCTGCGAGCGGCTGGACAGCTATCAGGGCGAGTTCTGCATCGAGTCGTTTGACCCGTTCGCGCTCATCGACGTGAAAAAGCTCCGCCCCGAAATCTGCCGCGGGCAGCTTTCTATGAATTTTGAGAAGGACAAGGCGGGCCTGCCGTGGTACAAGCGGTTCATCGCGGGCAATCTGCTTTTGAACTTCCTGACGGTCCCGGACTTTATCGCGTACAAGTTTGAAGACCGCAGCAGCTACTGCCTGCGCTCGTGCGTCCGCGTCTGGGGCGCGCAGGAGGTCGACTGGACGATCCGCACGAAGGAGGATCTGCTGGCCTGCGAGGCCGCCGGCGGCATTCCGATTTTTGAGCGCTTCGATCCGGAGGTCTGAGTGTCCGTACATACGCCAAGTGAAAACAGGAACTGCCGCCCGGCCGGGCGGCAGTTCCTGTTTTCAGAGCAGCAGCGTCAGATGGTACACTGCGAACGCGGCCAGCCACGCAATGCAGCACTGGGAAAGCGCAATGAGTGCGGCTCGCAGCGCCGAACCCGTCTCGCGCCGGATGGCGGCGATGGCCGCTACGCACGGGGTATACAGAAGCGTAAAGACCAGAAAGCTCAGCGCGGCCTTCGCGGTAAAGAGCGTCGAGACGGCGGCGATACCCAGCAGGATCTGAAGGGTGCTGACGACGGATTCCTTTGCGATAAAGCCGGTGATCAGCGCCGTCGCGCAGCGCCAGTCCGCGAAGCCCAGCGGCGCAAATATGGGTGCGAGCCAGCGCCCGACCATGGCAAGCAGGCTCTGCTCGCTGCTCGTCACAACGTCCAGCCGGGTATCGAAGCTTTGCAGGAACCAGATGACGATGGTCGCAAGGAAAATAACAGTAAAGGCGCGCTCGATAAAATCCTTCGCCTTGTCCCAGAGCAGAAGCGCGACGCTTTTTACGCTCGGCAGGCGGTAATTCGGCAGCTCCATTACAAATGGAACCGGCCGGCCCCGGAAGGCGGATTTGAGCACGAGCGCGGAGAGAATGCCGAACAGGATGCCGAGCACATACAGCCCGATCATCACTAGCGCAGCGTACTTCGGGAAGAACGCCGCCGAGAAGAACGCATAGATCGGAATTTTTGCCGAGCAGCTCATAAAGGGCGTGAGCAGGATGGTCATGGTGCGGTCGCGCTCCGACGGGAGCGTCCGCGCCGCCATGACCGCCGGAACGGTGCAGCCGAAGCCGATGAGCATCGGCACGACGGACTTGCCGGACAGGCCGATGCGCCGCAGCAGCTTGTCCATGACGAACGCCACGCGCGCCATATAGCCGGTGTCTTCCAGAATAGACAGGAAGAAAAAGAGCGTCACGATGATCGGCAGAAAGCTCAGAACCGCGCCGACGCCCTGAAAAATGCCGTCGATCACAAGGCTCTGCACGACGGGGTTCAGGTGATAGGCCGTCAGCGCCCGATCGACCACGACGGTTAGCGCATCAATGCCGGAAGCCAGCAGATCACTCAGTCCCTGCCCGATCACATGGAACGTCAGATAGAAGATCAGCAGCATCACGCCGATAAAAATCGGGATGGCGGTATATTTTCCGGTCAGAATTTTATCCGCGCTGACAGAGCGCAGGCGCTCCTTGCTTTCGTGCGGCTTGACGACGCAGGCTTTGACCAGCGCTTCAATGAACGTATAGCGCATATCCGCGATGGCCGCGTTGCGGTCAAGTCCGCGTTCCAACTCCATCTGGACGATGGAGTGCTCGATCAGCTCCTTTTCGTTCTGATCGAGGCGCAGCTGCTCCAGCACGGCTTCATCGCCGTCGATGACCCACGTCGCCGCGAAGCGGACGGAAAGCCCCGCGCGCTGCGCATGGTCCTCGATCTGGTGGCAGACGGCGTGGATGCAGCGGTGGACAGGTCCGGGGGCGCAGAAATCGACGACGGCGGGCAG
>ERZ791753.1912-NODE-1912-length-11825-cov-10.917417_pt1 | contig 11825 bp, 10 predicted proteins | sample MGYA00509951_ERZ791753 | MGnify/ENA primary metagenome ERZ791753 (study PRJEB30046, sample SAMN00792026) | human gut metagenome | study: EMG produced TPA metagenomics assembly of the A metagenome-wide association study of gut microbiota in type 2... | reverse complement strand
TCAAAGCTGAGGCCGTCGGGATAGACCCGGCTCCCCTGCTCTCCGGCGCTGGCCGCGCAGACGCGCAGGCGCTCAAAACTGCCTATGAAACCGGCGAGTCCGGAAGCGTCCCGCAGGCCGTTCTGACCGCAATGCAGGCCGCGCGCGACGCGCTTTCGAGAAGCGCCGACCCGCAGCTGGCCGATCTGATCCTCGACCGCGCGTATTTTGCCGAGTATCACGAAACCGCCGCGCAGGTCGGAAGCGCGTTCCTGATGGGCTATGCACAGCTACAGGCGGACAGCGCGAATCTGCGCGCCGCCGTGCGTGCACGGCGTATGCACAAGGACGCTGCGTTTTTAAAGAGCGTCCTCGTTCCCGGCGGGCGCGTTCCGGCGGAGGAGATCTGCCAGGTGCTTGCGCAGGACGAGCCGTTTGCGCCGCTGTTTGCGAACACTGCGCTCTTCGCCGCCGCGCAGGCGGGCGACGAGTCGCAGTCTGGCTCTCTGACTGCGTTTGAACGGCTGTGCGACAACACGCTCACAGCGTATTTCGCCAAGGCAAAGTCGGTCGTATTCGGGGAGCAGGTCGTCATCGCCTATCTCTGTGCGCTGGAAAATGAAATTTCAGCGGCCCGCATGATCATAAGCGGCCTGCAGGCGGGGCTGCCCGCCGACACGATCCGCGCACGGCTGCGGGATCTGTATCAATGAGCGAGGTGAGCGGTATGTATAAAATCGCAGTTCTGGGCGAACGCGAGAGCGTCATGGGCTTTGCGGCTCTGGGCCTCGCCGTGTTCCCCGTGGACTCCGCCGAGGAAGCGGCGGAGGTCTTTCACCGCCTCACAAGGCAATCCGACGCATACGCGATCATCTATGTGACCGAGACGTATGCCGAGGCGCTGCACGCGCAGATCGAAAAATACGCGTCCAGCGTTACCCCGGCGGTCATTCTGATCCCCGGTGCGGGCGGCTGCAAGGGACTCGGCATGAATGCGCTGAACGCCGCCGTCGAACGCGCAGTAGGCTCCAATATCCTTTAAACAGCATCCTTGAATTTTAGAAAGGATTCGATGAAATGTCAGGTAGAATTGTAAAGGTATCCGGCCCGCTTGTTGTTGCCGAGGGGATGGAAGACGCCAACATGGCAGACGTCGTCCGCGTCGGCAAGCAGCAGCTGATCGGTGAGATCCTGAATATGACGGGCGGCTCGGCCTCCATTCAGGTCTATGAGGAAACGAGCGGCCTCGGCCCCGGCGCCGAGGTCACGACGACCGGTATGCCCCTCTCCGTCGAGCTTGGGCCCGGTATGCTCGAAAATATTTACGACGGCATTCAGCGCCCGCTGACCGAGATCCGCGACCGCTGCGGGGAAACCATCGCCCGCGGCGTGCAGGTCCCGGCGCTGAACCGCGAAAAGAAGTGGGCCTTTACGCCCACGGTCAAGAAGGGCGACAAGGTCTCCGGCGGCGATGTGCTCGGCACCGTGCAGGAGACGAGCGCCGTTCTGCACAAGATCATGGTGCCGCCCAAAATGGCGGGCACCGTCAAAGAGATCAAATCCGGCAGCTTCACCGTCGAGCAGACAGTCTGCGTACTGGAAACGGAAAAGGGCGAGGAGCATTTAAGCCTCATGCAGAAGTGGCCCGTGCGCGTGGCCCGTCCGTATGACCGGAAATTTACCCCCTCGCAGCCCCTTATGACCGGCCAGCGCATCATCGACACCATGTTCCCGCTGGCCAAGGGCGGCACAGCCGCCGTCCCCGGCCCGTTCGGTTCGGGCAAGACCGTCGTGCAGCACCAGCTGGCAAAGTGGTCGGACGTCGATATCGTCGTCTACATCGGCTGCGGCGAACGCGGCAACGAAATGACTGACGTTCTGATGGAGTTCCCGGAGCTGCACGACCCCAACACCGGCGAACCCCTGATGAAGCGCACAGTCCTGATTGCAAACACCTCCGACATGCCGGTCGCGGCGCGTGAAGCGTCCATCTACACCGGCATCACCATCGCGGAGTATTTCCGCGACATGGGCTATGACGTGGCCGTTATCGCCGACTCCACCTCCCGCTGGGCCGAGGCCCTGCGTGAAATGTCGGGCCGTCTGGAAGAGATGCCCGGCGAAGAGGGCTACCCCGCATATCTGGCCTCCCGCCTCGCGCAGTTCTACGAGCGCGCAGGCTGCGTCGAGTGCCTCGGCGCGGACGAGCGGCGCGGCTCTCTGACCGCCATCGGCGCTGTCTCCCCTCCGGGCGGCGATATTTCCGAGCCTGTCTCGCAGGCGACGATGCGCATCGTCAAGGTCTTCTGGGGTCTGGACGCTTCGCTGGCCTACGCGCGCCATTTCCCGGCCATCAACTGGCTGACGAGCTACTCTTTGTACCTTGACACGCTCAAGGGCTGGTGCGACGAGAATCTGGGCCGCGGGTTCATGCAGAACAGAGGCCGCGCCATGGCGCTTTTGCAGAAGGAAGCAGAGCTGCAGGAGATCGTCAAGCTGGTCGGTCAGGATGCGCTGTCCCCGGCGGACAACCTGACGCTGGAATCCGCAAAGATGATCCGCGAGGACTTCTTGCAGCAGAACGCGTTCCTGGAGAACGACCAGTATTCGTCGTTTGACCGGCAGGCGCGGCTGCTAGAGCTGATCCTCCGCTACAAGGATCTCTGCGACGCGGCCATCGAGCGCGGCGCGGATATCTGGAAGCTCTATGCCATCGCGGCCCGTGCCGCCATCGGCCGTGCGAAGACCGTTCCGGCGGACACGTATCAGGACGTTTACGCGAAGATCGTATCCGATATGGAGCAGCAGATCGAAGAAGTTGCAAAGGAGGCTGAGGCTGAATGATCCGCGAATACCGTACCATCCGTGAGGTCTCCGGGCCTCTGATGATCGTCAAAAACGTCGAGGGCGTCACTTACGACGAACTGGCCGAGCTGGAGCTGCCGAACGGCGAGGTCCGGCACTGCAAGGTTCTGGAATGCAACGGCGATACTGCCGTCGTCCAGCTGTTTGAAAACTCCGCCGGCATCAACCTGAAGGACAGCAAGATCCGCTTCCTGGGCCATCCGCTGGAGCTGGCCGTGTCCGAGGATATGCTTGGCCGCGTCTTCGACGGCATGGGCCACCCGAAGGACGGCGGGCCGGAGGTTCTGGCCGCCGAGATGAAGGACATCAACGGTCTGCCGATGAACCCCGCCGCACGCGATTACCCGAACGAATTTATCCAGACCGGCATTTCCACGATCGACGGCCTGAACACCCTTGTCCGCGGCCAGAAGCTGCCGATCTTCTCCGGCTCCGGTCTTCCCCACGCGCAGCTTGCCGCGCAGATCGCGCGTCAGGCGAAGGTTCTGGGCGACGACGCGTCGAACTTCGCTGTCGTCTTCGCCGCCATCGGTATTACGTTTGAGGAATCGGAGTTCTTCATTCAGGAATTCCGCCGCACGGGCGCGATCGACCGCACCGTCGTCTTCTCGAACCTCGCAAACGACCCGGCGGTCGAGCGTATCGCAACGCCGCGTATGGCGCTGACTGCCGCCGAATATCTGGCGTTCGAATGCGGGATGCACGTGCTGGTCATCATGACCGACATCACAAACTACGCCGAGGCGCTGCGTGAGGTCTCCGCCGCACGCAAGGAAGTCCCCGGCCGCCGCGGCTATCCCGGCTACCTCTATACTGACCTTGCGACGCTCTATGAACGTGCGGGCCGCCGGATCGGCAAGAAGGGCTCCATCACCCTCATCCCAATCCTGACCATGCCGGAGGACGACAAGACGCACCCCATCCCCGACCTGACCGGCTATATCACAGAGGGCCAGATCATCCTCAGCCGCGATCTGTACCGCAAGGGCGTCATTCCCCCCGTGGACGTGCTGCCGAGCCTGTCGCGACTCAAGGACAAGGGAATCGGCCCCGGCAAGACGCGCGAGGATCACGCGGGCACCATGAACCAGCTCTTTGCGGCGTATTCCGCCGGCAAGGACGCGAAGGAGCTTGCAACGATCCTTGGCGAAAGCGCCCTCTCCCCCACTGACCGGCTGTACGCGAAGTTTGCCGAGGAATTTGAGCAGCGCTACGTCAGTCAGGGCTACGAAGAAAACCGTTCCATTGAGGAAACGCTGAACATCGGCTGGGAGCTGCTGTCCATCCTGCCCGAAACGGAGCTCAAGCGCATCAAGCCGGAGTTCATCGAAAAATACCTGCCCAAAAAGCAGGCGTAAGGCGGTGTTCGCATGGCCAGTAAAACGATCAATCCGACCCGGATGGAGCTTACGCGGCTCAAGGGCCGCCTGCGCACGGCCGTGCGCGGCCACCGGCTGCTCAAGGACAAGCGCGACGAGCTGATGCGCCAGTTCTTCCTGATCGTGCGGGAAAACAAGGAGCTGCGCGCCAAGGTCGAGCAGGGCATTGCGGAGGCCAACCGCGCCATGACCGTCGCGTCAAGCGTGATGTCCCCCGAAATGCTCCAGCAGGCGCTTTTGTACCCGAAGCAGTCGGCGACGTTGGACATGACGTTCCAGAACATCATGTCCGTCTCCGTCCCGGTCTACGAGTTCCACACCAAAAACGAGGACGCCGCGTCCATTTACCCCTACGGCTTCGCGCAAACGTCCGGCGAGCTGGACGATGCGCTGGGCGCGCTGGCCTCCGTATTTCAGGATATGCTTGCGCTGGCGCAGGCCGAAAAGAAGACGCAGCTGCTCGCCTCCGAGATCGAGAAGACCCGCCGCCGCGTCAATGCGCTGGAATATGTCATGATCCCGGAAATGGAGAAAAACATCAAGTATATCTCCATGAAGCTCGAGGAAAACGACCGCGCTACCAAGGTCCGCCTGATGAAGGTCAAGGACATGGTGCTCAAGGACGCGCACGAATTCGAAGATTAAAACCGGAACGCCGTCCCCTGTCACAACGGGGGACGGCGTAAAATTTTGCTGAAAACGGACGGAACGCGCACGCACCGAAGGCTGTCTCACCGGACAGCCTTTTCTCTGCGGGCCAGATGGGCGTAGTAGAGCAGGCACAGCAGGACCTGCACGACGGTCGAGCAGGACGTTGCGAGGCCGATGTAGAACAGGCGCACATTCAGCAGGCGGGACATGGCGAACGACACGGGGATGCGGACGCCGAACGCGCCCAGAATGCCCTGCGCCATGACAAAGACGGTCTTGCCGAGGCCGGAGAAATAGCCCACAAAGCAGAACAGGAACGAGGTCAGCAGACAGGCGATGGCGTAGGCTTTGAGATAAGTGACATTGTCCGATGAACAGGAGCTACTTTAATGGATGCTGCGGAAAAAGTCAAGCCCGCCCTGCCATTGGCAGGGCGGGCAGTTTCGTTTGGGGAAGGTAAATTACTTGGCTTCCTCGGCAACATAAGCGGAGGGGGCAGCGGGAACGCCGCGCTTCCACTCGATCAGGTTCACAACATAGAACGTGATGACAGAAACAAGGCTGCCGAAGACGACCGGCATCATGAACCACAGCGTGCCGCCGTTGGACAGTATCTGCCAGACGACGAAGGCGATGGTGCCGGTGAAGATGGAGATCATGCCGGAGTTTTTCGTTGCTTTCGGAACGGCAAGGCCGAGGCCGTAGGCCGCAAACGGACCTGCGCAGCGGATGCCGAATGCGAAGGTGTTCATGGCGACGAGGGAAACGCCGAACATGGAGATACCCATGGCGACGAGCGCCGCGACAACGTTGCAGGCACGGGTATAGAAGATGGTCTGCTTGTCGTTCAACTTTTTCTTTCCGCCGAAGCCGGGATAGATGTCGTTGATGATCATCGTGGACATGCACAGCAGGTTGGAGTCTGCCGAGGACATGGTCGCGCAGATGATAGCGGCGGAAATAAGACCAGTGACGATACCGGGCGCATAAGTACCGGTGACAATCATCATGGCGTTGGAGCCGTTCTCGGCAAGGCCGGGCAGCTGATCCTTCAGCGCGAAAGCGGCAAGGCCGAGGAGGGTCGGGAAGACTGCCATAGCAGCCATGAGAATGGCGCAGAGGAAGGAGGCGCGAACCGCAGTCTTCTCGTCCTTGCAGGTCTCGAAGCGGGAGACCATCTCGGGGCCGCAGAGGAAGGTGCAGAAGTAGTTAAAGAAGTAGCCGATGATGGAGGCCCAGCCGATCTGGGTCATGTTCAGCTTTTCGCCGGGCAGTGCAGCGGAGATCGCAGCCCAGCCGCCGGCATGCTTCAGGACGATCGGCGTTGCGATGGCAAGACCGACGAGAATGATGCCGAACTGGATGAGGTCGGAAACCTGATCCGCGATCATGCCGCCGAAGGTCGTGTAGAAGATGGTGACGAAGCCGGCCAGCAGCAGGCAGACGTTCAGAGGGATCGTCGGGATCAGCGCGTTGATAACAGCACCGGAAGCACCGATTTGAGAGGAGGTCAGGCAGAACAGCGACAGGACGCTGAGGACTGCCGTGAAGTTGCTGGAGAGTTTGCCGAAGCGGCGGCCGACGACCTCGGGGATCGTAACAGCCATGGTCTTGCGGATCTTGGGTGCAAAGTAGGCCAGCGGGATCATGGCAAGAGATGCGGCCAGGACGTACCAGATCGCGCTGACGCCCCATGCGCCGAACGCTTTCTGAGCAAGGCCGGTGGTGCTGCCGCCGCCGATGTTGTTGGCAGACAGCGAGAACGCGACCATGAACAGGCCCATTCTGCGGCCGGCAACGAGATAGTCCGCGCTGCCCTTGATGTTGATCTTGCCGACGACGTAGCCGACAACCATCATGCCGACCATGTACGCAAGAACGATTACCAATGCGCCAGTTTGGATTTCCATAGAGTTCCTCCTTGATTTCTCTTTCTTGAACGACTTATTCACAGTTCGTTCATATTGCGTATTTTATCCGACGATGCCGCACTTTGTAAATTGACAATTCGCACAAGGAAAAACGCCTGTTTTCTGGCAATATAGACAAGGTACGAAAAATGCTCAAAAAGTTTTGATATCTTCTTGAATCTGGATATTTGGATTCTCCCGCGCTACGTCGCGGAAGACGCCGAGCAGCTTTTCCGCATATGGCCCGAGCGCATCATACAGGCAGCCGGTATGCTCCAACAGGAGCGTGCACGGCGGCAGTTCCGTCAGCACGTCGTACAGCGCGTCGAGATTGCGCCCGTAAAACGCGGGCAGCGCGAACACGCGCGCAAAGCAGTCGTGCGCGGCTGCGCGGGAGGTCAGCTCCCGGCAGTCGATGCGGTATGTCAGTTCCATATGACGGTGCCTCCGTCCACGGTCAGCTCCGTAAACGACGCGTAGTGGTCGGACGTGTAAAAGTACAGTCTGTCGTTCGAGAAGATCAGGCGCTCAGCCCCGCGGGAATCCGCGCCGAGCGTGTTGATATCGCATTCGGTATAGGTTCTTCCTGTTTCCTCCGGCAGAAGCCCCTCGCGGTTGCCGAAGCGGTCGCCGCCGATGGCGGCTCCGGCCTGATACGCTTCCACGCTGCCGCCCTCCCAGCCGAGCGCACGGGCTTCCTCCTTGGTCATGTAGTTGTCCGGCAGATGACCGTAGGTATCGAGATACAGAACGACGTGCTCCGCGTCGTAATAATACCCGTGCTCGCCGACCGTGTCGGCGGTCTGTGTGACCTCCGGGTCTTCGGCGGTCACAAACTGCTCGCCCGATTCGGGCGCTTCCGTCTCCTCGGACAGCGCAGCGTCCGCCAGCTCCTGCAGCGTCGTAACGCTGGATTCCACGATCTGCACCGTGTCGCGCACCGTGCAGCCGCCGGGCACCAGCAGCGTCAGCGCCAGAAGCAGCGCCAAAATCCGTTTTTTCATGGTCAGTCTCCTTTCAGCTCCCGCGCAATGGCCCGCATCAGCGCCTCCGGCAGCTTTTCCACGCGCCGGTCGTAGGTCACAAAGCCGTTGACCTCGTCCTCCACGTCGCTCAGCTGCGTGTACACATCGGCGGCAAGGCCGGACTTGCACGCGGGGACGATCTGCGTTTCATAGAGCGTTTTGACCGCCTCACCCAGCGCCTCAGGCGTCTGGTAGCCCTTATAGCCGAAGTTCTTCGCGTTCCATGTGTGCCCCGCAACCGGCAGATTGTACCCGCCGAACTCCGACAGGACGACCGCGCGGCCCTTTTTGTCAGGCTTAAAGCGGTACGGCTTGAAGTACACGTGCAGGCTCTTCACGTCGCTCACGCCCTGATCATGCCAGCCGCTGGCGTGGTCGATCAGCCGCGTGGGGTCGAGCCTGCGGATCAGCCGCACTGCGTTTTTCGCGTCAAACTGCCCCCAGCCCTCGTTGAACGGCACCCACAGGACAATGCACGGGCAGTTCTGCAGCTGCGCGACCAGTTCCTCCAGCTCGCGGGTATAGCTGTCGCGCCCCTCCGCGTCCGTGCGGGCAAAAAGCCGGTAATGGCTGTCCTTGAGATGAACGCCGGTGATGAGCGGCGCGGAGATGGTCAGCAGATTGTACTGTCCGCCGCCGGAGGGCATATCCTGCCAGACCAGCATGCCCAGCCGGTCGCAGTGGTAATACCAGCGCATAGGCTCAATTTTGATGTGCTTGCGCAGCATATTGAAGCCCAGCCGCTTCATGAGCGTAATATCATAGATCAGCGCCTCGTCCGACGGCGCGGTATACAGTCCGTCCGGCCAGTAGCCCTGATCGAGCACGCCATGGTGGAAATACGGCTGCCCGTTTAAGAGCAGGCACGGATGGCCCGCCGCGTCCTTCCCGGTGCCGACGGTGCGCATGGCAAAGTAGCTTTTAACAACATCGTCTCCCAGCGTGACGGTCACGTCATAGAGATTCGGCTCCTCCGGCGACCACAGGTGCAGCTGCTCCGGCGGGAGAACGGCGCTGCCGCAGCCGTCCTCGTCCGTTTCGCCGCTGCCGACGGGCGTTCCCTGATAGGAAATTTCGATTCGAGCGCCCTTCGGCGCGGGCGCGGCGAGCCTCCAACGGACACGTCCCTCCGGCAGCTCCGGCGTGAACAGGAGCGCCTGCACATAGTTCTCCGGCACGTGCTCGGCCCAGACGGTCTGCCAGATGCCGCTCTGCGGCGTGTACCAGATGCCGCCGCGCTTCGTCTTCTGCTTGCCGCGCGAGAGGGGTACAGCGTCCGTATCGTCGCGCACGGCGACAGTCAGGATGTTTTCGCCATCCCGCAGAAGCTTTGTCATATCCAATGTAAAGGCCGTATAGCCGCCCGTGTGCGTCCCGGCAAGCAGGCCGTTGACGTACACCCAGGCCCGCTGGTCAGCGGCACCGATGTGCAGCAGCATCCGCCCGCCATCCGGCTTTGCAAACGGCAGCGTCCGCCGGTACCAGAGCACCTGACCGGGCTTCAGAATTCGGCCCACCCCGGACAGCGGCGCTTCCGGCGAAAACGGCACGAGGATCTCCCCGTCCCACGCGCCGGGGCAGGCGTCGGAGGCCGTGATGGCGTAGTCCCAGAGGCCGTTAAGATTGTAATAGCTTTCCCGCACGAGCTGCGGGTGGGGATATTCCTGCAAAACAGCGTTCTTGTCCAGCGCTTCGCCCCAAGGTGTCAGCATTTTGTCCCCTCCTTCTTTTTAAGCGCCAGCACCGGCGGCAGAATCAGCAGCAGCACAATGGCAGCCGCCAGAAAAATGGACGGCGTCGGCACGGTTTTTACCACGCCGAGGTCAACATAGGTCGAATCGCTGCCGCGAATGACCGCCGCGCCGATAGCCGGGCCGAAGATCATCGGCAGCAGAACGCCGAAGATCATGCGGATGCCCTGAAAATGCCCGGCCTTTCCGGCAGGCGTATGGTCGCGGATGACGCCGGACAAAATCGCCGTGACCAGCATATAGCCGGACATCATAATGCAGCCCGTCAGGATCACGGCCAGCATCGACCGCGCGAAGAACATCCCAAGCAGTCCCGCGAACATGACCCCCGCCGCCGGGAGCACGCACCGCAGCTCGCCGAGCCGGTCGATCACGCGGCCGGAGAGCACACTCACGACCGACGCGAAGATCAGCACAATGCCCAGCACAAGGGCATAGCCGTCAAAATGCAGATAGTTCTGCATATAGATGATGAGATACGGGAAAAAGACCTGCACGGCCACGGAAAACAGGCAGAACGCCGCGAAGGACAGATAGAGCGCTGGATTTCCCCGCACGACCGACGGGCGAAGCCCGTAGACAAGGTTTTTTAGACCATTGTCCCGTCTCGGCTCCAGCTTCGGCTCCGGGATCAGGAAGACGGACACAACGCCCGTCAGAACAACGAGTCCGCCGAAGATCGCGAAGAATTTCTGCCATTCCCCGCGCTGTGTCATGCCGTCGAACAGGCCAAAAATGACGAGCATGGAAATGAGCGGCAGAATGGCCAGCACGGATTCAGCCTTGCCCCGCGCCGCGTTCGGCACGGTGTCGGTGATCCACGCGTTGAACGCCGCGTCGTTGGCCGTCGAGCCGAAAAACGTCATGACGCAGTCGAGCACGACGATCATCACCGCCGCGGCAGCCGTCGCAGAGGCCGCCGGGAACAGCTTCGCCGCGTTTTCGACTGTCACGAGGCCGAACGCCGCCGTAGAAAGACCCCAGAGCAGATAGCCGCCGCAGATAAACAGCTTGCGCTTTCCCACGCGGTCGGACAGCGCGCCCATCAGCAGCGTCGTCAGCGTGGCGGCAGCCGCGCTCCAGCCGACCATGGCGGAGATATAGCCGGGGTCGGTGGAGATGGTGTTGTAGAGATAGACATTAAAATACATATTTTCGATCGTCCAGGCAAACTGGCCGACCATGCCGACAAGAATGAGCGTCAGCCAGACGCGCGGGGACAGCTTTTTCATATCCGGCATCCTCCCGTTATTCTGCTTCTGCGCTGCCGCAGTATTTCGTATAGAGCGCAATATGGTCCTCAATACAGAACTCGCCTGTCCACGCGTTCGCCGTCACGCAGATCACGCTTCTGCCGTCCGGCGTTTTTCCGGCGCTCGCGCAGCAGTTCATGGCTTCGGCGGTATAGCCCGTCTTGGCGGCTGTAATTTCCGCGCCGTTCAGGGCATATTCGTGGTGGACGCGATAGAGGAATTTGTTCGTCATGGCAAGCCCGTCCGGGTGCTGCTCCGTTTCGCTGGCCCGGTAATTTTCCGCGCTCAGTATTTCGGTGCACGTCTCGTTTTCCAGCGCTGCCTGCAAGATCAGGGCGATCTCGCGCACCGTGGAATAGTGGTTCTCGTCGTGCAGGCCGCTGGTGTTCATAAAATGCGTGTTTGTAAGCCCCAGCGCCGCGGCCTTTTCGTTCATCATGGCGACGAACGCTTCCTCGCTTCCGGCCACGGCCTGCGCCAGCGCCTCCGTCGCCTCCGCGCCGGAGGGTACAACTGCGCCGTACAGCAGATCGCGCATCGTGACCGTCTCGCCGTTCACATAGCCCGCCATCGACGCGCCCGCAAGATACAGCGGATCGATAATAGCCTGCGTCATGGTGAATGTCGCGTCGAGATCCGGCAGGTTCTCCGCCGCCACCAGCAGCGTCATGACCTTCGTCATGGACGCGGGATAAATTTTCTCGTCCATGCCCTTTTCGGCCAGCACCGTCCCGCTCTGCACGTCGACCAGCACGGCGGAAGACGAATACAGCTCCAGATCGAGCGTTCTGGTATTCTCCGACGCCTGCGCCAGCGTCAGGGCAGGCTGCTCCGGTTCGGGTTCTGGCTCAGGCTCAGGCTCCGGTTCGGGTTCGGGCAGCGGTTCCGGTTCAGGCTCCTGCACCGGCTCCTCCGGGACGGCGGCCTCCGGCTCAGAGGGCGTATCCGTCTCGCCGCTCGTGACCGGCGTATCGAGATAGGGCTTTACGATCTGCCGGTGCGCGTAATAGAC
>ERZ791753.1902-NODE-1902-length-11911-cov-4.936488_pt1 | contig 11911 bp, 16 predicted proteins | sample MGYA00509951_ERZ791753 | MGnify/ENA primary metagenome ERZ791753 (study PRJEB30046, sample SAMN00792026) | human gut metagenome | study: EMG produced TPA metagenomics assembly of the A metagenome-wide association study of gut microbiota in type 2... | reverse complement strand
GCCCGCAGCCTATCAAAGCTGGGTTGATGAGGTCTTGCAGGCGGCGGCGGATGCGGAGACGGCGGTTTCCAAGATGCCATACGTCGACGAGACCACGGGCAACTGGTTCAAGTGGGACGCCACGGCGGGCGCTTTTGCCGACACGGGCGTTGCCGCGACCGGACCGATCGGCCCCAAGGGGGAGACCGGCAGCGGCTTCAAGGTGCTGGGCTATTACGGCACGAAGGCTGCGCTCGACGCCGCGCAGAAAGCGACCGCAGCGGCAGGCGATGCCTACGGCGTGGGCACGGCAGAGCCCTATGACATCTACATTTTCGACGGTATTACCGGCGAGTTCATCAACAACGGCCCCTTGCAGGGCGCAGACGGTGCCGCCGGTAAGGACGGCGTGACGTTCACGCCGAGTATGAGCGACGACGGCGACTTGTCGTGGACGAACGACGGCGGCAAGGCGAATCCGCAGACCGTGAACCTCAAGGGCCCGAAGGGCGACACAGGCGGCGGTCTTGGCGCATATCAGTTTTCCGTCAACGACGATGGCGACCTGATCCTGACCTACGAGGGAGACCAACCGCCGCAGTACGCCATTAGCAATGACGGCGACCTGATCCTGACCACGGCGGACGGGGACACGATCAATCTCGGGCGCGTCAAGGGCGGAAAGGGTGACCCAGGTCCGCAAGGCCCGCAGGGTAAAGAAGGCCCGCAAGGTATTCCTGGCCCGAGAGGAGAAAAGGGAGACACCGGTGTGCAAGGAATACAGGGCAAAGAAGGTCCGCAAGGCGTTCCCGGCCCGCGAGGGGAGAAGGGAGATCCCGGCATTGACGTAACCGGCGCACAGGTCGGGCAAATCGCTAAAATCACAGCGGTGGACACCGACGGCAAGCCAACCAAGTGGGAGCCGGTGGATATCCCGTCCGGCGGGACTGATATCTCTCTTGGCCTAACCGCCGCCATCGTGGGTCAAACTGTCAAGGTCAAGGCCGTGGACACCGAGGGCAAGCCGACCGCATGGGAGGCGGTGGATGCGGCGGGGGAAGAAAAGTGGGAAAAGATTGCGGAAATCGATTTCGATGTCGATGCCGCAAATGATGTTTCCGTGTGGGAATACAAAAATCTGCCAAATTACAAAGAACTCGCGTACAGAAAGGTAAGTTTGGTTGGCAGCACTGAGACTGCATCTGGTCTAACAATTTCTATCAATGGTAGCTTACCGCAACACTCCGGGATAGCCTACGCCAAAAAAGGCGCATCTTACAGTTGCTATGGGAAAATTTTGCTACTACCGTTTGGCTGGGTTCATATTTGCGCTACTGATTCAAACTCCCCAAAAAATCAGGCCATCGGATCATTGAATTCAATATTTAACGCAATCCCGTTTGATGGAGACAGTATTACAAGCGTAAAACTTTCCGCTCACACAACATACAAGATTGCTGGCGGGAAGCTATCGCTGTACGGCAGGAGATGACGATATGAGAATTTGTGAAAACGGAATCTACCGCGACATGACCCCCGAAGAAATCGCGGAGCTTGAAAAACTGGCGGCAGAAGCGCCCGCGCCCGAGCCTACGCCCGAAGAACGCATTGCCGCGCTCGAAAAGGACAACGCCGAGTTGCGTGAGGCAATGGATGCACTGCTGTCGGGGGGGGTGACGGCATGAGTGATCTGAGGAAGCGAGTCATCGAGTATAACGCGGAGGTCAAGGCTGCACTACAGGCAGTCTACTCCGACCTTAACCAAGGTCAGAGAAAGAAACTGCTGCGTAACCCCGCCATCCGCGCAATGTTTGAGCGGTATGGGGTGGAGATTGGAGGGAACTAAATGCCACAAATCAATCTTGGCAAAGTGCGGATGACCGATGCCGATTATGCGGTCAATGATCCAAACCAACCGGGGTACATTGCTAACCGACCTTGTTATTTTACAGGGAAAACTATCGAAGAAACTTTGATGGATGCGGTGTCTGTGGAAATTGGTGCTGAAAAAAACTACAGCGGAAAACCGATGAAAGCCGGAGAAACATACCGGTTGACCATTAAAGGTATTACTGTGGAACTCACTGCATTTACGGAGACAGCAGATGGTGTCACCGGTACGGTAATTGGCGACAGCGTCGCGGATTTTGCTGCGGCTCAAAAAGATGGTGCCGCGCCGTTTGTACCGAAATATGGGTATTCGTTATACATGGTAAATACAATGATTGCTCTTATCACCACCGATAAAACTGGGGAAATGCTAAGAGCAGCCTTCGGGCTGACAGCGGAGGAACTGGCGGCAAAGAATGCCTCCGTGACGCTGACTCACCCTGTTCCGGAGGCGGTGAAGCTGGACAAGCGCCTGCTGCCAGATGATATTGGCGCATCTTCTATCAAAATCATTGATACTGGAAGCGCCTCGTTTGACCCAAGTGGAATTGATTTTACGCAATACGCCCCAGGGGACATTATTCTGGTCGTTGGAAATATGTGAGGTGATCGTATGATTACAAGAGGGTCTTTAATGGTGGATGGGGTCTCCGTTGGACAGCCATTTGGCTATAAAGACAATAACGGCAATCCCCGCAAGGCCCAAAGTATTGTGACTATCGCAGAGGACAAGACAGCGAAGTCAGCAATGCTTGTTGCCGCAATTACAGATAAACCAATTGCTTACGCATTTGACAAGGCTATTATAACGGCGGGAGATAAGCAAGTGACCGGCACTGTGACGCCGGTGCTGACTACGGTGCATCTGTCGGTGATTTCTGGCGAACTGACGGCGGATGCACTGTTGGGTGGAGAGATCGGGCAGGCACAATCAGATGAAACGGGGGCATGGGGCTGTGACGTGCATTTGGATGAAAACCGCACCATGTACGCATGGTTCACTCCAGAACTGTCATACAGTGACGCGGCGAGCGCTCATGTGTCTATCAACAAGGAACCTGTTAAGCCAGATCCGGGTCCAGACCCAAAACCTGATCCCGACCCAAAACCTGATCCAGACCCAGATACACCGAAGGCGTACACAATTTCTTCTGAGTTTGAGGCTACTCCGTCTGAGAATGACAACACCACGGATTTCACATTTAATGCAACTGTTTCTGGCCCTGCGGATTTGACAAACATCGAGTTGTATGTGTGGGATATGAACACGGCGGAATATACCTTAATGCCATCCTCTGTATCGCCCTTTAATGATAAATACAACTTAGAGTCAACTTGGGGCCAAATTGAACCACCATATGAAAAATTTAAGATTCAAGCCGGTACGGATGATGCCAACGGTGAACTGACTGTCACTGTCGACCAGTACGATGCCATTTGTCTGTCCGGTGATACCTTAATAACCCTTGCGGATAGGACGGAGAGGCGGTTGGACGAGTTGACCGGCTCCGAATTGGTGCTTGGCGGCGATATGTGTCCCGCTCGCATCCTGCGACTGGCGAGAGGGATGTGGTCACCAAGCCACACGCTGTATCATTTTGATGACGAGACCACCATCGACGAGACGCATGAGCACCGTTTTTACAATGTCGATCAGGGCTTTTGGCAAAAGCTCAAAAAATGGCACATTGGAGATCATGCCAAGCGACTGGACGGCGGCACACCGGTGCTGGTGTCCGTGGAACCGGTGGCAGAGCGAGCAGAGATGTTTGGTATCTGGGTGGAGCGCGGCTCCTATTGGGCGAACGGTCTGCTATCCGGTGATGCATCCGCAAACCGTCCCTTGCTGGCTGATGCCACCGTCGAACAGGCAATCGATATGGCCGAGTCTCTGACGGAAAAAAACCTGATGGAGATTTTAGGAGGTGGTCTGCTGTGAAAAAACTGATGTTAGTGAGCGATGAAAGCATTTTGGGCGGATGTGCCCGCAGCGGTGTCGCGGAGGTGGTGGACAGTCTGGGCAACGCCTTGACTGAGGACTATGCCGTGTCCGTTGTATGCCCGGACGGGAACGGTGTATGGGCGCAGATGGCCGCAAATCTAAGGCAGTTTTCCGATGGCGTGCGGGTTTGCCGTCTGTTCGGTGTGGACTACTATCTTTTACGTCACTGGCCAGATGGACTGGGCACGGTGGCAGAAGCAGTTGCACCGGACGTGCTCCACAATTTCGCCGCACCGGAACTGTTAACGGCATTGCCGAAGCGTCCTCCTCGGTGTGTGTACACCATCGATCAGGCGGACTTTGTGCGAGGGCGCGAGGACGCGCTCAGAAATTACGATGCAGTGACAACGGTATCCAAGGCGTATGCCAAAGAGCTGCTGGAGGGTGATGATAAGCTGGCGCAGACGCTTATGAGTATCAACTTCCGTGGCATTACCAATGGGATTCTGGCCTCCGTCTTTGCGCCAGAAAAAGGGCTTATGATTCCGGCAAAATACAGCGCCGAGGACTTTACTGGCAAGGCCATTTGCAAGGAGCGGCTATGCCGTACCTATGGAATTCCATCTGACAAGTGCATCTATCTGATGATGTGCCGTTTGGTACGGGACAAGGGTGTTGATGGCGTGTTGGACGCGGTGCATACCATCCGAGACAGCGGCGGGTTTTTGCTGCTTGTCGGCAAAGGCGAAAAGCAGTACGAGGAACAACTTTCGAAGCTGACGCGCGAGGATGGCGTATTATGGGTGGATCGCTGGCCGTCTGCGGTACAGGCAGTGCCGTTGATGGCTGGGGCGGACTTCTATCTATCCCCGTCCATTGCAGAGCCGTGCGGACTCATGCCGATGACCGCTTGCCGCTATGGTTGTATCCCAATCACAACACTCAACGGTGGGTTGCAGGACAACATGGACGAGGAGATCGCCGTGCTGGTGCGCGATAGCGTGGCGGGAGCGGTGTCGGAGGCTGCGGCTTTGTATGCAAACCCAGATGCACTTGTAACCAAGCGAGCGGCTTGTATGCAAAAAGACTTTAGTTGGGCAACGCGCAAGGCGGAATATTTGGAGGTGTACCGTGGAGCGGTATAAACACATGATTGAGGATGCGCTGAGAAATTGGTGTGAAAATGCACCGGAGCATCTGCGAGAGCCGTTGAAACTGGCCTTACTGAGCGGCGGACACCGCATCCGGCCTATCCTTACTCTGGCTTGGTGTGAAGCATCGGGAGGACGGGCAAAGGATGCCCTGCCTATGGCGGTAGCCGTGGAGCTGGTACATACCATGTCCCTGATCCACGACGATCTCCCCTGCATGGACGGGGCGGTGGAGCGTAGGGGATTACCTGCGCTGCATACCGCCCACGGCGAGGCTGTCGCTGTACTTACCGGAGACATCCTGCTGTCGGCGGCGTTTGGTGTAATCGCCGGGTCCGATCTTCCACCGGAGCAAAAATCTCGTGCAGTCGCCTATTTGTCCAATGCAGCAGCAGCTATGGCAGAGGCGCAGGCGTGGGAAGCGATTGGATACTCAGTAGAGCTGGATGCCTTGCTCCATATCCATGCTGGCAAGGCCGGGGCGCTGATGGAAGCTGCCTGTGTCCTTGGAGCCATGGCCGCTGACGCCTCCGGCAGTCAGGAGGATGCGGCTGCGCGGTATGGCATGGGGCTTGGCGTGGCCTATCAGATCATGGATGATCTGCGGGACGGCGATGGAGTATGCACCCTGCTGGAAGCGTTCGCCGCACGTGATTTGGCACAGGCGTATCTGGCAGACTGCACAGTATCCGGTGACGATCATGCCCAGCAGATGCTCCGCTGTATTGCAGAGGAGGTGGCGGCACTGTGAGGCATCTCGCCATCATTGCTGACGGAAATCGACGTTGGGCGGCTGCACAGGGACTGCCAAAAGAGGCAGGGCACGCGCAGGGGTTGAATGTTATCGAGCGCTGCTGTGAGTGGGCTATCTCGCGCGGCGTGAAGATGTTGACATTTTACTGTTTTTCCACTGAAAACTGGGGACGCGAGAGCGGCGAAGTAGATCACATCATGGATCTTGCTCGATGGTATTTTCGGGAGCGCCGTGAATGGTTTGTAACCCGTGGTATCCGTGTGCGTTTTGCGGGTCGGCGGGATCGTCTGGCGAAAGATCTCGTAGAGGACATGGAGACGATGGAAGAGGAAACCAAGCAAGGTGACGCCCTGACGCTGACAATCTGCGCAGATTATGGCGGGAGAGACGCCATCACCCGCGCTGTACAGCACGGGGCGAGAACAGAGCAAGAATTAGATGTGGCGCTGACAGGCGAAGTCCCGACACCGGACGCCATCCTCCGAACGGGTGGAGAAATGCGGCTCTCTAACTTCCTGTTGTGGCAGGCCGCCTATGCGGAATTATTCTTCTCGAGAACCTTTTTCCCAGCACTGGAAGATGCGGAGCTGGATGAGGTGCTGAATGAGTATGGGGAGAGAAAACGAAATTATGGGACATGACAGGATAACGGAGGGGGAACATGGACAACGGTAAGCATTATGACGATGCGGCAATCGCGCTGATCGAATCTCGGTGCAAGAGCAACACGCACAGGATCAACGAGCTGACCGAGCATCAGGTGGCGCTTGATAGGCTCGTGACCTCGGTCGAGGTCTTGGCTACCAAGCAGGAAACCGTGGAGGGCGACGTGAAGGAGATCAAGGAGGACGTGAAGACCATGACAGGCAAGGCGGGGAAACGATGGGACAGCATCGTGGACAAGCTGCTTGCGGCGCTGGTAGGTGCGTTCATAGCGTGGCTGATTACGGGAGGCGTGGCGTGATGGATGATTTTGCTGAGGTGGCAGTTGCCATCATTGTGGTCGCTGCTTCGCTACTTGGCGTGGCTGTGGCCATTAAGGGCATCCGCGAACTATGGATGTGGTGCATGGCATGAAGAAGCTGAAAGAGCACTGGGGCAGAATGAAAAAGCGGGACAAGTACGTCATCGCGGCAGTGATCAACCTCTGCTGGTACTGCATTGCGGTGCTCGTATTGACTGCGCATGACAAGGTAGTGCCGGATAGCCTGACGGTCGCATGGTTCGCGGCGTGGACGGCGGAACTGGGGCTGCTGGCGGGAATCAAAATTAAGGGAAAGGACGAATAACATGAACGAATTACTGAACAAGAGAATCGCAAACCTTCTCAGCGTGAAGAGCCTTGTGACGATTGCGCTGACGGCGACCTTCTGCGCGCTGACCGTACAGTCAAAAGTGACGCAGGAATTCAACACCGTGTACCTCATGGTCATCGCGTTCTACTTCGGCACACAGAACGCCGCAGGCAACGCGAAGGGAGAGTGAGCGGTGTGAATATCCGCAAATATCCCGCGAACGCGGGGAACGTCGGCGGCACGCGCGCGGCGAGCGGCATCCGCTACATCGTCATCCACTACACGGGCAACGACGGCGACACGGCGATGAACAACGCCAAATACTACGCATCGAACGTCGTGAAGACGAGCGCGCACTACTTTGTCGACGAGAAGGAGATCGTACAGAGCGTGGACGATCTGCGCGTTGCGTGGGCGGTCGGCGGGAAGAAGTACCCGTCCTGTCCGCGGACGGGCGGCGGGACGCTGCACGGCCGCTGCCTGAACGCAAACAGCATCAGCATTGAGCTGTGCGACGCGAAGAAGGACGGCGTTTACGCGCCAAGCGCGAAGACCGTCGCGCAGGCGCTTGCGCTGACGAAAGCTCTGATGAAGAAGTACAACATCCCCGCGAGCAACGTCATCCGCCACTTCGACGTGACGGGCAAGCTGTGCCCCGCGTACTGGTCCGGCAAGGAGAACGCGGGCAAGTGGGAACAGGAATTCCACGGCAAGCTGACGGCGCCCGATTACCGCGCGCAGCTTCAGAAGCGCGCGGGGTTGACGGACGGCACGATGGATTACCTCTCGGCGTATCAGTACGGCGACGACCTCGTCCAGAAGCTCGCGACGATGAAGTAAAGCACGGGGCGGGAGGGCGCGAACGCTCTCCCGCCCGGGAAGAAAGGAGGGAAGGAGGGAATGCCTTCCAACTGGCTATACATCGACACGAATTTCCCGTCGTTCACACAGAAAGAGAGCGACGGCGAGAAGATCGAGACGATGCAGGACTATCTCTTCATGCTCGTTGAGCAGCTGCGCTACACGCTGAGGAACCTCGACCTGAAGAACATGAACAAGGCGGCGATGAACGGCTTTTTGCAGAATATTCGCGAACCGATCTATGCCAAGATCGAGGACACGAACAAGAACGTGAATGAGCTGAGCATCACGGCGCAAGGGCTGAGCGAGCGCATCAGCAGCGCCGAGGGGAACATCACGCAGCTGGGCGCGACGGCAGACGGGCTCGCGGCCGAGATCCGCAACGTCAAGGGAGATATTACATCACTCGGCGCACGGGCGGACGGCCTTGCGGCAGAGATCAAAAACGCCAAGGGCGACATTACCCAACTCGGCGCGAGAGCAAACGGGCTCGCCGCGCGCATCGGCGACGCCGAGGGGAACATCACGCAGCTGCAAGCGACGGCGACGGGGTTGCAGGCGAGCATTTCGAACCTGAACGGCAGCGTGACAAACCTGACGGCGGACGTGAACGGCATCCGCGCGACGGTGAGCACCAAGATCGACGCGACGCAAGCGCAGAGCATCTTCGACCAGAGCGCGACCGGCTTCACACTGGGCGCGACGAGTGGCGAGAACGGCACGATCTTCAAGCTCAATTACAACGGCGCGCAGATCGCGAGCACAGGAACGGTCGACCTGCACGTCAAGTCGGTCAACATCGATGGCACGCTGACGGCGGGCGCGCTGCGCGGCGGGAGCGTAAGTCTACTGGCAGGGGAGACCTCTGTCGGCAGCATGGATCTTGCCTATACCGGCACGGGACAGGTCGGCGTCGGTCTGACGGCGACCTATGGTGGCATGAAGATGCACGCAGCGGGAAATATCTTTCTTGAATCCGAGCTGGGGCCGTTTGCATTGATCGGAAAAGACGATGCCAGCGACTACCCTGTCGTCTCGCTCGGCGGCGGCTATCTGGTGCTGAGCGGCAACTACATGTTCGGCGCTTCGCCGCCGAGCCGCGCGCCGTATGGCACGGTGTTTTTCATCGAGGAGTAAGGCATGGCGAGCTTTTATTGTACGCTGTCACCGGTCGACGGAGACGGGACACAGCTCAGCGTCTACGCACGGTTTACTGGCGGCGCGTCGGATTACACGTATAAGCGCTCAATCGACATCCGCATCACGGGCGTCGGGACGTTCTCGTTCGATTCGAGCGAGGCCGGCGGTGGGACGAGCACCTTTGTCGGCACGATTACAGGCCTGTCACCGGGCACGGCATACGAATGGATATGCAACATGTACTACTGGGGCGGATCGTGGATCGTCTCAGATTACAGCGATTCCGGCACGGCAACGACGTACAGCGGCGGCGGCAGCGGAGGCAGCGCGAAGGCGGTCATCAACGTCGGGACGTATTATAACCCAAACTGGAAGAGATACCGCGCGATCGTCAACATTGGGACGTATTACAACACAAATTGGCTATCGGTTCGACCGGTCAACAATTACGGGAGCTATTCGCAACCCAATTGGAGGTAAAGAGCATGAATGAAAAGATCAAGCAGGAAGCGGCGCACGCGATGCGCCTGATCGGCATTTTGAACGTCAACGGCGATGCCGTCGATGTGGTGGCAGCGGTGCGACAGTCGCTTCGCAATATCGCGATGATCTGCGACGCGGCGGAGGAGCCGACGCAGGGCGACACGCAGGACAAGCAGGCGGCGGAGCCGGAAAAGGCCGGTGAGGCCAAATGAAGCTGCCGGAGGTCCCGTATGCCGACGGCATCGGCAAGCGCGGGCAGCTGCAATTCTACGGCCTTGACCACAATCTGGGCGCCGGAGACGGCGGGCTGTGGGACATGCAAAACCTGACGAGCGACTACTATCCCGTGCTTTCGACGCGTGCAAAGCGCAAAATTTACAAGAATCTTGTCAGTCCGGGCGGACTTTTCGCGTGGGATGCGCTCGCGTGGGCGGAGGGCACGGCCTTCTACTACGGCGGCGCGAAAAAAGGCGACGTGACGGCGGGCGAGAAGCGCTTCGTCGCCATCGGGGCCTATATCATCATCCTGCCGGACAAGAAGTACTACAACACGGTATCGGGCGAGTTCGGCAGCCTTGAGAGCACGTGGAGCGGCGCCAGCTTAACGTTTACGAACGGCAAGCTCTATGAAGAGGCCGCGGAGGCGAACACCATTCAGGCAAGCGGCGTCGCATGGAGCGACTACTTCAAGGCGGGCGACGCGGTGACGATTGCGGGCTGCACAAAGCACACAGAGAACAACAAAACGCCGGTGATCCGCGAGATCGACGGCGACAAGATGTATTTCTACGAAAACGTCTTCAAGCTGGACGGCGACAACGGCACGACAGAGTACACGGAGACGGGAAACTTGACGGTTCGGCGCACGGTGCCGGACTTAGAATACGTGTGTGAGAACGAAAACCGGCTGTGGGGCTGCGACGGCCGGACGATCTACGCAAGCAAGCTCGGCGATCCCTTCAACTGGAACGTGTTCGAGGGCCTTGAGACCGACAGCTACGCCGTGGACACGGGCAGCGCGGGCGACTTCACGGGGTGCGTGAGCTTCCTCGGCTATCCGGTGTTCTTTAAGGAGGACCACATCTACAAGGTGTACGGCAGCATCCCGTCCAACTTTGAGGTGATGGGCTCGGCCACGCTGGGCGTCGCCAAGGGCTGCGGCGGGAGCCTCGCCATCGCGGGCGAGCGGCTGCTGTACCTCTCCAATTCCGGCGTGATGATCTACTCGGGCGGCATCCCGCAGAGCCTGCACGACGCCTTCGGGCAGACGCGGCTCAAGAACGGGCGCGCGGGGAGCGATGGCCTCAAGTACTACCTGAGCGCGCAGGACGAGAATGGGGAGTGGAAGCTCTACGTCTACGACACGCGCAAGGGCATGTGGCACATCGAGGACAAGACGCACGCGACGCACTTCTGCCGCTATCAGGGGAACACCTATTTCCTGACGGCGGAGGGCAAGATCGCGCTGACGGGCAACATCCTCGACGCGCCGGAGGGCTGCACGGACGAGGAAGACTTCACGTGGTTCGCCGAGACGGGCGACTTCACGGAAAAGGGCTCGAGCCAAAGTACGAGCTACGACGGCGTGAAGAAGAGCATCGCCAAGCTGTGGGTGCGCATCGAGGTCGCGGCGGGGGCCGAAGCAAAGGTGCTGATGCAGTTCGATTCCGACGGGAAGTGGGTGCAGGCCGGGCAAACGCTGAAACCGGAGCGAAAGCGCAGCTATTACCTGCCCATCGTGCCGCGGCGCGCAGACCATTACCGCATCCGCATCGAGGGCAAGGGCGAGTGCCGCGTGTATTCGATGAACCGCGAGTATTACGCGGGCAGCGAGCTCAAGAGCACGCGCGGACCACAGTAAAAATTCAAGCAGAGAGGAGAAGAAAATGGCGTATACATACGATGACTTTCAAAAGGCGGCGAGCGGCAGCAATGTGAATTTTTCGCAGTACGATCTCGACCTTGCGAAAAAGTACCCTGAGTTCGGCATGAGCGTGCTCGACCTCAAGAAGCAGTACGCGGGCGCGACGACGGCGGAGCAGCGCGCGCTCATCAACGCCAAGGCAAACCAGCTGCGCAGCAGCTACGGCAACTACACTGCCGGTGCGGATGGCAGCCAGTACGTGAGCGACGGCAAGTACGCGCCGAAGATCGACGAGACGCTCGACAAGATCGGCTCGTTCAAGCCGTTTACATACGGCAGCGCGCCGAGCTACGAAAACCGCTTCCAACAGAAGCAGCAGGAGCTTTTGGACGCGGCGCTCAAGCGAGATCCGTTCTCGTGGAGCAAGGAGACGGATCCGCAGTACAGCAGCTACAAAAAGACGTATCTGCGCGAGGGCAAGCGGGCGACGGCGGACGCATTGGCGAAAGCAAGCGCCGCGAGCGGCGGGCGGCCGAGCTCGTTCGCCGTGAA
>ERZ791753.1895-NODE-1895-length-11993-cov-3.427542_pt1 | contig 11993 bp, 13 predicted proteins | sample MGYA00509951_ERZ791753 | MGnify/ENA primary metagenome ERZ791753 (study PRJEB30046, sample SAMN00792026) | human gut metagenome | study: EMG produced TPA metagenomics assembly of the A metagenome-wide association study of gut microbiota in type 2... | reverse complement strand
AGAAAGTATGGCAAGCATGACTCCGATCCATTGATACAGGTTCAGACGTTCACCAAATATCAGCATGGCACCCACCAGCACCATTACAGGACGGGTAGCATTAATCGGGCCGACAATCGTCAACGGCAAATGCTTCATGCCAAAGTAACCGAATATCCAGGAAGATAGAACAATAAATGACTTGATAATGATAAACTTATGTACCTCCCAACCTACAACAGATACTTCAAACATTGTTCCGTTCAAAGCAGGAGTAAAAGCGGAAATCAGTATGAAAGGAAGAAATATCAGGCTGGAAAATACCGTATTCAGAAACAGAACGGGAAGCACAGCATTATCGCGCAATGATTTCTTCTTAAATGCATCATAAAAACCCAGCAAGGCAGCTGAGAGAAAGGCGAGTAATAACCACATGTGAATTAAAAATTGAAAATTAAAAATTAAAAGGCAGTTCAGGGATAAAGTTATCCGACTTAAGAAACTGATCCAACTGCTTAACTGCTTATAAACAGTTCTTCCGGATACGTGACATCTACCAGAAACAGAGCATTGCCCGGAACGGAAGTACCAGCCTTGCAACGGTCTTTCTGCTCGATAACACGCCGGAAGCCATCAACGGTGAGCTTGCCACGGCCTACTTCGAGCAAAGTGCCGACAACTGCACGAACCATATTGCGCAGGAAACGGTCCGCCTGAATGGTGAATACCCAGGTTACATCGTCTATCTGAGTCCAGGCGGCATGCATGATGCGGCAGTTGTTTGTTTTTACGTCCGTATGCAGTTTGCTGAAACTGGTGAAGTCTGTATAATCAAACAAACTACGAGCCGCTTCGTTCATTCGTTCGAAATCGGGTGTCTGGAAAAGACGACAACGGTATTGACGATTGAAGGGAGCCTTTGCCGTAGTCACGTAGTATTTATACATGCGTGCCGTTGCATCAAAGCGGGCATGCGCATCGGGCTTCACTGCACGGAGGCGGTAAACAGAAATATCGGGCGGCAAAAGGCGGTTTAGTTTGTCGGTAAAGAAAGCTGTATCAAGCGGTTCGTCACTATCAAAGTGGGCAACCATCAGAGAAGCATGCACCCCGGCATCGGTACGTCCGGCACCAATAACTTCTACTTCACGGCGCATCAGTGTGGCAAGTGCACGCATCAGACACTCTTGTACACTCTCTCCATTGGGTTGTATCTGCCAGCCGTGGTAGGCGGTTCCGTCGTAAGCTAAATAAATAAAATACCGTTGCATACTCTTTTGCTTTCATTTTTCGGGCGCAAAGGTACAAAAATAAGGCTATAAGGAAGAACTCTCTTTTCTTTTTCCTACTTTTGTACCCATATAAAAACATTTTCAAGCCATATGCAACAAAGATACAACAAACTTCCGCTTTTATTTTTAGCAATACTTATGGCCGGCACTTCCCTTGCCGGATGCAAAAAGAAAGATATGTCCCTCAAACTGAATGAACCGCGAAACATTAAAGGAGTAATCAGCTACAGACGAACCTTCGGCGACTTGAATGAAGTGCATCTGAATGTCGCACAAGCCATAGGCATTACGCCAATTGCCTCCCGCAAAGAGGCCGAACACATGAAGGAAAAACTTCAGCACATCGAAACAAACGATTTATATGTGGTAGACTCGCTGACACACTCCATCCCATATCTCATTAAAGGTGCAGCACAACTACTGGATACCATCGGTACCAATTTCCTTGATTCGCTGACCGCCAAAGGACTAAACCCCAATAAAATAATTGTAACCTCCGTACTCCGCACCGAAGACGACGTAAAACGCCTGCGTCGCCGCAATGGCAATGCCTCGGCAAACTCTGCGCACTTCTACGGAACTACATTCGATGTCAGTTGGAAGCGCTTCAAGAAAGTAGAAGATGAAGATGGACGCCCGCTACAGGATGTCAGTTCAGATACATTGAAACTCGTTCTCTCCGAAGTATTGCGCGACTTGCGGAAAGCGGATAAATGCTATATAAAGTATGAGTTGAAGCAAGGATGCTTCCATATTACGACGAGAGGAAAATAATAAATTAGGTATTAAGTTTTAAGTATTGCAGTATTAAGACTGCACCATAACACTGCATACTTAAAACCTGATATCTTGTCTTTTCATTCTTCCATCATCCTCCACGCCAACGGCAGACACGTCACGATATCCCCAGCTGTCATTCCTATCGCCCCATACTTCTTGCAAGCGATGTCTCCGGCAAGCCCGTGAACATACATCGCCAGACAGGCTGCATCTTCCGAAGCATAACAAAGCCAGCACTACACCCGTCAAAACATCTCCACTGCCACCTGTTGCCATACCCGGATTACCTGTAGTATTAAAATAACACTTCCCTTGCGGAGTAATAACCACAGAGTAAGCACCTTTCAAGATGATATATGTTCCTGATGTTCGCGCCAACTCACGTGCTTTCGTTAAGCGTTCATAAGAGTCCTGACACTTTCCTACCAACCGTTCCAGTTCTTTCGGATGCGGTGTCAGAATACTCCCTTTCGGTAAGCGTCCGATATAACTGCGATGCCCTGCCAGTACATTCAAAGCATCAGCATCCACTACCATAGGAGATAAACAACTGTCTATCTGTTCCAATACCGCACCCTCTGTCTCTTCCGCCTTTCCCAGACCCGGACCGATGCCCACTGCCTGATAATCATCCGTATCCGTAGGACAGGCAAAACAGGTATCACTGGGGTCCAGTTCCGTCATAGCCTCCGGCACGGAAGTCTGCACAATCATATTGTTACAATAAGGCACATGCATCGTCAGCAACCCTACTCCAGAACGCAGGCAAGCTTTTGCGGCAAGCACCGACGCTCCCGCCATTCCTTGCGAACCGGCAATAAGCAAGGCACGTCCGAAGTCCCCTTTATGGGCAAACTTATTTCTCGGTTTCAACAGATCCTGCATATCCTCAGCTTCCAACAGACTATAATCAGTCGCCATCTCCTCTATCGCATCTTCACTCAGACCGATATCCAGCAATTCCCATTCACCCACGAATTCCTGATTCTCAGCAAAGAGAAAAGCCAGTTTCGGCAATTGCAGACTCAGCGTCACATCCGCACGGACAATATTAGCTTTGATATTGAAGGTATTCTCCTCCCCCATCAATCCCGAAGGAACATCAATAGCCACGATCTGTGCCGACGAAGCATTGATATACTTCACCACGGCAGCAAAGCCACCACTCAGTGGCTTGTTCAATCCACTACCGAACAGTCCGTCGATAACCACATGGTCAACCGTCAGCACGGGCGGGACGAATTGTGATGTCACTTCATGGAAATCCACATTCTTCACATCCGCCAGTCGTTCCTTGTTCGCCTCGCAATCGGGAGAAAGTTCTCCTTTGGTATTAAACAGATAAACCGATACCCGGTAACCCTTTTCCGCCAGCAATCGGGAGACTGCCAATGCATCTCCACCATTATTGCCCGGTCCGGCAAATACCGTAATCGGTGTTTCAGCTTCCCAGCGTTTCGTAATCGCTTTTGTCAATGCCTGCGAGGCACGCTCCATCAGGTCGATGGAAGCAATCGGTTCATTTTCTATTGTGTAAGCATCCAACTCTTTGATGCTTTGAGTAGGAAATATCTTCATATTTATTTTTCTCTATTATTGTTCAAACTCTATCAATACATTAATCCAAATATCCAAAGCGGTATCTGGTTTCCATATCCCACTTCAATATTATCAAGCGCCAAATACCCATTGGGGACTTCCCTCAATTGTTCCTTCGTTTTATTCTTTCCTCCAATCTCAAAACTATAAGTTCCATCAAGAATAAAATCGACCTTAGGAGAGTAAGTCACAGCATGGCGAACCCGGGTCTGGTTGAAGAAAAAAGTTTCCCTCACATTCCCAACATCAGTCTTATCACCTCCCAATGCATAGGCATAGTTCGTATTACCTAAGTAAATCTTTTCCGGCTTAGCTAATTGCTTTATACCGGATGCTTCTTTATCAAGTAATAATAAACCTTGAGCTTTCTGAAGATAAAACAGATAGTTCAGCAAAGAAATCCGCGTAACCTCCAGTTCTTTACTTAAAGCCGATACATTAGGAATGTAAGGTACAAGTTCAGCAAGTATGGCAAACAACTTTTTCATCTTTCCGATAGAGTAATAGTCTATCTTTTCAGTAGAAGGTAAATCCACATCCAGAATTATATTCAGTGTTGCCAATAATTTTTCATGATACAAAACCTTATCTTCTTTATAAAAAGGATAATATCCATAAGATAAATATTCTTTGAATGCAACAAGCGGCTTGATTACCTTTCCCACATTCATCGCTATTTCCACATGTCTCGTCAATATATCGGATAAAGTAACCGTTTCTACCTTATGCCCATACTCAAACATTAAAAACTCGCGAAATGACAATCCATGCAGATGATAAATAACAGCTCGCCTGGATAAATCAGCCTCTCCCTTATGAATTTCCAACAGAGAAGAACCGGTAAAAACAACTTTCATATCCGGATAGCTATCATAGATATTCTTTATTTCTACAGACCACGTCGGATACTTATGCACTTCATCCAGAAACAATGTCTTGCCACCCATTTTGTGGAATTCATCTGCCAACTCAAGCAACGAGTGCCTGAAAAACCAGATATTATCTAATGAAGCGTACAGAGCTTCATTACTGTATGCAGTGTAATGCTCTTTGATATACTGGAGCATAAGCGTTGTTTTGCCTGAACCACGGGCGCCTGTTATAGCAATCAGCCTATTTCCCCAACGTATTTCGTTATACAGATATCTTACAAATTCTGTCGAAGTGCGTTCTATGAGTTGATATGAAGTAGCAAATAATTGTTTCATCCGCATCAAGGTTATATTTATTTCTTACAAAGATAAATTGTATTTTATAAAATACAAAACATAATTCATTTTGTTTTTTATAAAATACAATTTACTCATTCCGCTCTTCAGCTGCATTCCGCTCCATCCATCTCATCCTCTTCCCGTTCCGCCTGTTTATCAGCCAGTTCCATCTTCTTCGTCAGCAGTTCCTTCGGGAAGTAATACTTAAACGGAATCCGATGGCATCCCGCACGTTTCACGGCCAGCGTCAGCATACGATCCGCCTTAAAGTACACGCGTGAGAGTCTGACGGAATGTGGCAACACATCTTCCGGATGTTCGAATCCCTTGCTCGTGACTGCCGTCTGAAATGACCCGATGCCGCGTAACGTCACAGAGCGTCCGTCGCTCAACTCCTCTTCAATAATTTCACCCGTTGCAGCCAGGACAGCTTCTACCACTCCCGGGTGAAAACCAGTCCGTTGAGCTACCCGATGTGCTACGTCCCGCTCCGTTCTGCCGCTTTTCTTCTGCATTTTCTTGCCGACAGCATACCACAATTGCGGTTTTTCTTTTTTCGTTGCATCCACCTTGCGGCAGACAATGTAAGGGATTGCCATATATCAAATGTATTAACAGTTAACGCTTTATTATTAAACAGTCCGTCTTTCTTTAAAGAATACAGATACCTACATGCATATGTTAGGACTACTGACATGCACATGTAAGTAGCATCAACATGCACATCTCAATATCACTAACATGCACATGTAAACACCACTGTTTATTAAACAAAGGTAGACTATTTAATAGAGATAAGCAAGGAATATTAGCATTAACGTCAATAGACAGACAATTACCTGAAAAAATAAATAAACCATAAAATTAAAGCCTTCTGCCTAAATAATCTTTTTTATTAATCTGATAAGATACTTTTTATTCTCCCTTTTGTATTTTTGCTATCAATAAGACAAAAACTAATCCACACACATGAAAGGCTTTAATAACTATACGGAGCGTGAAGAATTCTCCATATTCAAAAAATTCTTTTTGGATCATGGACGATGCAAGGAAATGAAGAAAAAAGAATATTTTGCGGAGCAAGGCATTGTTACGACACATGCCGCCTATGTCGAGAAAGGTATGTTCCGCTATGTCTGTACGGATGAAAACGGATGTGAACACATTGTAGGCTATGCTTTTGCAGGAGAATATGTCGGTGATTACCCACAATGCATAAAGAAGGAGAAAGCAATGGTAAGCATTCAGGCAACCACCGATTCTCTGATATATTATGCATCTGCCCAAGAAATAACCAACTTCTTTTCCACCGACAAATCTACTCAGGAATTGGAAAAGATTTTAGCGGAAGGACTCTTTGTCCAGACTTATAAGCGCTTGCTGGATATTTACTGCAAAACACCTACTGAACTCTATGTGGATTTAGTAAGACGCTACCCGGATTTTCTAAATTATATCACACTCAGGGAGATAGCTTCTTTTCTCCGTGTCACCCCTGAAACAATCAGCCATATACGAAAAAATATCAAGGGAATAGAGTTTTGTTAAAAAATCATAGGATTATCACTTTATTTTGAAGGCCTTGAATTCGTTCAAGGCTTTTCTTTTTTTTATGCACTTAATTTGTAGCGAGTTAAACATTAAAGACTAATGATACCATACAAAAGTAGAATTAAACGTTCGATAAAGAAGAATCACTCTCAAAATACATAATTATGAAACGTATACATATTCTGTTAATGGCATTAGTGGCTCTGTCCATTCAAGGCTGCCAAGATGATTTTAACGTTCCGTCCGAACAAGCAAGTAGAAGCTATGAGCAGGACGCAGAGGTACTGAACAGATTCGTCGACATAAACAAGACGACGCATGAGTATTATATTAATCCCAATAAGCGGACTACTGCTTTGTCTTATATCACCAATGACGGTGCGGAAGAGTTGGCTGTCGTCAATTCGTTGAATCTTGATGTATTTCAGCAGAGCGTCGACCGGATAAGCAAACTGTCCGGACAATTTGCGTCCAATCACGGAGTGGATTATGTGGTGATGATGACCGGCAACGAAGTCTATGTGAGCCGTACCAAAAGCGATTCCCCCATAGTGCTGGAAAGGATGAATGAGAGTGAAGCTACCCGCAACTACTATCCCAGGACTGCTTCCATAAAAGTAACCGATAGCGAAAAGGAATACACCGTTTATGGAAGCGGGGATATTGAAACATCCATTGAACTCTTTCCACAAGCCTACAAGAATGCAGGTTGGGCATTCCTCGTTTCTTGTGAAATGAAAGAAAACGGCAACAGACAAATGGTGAATGTGCTGTTTTGCGGTGTAGGATATAGAATGATTGCTCCCCGCTTTGCATGGCATGCGGCCCAGCCGGATACAGAATGGAACTTTGGAGTAGCAAGCAGTTGCGACAGCAACACCACCATCGCAAGACTTAACATCTCACATCCATGATAAAAAGGTCATATATCTATTTGTCGCTTATCATTCTCTCCCTGCTGACGGGCTGCGTCGAGAAATCGGGCTACTACGACGACGGGCAACAAGAGATTATCGACAACTTGACCAAGAACGAGGGATGGGAACGATCCTACCACATGACGTCGTATGACGGCAGAGAGTGCGATGTATACGAATTGTGGGTTTTCAAAAGTGACGCCACTGGCTCCCGTAAATTCGTGTGGAACTATGACGATGGAGAAGTCTCCGAAAATATGGATTATTTCCGTTGGTCATTCACGATACCTAATTTTAAGATTATCTATATGGATAGCGGGTTATATTGGGAAATTAAACAACTGACTACCGACAAATTGCACATATACGAAACTTATGACGATCCGATAACTGTTCCCGGACAAGATTACAGAGAATACAGGGAGTATGAATCGCTGCCACTCTCTACAAAATAACGGAACAATCTAAACTAGACTTTTCAAGAGAAATCCTGCTTCACGATTCTGCGAAGCAGGATTTCATATTGTATGCACGCAAATACTGCATGGGAGTTTGTCCGGTATACTTCTTAAAGTCCTTAATGAAATGATTCGTGTCGCTATAACCACTATCCGCGGTAATGCGAACCAAATCTTTCTGTACCCGAAAAGCATATAAGCATGGATGAATCGCTGCAAAGAAGAGTAACACTTAGGCGTCATGCCGACTGCTTCGGAAAAGTTTCGTTCCAGCCATTTATAGTTAACGCCTAAATGAGACTTTAATTCATCGATGGATAATGTTCCTTTATGCAACTTGATATAGCGAATGGCCTCATCCAGCAGCTTATTAGATTTTTCATTTACGGATAGGACATCGCGGATACAGTTTTCTAAAAGTTCTATCTTCTCTTCCACTTCCCCACATTGCTGCATTTCTTCCAGCAAAGCATCCGAATCATGAAATACGGATTGCAGATTCCAAAAAGGACGGGTATTGAGTTTTTTGGCATCCAACCCAAACAAGCGGTAAAAAGATGCAGGTTTAAACCGTACTATCAGCAGATAAGTGCCCCTTCCAGAGAAACGAACAGCCATCTTTTCAAAAGACCTTGTACTGAACCAACCGGATTTGAATCTGGAAGTTGCCTCATTATACTCCAACTCTACTTCATCTTCCGCCTCGGACAGGAATGCTAACATAGGTGTTCCGTCATTATATGCCAGGCTATCGGATAAATCGCAGCAAGGGAAGATAAAGAAACTATCGACGTACTCTTGCAGATCTTTTGCAGGAGTCATTGTCCTTATCCCCTCAAGAGAAGCGAAAGGATGTGATATGATATGTTCTAATAGGCTTACCGGCATGCGTGCAAAAGTACATAAATATAGGATAGTACAGAACGATATGTCTAAAATTTACCATAAGGGTTGATGTCTATAGGTTACTTTTGCCTAAAAAAAGTAATATGATTAAACCGATAACGATTTACGGGAATCCCGTACTGAGAGAAGAATGTGTGAGTATAGAGAAAACTTATCCGGGTATCCGGGAAGTCATAGAGACGATGTGGCAGACACTGAGAAATGCGGACGGTTGCGGTCTGGCTGCTCCACAAATCAATCTTCCTATCAAACTATTTGTAGTGAACAGCCGGGATAGCTATGCATATATGTCTGCCAGAGAAAGGGAACGTTTCTTTGCAAAAGATGATTGCGGGATAGAAGAAACATTCATAAATGCGAAAATAACGGCATACAGTGACGAGGTATGGACTACGGGAGAAGGCTGTCTGAGTATTCCCGATCTGTATGAGGAAGTGACACGACCCTGGTCCATAACAATAAAGTATCAGGATAAGGAATTTAATGAGCAAGTCAAGGTTTACCATGGATATACGGCACGAATCATTCAACATGAGTTTGAGCATACGGAAGGGAGACTGTATATAGATCATTTGTCGCCTTTCAGGAAACAATTAATAAAAAACAAGTTAGTACGAATTGCAAAAAGAAAGAAACACTATCTTTGTGAATCATAGTACAAAATATCAATAAGATGGAAAATAACCCAGACAAAATATCGCAAATTCCGAAAATGCAATCTCCGTTTGATGAAATCAAGCAGAGCGATAAGAAAGGAATAGCGTTTTGGAACTCTCGCCAATTAGCCAATGTTATGGGATACAGTGACTACCGGAATTTCGAAAGAGTTATTAATAAGTCTATCACTATATGCGAGCAAAAAGGAAACCATTCCGGTGAGCATTTCACCACCTTCACCGAAATGGTCCAGTTAGGTTCCGGTGCATACCGCCAAGTTAACACCTATCGGTTATCTTCTCTTGCTTGTCTGATAATCTCTCAAAACGCAGACAAGAAAAAGCCTTTTGTGAGATTGGCACAAACATACTTTTCAGAGAACACTACAGCAGAAGACATAGTAAGTTCCTTAGAATCAAGCATATTCTTATATCAATCAAACAAAGGAAAAATCTCCGTATCTGTGATTTTCAATAATGAGACTTTCTGGCTTTCACAGAGACGTATGGCGGAACTTTTCGGAGTAGATACCCGTACCATCAATTATCATTTGCAGCAGATATATTCCACTAAAGAATTGATAGAAGAAGCAACTATCCGAAAAATTGAGATAGTTCAACAAGAAGGTAACAGATCGGTCACCAGACCTGTCGCCGTATACAATTTAGATGCTGTAATTGCTGTAGGATATCGAGTTAACAGTTACGAAGCCACTCAGTTCAGAATGTGGTGCGCATCTGTACTCAAAGAATTCCTGCTCAAAGGATTTGTATTAGATGACGAACGACTGAAGAATACAAATGTTTTCGGGAAAGATTATTTTGATGAATTACTGATACGCATTCGGGAAATACGTACTTCAGAGCGTCGTTATTATCAAAAGATAACGGACATTTACGCCGAATGTAGCGCTGATTATGATCCTAAGTCTACGAATACAAAAAACTTCTACAGAATCGTACAAAGCACAATGCACTGGGCCATAACCCATAAGACAGCTGCAGAAATCATTTACGAACGCGCTGACGCAGAAAAGCCGAATATGGGATTAATGACCTGGAAACATGCTCCTCATGGGCGCATCATTAGAAATGATGTCACGATAGCCAAGAATTATTTATCTGAACCTGAAGTAGATGCACTCAATCATTTATCCAATGCATTTCTTGATTTTGCAGAGAACATGGCTCATCGACACATTCTGATGACCATGAAAGACTGGAAGAAAAAGCTGGATTCTTTCTTACAAATCAGTGATTATGAGACATTAAAAGATGCAGGAAAGATTTCACATGAAATTGCCCAGGAAAAAGCACTGGACGAATATGAAAAATTCAGATTAATACAAGACCGGGATTTTCTTTCTGATTTTGATAAGGAAATAAAAGGGCTTTTTGACAAGTGAGACAGATTGTTTTTGTACTATCAATATAGATAATATAATATGAAGCTAACCGTATTAATAGATAACAACACCTACATCGATGAATATTATATAGGTGAACCTGCCCTGAGCTATTACATAGAAGATGAAAATGAACGCCTTCTATTTGATGCCGGATACTCTGATGCATTCATCAGGAATGCGCAAGCAATGAATATAGATTTAATACATAAGTCAATACCCGTACACGAAGTGGGTGTCGGACTAAAATAGAGATCGAATAGTAACCTAAATAATAAAGTTATGAAAGTATTCAGTTTATTAGTAGCACTTATGGCTTTAAGCTCATTGGGAGGAAACGGCAACGGTTCTATGAACCTTCGTGAAAAAGCCATTGATACGAATCGCCCCAATGGATGGTATTACATCACGAGTGGCAAACAAGACAGCCTTTCGGCAGAGCCAATCGTAACTACCAAAGATTTTGCCTCCATAAGCCTCGACTCTTCCTTGAATGAACGGACAGGCGAAATGATATACCAAATTGTAGGAAGAGTAAACGAACAGTCGATTGAAGTATGGGCAGATGCAACCGAACGGTCTATAGGTAAACATATCGGCTTTGTATGTAACAATAAGGTAGTATGCAATCCTCGGGTAAATGCTCGGATTCCAAATGGCTATTTTGCTATTTCAGGCAAAGAAGCTGAGTTTAAAACACTGTACAAACAAGTTCAAGAGGACATTAGAAACGAAGAGATTGCTTCAGAACACAAGAAAGCTTGGGAAGAAGCCCGCAAGGTACGCGAATCCATTACCGACTCTACCTTCCTTAAGACTAAACGTCCGATGTCCGATGATGCAATCGGTCCTTACAATTACCACACAGGATTGATGGAAGACCGGGCATACAATCAAACGGTTTATGTGATAGCAATAGATAGAGCTAAAAAATTCCTTTCAGTCGAGAATAACCAATTAGTTTTGAATCTGAAATCGGGTGCGGAAATCAATATAGCAGAAGATTTGTTCCAATATATCGTCGGACTATTCAACGATTGGAACAAATGGGTAAAAGAAGGACGATGCAAGATCGTAAAAAATGAGGAAGGATATTATGACATAGAAACAATCCGGCAGAAACGTAACAATTAATATCCTTTCTCCAAACCTTTCAAAGCAGCAATAGAATCGGATACATAAGCATTATCCGGTTCTATGGACCGCCAGTAGCAAAGAGTTCCGATCAGGCGCTTCAG
>ERZ791753.1893-NODE-1893-length-12017-cov-2.361311_pt1 | contig 12017 bp, 15 predicted proteins | sample MGYA00509951_ERZ791753 | MGnify/ENA primary metagenome ERZ791753 (study PRJEB30046, sample SAMN00792026) | human gut metagenome | study: EMG produced TPA metagenomics assembly of the A metagenome-wide association study of gut microbiota in type 2... | reverse complement strand
CTGCAATGTCCTTGATAATCTTAACGGAAAAATCGTATCTGTCACAAAACAAATCACAAAGCTTTTCAACACAGGTGTTGACCATTTCAAGTGCAATTACAAGCGCACACAAAACGGCGAGCAACGCCCATTTTGCGGCAGAAAAATCGTAAAAGCAACCGAAAACGAAAACATAAAATGTCGCAACAAGGTGAAATCTCATATGACTTTCGCTTTTTACAGCAAAGCAGAAACCTCTGAATGCACTTTTAAAACTTTTGATTTGCTTTTTCATACCCCGTAATATAACTACTCTGTCAAGCCATATCGTCATCAACTATGTAGCTTGATGACGCAGGAAGACCGAGCTGTTCCATAACAAGCTCTTCTTTTTCTCTCATTCTTACCCTTTCAAGCTTTTCCATATGGTCATATCCGAGAAGGTGCAGAACACTGTGAGCGGTAAGATAGCCAACCTCTCTCTGGAGGCTGTGGCCAAAGAGTTCTGCCTGATCTCTCGCCTTTTCCATAGAAATTACAACATCACCGAGAATCTGTGCGCCTGTTTCGGGATTGGTGTCATAAACACCGTTTTCGCCCATTGGGAAAGAAAGAACATCGGTTTCAATGTCCTTGTCACGATACTGCTTGTTAAGAGCCTTGATGCCCTCGTTATCCGTGAAAGTAACGCTGATTTCAGCAGAACCTTCAAATTTTTCAAGTCGCAGAACTGCGTTACAACAACGACGAACCAACATTCTGATACCTGTCGGAATCTTTACTGCTTTTTGTTTGTTTGTGATAATTACCCTGATTTTATTATGCTCTGCCATTCATGATCATCCTTTCATTATTTTTAACCCGATAGCGTGGGATATGTGAAAATTAAGTAAATTAATTTTTGGAGCCGTTGTTTTTGGAGCCGTTGTTTCGTAAATTATTAATGTCAGTGTTTTCAAATTTTGCATAAGCCTTGATGATATCCTGAACAAGGCGATGACGGACAACATCCTTTTCGTCAAAGAAACAGGTGCCGATATCGTCAATATTCTTGAGGATTTTGATACAGTCTTTAAGACCGCTCTTTGCACCGTTCGGAAGGTCAATCTGTGTAATATCGCCCGTGATTACCATTTTTGAGTTAAATCCGAGTCGGGTAAGGAACATCTTCATCTGTTCCCTTGTCGTATTCTGAGCCTCGTCAAGAATTATAAAGCTGTCGTCAAGCGTTCTTCCTCGCATATATGCAAGCGGTGCAACCTCAATGTTACCTCTTTCAACATACTTTTGATATGTTTCCGCACCGAGCATATCAAACAATGCGTCATACAGGGGGCGAAGATACGGATCGACCTTGCTCTGCAAATCACCGGGCAGAAAACCGAGCTTTTCACCTGCCTCAACAGCAGGTCTTGTGAGAATTATTCGGTTAATCTGCTTGCTTCTGAAAGCCGTGACCGCCATTGCAACGGCAAGGTAGGTCTTGCCCGTACCGGCAGGGCCGACACCGATTGTGACGGTATTTTTCGCAATCTGCGAGCAGTAGCGCTTCTGACCGATGGTTTTCGGCTTAATAGGCTTTCCCTTTGAAGTAATACAGATGCAGTCGCCTGCAAGCTGTTCTATTTTGTCCTCACTGCCTTCATTGACAAGCGAAATGCAGTAGCGGATATTTTGCTCGGAAAGTGCTTCACCACGGTTGATGAACTGCAACAGGCTTTCAATAACCTTGCAGGCCTTCGATGTGTTTTCGGCATCGCCCTCAACCTTAAGCTCACTGTCACGGCAGGTGACACGGACATTAAACTCCTTTTCAATCAGCTTAATATTTCCGTCAAAACTGCCAAAAAGTGCTACGGCATTTTCCATTCTGTCGATATTTATAATTTGTTCCGTAAAGCAAAACTCCCGTTTCTTCAATAATTCAAAACAATTATAACACATTTTACTTGAAAATGTACATTAAAAATAGCTTTTTTCACTAAAAAAATAATTTTTGTGAATTTTGACGAAAACTAAACTTCACATAGCCACTCATTTGTAAAGGATAGAAACACTTTTTTTACTCTTTCGTAATTATACTCAAAATCGCATTACAATCGGCTTATTTTAGTTATTTAAATCTTCCGAAATTACCACAATATTGCCGTTTTTGTAATATAACTGTACAAATTTGATAACTTCCCGAAAATTAAAAATTTATCAAAATTACTCTCAGCCGTAAAATCGGCTTAAAATACTTGACAAACGGGCAATTGTATATTATAATTCACAGGTGTAAAGAAATTTTCTTTACACGCAGACCAGAATCACGGGAGCTGTCAGGTATGGAAAAAAACATTGAAGTATCTCTCTTGTTTGATTTTTACGGTGAGCTTTTAAAGCCCTCGGGCAAAAAGGCGATTGACCTTTATTATAATGAAGATTTGTCGCTTGCAGAGGTTGCCGATGAAATGGGAATAACAAGACAGGGTGTGCGTGACAGTATCAAGCGCAGTGAGCATGGATATACTCAAATCGAAAATCCAGAAACTGGGAACATGATATGCTTTTTGAGCTTGAAGAAAAGCTCGGTCTGTTCAAACAGTTCAGTAAGCTTGAGCAGGGGCTTGACGAAATTTCGGCTCTTGCACTTGAAATAAAAGAACTTTCACAGGATACACAAATCACAGAGCTTGCGGATGTTATCATCGAAAAATCAGGCTCGCTGAAAGATTAAAGGAGTTTTCATGGCATTTGAAGGACTTGCAGATAAGCTTGGCAATGCGTTCAAAAAACTGAAAAACAAAGGCAAGCTTTCTGAAAAAGATGTTAAGGAAGCAATGCGAGAGGTTCGACTCGCACTTCTTGAGGCCGATGTAAACTACAAGGTTGCAAAGGACTTTACAAACAAAGTAACAGAGCGTGCTGTCGGTCAGGATGTTATGCAAAGTCTTACTCCTGCACAGATGGTTGTTAAGATTGTTGACGAGGAGCTTACAAGCCTTATGGGCGGTGAGGACGCACGAATTGAGTTTGCGTCAAAGCCTCCGACAGTCATCATGATGTGCGGTCTTCAGGGTTCGGGTAAAACAACCCACACGGCAAAGCTTGCAAAAATGCTGAAAAAGCAGGGCAGAAATCCTCTGCTTGCCGCCTGTGACGTATATCGTCCCGCCGCTATCGACCAGTTGAAGGTTGTCGGTGAAAAGGCAGGCGTTCCTGTTTTTGAAATGGAAAAAGCAAATCCCGTTAAGATTGCAAAAGAGGCAATCAAGCGTGCAAAGGACTACGGCAACGATGTTGTTATTCTCGATACCGCAGGCCGACTTCATATTGATGAGGCTCTTATGGATGAGCTTAAAAACATCAAAAAAGAAGTTGAACCAAACGAAATTTTGCTTGTTATCGACTCGATGACAGGTCAGGACGCAGTTAATGTTGCGAAGAGCTTTAACGAACTTCTTGACATTACGGGTGTTATTCTCACAAAGCTTGACGGTGACACTCGAGGCGGTGCGGCGCTTTCGGTAAAGGCTGTTACAGGCAGACCTATTAAATTTGCAGGTACAGGCGAAAAGCTTGACGATATTGAAGTTTTCCACCCCGACAGAATGGCAAGCCGTATTCTCGGCATGGGTGATGTGCTTACTCTCATTGAGGACGCACAGAATAAAATGGATGCCGAAAAAGCCGAAGAAATGGCTCAGAAGATGATGAGCAACAAATTCGACTTTAACGATTTGTACGATCAGTTTGAGCAGGTCAAGAAAATGGGACCGCTCAAGGGCATTCTCTCAAAAATTCCCGGTGTCGGAAAACAGCTTGAGGGCGTTGACATTGACGACAGACAGATTGACTGGGTTCAGGCAATTATCCTCTCAATGACACCCGAAGAAAGAAGTCATCCGCACATTATGAACCCGTCAAGAAAGCGCAGAATTGCGGCAGGTTCGGGCAGAAGCATTGAAGAGGTCAACCGACTTATCAAGCAGATTGACCAGATGCAGAAGATGATGCGTCAGATGACAAAGGGCGGAAAAGGCTCTAAGAAAAGAAGAAAAATGAAAGGCCTTCCCGGACTCGGCGGTATGCCGATGAACGGCATGGGACCTGCAGGCGGAATGGGCGGACCGGACGGAATGCCTCCGTTCAAATAATTAACATTAATCAAACATTAAACAAAGTTTTTCATCCAATTACGGTTGGTGAATATAAATTAACAATTTTTATGAGGTGAACATTATGGCAGTAAAGATCAGACTTAGAAGAATGGGTTCAAAGAAGGCTCCTTTCTACAGAGTAGTAGTAGCAGATTCAAGATATCCGAGAAACGGCCGTTTCATTGAAGAAATCGGCACATATGATATTCTCAAGAAGCCTTCTGAGTTCAATGTTGACGCTGAAGCAGTTAAGAAGTGGATTGCTAACGGTGCTCAGCCAACAGACACAGTAAAGGCTCTTCTCAAGAAGAACGGCGTAATTGAATAATTGCGCTTCGGAAAGGACAAACAATGAAGGATTTACTTGCAGTTATCGCAAAGGGTCTTGTTGACGATCCCGATTCCGTATCAGTTGAAGCAGACGCTCCCAACGAAGAGGGAACAGTTGTTTACCACATTCATGTTGCAGAAAACGACATGGGCAGAATCATCGGTAAGCAGGGCAGAATTGCCAAGGCTATCCGCACAATTGCCCGCAGTGCCGCTATCCGCAGTGAAGAAAAAATCATGGTTGAAATCGACTGATTAACGGTTCATAACCGAACAAAAGCCTCCCACCACGGGAGGCTTTTTTGTTTTGTCAACAGACAAAATCACACTTTTCAATAGAATTTAGGGGTTAAAAACTACACTTTTCAATGAAATTTGAGGGGCAAAAGCTACACTTTTCAAATTATGAGCAGAAATTTGATGTAAAAAACACGGTGCAACCTATGTTTTATGGTTACACCGTGTTTTGTAAAATTGTTTAAATGTAGGCAGCTCTATGCTGTGATTATTTCATCAATTCTTCAAGCTGTGACTTATTATATTTGCTCTTATAGATATCATAGCCTGCCGTGTCAAGGTTTATGTTTGCGTGCCTTTTGTCAGCTTGAACATAGACATCATCGCCCTTGACATATATCAAAACCCAAATGTCACGACTGGTATCTTTCAGGTATGATAAAAGAAGTACATAACTCGGTTCAACATCTATCGAATCCACCTTATTATCAGATGTCATATATATCAAATCGTCAGATGCCTTCAACTTTTCGTTAAGTTGTTTTTGTTTGATTTTGAAATGAGTTCATTAGTTTTGTAGTCATAAAATTCAACTGAAAATTGGTTTGGATCTGCTGTCGGAGTAGTATCTGATAAAGCAGTTGTATCGGCTTCATCAGAAGTCTGAGCGTTATTTGATGCAACCTCACCACAACCTGTAAATAAAACAGAAGTTGAAATAATAACTGCCAACAAGATAATCGAGATAATTTTTTTCATAATTAATATCCTCTTGTGTTTTTGTTGGCTTAATTATACACCTTAAATTCATTCTGTCAAGATATTCAAAACAAAAAATCAACCGCAAAGTTTTTTCACTCTGCGGTTGATTTTATTTTTATTAAGGATTACGCTTAATTGGCGTTTGCTGTTGTAAAGGTAAACTGACCGTCTGAGAAATCGCAGGTAACTACTGCGCCGTCCTTGACCTTGCCCTCAAGCATCTGCTCTGAAAGCGGATCTTCAATCTCGTTCTGTATTGCACGGCGGAGAGGTCTTGCACCGTAGTTTTCGTCAAAGCCCTTGTCGGCAATCTCGCTGATTGCGTTGTCTGTAAAGCTGATTTTAATATTCATCTTATCAAGACGGTTTTCAAGAGTTTTGAGCATCTTAACGGCAATCTGCTTGATTTCGTCCTTGTTGAGCTTGTTGAACACGATAATATCGTCAACACGGTTCAAGAATTCAGGACGGAATACCTTGCGGAGTTCGCCTGTTACAAGCTCCTTGATGTCCTTTTTCTCGCTCTCTTCGGCATTCTCATTTTCGGAATTAAAACCGAGTGAGCTCTGCTTTTCGGTGATAAGTCTTGCGCCGACATTAGAGGTCATTATGATAATGGTGTTCTTAAAGTCAACCGTTCTGCCCTGTGAGTCGGTAAGTCTGCCGTCCTCAAGAATCTGGAGGAGCATATTGAATACATCGGGGTGAGCCTTTTCAATCTCATCAAAAAGTACAACCGAATACGGTTTTCTTCTTACCTTTTCGGTGAGCTGACCGCCCTCCTCAAAGCCTACATATCCGGGCGGTGAACCGATAAGCTTTGACACGGTATGTTTCTCCATATATTCACTCATATCAAGACGGAGCATTGCATTTTCATCGCCGAACATTGCCTCTGCAAGAGCCTTGCAAAGTTCTGTTTTACCGACGCCCGTCGGACCGAGGAAGATAAACGAACCTACAGGTCTTTTCGGGTCTTTAAGACCTACTCTGCCTCGTCTGATAGCCTTTGCGATTGCAGTTACAGCCTCGCTCTGACCAATAACTCTTTCGTGGAGAACATTCTCCATGTTAAGAAGTCTTTCGCTTTCTTCCTTAGTAAGCTGAACAACAGGGATACCTGTCCATTCGGACACAATCTTTGCGATATCCTCGGCAGTTACCTCGCCGCTGTTACCCTTCTGCTGTTCCTGCCACTTCTTCTTTGCATCGTCAAGCTTTGTCTGAAGTTCCTTCTGCTCATCACGAAGTCTTGCAGCCCTTTCAAAGTCCTGCTCGTTAATTGCGCTTGCCTTTTCTTTTTCATAGTCTGCAATTTCATCTTCAAGCTCCTTTACATTATCAGGAGAGGTAAGAGATGCAAGTCTTACCTTTGACGCACCCTCATCAATAAGGTCAATTGCCTTATCGGGGAGGTAACGGTCTGCGATATATCTTGATGACAATGTTACTGCGGCATTGATTGCCTCATCGGTAATCTTAACCTTATGGTGTGCCTCGTAGCTGTCACGCAAGCCTTTAAGAATCTGTACAGCCTGTTCGGGAGTAGGCTCGCCAACCTTTACGGGCTGGAAACGACGCTCCAAAGCGGCATCTTTTTCAATATATTTTCTGTACTCGTTAAGAGTTGTTGCACCGATAACCTGAAAATCGCCTCTTGCAAGTGACGGTTTAAGGATATTTGCGGCGTCTGCACTGCCCTCTGCGGCACCTGCACCAACGATAGTATGAAGTTCATCAATGAAGAGGATAGTGTTCTTTGACTTTTTAACCTCGTCAATAGCCGCCTTAATTCTCTCCTCAAAGTCACCTCTGTACTTCGCACCTGCTACCATACCTGTGAGGTCAAGACTGACAACTCGCTTGTCTTTAAGAATTTCAGGCACATTGCCCTTTGCAATTTCAAGTGCAAGTCCCTCTGCAACCGCAGTTTTACCTACACCTGGTTCACCGATAAGAACAGGATTGTTCTTTGTACGGCGGGAAAGAATCTGGATAACCCTCTGGATTTCCTTTTCTCTGCCGATTACAGGATCAATTTCGCCGTTCTTTGCGGCTTGAGTAAGATCTCTGCCGAATTTATCAAGAGCTGAACCGCCTTTCTGTGAACCGTTCGGAGCGGATTCGTTTTCAAAGCCACCGAAACCTTCATCTGCACCGCCCTGCATACCTTTTGACACAGCCTGTGCAAGTCTTTCAACAGATACACCGAGTTCTTCAAGAAAAGCAACTGCGTAGCTGTCGCTCTCCGAAAGGATTGCAAGGAGCAAATGCTCTGTGCCTACATAGGTGTAGCCTGTTTTTGAAGAAATGATAACTGCGGCTCTCAAAACTCTCTTTGTACGGGGAGTAAAATCATCGGGAGTAAGCTCAACGAGCGACATTGTACCGTTAATGGATTCAAGCTTTTCACGGAGAGCATCTTCCGTTACTCCGCACTCATTAAGAGCTGTTGCGGCAACACCGCTGCCCTCTTTTACGAGTCCGTAGAGAATATGTTCTGTACCGACATAGTTGTGGCGCATCTCCTCTGCGCTTTCAATCGCAAGATTAAGCGCCTTGTTTGCTTTTTCTGTAAAACCTTTGAACTGATACATAAAATCATCACCCTTCCTTGTGGATAATGTATTAACTGCTTATTTTCTATGAAAGAGCCTCTCTTAAAATTTTTGCCCTTTCAATATCTCTTTCCTGTGCGGAAAGATTTTTTCCTGAGTTTACCATAAGCGTTGCAGGCTCAATTTTTTCCATAAGAGAGTCAACAACATCTGCGGTAACATCTTTTATCTGTCCCGACAAAATGCCGAAACGAACATTTGACAACAGCTTTAAAGCCTCGTCATGAGTCATAACCATTGCCGATTTCAACAAGCCTAAGCTTCTGCTTACGCTGTCCTGAATATCAATACTCTTTGCAAGTCTTTCTCTTGCCTGTTGTTCCTGAGAAACAAGCTGTTTTGTGATGTTCTCAAGATTTTCAATAGCGGCTTTTTCGGAGATACCGAGCGTTACCTGATTTGAAAGCTGATAAAGCGAACCGCTGGGTTCTGAGCCTTCACCGTAAGCACCACGGATTGTAAGTCCGAGCTTTGAAAGGTTGCCTGCAATTCTGCCGATTGTACGGCTCTTTTCAAGTGCCGGCAGATGGAGCATAACAGAGGCTCTCATGCCTGTGCCAAGGTTTGTAGGGCATTGTGTAAGATAACCGAGCTTGTCATCAAAAGCAAATTCAAGGTTTTCATCAAGCAGGGTGTCAAGCTTATCGGCTGTGTCATATGCCTGTTCAAGCGACAAGCCGTCTGTGATAACCTGAAGTCTTATGTGATCTTCCTCGTTAATCATAATGCTCATGCTTTCATCCTTGCTCAACAGCAATGCTCTGCCCTCTGTTTCGCTGATGAACTCGGGACTTACAAGATGTCTTTCAACAAGTGACACACCCTGTGCCTCTGTCAAATCATCAAGCTTAATCAGATTGAAATCCGAGGCAATTGAGCTGTTGCTGTCCCTGATTGCACTTGTAACCTTTTCAATAACCTTTTTTCTGCCCTGTTCGGACAGTCGGCACGGAAACGGGTAATCTTTCAGGTTTCTTGCAAGTCTTACTCTGGTGGAAATTACTTCGTTACTCATAATTAAGCCTCCATTTCCTTAATTTGATCTCTTAACTCTGCGGCATGTTCAAAATTCTGTTCCGAAACTGCCTTGTCGAGTTCCTTTTTAAGTGCCTTGATTTTATTTTTCTTTGTCATCTCGGCACTCTTTTCGGCTTTCTTTGTACCGAAACGGCTGTTCTTACCGCAATGGGTTGTGTTGCCGTGGATTCTTCTGATTGAAGGAAGAAGCTGGTCGCCGAAAATTTCGTAACATTTTGCACAGCCTACATGACCCGACTTTGCGATATCGGAATATGAGCTTCCGCAGAAGTCACAGCGTGTTGCCTGAGTTCTTGCGGGAAGGCTGTTGCCGAAGAAACTTCCGAGGAGTCCCGAAAATTCGTCCTCAAAGTTACCGAAGATGTTTGTGTATCCCATTTTCTTTGCACATTCACTGCACAAATCATATTCCTTAATTTCACCGTTGATAACGGTCTTTACATGAGTATTTGCATTGTTAGCACCGCATTTTTGACATTTCATAATAACTGCCTCCGTTCAAAATCAACTTAATGTGAGCAACATATTCTTGAACAAGTCCGCTCGCACGGCATCTCGTTTACTCTGTTCAACATTTGTAAGCGTTCTGTCGGACAACGCCGAGGCTATCAGCCTTGCCGATGTAAGCTCAATCATATCTCTTTGCAACATATTTTTGAGCATTGCCTCTGCACTTGCCTTGTCAAGTGTTGTTCCAATCGAATTTATTATATGCATAAGCGCCGTACCTCTATCCATCTTCACACGGCTTATTCGGATAAATCCGCCGCCGCCCCTACGGCTCTCTACAATGTAGCCTTTTTCGGGAGTGAATCGGGAGGTTATAACATAATTGATTTGGCTCGGTACACAACCGAGGTTGCCGGCGAGTTCGTTTCGCTGAATCTCCGCACTGCCGTTTTCACGGTCAAGCATCTCTATAATGTACTGTGCCACCAAATCGCTCATTCTCATTTTGGTCGCCTCTTTTCATTTGTTTGACTACATTATAATATCAAGGTCAGAGAAAGTCAAAGTCAATTAAAGTCAAAAATTAAAGCATAAGCTTTGAAATTCTCACGAATTCTCGCTTATGCTCTCGTTTCCTAATATTTTAAAATATTTTTGACTTTTTCTGACTTTCAATTTTTATCCGATAAAGTCTGACTTTTCAAGCAATTTGACCTTACAAAATTACATTAACCGTGTAATCAACATCGTAAATTTCACCGTCAAACCAATTTATAAAACCTATGTAGATGCAGATTTTGTCATCATGTTTATTCATATCACGAACAACCTTAAAGCACTCCGACCAACCCGAAAAGCGTTCAAGTCTTTTGACTGTATCAACATCGGCATTGCCGTTTACAAACACACACATTGCAAGGTGACGGGTTGACGATAACATTCTTACAAAGTCGAGGAACATCATATTAACCTCATCGCCCGAACATTCAATTTTAAGAGCGTCTTCCTCGATTTTGTTTCCGAAAAAATCAAGCACATTGTCAAACGCTGAATCAAAGTCATCGGTTTCAGCGTTCTTTAGTCCCTGCGAAAACTTGTAAATTGCGGTAGATGCATAAATTCTCTTAATTTTTTCAATCGTCACGGCAATCACCTTCTCGGTATCGTTACTTTTATTATTATACATTATATAAGCAAATTTGACAACAAGTATGTTATTCGGGCGGTTCAATACAATTTTTGTAATAAAAACATTTGAAATTAAACAAAAATTTTGTGTTTTCCGATTGACAATTGTACAGAGATATTGTATTATATAATTGTACTAATGAATTAGTTCAATTGCTTGATAAGGAGCGTGATTTTATGTTGAAGTTTATCTTATATATGTTACTTGCCGTTGTAATTCTCAACGGAGGTATCTTTAAAACCTTTGCGATAAACTATGGTATTTCAAAATACCTCTCAAAAAAGCCATATAAGGGCGATTTTGAATTCAAAAAAGTTGCGTTACATACTTTGGAAACGAACTATATTTTGTTGACAGTAGTTGTTTTGTTTGTTATAGGTGTGATGGTTTGCAGTGCATCGAGTTACTTAAATATAATAGAAAATTTAGTAGAATTGATTTTAGGATTTTTTATTGCACTTGTAATATCTCTTTTAGGTCCATGGTACAATGCAATCGGTAATGGATACGGTATGCATTATGAATTTGTTATACCTTTCTTTATTTTAGTTATTCTAAGCATTCCAATGCTGTTTCTTATCAATTACAAATTCGTTTACAAAGATTTTGAAGTTTCTAAAAATAAGAAAATGAAACTCTCACTTTTCACCGCACTTGCAAACGCACCGTATGAATTTTTGATTCCCTACGGAATGATTGTAGAAATGATTACCGACAGTATGATATTTTGATTTTGTGTTTAAGGAGAGATGATTTATGCTTAACTCGGCAACTCTCGCTGTTATATTATTATTTATACTTTCAGCCATACTTTTTACATCTACTACCGTTTCGATTGCTATATATTATGCAAGAAAAAAAGCTGATACAGAAGAAAAAGCACTTATAACAAAAAATGATTATCAAAAAACAATTCTGATTTTTTCAATTATAAACTTCATTGCATCATTTGCCGCAACGGCTGTTGCACATATTGCAGACTCAGGTAATTACAACCACCTTTCAATAGGACAATTTTCTTATTTATCTTTAATATTTGTGGCAGGCGTAGTTGAATTTTTTATTGCAAAGTCAACTATATTCCAAAGATTTTCCTGTTCAAAGGCAGACAAAACGGAAAGAGCCGCAGTCTTTGCCGCAATATGCGCACCGTATTACATATTTATCGTAAGCTCACCGATAGTTCCGTATATAATCGCAGTAACTCTTTACCCCTGCTGATTTTAACGAAGTGATATTATGAATGAAAACTCAAATCCCGAAATCTTAATC
>ERZ791753.1892-NODE-1892-length-12019-cov-2.454112_pt1 | contig 12019 bp, 13 predicted proteins | sample MGYA00509951_ERZ791753 | MGnify/ENA primary metagenome ERZ791753 (study PRJEB30046, sample SAMN00792026) | human gut metagenome | study: EMG produced TPA metagenomics assembly of the A metagenome-wide association study of gut microbiota in type 2... | reverse complement strand
GTGCGCCCACTTATTCCATTATATATTGTACCACATTATAAGTGAATTTTCAAGAGATAAATAATTACGCGTTTTAGCGAATACATACAAATTTGCCCTTGACAAAAATGAAAAAATGGTGTAATATTAAAGGAGTAAGTCGGTGCGGACATACTGCGCCTATGAAAACGAGTTGAACGATAAAAAATGATGCTGAAAAAATTGCTTTGTGCAGCCGCCGCCTGTGTTATGGCTGCGTCTTTAGCCTCGTGCGGCGCGAAAGAGGACACTACCCTAAATTACGAAAAGCCGCTGACGGCTGCCGCAGGTTCGCTCAATTTTGCCGACGGCAAAAGCTACCTGAATTGCTTTCTGCCGCAGGAAAAAGCGCGGTATACCGAAGAGGAAAAGCCCGAGGAAGGCTTTATGAAAAAGATCTTCGACCGCAAGGCTTACGGCTGTAAGATAAGGGCGAAGATAACCGATACCGCGGCGCTAAACGGCGAAGAGCTTGAAGCGCTGGAGCAGCAGGCGCATGAAAAATACGGCGTCAGATTTGATTTTACAAAGGGTCAGTCGGCAGACGTGCGTTTTCAGCTGACTAAGGACGACGAGCTGCTCGCTGACGACGAAAAGCTTACTTTTGTAAGGTGCGGCGGGATCTGGTACATCTACGGAGAAGTCATCGACTCGCTGGAGCTTACTGCTCAAACAGACAAAAAATAAAAATTACGACCTATTTATACGAAAGGGATTGATCTTATCATGGCTAAAAATTGCTCGGCTTGCGGAAGCCCTTTGAAAGACGGCGCAAAATTCTGCGAAGTATGCGGCGCACCCGTGGCTGTTAAAAGAATAGAACCGGAAAGATTTTGCGCGCAGTGCGGAAATCTGCTGAAACCCGGAACGAAATTCTGCGAGATCTGCGGCAGGGAAGTACCGCAGGAAAAGGCTAAGGCTGAGCCGCAGATAAAAGAGCCTACCACAATGGACGAACTCGAAGTGCCCGAGATCACGGCGGATACTTTCGCTTCAAACAAAGAGATAAATACGAGCCAAAAGTTCGACGGCTTTGAGGATGCCGTAATGCCCGATAAGGAAGAGCCTAAGCCGCAGCAGCCTGCGCCTGCCCCTGCATTTTCTATGGATTCAGCGCCCTCGCCCGCCGCGCCGAAGGTAGCCGTATCGGTAAAGCAGCCCGCGCAGACCCAGCCTCAGCCGAACGCTTACGCGCGTCCGCAGCAGCCTGACCAGTACGCTCAGCCGCAGCAGGCTAATACATATCCCCAGCCCGGCGCGCCTATACCTACCGTCGGCGCTGACGGCAAGGAAAAGAAAAATTCGCTCGTAGTGCCTATAATACTTATTGTGCTGATAGTAGCGGTGCTCGTTGCCGACTGCATAATCTTCCTCGGCCATAAAAAGGACACCAAGGACGACTCTGCCGAAAAGAGCGCGGCGGTAGTTGCCTACATAGCCGAGTACAGCGCGCAGGCGGAAGATTTCGACATTTTATTATAATACGCATATCATTACCGCCGTTTTTCGGAAGAAAATTCTTCCGAAGCGGCGGATGTTTGCAGTAATTTAGTTAAAATAATTTACCATATTTGTAGAATATACAAAACAAGCGGTGAAATTTTTTGCAGTATTTTTTGTAGATTTTTTTATGAAACTATTGCTTAATCGAACGAATTGTGATATAATACAATTATAGTGCCGCCTAAGCGTCTGACTTTGTGAGATACGGGTAAGGCGCGGGCGCGAAATTTGTTAGCGAAAGGGTTGAAACTACAATGCCGGCATTTGGTAAGAAACAGAAGGAAGAATCTATTAACGATAAAATGGTGAGATTTTTTAAAGAGGGAAAGAGCGTAGAGCAGATCTCTGCCGAGCTCGCTGTAAAAGCCGACGTTATAACTAACGTTATAAGAAGAAGGTGCGGCGAGGACAGCATCCCCGAAACCGTTGTCCGCTCGAAAAATGCAGTAGCGCCCGCGGCAGAAGATCAGCCGCTGAAGGCAGACGCATACACCCCCGAAGAGAACGAAGCTGCTGAAGAGTCCGCTGAGGTAAACGTAGAGGGCATGAGCAAGCTTGAAAGATATATGCTCGAAAAAGAAAAACAAAAGGCTGAAAAGGAAGCTGAGATTGAGGCTGCTGCCCCCGCGCCTGCACCCGCAGAGCCTGAGGAAGTTTCTATGGAGGGCATCTCTACCGACAACATCGACCTCGAGCTGGAAAAGGCTGAGCCTGCACCCGCAGTGACTGAGCCTGCCGCAGAAGAGCCGGTTGCAGAAATGGACGGCATCTCGGCAGAGGAAATACCCAGCATAGCTGCCGATGAGCCGATAGTTGAGCACCCCGTAGATGAATTCATCGCAGAAGAGCCTGCCGCTGCTGACGAGGGTGAGGACGTTACCATCACCGTGCACGAGGGCGGTACAGCTTTTGATAAGATGAAGGCTTTCGCTATGGCGCAGGTCGAGGCTAACAACGCTAAGATCGCAGAGCTGGAGAGCAAGCTTTCTTCCGTAGAGGACGATTACAACGCTCAGCTCGCCGACGCTGAAAAGGCAGTTGAAGAGTCTAAGAACGCTTATGAGAACGTGCTTACCCGCGGCGAAGAGGTTCACGAGAAGAGAATGGCTGCCCAGACCGAGCACAGAGCCGCTCTTGCAAGAGCAGAAGAAGAGTACCGCAAGAAGATAGCTGAGATAGAGGACGAGTACAATAACGCCAACGCTCACGCTAACAAGGTACTGGCTGAGAAAGAGGTCGAGATCAACGCTGAGAGCGACGCCATCGACGCTGAAAAGGAGACCGCTAAGAACGACTTCCTCGATAAGCAGGCGGCTGTAAACGGCATAAAGGATAAGATAGCGGCAGACGTTGACGCTGTAAAGGCGCAGATAGCAGGTATAAAGGAAGAAAATGCAGGCTATCAGCAGTTTATGGTATAAACTTACATAACGAATATCACGGCGCTGAGGGCTATGCGGCTCTCGGCGCTTTTTTTGTGAAAAAATTCGGTGCGGTACTTGAAAACGAAATTATAATGTGATATAATGTAATAGTATGAACTAGGACGGGGTGAAAACTATTGACTATTGATAAATATTCTCAGAAAATAGTTTTCACAGAAGGCTTCGAGCCGCCCGCTGCGCTCTCGGGCGCTGCTAGGGCAAAGACCTGCTGCTTTACAGGTCACCGCCCAGAAAAACTGCCCGCGGGCGAGGAGCTCGCGCAGATGAACAAAAAGGCGGCGGTGTTTATACGGCTTCTGGCGCAGCGCGGCTTCGCCAGATTCATAACGGGTATGTCGCGCGGCTTTGACTTAGAGATGGCGCGGCTGGTGATGCAGCTCGGCGGCAGGCTGATATGCGCGCTGCCGTACCCCGAGCAGGAGCGCGAGATGCGCACCGAAGAAGAGAAAAAACTGTACGCCGCGGCGTTGGAAAACGCGGAGCTGATAATGATAAGCTCGCCGCACTACACACGCGGCTGCTACGGCGTGCGAAACAGACTTATGGTAGAGTGCTCTGCTGCGCTGATAGGCTACGCCGCCGACCGCGAGAGCCGCTCGGGCAGTATGCAGACGGTGAGAATGGCGGAGCGCGCGGGGCTGGAAACGTACATAATGTACGGCACTCAGCAGATGTGAGATAGATTTTAAGGAGAAGAGATAATATGGCACAGGCGATGGATAACCTCAGCAACGAAAAGTTAGGCGCAGCGCCCGCCCCCGGCGGTAAGAAGCGCGGCAAAAAGAAGAGAAAAAAGCGCTCGCAGGCGCCCGTAGCGCTGGTGTATTTCATCACGCTGCTGCTTTTCCTCGGCGTTTTCGGTATGTTCGCGCTGACTATCGTGAACAAGCTGACCGATAAGAGCGACCAAAACGTTGACCTTTCGGGAACGTATATCGACTCTTTCAACACGCTCTATGCTCGCGTGAACAACAAGAACGTGCTCAGCGATATGACCATCGTGAGGATATGCCCCGAGCAGGAAAAAATACTCGTTATCCCGCTCTCGGCTTTCACCGTAAGCAGCACCGATAATAGATCCACCATGCGCGAGATATACGCCGACGGCGGTATACGCCAGCTTTCTGCGGCGGTAGACAGCACCCTCGGCATCTCTACGAATTACTACGTTACCGTGAGCAACGACGCTTTCGAGGACTGCGCCGATATAATCGGCGGTTTCGTATACTCGCCGCCTGAGGAGCTTTACTACCTCTCGCCCGAAAATGACAACGATATATCGCTGCGCCAGAACGAATCGGTATCGCTCAGCGGCAAGCAGATAAGGCTGATATGCCAGTACCCGAAGCTTTTCTCTTCGGGCAGACAGGGCAACACCGAGTTCTTGGGGCTCGCGATAACCACTATGCTCAACAACGCTTTCGATCAGGTGGAGATAACCTCTAACAGCCTTGATATTCTTTACGGCAAAATATCTTCGGGCAGCGTTACCAACCTTTCGGAAAACGACTATAAGCAGCAGAAGGTGTATATAAAGGAAATGCTCAAAAAGCAGATACAGCCCGCTTACAGCCTTATCCCCGAGGGTACATGGACTGACGACGAGCACTTTGAGATGTCGGCGGAATTTAAGCAGAAGATATACAACGAAATGGAAGCTACTAAGTCGCAGGAAAAGAGCGGAGAAGTTTCGGAAGAATAAAGTTTTCAGATAAGAAACAGATTGTTCATGATCTGACTTAAAAAGTTCTTCGCGGCTCTTGCATTTTCCAAAGTAATGTGGTATAATAAATACAATACTTTGAAAGAAAGGACCGATTGAAAGATCGGTCTTTTGATTTTGTATGGCAGTTTTGCAAACGAAAAGGTGTATCAGCGAAAGGAATGATAAGAAAGTGAATACCATTGCAAAAGCGAGGTCGCTCGCAGAGCCGCTCTGCGAAAAGCTGGGGCTGTACCTTTGGGACGTGCGTTTTGAAAAAGAGGGCGCGCTTTGGTACCTGCGCGTGTTCATCGACCGCGACGGCGGTATAGATATGAACATATGCGAAGAATTTTCGCGCGCGTATAACGAGCTGCTCGACAGCGAGGATTTCATCAGCCAGAACTACGTTTTTGAAGCGGGAAGCCCCGGACTGGGCAGAAAGCTCACAAAGCCCGAACACTTCAAAGCCTGCATGGGCGACGAAGCACGGCTGAAACTTTACAAGGCAAGGGACGGAAAGAAAGATTTTCTGGGGCTGATAGCCGACTGCGACGATACGGGCTTTACCCTCGCCTACTCGGTGGACGAAGATGGCAATGTTCTGGAGGGCGAGCGCTTTGAGTACAAAGACTGCTCTTCGGTAAACTTAAACGACGACGCAGACTTATTCTGAATGACACACAATATTTAAAGAGAGGATATGATCGTAAAAATGAACGGCGAATTTTTTGAAGCTTTAAAGCTTATGGGACAGGAAAACGGCATGGAGCCCGACGCTCTGGCAGAAATAATCAAGCAGGGCGTGGCTAAGGCAATAAAGAGGGATAACCCTAACTGCGAAAACATAAGAGTAGAGATAAACCCCGAAACAGGCGTGTTCGAGATGGGTGTGCTCAAGGTAGTAGTAGATGACGAGCCGCTCGACGAATACAACGAGATAAACATCGACGAGGCGAGAACGATAGACCCAAACGCACGCGTAGGCGGTATGTGCCTTATCGAGGTATCTCCCGCTACATTCGGCAGAGTAGCCGTGCAGAACGCTAAGCAGCAGATAAAGCACGAGCTGAAAAATCACGAAAGAGAGCGCCTGATAGAGCAGTTCAACGACAAGCTTTACGAATGCGTTACCGCTAAGGTGGAGCGCATAGAGGCAAGAACCGGCAACGCAGTTCTCTCGCTGGATAAGAGCGAAGTTTACCTCGTTCGTCAGGAGCAGATACCCGGCGAGATACTGCGTCCCGGCGACATGATAAAGGTATATGTAGTAGGCATCGCGAACCCCGAAAAGAAGCCCGCACTGAAGATCTCCAGAACACACAAAGACCTTGTAAAGCGCCTTTTTGAGAACGAAGTTCCCGAGATAGCCGAGGGCGTAGTTGAGGTAATGGGCATTTCGAGAGTAGCAGGCTCGCGCTCGAAGCTGGCTGTACGCAGCAAGGATAAAAATGTAGACGCTATAGGCGCTTGCATAGGCCCTAAGAAGTCGAGAATATCCGCGGTAGTGAACGAGCTTTGCGGCGAGAAGATCGACATCATCCCTTACAGCGAAGACCCCGCCGAGTACATCGCAAGAGCGCTCGCACCCGCGCAGGTCATAGACGTAGAGCTGATAGAGGGCAGCGAAGTGCCCGCCTGCCGCGTAATCGTGCCTGCGAACCAGCTTTCTCTCGCAATAGGCAACAGAGGTCAGAACGCGCGCCTTGCCGCAGGTCTTACCGGCTACAAGATCGACATAATCTCTGACGCGCAGGCTAAGGAGCTGGAAGAAGCTGCCGAGGCTGAGCAGGAGGAAAAAGCTCTGGAAGGCGAGAACGAAGTATCTGAGTTGGAGCTTGCCGACGCGCTGGAGGAAGTACCCGCTGAGGGAGAGAGCGAGGTCTGATGAAACAGACGAAGCAGAAAAAAATACCTCTGAGAATGTGTTTGGGCTGCAGCGAGATGAAGTCCAAGCGCGAGATGATAAGAGTCGTAAAATCGAAAGAGGGCGAAGTATCGCTAGACCTCACGGGAAAAAAAGCGGGCAGGGGAGCATACATCTGCCGCAGCGCCGAGTGCTTCAGAAAAGCGCGAAAGGCGCACAGGTTTGAAAAAAGCCTTTCCTGCGCGATAAGCGAAGAGGTATACGACGGAATGGAGCGTGAGCTGGAAAATGAGCAGTAACGCAGATAAAACAGGGCTGCTGAGCATGTGCCGAAAGGCAGGCAAGGTGAAGTGCGGCATGGATATATCGAAATCGGCGTGCGAAACGGGCGAGGCAAAGGCGGTTTTCACCGCGAGCGATCTTTCGGAAAAATCGCTGAAAGAGATACGCTTTTGCTGCGCAAAAAACGCGGTAAAGATATACCGACTGCGTATCACCATGCAGCAGGCTGCTGATAAGCTAGGGAAAAAGTCGGGAATATTCGCCGTTTGCGACGGCGGCTTCGCCAAAGCGCTTGCTAAGGGCGAAGAGGATATTTCGGCAGATATAAATGATTTTTACAGTGAGATATAAGGAGGCTGCCTATGAATAAGACGGTTAAAAAATACAAGCTTTCAGAGCTTGCAAAGGATATAAACGCAGCAGCGAATGAAGTTATAGAATGCCTGAGCGTGCTTGGCGGAGAGCCTAAGAAGAGCGGCGCTTTCCTCACCCCGCAGGAGGTAGGCTACGTTATGGAGTACTTTACCCAGAAAAATCAGGTAGAGAGCTTCGAAGCTTACTACGCTAACAACGTAAAGCCCGAGCCTGCTAAGGAAGAAAAGCCCGCGGCTAAGGCTGAAAAGCCTAAGAAGAAGCCTGCCGCAAAGGCTGATAAGGCGGAAAAGGCTGAGCCTGCAAAGGCGGAGAAGCCCAAGGCTGAGAACAAGCCCGCGCCCAAGGCAGAGAGCAAGCCTGCGCCCGCTAAGGAAGAAAAGCCCGCTAAGACCGAGCCTGCAAAGGCAGAGAAGCCTGCGCAGACCGCGCAGCCTAAGGCTGAGACTGTCGCTGAAAAGGCTGACAAGAAGAGTAAAAAGCAGGAAAAAGCTAAGAAGCAGGAGCACGGCGAGAAGAAAACGCTGGTAGGAAAATCCTCTGACTCGGCTTCCGATAAGGGCTACACCGTTTCGGAAAACAGCTCGCAGAATTACCGCACGGTAGATACCCGCGGCAGCTATGTAGAGCTTGACAAATATAACGAAAAGTACGATAACCTCGCTATCTCGAAGCAGGGCGGCGGCAAGAAGCGCGACAACTTCACCAAAAAGCAGAAGATAACTCAGAAGTCGCAGCAGCACAAGAAGCAGCAGTTCTCACACAAGAGAGAGACCGAGGCTGAAAAGCTGCGCCGCCTAGAGCTTGAGCGCGCGAGAAAGCAGCAGCTCAAGGTAATGATACCCGACGAGATAGTAGTTTCAGAGCTGGCGAGCAGACTGAAAGTTACCGCTACCGAGGTCATCAAAAAGCTGATGGGTCTGGGCGTAATGGCTACCCTCAACGAAACTATCGACTTCGACACCGCTTCGCTCGTTGCGGAAGAGCTGGGCGCTAAGGTAGAGAAGGAAGTTATCGTAACGATAGAAGACCGCCTTATCACCGACGAAGAGGACGCTCCCGAAACGCTGAAAGAGCGCTGCCCCGTAGTAGTAGTAATGGGCCACGTTGACCACGGCAAGACCTCTATACTCGATAGGATAAGAAACGCGCATATCGCTGACGGCGAGGCGGGCGGCATAACTCAGCACATAGGAGCGTATCAGGTATACCACAATAACCGCAAGATAACCTTCCTAGATACCCCGGGCCATGAAGCTTTCACATCTATGAGAGCACGCGGAGCTAACATCACCGATATTGCGGTGCTGGTAGTAGCGGCGGACGACGGTATCATGCCGCAGACCATAGAATCTATCAACCACGCAAAGGCTGCGGGCGTACAGGTAATAGTTGCTATAAACAAGATGGATAAAGAGGGCGCGAACCCCGAGCGCATAAAGCAGCAGCTTACCGAGCACGACCTCGTAGTAGAAGAGTGGGGCGGCGACGTTATCTGCGTTCCCGTATCCGCTAAGACCGGCATGGGCATAGACGACCTGCTCGAGAATATACTGCTCGTTGCAGATTTTCAGGAGCTTAAAGCCAACCCCGACAAGCTCGCAAAGGGCGCGGTTATCGAAGCGCGCCTCGATAAGGGCAAAGGCCCCGTTGCAACCGTACTGGTACAGGCGGGTACTCTGCACAAGGGCGACGTTATCATAGCGGGCACGGCTGTCGGCAGAGTAAGAACTATGATCAACGATAAGGGACGCTCTATCGACAAGGCGGGTCCCTCGACCCCTGTTGAGATAACGGGTCTGGCGGAAGTGCCGGGCGCAGGCGACCAGTTCAACGCCGTAGAGGACGAAAAGCTGGCGCGCGAGCTGGTAGAGCAGAGAAAGCAGCAGGCTAAGGAAGAGCAGTTCAGCCACTACACTAAGGTAACGCTCGACAACCTCTTCAGCCAGATCTCTGAGGGCGAGATGAAGGAGCTGCCGATAATCGTAAAGGCAGACGTACAGGGCTCGGTAGAGGCTGTAAAGCAGTCGCTCGAAAAGCTCTCTAACGAAGAAGTTCGCGTAAAGGTCATTCACGGCGCGGTAGGCGCGGTAAGCGAGTCGGACGTAATGCTGGCTAACGCTTCAAATGCTATAATCGTAGGCTTTAACGTTCGCCCCGACCCCGTAGCTAAGGAATCGGCAGAGCGCGACGGAGTAGATATACGCCTTTACAGAATAATCTACGACGCTATCGAAGAGATAGAAACAGCTATGAAGGGTATGCTCGCGCCCAAGTACCGCGAGGTAGACACCGCACGCGTAGAAGTGCGCCAGGTATACAAGATCTCGGGCGTAGGCGCGGTAGCAGGCGCGTATGTACAGAGCGGTAAGATAGGCAGAAACGACCTTATCCGCGTAGTGCGCGACGGCATAATCATTGCGGACGACAAGATGAGCAGCCTGAAGCGCTTTAAGGACGACGCTAAGGAAGTAGCAGAGGGATTTGAGTGCGGTATAACGCTCGAAAAATTCGCAGACTTCCGCGAGGGCGACGTATTTGAAGCTTATATAATGGAAGAGTACAGAGATTAAGATTTTTTGGTATGCGCCTGCACGGCTGCGGCTGTGCAGCGGGCATATTTATAGATGAAAGGGATAAGAAATGCCAAGTTATAAAGCCGGACGAATGAGCGAGGATATTCGCAGGATCGTCTTTGCAAAAATGAGAGAGCTGAAAGACCCCAGAGTAGGCGGCGGCGAATCGCTCACCGTTACTCGCTGCGAGGTATCTCACGACGGCTCTTACTGCAAGGTCTATATATCTTCGATAGACGGCGCGCAGCGCGCTGAAACGGCGGTAAAGGGCCTTACCAGCGCCACGGGTATATTCAAGCGCGAAATATCTAACGTGCTGGGACTGAGAAAGTGCCCCGACCTGAAATTCATAGCGGATAACTCGGGCGAAAGCTCTATGAGGATATTCGACAAGCTCAAGACCATAAAGCGCGAGCTGGACGAAAAGGACGCCGCCGAGGCTGAAAACGCCGAAGCTGACAACGAGTAAAACGGCTTTGCACAAAGAGGGGAGCTGGCTTCAACCACAATGGAATTTAAAGAACTGAAAAAATTTTTTGAAGAGCACGATAATTACCTTATCCTCACCCACAAAAGCCCCGACGGCGATACGCTGGGCAGCGGCTTTGCGCTCTGCGGAGTGCTGAGGGATATGGGCAAAAAGGCGAACGTAGTAAATAACGAGAACCCGTAAGGTATAATTTTCTCTACGACGGTTACTATGTGCAGGAGTTTGAGATAGAAACGGTGGTAGCGGTGGACATAGCCGACGAAAAGCTGCTCGGCTCGCGCCTTGCGAAGTACGAGGGCAAGATAGACCTCTGTATAGACCACCATATCTCAAACACCCACTACGCCAAAGAGCTTGTGCTAGACGCTAAGGCTTCGGCGGCGGCGCTGGTGCTGTTTGAATTTTTCAAATCGCAGGGCATCGCTATAAGCGACCAGCAGGCACGCTGCCTTTACACTGGCATAGCGACCGATACCGGCTGCTTTAAGTACGAAAACACTACGCCGAAAGCGCACATGGCGGCGGCGGAGCTTATGCAGTACAACATAAACTTTTCGCAGATAAACCGCAAAATGTTCGATATAAAGAGCAAGCAGCGGCTGAAAGTGGAAGAGATGATGATCTCGGAAATGGAGTATTATTTCGACGACCGCTGCTCTATGATATGCCTCACCTCGCAGATGATGCAGGAAAGCGGCGCTGAGCCTGCCGAATTTGACGGACTGGCTTCAATACCGCTGACGGTAGAGGGCGTAGTTATCGGCATAACGATAAAGCAGCGCCACGAAAACGTGTTCAAACTCTCGGTACGCACTACTGAGGAGATGGACGCTTCGACATTCTGCTGCAAATTCGGCGGCGGCGGACATATCCGCGCGGCGGGCTGCGAGATAGAGGGCACGCTGGAGGAAGTAAAGCAAAAGGTGATAGCCGCAGTAAGCGAAGCGCTTGAGGAAAGCGCACGGTGAGCGGCGTGAACGGTGCTTGCGAACTCAGCGGAGTTATACCCGTGTACAAACCGCAGGGCTGGACGTCTTTCGACGTGATAGCGAAGTTGCGGGGAGTGCTGCATATAAAGCGGCTGGGCCACGCGGGAACGCTCGACCCTATGGCGGTAGGCGTGCTGCCTGTGTTTGTGGGCAAGGCGGCGCGCTGCTGCGATATACTGCCCGATAAGCGGAAAAGCTACCGCGCGGGCTTTAAGCTGGGTATATCTACCGATACGCAGGATACTACGGGCAAGGTGCTCGAAAGCAGCGATATGCCCGTTAGCGGCGATGAGCTGAAAGCGGCTGCGGAAAAATTCGTGGGCGATATAATGCAGCTTCCGCCGATGTATTCGGCTGTAAAAATAAACGGCAAAAAGCTTTACGAGCTTGCCCGCGAGGGTAAAAGCGCAGAGCGAAAGCCCCGCCCCGCGCAGGTGGCGCGCATAGAGGTCACCGACTACTCGCCTGAAAAACGTGAGGGCGTTATGGAGATCGACTGCGGGCAGGGCACTTATGTACGCACGATAATAAACGATATAGGCGAAGCGCTCGGCTGCGGCGGGGCTATGACCTCGCTGATACGCACGCGCTCCGGCGCATACACGCTTGAGGACTGCCTGACGATAGAGCAGATAGCCGAAAGCTGCGCCGAGGGGCGTTTGGCGGATATACTGCTGCCTACCGACGGCGTTTTTGCCTGCTGGCCGCAGGTGAAGCTGGGCGTGCGCGAAACGGCGCTTTACCGCAACGGTGTGAAGCTGCGCCCCGAGCAAGT
>ERZ791753.1876-NODE-1876-length-12104-cov-2.478048_pt1 | contig 12104 bp, 13 predicted proteins | sample MGYA00509951_ERZ791753 | MGnify/ENA primary metagenome ERZ791753 (study PRJEB30046, sample SAMN00792026) | human gut metagenome | study: EMG produced TPA metagenomics assembly of the A metagenome-wide association study of gut microbiota in type 2... | reverse complement strand
TCGATATGGTTTCGCGGGCCGAAGACCTTCCTCCGCCGCGGTGGTCGCGCAGACCGTATTTTTTAGTGTAAGTGTAATCGGCATGCGAGGGGCGGTAGAGGTTACGTATGTTTTCGTAATCGTTCGAATGTTGATTCGTATTCCATACGATAAATCCGATAGGCACCCCGGTGGATTTGCCTTCAAAAATACCGGAGAAGAATTCCACTTTGTCTTCCTCTTTCCGGTCGGTGGTGATTCTACTTTGGCCGGGTCTGCGCCGGGCCAGTTCCGACTGAATAAAGTCAAGGTCTATTTCAATTCCGGCAGGAAAGCCGTCAATAACTCCTCCTATACCGGGTCCGTGCGATTCGCCGAATGTGGTTAGTCTAAACAGATTACCGAATGTATTATTGAACATGCCTGATTAAGTTTGGGTGAATTTATAAAAAGGAATGCTGCAAAATATAAAGTCCCGCAACATTCCCCTTTTTATCATATCTCTAATTCGATTGGATTAGTGACATCCTCCGCAGCCACAACCTTCGTGGTCATCGCCTCCGCAGCCGTCTTCGCAATCGCCTCCGCAGTTTCCGCATCCGCATCCTTCGCCGCTCAGTCTGTTCAGCATCCCTTGAATTTCTTTGTTGGTAGCCGGGCGCGATTCGGTTACTTCTCCTACGAAAGTTAAGTCTTTGCCGGCTAAGGGGTGGTTAAAGTCCATCACTACCACTTCTTCTTTCACCTCCATTACGGTGCCGTTAAAGCGGTTGCCGTCGGCATTCATTAAAGGAACGATGTTGCCTTCTACAATTCTTTCGGAGTCGAACTTACCGTCTATTTCGAATATATTTTTGGGTAAATCCAATACATTTTCCTCGTCGAACTCGCCGTAAGCCTCATTCACCGGGATGGTGAACTCGAACTTATCTCCTTTGTTCAAGTCTTTCAGTTGAGCTTCAAAAGCATCGAGCGTTGTGCCTAAGCCTGAAATGAATTGAAAAGGATGTTCGGCCGGTGCCTTTTCTACTAACTCTTTTTCGCCATCTTCCATTACATACAGCTCATAGGCTACGGTAATGTATTTGTTCTGGGTATTTTCCATTACGTTTCTTTTATTATATAAATAGGTGTATAATTTCTATTGATTTCTGATTCGCTTCGTCGGCAAAGATACGAATTAATTTCTCGTGTTCCTTTATTGTTACATTTATATTACGTAAATTTGTTATTTTGAAAGATAAAATCAATGTATTTCGTTATTATTGACTTGATATAAATCAATAAATAAACAGTTTGATTTGATATTTACGTTTATTAACCTTAAAATGATAATATGTATTAAAGCATGCTTTTATCTTTGCACTATCAATAAGGAAAAAGAGATTAAGATTGTTTTTGATAGGTATTCGTTTTTAGGTTAACAAATTAAAATTTTAGGTATGATGAAACGTTTAGCAATCTTTTTTGTAGGGGCATTGGTGATGTCGGCTACAAGTTTTGCAGGGAACAAGGTGAAAAGTGAAGACTGGACTATTGCAATGAATGTAAGCAAATTGGGACAGTATTTGAAATTATCCAGTGAACAGTATGAGGAAGTGGCTGCCATCAGCGCTTATCTGAATGAGCAGATGCAGACAGCCGCCGGCAGCAAAGAGGCCAAACAGGGTAAAAGACTTCGTGAGGCTGTTTATGGAAACTTCAAATTAATGAAGAGTACATTGAGCGATGAACAATATAAAAAATATGTGCGCTTAATGAATGTCACTTTGAAGCATAAAGGACTTGATATTTATTTGGATAAGTAATTAGAAATTAGAGTAGAGAGAATGTGAAAGAGGGGGTGCTCATTGAATGGGCACCTCCTCTTCTATGTTCTGGCAAAGGCATTTGTCCATACGATTGCTCAGGCAGACAAGGTTGATGGAACCCGAAGAACCACGATATTTGGCATTTGGTGTTGCCACTTGTCACTATTCATGAGCATGGACTTGTCAACAAACTACTTACAAGCGTTACGATGGGTAACGACTAACAAGTTGCCGTTGCGCTCGCAACGTTCTTCCCTATAAAATTAGAAGCATAATAGTTAAAAATAAGTCTCCTTCCCTATTCTTTTGTCAGAAAGAACCGAAGTAAACTTCGTCCCACGATTGCGGGCTCTCCGGCCCACGTACGTAAACCGTGCAGCCCACATACGTAAACCGTCGAGCCCACGTATGTGGGACGAAGAATAAAACAAGACTTCTCCGAATCTTTCCGGTATCCGCAGGATATTACCAAAGGTGTATTAGATATTATGTATTATTTAAATTATATATCTACAAAAAGCTTTATATTTATCTGTATGTAAGTAAGTTATGAATGATTTTGTAGACATTTGATTATATTCAAAAACAATAATTACGCTATAACAGACTATAATATTTGAACGGTTTGAACGGTTTTTTAATGGCAAAAACAATAACGAAGCCATATTTTTGACCTAAAAATATAACATTTGAGATAATTTTACCCCGTTTTTATGGGGCTAACTAAAAAATAAAAGGTTGCTATACCTACATCATACCTACATTTTACATAGACAATAAAATATAACTAATCGGTATTAAGAAAGCAGTAAATCTGAATACCTATCAATATGAGTGATTATTATTTTTACTTGATCTATCCAAAATTCAATTAATGTAATATAATGTCTGGCGAGAATTGCAGATATAAGCCTGTCATCCTTAATCCCATTTAAATCTTCGGCTATTTCTAGTTCGCACTCTGAAATATATGTTTTTACGTCTTTATTACATTTAAACTTTTCTGATATTATTTTATCCTTATCCAGTTTTTGAAGGAAAGAAGCTAATTTTATATAGCTCAAATATACATCTTTTAATTCCTCTCTTTTAATAACCTTTATCATGGTTATTTGGGAGCTTGGTAAGTTTTGGAAATATAATGAATATTCTTCTAGTAACTGGCTGGTATACATACTTGAATTTTGTATTTTACTAATGTTGCTATGACTGCTCATAGATACCTCCTTATCACCCATTTCTATAGCACTTGTATTTTGATATTTATTTCCGATATTGAATAGCAGCCATTCTGATGATACATTAAAGTTCTCAGACAATGATGTTATCACTTTAGTAGTTATTTCTCTTTTCCCATTTTCTAAGTCTGAATAATACGACTGTTTTACAGATAGCTTTTTGCTGAATTCTGATTGGCTTAAGCCACTATCCAAACGTATTTCTTTCAATCTATCACGCATAGTGATATTTTTTTCTTCATAATCTTTGTTCATATCAATATTAGTTATATTTTTGCAAAACGTAAAAACAATGTATCGCAAAAGTATAATAAATTATGGCTTTATCAAAAGAAAAAAGAACAGTAATTCGAAAAGAGCTTCCTTATGGAGTACAAAAGGAGATTGCAAATACTGTAGGATGTTCAAGAATGACGATATATCGCTATTTTAGTGGTAAATGTAATAGCGTTCGGATAGAAAAAGCAATAATAAAGAAGTATTGCGAAATAATCAAAGAACATAAAAAGTTAATAAACATGATTAATAATGTAGTAAATGAATAATTTATATCTTTCATATGAATGGCTAATACTACATGGTGTAAAACGTTGTACTATAGACAAATGGAATGAAAGAAACATATCTATCACTAAAAACATAGGTGGTATTTCTTTCGTCTTTTACGATTCCATCCCCGCCCCAACACGTTCCAAACTACCGACTAAGGAACAAATCATAGCCGAACAGGAACGTGAGCGGGAGAAGCACGATGAAAACGAAATCTTTGAGCGCCTGTTTCAAGCCCGTGACGTTAACCAGTATCAATACAGGAATATTTATCTAAGCCTGGGGTTTCCTCCCGAAAAAGTGCTTGAATGTTCACGCAAACATGCTGTCATAGAGGAACTTTTAACAATAAAGAGCGAACACAGGGAAAATAATTATCAAACACCTTTACGACGTATGTGGAAAGCGTTCAGCCGCCTTTATCCCGGATGGTACGTTTACAACGCTTTCTCATTCGCCATCAGGAAAGCGGAAAAAAAGGAGTGGACAGGGTGCTTATTAAACAATACGTTCCGCCCGTAAAGCAGTTTGACGCCCGCTATGATAAAATGATTCTGGATTGCCTTTCATCCAAAAAGAAATATAACCAAAGGCAAATACATGATATGATATGTGACGTTTGTCGTAAAAACGGGATGAAAGAACCGTCTTTAAGCTGGGTGAAACAAAACGTTGTACGCCTTACATCCATTACATACGGATGTACCAACGGGGCTGACGCCTGTTTCCTGTATCACAAACCGTATATGGGTCTTATACAGGCGGAAAACGCCAATACAGTTTGGCAGATTGACGGCTGGAGGCTTCCTTTTTATATAAAAGGGTTTGAAACAATGAATCTTTTCTATGTGATGGACGTATACAGCCGAAAAGTAATCGGCTCATTCGTAAGCAAGTCTGAAAATACAACCAGCATATTGAAAGGCATAGAGAACGCCGTAAGAAACACCGGAGTTTTGCCCGCCGAAATCGTTTCCGACAACCATTCGTTTAATAAGACGGCCGAGGCGGAGCATTTTAAGGAGCAGCTTTTGAATAAATACGGTGTAACGTGGTCTGTTTCAATGAATCCCCGCCGTAAATCCGTCATAGAGAGAAGTTTCAATACTTTCGGTGAGGGATTTTGCAAGGATAAACCCGGATATCTCGGACAAGGAATCAAAAGCAGGCGTAAGAATGCCCGCCCGGCGCAAGAACTTATAGATGAATCCGTTAAGAATTTCCTTTCGGAATCACAAATCACGCTCCTAGCCGGACGCTGCATAGAGGAATACAATAATTATTCCTTTTCATCGGGCAGGCTGTCACCTCAGGAACTGTATAAAGCGGCTGTAGAAGACAATACGAAGCCATACAAGGCCATAACGGTAAGTCCCATGGAGATTGCCTCCCTGTTTATCCCACGGATGGAATTAAAGGCCGCAAAAGGGCAGATTGCGTTTACCCGTGGCGGCGTAAGGTATGAATACGAGCTTGACGCCAAACATTTCCACGGACTGAACGGTAAAAGATGCGCGGTACGGTATGAATCCTTTGATGAAATAATGGTATTTGACCTGAATACAGACGAATATATCTGTACCGTCCAGCGTAAACGCTACGCACATGCAGCCGTAGCCGATCAGACGGAAGAAGATAAGATATTGTTCTATAAGCATTCAGGACGTCTGAAAGGTATTGAGAATGAAGCTAAAAAGGCACAGGAAAGAATCTACGAGGAAGCTTCAAGGATTGACCCGCAAGCCCCCTACCTGATGAATCCGAAATTAACGCCGAAGTCCGATTTTGAGGACTACAAAAGCAGTGCTTTTTTATCCGAATTTGCGGAAAGGCACAATATCATACCGGAAAACGTGCCCGAAATAAAGGTAAAAAGCGAAAAATGCACCTACGAGCCGGAGAAAGAGAACAGGAGAAAGAAAAAGGCCGATTCGCCCTTCCTGAGAGAAGAAAAAATCGACCTTGCATCCCTATTAGATTATTAACACAGCCCGATATAGTAGCAATATAAAGGGCTGAAAATCATAATTAAGATGAACACAATTGCAAATTTACCAGAAAATGCCGAAATAAAAAAGGCAGTTAACGATTATTGTAAGGAAAGGGGCTTGAGCAAGTCAAGTTTCGCCTTCAGATGCGGGGTCAGTGACGCCACCATAGCAGCACTTATGAAAGAAAAATGGGACACGCTTTCCAAAGATATGTTATTGCGGATATGGAACTACATAAACCGTGACAATTTCAAGGACTTGTACCAAAGTTCGGATTTTTTAGGAGCGTTCGACGCCTGCGAAAAATCCCGGAAATATAAGTTCATGATTGGTATCACGGCTGATACGGGAATGGGCAAAACAACCGCTTTGCGGACATACGCACGGCAAAAGAACGTGTTCTATGTGTCTTATGACAAAACGATGAACGCCAGCCAGTTCTTTATATCATTATTGCGTGAACTGGCAATACCCTATACCGGAACGTTAAACGACATGATGAACTACGCGGCCGACAAGCTAAACCGTTTGGAAAACCCGTTGCTGGTTATTGACGAAGCCGGAAAATTAACCCATTCGATGATATTGTATTTGCAGGTATTGCGTGACAGGACTTGTACAAATTGCGGTATTATACTTGCCGGAATGCCCTACTTTAAAATGAACCTCCAAAAGAACGCAGAGCGTGAAAAGGAAGGTTATGCGGAGTTTTTGCGGCGTATCAATATATGGCATGCCTTTATAGGCTTGCAACCCAAGGAGATAGAAGAAATTTGCCGATTGAAAGGCATTACTGACAAAGAGCGTGTAAGAAGCTTGAAGAAATACCGCCGTTTCGGTGATTTGATGAATGAAATCTATCTGGAAAAGATTCTTAATGAAGAACTATAAAACACCATTCAAACACCATTTAAGAAGAATTTAAACCCTATTTCAATATGAAAAAGAATATAGAAAACCATATCACGGCTACGGGTCAATGTAGCCTCAACATAGAAGACTTTAAAAACATATCAGACCTTATAGAAGGCTGTGGAAGTGCCGTTGTCACTTTCGGTGTGACAGATGAGGGAAAACTTGTAAAGCTGGTTACTTTTCATCCTGTAAATGTTATGTGCTTTGATGAAATAGTACGTTCTCAGGGAGAATTAGTAAACAGGCTGAACCCGTTCCCAATTTACAGGCAAGCCGTTTACCATGTTGAACCCGATAAGAAATTAGACCTGTTCTGCAAGTATTTTACCACAATAGTAAGGAGATTTAAAGATAAAGCTTATGGAAAAAGGAGGTAGCAAGCCAATCAGTGCGGCACAGCTTAAAAAGATTCATGCGATGTTTACCCGTATGGGGATAGCGCCGGAAGACAAAAGGAACATAGTCTATTCATTCACGGGGGGACGTACTGTCAGTACCAAAGATTTGACGCTGGAAGAGGCAAGGATACTTATAAACCGTCTCAGTGACTACGACAAAGAAACTTACGGGAAAGAGTGCAGGAAAGTGCTCTCAGCCATTTATAAGCTATCCTTTGACATAGGAATGAGTTACGGGGAAACGGAGGCTGACAGGTTGATGAATTACGCTAAAATAAGCAAATTCTGCCGGGAACGTGGCACGGTCAAGAAAAATATATCAGAAATGAATCTTCACGAACTGAAACAAACAAAAAAGCAATTTGAGGCAATGTTTCAACGTAACGTTGAAACTTGTGTTAATAAACTGATAGACAAAACTTTTAATAAAAAGAAACATGAAGAAATTATTTAATCAAAACGGGGTGTTTGGGAATTATATACCCGGTGAAAACGGAACGGTTTCCATATTATTATATGGGAACGTTGGAGAAAAGGAAAAGTCCGATCCGGAAGAGGTCGTAACCAAATTGATGGAGCTTTCCAACCGGTACAAATCCATTGATGTGCATATCAATTCAAACGGCGGGGATGTATTTTCCGGTTTCGCCATATTTAACGCCTTGAAGAACTGCAAAGCGGATATCTCTATTTATGTAGACGGAATAGCCGCCAGTATAGCAGGCGTTATAGCCTTGTGCGGAAAACCCTTGTACATGAACAAGAACTCCAGACTTATGCTACATAGCGTTTCGGGTGGTACGTATGGGAACACCCACGAAATGATGAAAATGATTGAGCTTATGAAAAGTTTGGAAAACTCATTGGCTGAAATGATTGCCAAAAGATGCGGTATCACGGAGGATGAAGTTAAAACCCGTTTTTTTGATGGGAAAGATCATTGGTTCACGGCAAACGAAGCTCTGCAACAAGGGCTTATAAATGGCATTTGCGAACCGTGGGAGGAACTTGGAGAAATGGAAATCACCAACAAAAGCCCACAGGAAATATATACAATGTGTTATAACCGTTTTGACCCTGAAAGCAGCCGACCGGACTTTTTATCACGGGTAAAAAAGAACCCCGTATTTGCTTCCATGAATGAGGATGAGATAATAAATTACCTTTCAACAAAGGTATACGTTGAAAACACAGAAGTGATACTAAAAAATGCTTTTAATAAAGGGCTGATTTCGGATATGGAGTTGAAAGGGCTTTCAATGACATACAAAGGAAAGGATTTGAAACCCTTAAAAGAGCTTATTTCAGAGCGTGAGAGCCTATTTCAAAGCCAATTTGATAACATGTACCAGGAAGCCGTAAAAAAGTCTTTAAATCCCTTGTTTGTGGAACGGTATCACGACTTTATCTATAATGAATTAAAAGAGTTTGCCAAGACTGATTTTAACACCTTCTGCAAGTTCATTGAATACAAGAAAAAGCCTATCCTTATTACTGATTACATATTTGGTAATAACAAACCGGAAAGATACGGTTGGACGTTGGAAGATTACAGGAGAAAAGCCCCGAATGAATTAAGAGACAATCCGGCCTTATATGAAACATTATTAAGGCATGAGAAACTAAATAAAAACAATTATTAACATTAAAAATGAATTAATTATGTCTGGATTAAAAAAAGAAGTATGGGTAAAACAGCTGATGGAAAAGTTCTATCCTGAAACATCCTTTTTAAATTACGCCCGTGATTTTTCGGGGCTGGTTGAAAATGATATTATCAACATGGTAGAAGCCGGGGTTGACCCGAATGTATTGATTAACAATACGACTTATCCGATTAAAACCGTACAACGTATTGATAAACCCATTCAGGTTGAATTAGACCAGTTTGAAACGGAAAATACGCTTGTAAGGCGTCCCGAAGTGATTGAATACAGTTATGATCAATTGGAATCAGTTATTTTAGGACACCGTAACACACTGAGAAGCAAAACGGCACAGAAAGCCGCCCACGCTTACGCACCACAGAAAGAAAGTGATTATACCCCGGTTGTCGGTACTACGGGAGATGTTTTCGGCAAAAGAAAGCGCCTTTCAATTAGTGATATATTGGCTTTAAAAGAGCGTTTCGATGATGTGGATATACCACAGGATGGCAGATACCTTGTACTCAATCCGAAACACGTTTCAGACCTGATTATGTTTGATGTAAAAGCATTCAAAAACATACTGGATATCAGGGAGGGAGAGCCACAACGTTTCGCCGGGTTCAATATCCTGCAAACCAGTATCACGCCAAAATATAATGCTTCCACGTTCGAAAAGGTGGCTTTCGGGGCTGAAAGCAGCGAAACTGATACGTTTTGTTCCTTTGCCTTCCACTGTGACGAAGTGATGAAAGCGGACGGACAAATATATATGTATGCCCGTATCGATGATCCGGAGGAAAGAGGGACTATTGTAGGATTTGACAAACGTTTTATCGCAACTCCTATACGTAATAAGGCCATAGGAGCGATTGTAAGTACGATAACGGAATAATCCATTCACACTAGAGTAGAAAGGCGGTTCACAGGCTAAGAACCGCCTTTTATTGCTTATAATAATATATATATAATGAAAAAAGGACGAAATAAAGACCTGATAAAGCTTCGTAATACGGCCGTTTTAAAACGTTGGTATTATTGGACGGAGATAAAGCGCTTACGTTTCGATGACGCTTTAAAACAGTTGGCGTACAATGAATTCTTTATAGCAGAAAAAACGATTATGGATATATTAAGGCAGCATATAAAAGATTTAAAAGATATGGAATCTCACCCCATGCCAAAAGTGAAAGTTCCTAGAATCAGCGCCGAACAACTTGAACTTTTTATCGAACGTAAAGAATAATTATCTTAAATAAGGATGTTGCATATAAATAGGTTTATTCAAATAGCAGTTCTATGAACAAAAGGAATTTGAATAAACCTATTTGTCTTTTTTGTATTTTTGCGATTGTCTTTTACAAAGGAGGTGCGTGGGAAAAAGCAACCTTCTTTCTCCCGACGGAAAGGCATGGAACGCCGAACGTCTCTGATAATTTCCTTTTGTGGATAAAGACGGGACTTTTAAGGGAAAAAGGACATACTTCGCATAAAGTGTATTTAAGTACTGTAAATAAGTAGGTTAAGTAGTAAATAAAGGGTGAAAACCTCTAAAAAAGGTGTTGGCAACCTATTTGCCAACACCCTGCCAACACCCTTGCCAGCACCGCATAATTAGTTATATGATAGATGTTTAACATTGATTGGTGCTGGGTGCTGGCAGAATGTGTGAAAAAAGCGTTGTAGAAGATAGCCTATTATATGTTAAATAGCTAAGGAAGAGAATGTACTTTGCAATTGTCTATGTTTGGATAAATTGAAAGTAATATATATGTTATTGTTATCAAAAAGTTTTGTTGTTTTGAAAATATATTGCATAATTCTTGTTTTATTGGCTGTTATAAGATATTTTTGCAATAAACAAAATAGTGTAATTTATGAATAAATTTTTAAAATCTTTAGGGGTGCTCCTTTTAGTCTTTCTTGTGCCTGTATCTGTGGATGCACAGGTAATGCTGAAGGGTTTGGTCACTGATGAGGAAGGAATTCCTTTGGTAGGCGTGTCGGTCCGCTATAAGGAAAAACCGGAAATCGGTGTTACAACAGATATGGACGGACAGTTTTCCATTAGGGAAACGGATGGTGGTAGCACACTGGTATTTACCTATATAGGAATGCGAAGTGTAGAGAGACAAGTGAACAATCCTTCCGCTTTCATCAGGGTACGGATGGAACCCGACGCAATGGAATTGGAACAGGTGGTTATAACAGGTTACAAGCAGACAACAATAAAAAAAATGACCGGTTCGGTAGGAGTGATTAGCGCCGACCAGCTGAAAGATGCGCCTTCGCCTACCGTGGATGCGTTGATGCAGGGAAAGATTGCGGGTGTATCGGTGCAGGCTACTTCCGGTCAGCTGGGAACCACCCAAAAAATACGAATAAGAGGAACCAATACCTTGACGGGCGACGGAGAGCCTCTTTGGGTTATCGATGGGGTGCTGATGCAGGGAAGCGGTACGGATATGCCGAGTAGTGCGGAAATCAAATCGAATCAGTTGGATGACCTCTTTTTAAACGGAATAGCCGGAATCAATCCGAGTGATATTGAGAATATAACTATCTTGAAAGATGCTTCGGCGGCAGCCATTTACGGTTCGCGTGCGGCAGGAGGTGTCATTGTGGTCACCACAAAGAAAGGTAAACAGGGAAAGACGAAGGTGAATTATAGCGGAAACGTTTCGGTGACGCTAGCTCCCCAACGTAGCTACGGGCTGATGAATAGCCGTGAGAAACTGAACTTTGAACAAGGCTTATGGGATGAATTCTCGCAGGAAGGATATGAAGCCGGACGCACTGACTATCCGGTGGTGGGTATAGTAGGTATGGTCCGTTCCGGAAAAGGAAAATTTGAAGGATGGGACAAAAGCCGGCAAGATGCTTACCTTGCGGGATTGGCTGATGTAAATACCGATTGGTACGACGAATTGTTCCGTAATGGTTTGAATACGACTCATAATTTAAGTATTAGCGGCGGCGGTGAAAAGTACGTGTACTATACCTCTTTGGGATACACGAAAAACTCCGGATTGTTGAAAAAGAACGATTACGACCGTTATAACCTCACTGCTAATATGAGCATGAATCCGAATAAAAAAGTGAAGTTGGACTTGGGCGTGATGGGTTCCTATCAGTATTCCCAATCTCCGGCTTTAAACTCGTTCGACCCCTTTACCTACGCTTATAATGCGAATCCGTACGAGAGCCCTTATAATGAAGACGGAAGTTACCGTGCCGATGAAACTTATTATGCCTTGGGGGAATACAATAATAACAGGAACAATACGAAAGTGATTCCCGACGGCGGTTTCAATGTGATGCGTGAGATGAATGAAACTTCCTCGAAACGTAAGAATACAAGCGTCACGGTACGTGGGTCGATTGATTATTCCATCTTTTCCACTTTCCGCTTCGTGGGATTGGCTTCTTACACCAATTCGTCGAACCGTTTGCGCGAGATATATAATGTGGGAACCAAGGCCGCTTTGGACAACCGTTTGTCGGTGGATGGCAGTTCGAAAAAGGAATATGCTTCCATCTTGCAGAATCATATTGACAACGAGAGTTATACGTTGCG
>ERZ791753.1873-NODE-1873-length-12122-cov-7.226900_pt1 | contig 12122 bp, 9 predicted proteins | sample MGYA00509951_ERZ791753 | MGnify/ENA primary metagenome ERZ791753 (study PRJEB30046, sample SAMN00792026) | human gut metagenome | study: EMG produced TPA metagenomics assembly of the A metagenome-wide association study of gut microbiota in type 2... | reverse complement strand
ATGCCGCCCTGTCACGGCGGAGATCGTCGGTTCGAGTCCGTCCTGGGTCGCCAATTGCCTCGGTAGCTCAGTTGGTAGAGCAAAGGACTGAAAATCCTTGTGTCCGCAGTTCGATTCTGCGCTGAGGCACCATTGTTTAGGCGGAAGTAGCTCAGTGGTAGAGCATCACCTTGCCAAGGTGGGGGTCGCGAGTTCGAATCTCGTTTTCCGCTCCATTTTCATATGGCGACGTAGCCAAGCGGTAAGGCAGAGGTCTGCAAAACCTTTATCCCCAGTTCGATTCTGGGCGTCGCCTCCAACTTTTTCGCCGAGGTGGCGGAACTGGCAGACGCAAGGGACTTAAAATCCCTCGGAGAGTGATCTCCGTACCGGTTCGATTCCGGTCCCCGGCACCATTGAAATTTGAAAGACTGTTGCATAGGCAACAGTCTTTTTTTGTGTGCCGAATCTGGAGAAAGATATGGTACAATAAGGGAGATCAAAAAGAATACAAAGGAGTCATGACCCATGGAAGAACGACGAATCATCCACGTGGAAGAAAAGCTTCCGGTCCTGGAAACCATTCCCCTGAGCCTGCAGCATCTGTTTGCCATGTTCGGCTCCACCGTACTGGTGCCTTTTCTCCTGCACGTGGATCCTGCCACAGCCCTTTTTATGAACGGGGTGGGCACCCTGCTGTACCTGACCATCTGCAAATGGAAGCTCCCTGCCTATCTGGGCTCCAGTTTCGCTTTCATTTCCCCTGTACTGGCGGTATGCGCCACTCCAGGGATGACCTATGGAGATGCCCAGGGAGGTTTCATCGCCTTCGGGCTCTGCTTCATCCTCATCGGCCTCATGGTGAAGAAAATCGGCACCGGCTGGATCGATGTGCTGTTCCCGCCCGCGGCTATGGGGTCCATCGTGGCCATCATCGGCCTGGAACTGGCGCCTCTGGCCCTCAACATGAGCGGGTTCGTGGATCCGGTCCAGGGGATGACCAACGGCCAGGCCATGACCATTTCCATGTTCACCCTGATCGTCACCATCCTGGCCACCGTCCTGGGCCGGGGTTTCATCGCCATCATCCCCATCCTCATCGGGGTGGTGTCCGGCTACGTCCTCAGCTGGTGCATGGGAGTGGTGAACTTCTCTGCGGTGGAAACTGCCGCCTGGTTCTCTTTCCCCACCTTCTATCAGCCCCGGTTCAACCTCTCTGCCATCATGATGATCCTGCCCGCCCTGTTCGTGGTGCTGGCAGAACATCTGGGCCATCTCTTCGTCACCAGCGACATCGTGGGCCGTGACCTGATCAAGGATCCCGGGCTCCACCGGTCCCTCATGGCCGATGGCCTGTCCAACATGCTCTCCGGGTTTCTGGGTTCTACTCCCAATACCACCTACGGGGAAAATATGGGAGTCATGGCCATCACCGGGGTGTACAGCACCTGGGTCATCGGAGGAGCTGCCATTTTTGCCATCCTATTTTCCTTCATCGGGAAAGTGGCTGCGGTGATCCACGGGATCCCCACCCCGGTGATGGGTGGCGTCTGCATCTTATTGTTCGGTTTTATTGCTGCATCCGGCCTGCGGATGATGGTGGAGCGGAAGGTGGATTTCACCCAGCCCAAGAACCTGATCCTTACGGCTGTGACCATGATCAGCGGTCTTTCCGGGGCGGCAGTCCACATTGGGCCCGTCCAGCTCAAAGGCATGGGCCTGGCTACGGTAGTGGCCATCCTGGCCAGCCTGGCATTCCTGATTTTCGAAAAATTAGGCCTGTCCAACGAAAAATAATCGGATTTGGAATTGAAAGAAATCGCGAAGTATGGTATATTGTTTTAAATATTACAAACTACCAAAGGGAGGCAGAATATGGAGAATTTACAGCATGAGGTTGTCCTGGTGGTTGACTTCGGCGCACAGTACAGCCAGCTGATTGCCAGACGCGTCCGTGAATGCGGTGTGTACTGCGAAATCATTCCTTACAATTATACCCTGGATCAGATCAAAGCCAAGAATCCCAAGGCCATCATCCTGTCCGGCGGTCCCAACAGTGTCTATGCGGAAAATACTCCCAGCGTGGATGTCGGGGTCTTTGCAATGGGGATCCCCGTCCTGGGCATCTGCTATGGAGACCAGTTCATGACCAAGGCCCTGGGCGGCAGTGTAGCCCATGCGGGCAGCGGGGAATACGGCAAGACCGCCGTGGTGCTGGACAACGAAACCCGCCTCTTCTCCGGCTTGGAAAAGAACAATGTGTGCTGGATGAGCCATCAGGACTATGCGGAAAAGGCTCCCGAAGGCTTCACCGTCATCGCCCATACGGACGAATGTCCCATTGCCGCCATGCAGAATGAGGACAAGAAGCTTTATGGCGTCCAGTTCCATCCAGAAGTGATGCACACTCCCTTTGGCAAGCAGATGTTCAGCAATTTCCTGTTCAATATCTGCAACCTGTCCGGGGATTGGACCATGTCTTCCTTCGCCCAGAACAAAATCCGGGAGATCCGGGAAAAAGTAGGGGACAAGAACGTGCTCTGTGCCATGAGCGGCGGTGTGGATTCCTCTGTGGCTGCCGTTCTGGTCCACAAGGCTGTGGGCAAGCAGCTCACCTGCGTGTTCGTGGATCACGGTCTGCTGCGGAAGGATGAAGGAGACCAGGTGGAACAGGTCTTCAAACGGGATTTCGACATGAACCTGATCCGGGTCAATGCTCAGGACCGTTTCCTCAGCAAACTCAAGGGTGTCAGCGACCCTGAAAAGAAACGGAAGATCATCGGGGAAGAATTCATCCGGGTCTTCGAAGAAGAATCCAAAAAGATCGGTCACGTGGACTTCCTGGTCCAGGGGACCATCTATCCGGACGTGGTGGAATCCGGCGGTACCGGCACCTCTGCCACCATCAAGAGCCACCACAACGTAGGCGGCCTGCCCAAGGACATGAAACTGGGCCTCATCGAACCCCTCCGGGAACTGTTCAAGGATGAAGTCCGTGCTGTGGGCGAAGAACTAGGCATCCCCTCTGAACTGGTATGGCGCCAGCCCTTCCCGGGCCCTGGTCTGGCCATCCGTGTCCTGGGCGAAGTCACCGAAGAAAAGCTCCACATCGTCCGGGAAGCCGATGCTATCTTCCGGGAAGAAATCGCTAAAGCCGGCCTGGACCGGTCCATCTGGCAGTATTTCGCTTGTCTCCCCAACATCCGCAGCGTAGGGGTCATGGGTGACTTCCGGACCTACAGCAATACCATCGCCCTCCGTGCCGTCAACAGCACCGATGGCATGACTTCCGACTGGTCCCACATTCCCTACCACGTACTGGACATCGTGTCCCGCCGGATCGTCAACGAAGTTCCCGGGGTGAACCGGGTGGTCTACGATATCACCAGCAAACCGCCGGCGACTATCGAATGGGAATAAGCGGCTGACGCATAACCCAGGCACGGGATATGCACCCATCTACTTTGTCAGCGGGGAATTTGGTCCGCGGCATGTACGATTGAGTGGGAATAAGCGGCTGACGCATACCCCCTGAGCGCCATAGCAGGCCATCTGCTTTGTCAGGAGAGATTTGGAAGCCGGGCATATGCCATGTATTATGCCCAACTTCCAAATCCCTCCTTTCGCGCATCTGTACCCTTCTTGTGCCCCGGGAAGAAATCGGGGGCAGAGAAGACATCAGCTTGTTGGCGATGAACAGATTGGTACTGCATCTAAAGGGGAGAAAGATGAAATCTGACTTTTGAGAGGCCCGTAAGGTCCGGGTCTGACATCTTTTCAACTATCTGGGCCCATCTCCCGCGCCTGGAGAGCGCTGCAGGAACGGGAGGCTCCGGCGGCATTTTGCCAGAGGCAAAAGTCTTGGACCGCCCCTACGGCCGCCTTTGTGGCTGCGTCCCCCGCGACGGATGCGGCAGAACGGAGCATCCTGGTCCCGTGGAAAAGGGGGAAAGGACCCGCCACTGCGGGTAGGGGGTGGCCAGAGGACCTGTCTCAACGTCTTTTTCAATGATCTGTGTTATGATAGATGCAAAGGCTTTCAAGCAAAGGAGACAATGCTGCATGAGTATAAAACATATCTCTTCAACCCCTGACCATATAGAGGTCCGGGGGGCCAGGGTCCATAATCTGAAAAATATCGACGTGGACATCCCTCTCCACAAAATCGTGGGGATTGCCGGGGTGTCCGGGTCCGGGAAATCCTCCCTGGCCCTCGGGGTCCTGTATGCGGAAGGATCCCGGCGGTATCTGGAATCCCTTTCCACCTACACCCGGCGCCGGATGACCCAGGCGGAACGGGCGGACGTAGAGGAGATACGGTATGTACCAGCTGCCCTTGCCCTCCATCAACGCCCGGGTGTCCCGGGCATCCGCAGTACTTTTGGGACCCTTTCTGAACTTTTGAACAGCCTGCGTCTCATGTTTTCCCGGCTGGGGAGCCACCGCTGTCCCAATGGTCATTACTGCCCGCCCTCTTTCGCTGTGGCGGCCATGCAGGAAATCACCTGTCCAGTATGCGGTGAAAAATTCTATGGTCCCGGAGCGGAGGAACTGGCCTTTAACAGCACAGGCGCTTGTCCTACCTGCGGCGGAACAGGGATTGTCCAAAATGTAAACGAGGCGGCCCTGGTACCGGATGATTCCAAAACAATCGATGAAGGAGCAGTGGTGGTTTGGGGAACCCTTATGTGGTCACTGATGAAAGACATTGTTCGGACCATGGGGGTCCGGACAAATGTCCCTTTTCGTGATCTGACCCCGGAGGAGAAAGAAATCGTCTATCACGGCGAACTGAAGAAACATCATATCCATTATGTCAATCCCAATACTCTGGAGCCGGCAGAGATGGATTTCACCTACTACAGTGCAGTCAATTCCGTAAAAAATTCTCTGGCCAAGGTCAAAGACGAAAAGGGGATGAAACGGCTGGAAAAATATCTGGAAGAAGATGTCTGTCCGGACTGCCATGGCACCAGACTGTCAGAAGCCGCCCGTGCGCCGCGGCTCAGAGGAATCGGGCTAGATCAGGCGGCTGCCATGACCCTTTCGGAACTGATTCCCTGGGTCCAGGGGGTTCCGGCTTCTCTGCCCGAAAAAATGCGCCCCATGGCTGAAAGCATCTGTGAGTCGTTCCTGGATGTTTCCAAGCGGCTGATGGACCTGGGCCTGGGATACCTTTCCCTTGACAGGGCGGGGTCCACGCTCTCCACAGGAGAACGGCAGCGGGTGCAGCTGGCCAGGGCGGTACGGAACCGCACCACAGGTGTGCTCTATGTCCTTGATGAACCGTCTATCGGTCTCCATCCCTTTAACCTCAAGGGCCTTACAGGGGTCATGGACGACCTGCTGGCAGACGGAAACTCCATCGTAATTGTTGACCATGACACCCAGGTCCTGAAACACGCTGACTGGCTGATCGAGATGGGAAAAGGTGCGGGAGCAGAGGGCGGTACGGTGATTTCCCAGGGAAAGGTCGCCGATGTGGCAAAAAATCCGGAATCGGTCATAGGTCCTTTTCTTTCTGAGCAATATACATCAAGAATCCGTCCAGTGACAGAAAAGGATTCTCTGTTCGCCAAAGGGACCATCCATCTGGAAACAGGGAAAATCCACACGGTACATCCTTTACAGGTGAAGATCCCTATGGGACGGCTCACTGTTGTAACAGGTGTCTCAGGCTCCGGAAAAACCACCCTGATCCTGGAGAGCCTGATACCGGCGCTCCAGGCAAAAATCAACGGACAGAAATTGCCAGGACATATTGAAAGTATTGAGGCAGAAGGAATCACGCAGGTCAAGCTGATTGATGCGGCACCGATCGGGATCAACGTGCGTTCTACGGTAGCAACCTATGCCAATGTCCACGACGGACTGAGAAAACTATATGCCAGGACAGCAGAGGCGAAGGAACAGTCCTGCAAAGCCGGTGATTTCTCCTATAATACAGGAAAACTCCGCTGTCCCACCTGTGATGGCACAGGGGAAATCTCGCTGGACGTCCAGTTCCTGCCGGATGTAAAGATTCCCTGCCCGGACTGCAGAGGATCCCGCTACAGCCAGCAAGCTTTTCACATCCGCCGCAAAGCCCGGGACGGAAACCTCTACAGCCTGCCAGAACTTATGAATATGAGCGTGGATCAGGTGCTGCAGGCACTGGGGGGATTGAAGCTCCTCCAGCAGAGGCTTCAGGTCCTCCACGACCTGGGTCTGGGGTATCTGACACTGGGAGAAGAAACACCGGGACTTTCCGGTGGGGAAGCCCAGCGGCTGAAGCTTGCCAGTGAAATGGGGAAAGGACAGAGTGATTCCGTATTCATTTTCGATGAACCGACCATCGGACTTCATCCCCAGGATGTAAGGACGCTTTTACATGTTTTCCAGACCCTGATCGACCATGGGGCCACGGTAGTGGTCATCGAACATGACCTTGATGTGATCAGGAATGCTGATTACATTATCGACATGGGTCCGGGCGGCGGCTGCCAGGGCGGCAGGATCGTGGTTGCCGGGACTCCGGAAGAGGTGGAGCGGTGTAAGGAGAGCCGAACCGGATTCTTTTTGCGGTCTGACGCCTGAATTCTGAAGGGGGTGTGAAAAAAATTCGCACTCCCAGCCGCGGGTCGCGGGCCTCGGGCCGCGAGCCTGGACGTTCAAGCCGTTTGGCCGTTTTCTGTAACGGACGGCTCTGGCGATATTTTGTTTTGCAAAAGTCTTGAACCGCCCCTACGGATTTTTTTCCGAACAGTCCATAGGGAACCGTAGACCAACTATATAAAGTCAAGCCAATTTTAAAATAAATTTCAGTTGCTATGGATCTTGGCAAAAGGGCGCACTGACCCAAGCCCCCTCTTGTGAGCTAAAAAAATCAGGCTAAATAAGGGCAGCCACTAATACCAAGCCGGTAAATCAATCGGATCAGTTTCTTGGCTACATGGGACAAAGCGACTTTGGAACACTTCTGCATGGTTTGAGATCTGTAACTTAGTGTAAAATAGTTCTCGGTGAAATGAATAATCCCTTATAAACTTGCAAAAAGGAAGACCTTCATCCTATAGTATTAGTTACCACACCACTACAGATAGGAGAGAAGGTCTTCCATGGATTTCATTGTATCAGAATTCATCAACTTAATAAAGGGGTGTTCTAACGGGTTGGCACTGGAAAAGGAGGTCTGGCGGCGGGGAATCGAGCTCCAGTCCCAGGCCTTCGCCCGGGCTCTGGAGATTTACGATGCTGAGATGGCCAGGCAGTATGCGGGAAAACAGGAAGTACTGCGGATCGACCAGCGTACTGTGCTTTGCATGTTCGGGACAGTCATATTTTCCCGCCGTCTGGTCCGGCGCGAAGGCGGAAAGCCATTCTATCCTTTGGATAATATCCTGGGTCTGTCACCTTATCAACGGTATTCTCCGTTGCTCCTGTACTCAGTAACCAAAGTGGCAGCCGGCAGCGTCTATCGGGCTGCAGCTGAGGCAGTGAATACCCTGACTCCGCTGGATATCAGCCATCAGACAGTAGGCAGGATGGTCAGGACGGTGGGAGACAAGTACGCCCAGTACGAGGAATCCCAAGCTAACCCGGCCTTCTGCGGTGATGAACCATTGGAAAAACCAAAATACCTGTTCATCGAGGGAGACGGTGTCCTGATGAAAGGGCAGCCAAAGGGCAGCGTGGAGGTACACCGGTTCCGGAGTGAAGCAGATTGGAAAGAGGCGGATCCTGACAGGATTTCACGTTTTTGCCGGTTTCGACCGGAAGCATGTCCTGGAACTTTTGGAGGCCTATCTGGATAACCATTACGACCTGTCTCGATGCACCGTCTTGAGCAACAGTGACGGGGGCAGTGGGTATACGAAGGATGTGTTCGATAAACTGGCAGAAGGCAGCCAGCGCCACGAGCATTTCCGGGATTGGTACCATGTGAACGAGAAAATCCGTCAGTGGCTTGGGTGGGTCAGGAAGCGAGGTATGGTTGACCGTCTCCATCACAAGCTCTGGCAACACGACCTGGAGGGTGTCCACTGCTGCCTGGACATGCTGGAAGGAGAAACCAGCACTGCCGAAGAAGAAGAGAACGTCAGGAAACTGCGGGCTTATTTGGAACGTAACTGGGAATGGCTGACTCCTCTGCCGCTGAGGAATGGACTGGAAGACTGTCGGAAAGGGCTGGGGACTTGTGAAAGCAACCATCGGACGTATACCTATCGGATGAAGAAACAGGGACGGCGCTGGAGCTATAGAGGCGACCTGGCAATGGTCAAGGTGATCAGTGGCCTAAAGAACGATGACTTAGAGCAGGCCTTGGCAGGAGATTTGTGCGTTATGCCGCTGAAAACCCGGAAAGAGTACCGGAATGCAGTGAGAGAAGCGCTGAAAAAGCCGATATTTATTACTCACGTAGGTGCCCATCAGTGCAGAATTGCCAATTACGGTCCCAGCAGCAACCCCATGGGACAGTTGGCAGCAGCACTGAACTGGTGATAAGGACTTGGCCTCCGGCCTTGCTGGTACTTGTACGAGTATACACCGATTCTTCGGGAGCCGGGAGGGCAGGACCAGGAGGAGTCGGCGGGACAACATCGGGTGTCGTCGCACCTGGGGTGGAGCACGCGGGCGATAGAGTCCGGCTTCCTGGTCCGTAGCCGCTGCCTTTGACCGTTAGGGCAAGGCGATAGGCTGTGAGCCTCCCGCCAGGGACGAACGGGTCTGCCCTCCCGGCGGAGAGCCTTCGCGGGTGGAAGAGTATAGAGGCTTTTTGCCCTCTGGGCGGTCGTGATGGGCTCCACTTCGGGTAGTCCTTACAGTGTCAAGGTCAGAGTATGGTACAGATGGCGGGCCGCCCGGCGTGCGGCCCCTACGGTTCTGTACTCTTCACTCTGTACTTTCGGCCCATGAATGAATAACTATACTGTGATGAAGGTTTCAACGAGAACTTGTTGACACTTACGTCTTCTAAGGGCTCCAGGACAACTGTCTGGAAATATGGTACAATAAAATGAAAATAATCAGCAAAGGCGGTGGAGAATATGCGGTATCCATATATGACATTGGCCGATGAAACGGAAATCAGCCATTCCAGCATGGGGGATGATGGAACTGTCCGAGTCTATATCGAAACACCTTGTGAAGGCGGATTCCATCATGCAGAATGTATCCTGCCTGGATATCAGTGGAAAGATATACAGGGTTATCCTGCGGATAAGATACAGGAATTCGATTCTTTCCTGCATCATAATGCCCATATGATCCTGGAACTGGCGCAGGCCGGAGGTTTTGCCCATGCCACAGCTGTTTAGAATCGGGCCCTATTTAGTGTATTTCTGGTCCAATGAAAACAATCCGGTAGAGCCGGTACATGTCCATATTGCAGAAGGCAGGCCTTCCCCCAAATGCCACGAAAGTGTGGATTACAGAAAGCGGGAAGGCTCTTCTCTGCAACAATCATTCCAAGATTCCTCAAAGAACTTTGGTTATGCTTTTAAGAATTAGAGAGGCAAACAGTGACTATATTTTGCAAACCTGGAAAAAGCATTTTGAAGAACTGCGTTTTTATTGCTGACAACAGACAATTTAGTAAAATAAGTATATCATCAACACAACGAAAGGGAGTGTTCTCATGATGCAGGGTGTTCGATTCTTTCTCTCCCTGCTGCTGGCACTGGGGATGCCGGCAGCGGTGCTGGCCAGCCATTTCATCCCTATGGAACGGGCTTTCCTCCAGATCCCGGATTCTTCCTCCAAAGTGGTCCAAAAAGATTTTTCTGAAGGAAAACGGAAAATGCATTTTCTGGGAGGTCGGACCCGCATGGGCAGCCCGGCACTGGTGGTCGTCCGGAAGGGCCATTTCCTGGAACAGGACAGCGCCCTCTGGCAGGACATCCGGCCCAATGATGCCAACCGTCACATCACCTACAGCATCGAACAGCTCAAAGATACCGACACCGGCCGCTTTTTCTATAGCGTCACACCGGGGCTCTCCCATTCCGACTGTCTCTTTGAAACCATGCTCATCGGCTATGACAAAGAAGGGAAAAAGATCCAGGAATTCATCAACAGCAAGAATTTCTATGCCCCCCATGGGGTGGACATCGATTCCATCATGACCCACCGGGGCAATCTTTACTTGGCCAAATACGATTTCGGAGGCTTCCAGGACGGGACTGTCTATCGGCTGATCTGGAACCCGGAAAAGGATTGGTTTGGGTTTGAACAGGTGAGTCCTGGCGAGGCACGGAGCTGACGCATAACCCAGGCACGGGATATGCACCCATCTACTTTGTCAGCGGGGAATTTGGTCCGCGGCATGTACGCCTATGTACTATGCCGCGGACCAAATTCCCCGCTTTCGCGTATCTGGGCACATCTCCCGCGCCTGGAAGAGAATCGGGTCCATCTGCTTTGTCGAATTCGTGCATCTGGACCCTTCTTGTGCCCCGGTCAGAATCGGGAGAGAATAAAGACGTCAGACACGGCCGGAGGCCTACAGATTTCGGATGTCAGCTTGTTGGCTATGGACAGGCTGAAACTTGCATCTACATCGGACAAAGATGACGTCTGCCTTCGGAGAGGCCCGTGAGGGCCGGTTCTGACGTCTTTTAAGGGATTTAGGACAAAGGGCTGGATTTATGATAGAATCAAGGGGTAAATCATCTTTTCAGGGAGGACTTATCATGATCCGATTCAACAATGACTACAACCACGGGGCCCATCCCAACATCCTGGAAGCCCTGGTCCGTACCAACGATACCCAGTTCAGCGGTTATGGTACCGATGAATGGTGTGACAAGGCAGAAAAAATGATCCTGGACTTGTGCCAGTGTCCCCAGGGCAAAGTGTATTTCTTCCCAGGAGCCACCCAGGTGAACCTGGTGACCATCGCGGCCTTCCTAGGCTCCTGCGACAGTGTGATCTGCGCTTCTACCGGACACATCTATGGCCATGAATGTGCTTCTATCGAAAATACCGGCCACAAGATCCTGGCTTTGCCCCAGAAAGACGGGAAAATCACCGCCGCCCAGATTGAACAGGAAGTCCGGTCTTATTATGATGCCGGCGAACCGGAATGGCTCACCCGGCCTTCTATGGTCTATGTTTCTTTCACCACTGAATACGGCACCCTCTATTCCAAAGCAGAACTCACCGCCATTTCGGAAGTCTGCCGGAAATATGGGATGGCCCTCTTTGTGGACGGAGCCCGGCTGGCCTATGGATTGGCTGCCCCGGACAATGACCTGACCTTGTCGGATTTGGCCCAGCTTACGGACGCTTTCTACCTGGGCGGCACCAAATGCGGCGCCTTCTTTGGGGAAGCGCTGGTCCTTACTCATCCGGAAGCTGTCCGCCGGTTCAAGGCCCATATGAAACAGAGCGGAGCCGTCCTGGCCAAAGGCTGGCTTCTGGGCCTTCAGTTCTATACTCTGCTCCGGGATGGCCTGTATTTCAAACTGGCTGCCCGGGCGGATGCCTTTGCCCTTCGGATCCGGGAAGCCTTCCGGCAGAAGGGGATCCCTGAATACGTGGTCAGTCCCACCAACCAGCAGTTTGTGGTCCTCACTCCGGAACAGGCGGAAAAATTGGCCCAAGAATATGTCTTTGAAAAAGAAGGGAACCTGGAAGACGGCCGGCTGGTAGTCCGCTTCTGCACCTCCTGGAGTACGGAGGAGGGGGAGGTGGAGGCGCTAGTCGCCGATATCGCCGACGCATAACCCAGGCGCACGAGATGGGCCCATCTGCTTTGTCAGGGGAGATTTTGGAGCCGGGCATATACTTCCATGTATTATGCCCAACTCCAAAATCTCCCCTTTCGCGCATCTGGACCCATCTCGTGCGCCTGGCCGGAATCCATGGGACATGCACCCATCTACTTTGTCAGCAACGGATTTTGACTGTGGCATGTACGTCCATGTACTATGCCTCAGCCAAAATCCGCTGCTTTCGCGCATCTGGAGCCTTATTGTGTGCAGGGAGGGGGGAGAAGCAAAACGGCAGCTTGTTTGGACGTAAGCAGTCCGGTACTGCATCCCAAAGCGAACAAAGCTGATGTCTGACTGCTGAGAGGCCCGTAAGGGCCGTTTCTGGCTTCTTTTTTATGCAGTTGTCATGCCAACGGAATTATTTCTACCAATCTACTATACTTAAACCAT
>ERZ791753.1866-NODE-1866-length-12178-cov-2.444527_pt1 | contig 12178 bp, 8 predicted proteins | sample MGYA00509951_ERZ791753 | MGnify/ENA primary metagenome ERZ791753 (study PRJEB30046, sample SAMN00792026) | human gut metagenome | study: EMG produced TPA metagenomics assembly of the A metagenome-wide association study of gut microbiota in type 2... | reverse complement strand
GCCTAAAAGAAGTCGCCATCGATATGCCCGCCGGTCCGTCCGAGGTAGAGGTGATCGCGGACGAGACAGCGAATCCCGATTTTATCGCCGCCGATTTCCTCTCGCAGGCCGAGCATGGAGTGGATAGCCAAGCGATCCTCGTAACCGCTTCGGAAACGATCGTGGAACCCGTGGCCCGTGCCATCCAAGAGCAACTCGATCGTTTGCCCCGAAAGGAGATTACCGAGAAATCGTTAGCGCACAGCCGTATCATCGTATTGAAAGATTCGCGGGAAGTCGTGGACTTCACGAACCAATACGCTCCCGAGCACTTGATTATCCAAACAGCGGATTACACCGCTATCGCGGAGCGAATCGAGAACGCCGGCAGTGTCTTTATGGGTCCATATACTCCGGAAAGCGCAGGCGATTATGCTTCCGGCACGAATCATACCTTGCCGACCAACGGTTATGCCAAGGCATATAGCGGCGTAAACTTGGATAGTTTCATCAAGAAGATCACTTTCCAAGAGATCTCTTCCGATGGTATCCGTGCCTTGGGTAGCACGATCCAAACCATGGCGGCCAACGAGCATCTGGATGCTCACCGCAACGCAGTAACAATTAGACTGAACACGATATGAAAGACCTGAAAGATTTAGTAAGACCGAATGTCTGGAATTTGAAACCGTATTCATCCGCACGTGATGAGTTTCATGGGGATGCCTCCGTTTTTCTGGACGCGAATGAGAATCCGTGGAATGTGCCGTATAACCGTTATCCCGATCCCTTGCAGTGGAAATTGAAGGATCGTTTGGCCGTACTGAAAGGCGTGGATCGTAGCTCGATCTTCTTGGGCAATGGCAGCGACGAGGCTATCGATCTGGTGATCCGTGCCTTTTGCGAGCCGGGGTTGGATAGTGTGGTGACGATCTCGCCGTCGTATGGTATGTATGAGGTGGCTGCGAATGTAAATAACGTGGAATGTCGCAGGGTCTCTTTGGACGAGAATTTCGACTTGGACGCTGACCGAGTGTTGGAATCGGCGGACGAGTGGACTAAAGTGATCTTCCTATGTTCCCCGAATAACCCCAGTGGCAACAGCCTGGATCGTGGCTCGATCTATAAGATATTGAAGAATTATGAAGGAATCGTGGTGATCGATGAGGCTTATATCGACTTCTCCGCTTATCCCTCTTTCTTGAAGGAATTATCCGGGTTCCCGAATCTGATCGTTCTTCAAACCTTATCGAAAGCGTGGGGAGCGGCAGGTATTCGTTTGGGTATGGCATTCGCCTCTCCGGAGATTATCGGTGTCTTGAATAAGATCAAATATCCGTATAACGTCAACCAACTTACGCAGGAGAAAGCTTTGGAGCTCTTGAGCGACGAGGCGACCATGAAGCACCAAGTGAACGAGATCCTCACGGAGCGTAACCGGTTGGAGAAGATCCTGTCCGAGCCTCCTTTCTCCTATCAAGTATATCCCTCGGACGCTAATTTCTTGTTGGTGAATGTCGGCAAGGCGGATGCCATGTATAATGGGCTCGTGAAGAAAGGGATCGTAGTGCGTAACCGTAGCAACGTGCAGAAATGCCGGGGTTGCCTTCGTATTACGATCGGTACGCCGAAAGAGAATGATAGCTTATTGAACGCGATGAAAAACATGAAATTATGAGCACGAGGAAAAGAGCGTTGTTTATCGATCGAGACGGCACGCTTGTAAAAGAGCCGCCCGTAGATTATCAATTGGATAGCTTGGAGAAACTAGAGTTTGTCCCGAAGGTGATGCGTAACCTCTATTTCATTCGCGAGCGGTTGGATTTCGAGTTCGTGATGGTCTCCAACCAAGACGGGCTGGGTACGCCCTCTTTCCCGGAGGAGACTTTCTGGCCTGCCCATAACTTGATGCTAAAAACGCTGGAAGGTGAGGGGATCGTGTTTGATGATATATTGATCGATCCTTCCTTTCCCGAGGATAATTCCCCGAATCGTAAGCCTCGTACGGGAATGCTTACGAAATATATGACAGGTGAATACGATCTGGAGAATAGTTTCGTGATCGGGGATCGCCTTACGGATATGGAGTTGGCCCATAATCTGGGCGCTAAAGGTATCTGGTTGCGCCCGGAGGAGGGAGCGGAGAGTGAGTTGGCGGCTTACGCTACCTCATTGTCTCCCGTTTATATCACGGATGATTGGGATAAAATCACCGAGTATCTGTTTGCTGGCGAGCGTCGTGCTGTCGTACGGCGTGCCACGAAGGAGACGGATATTTATGTGGACTGGAATCTGGATGGAACCGGAAAGACATCGATCTCTACCGGGCTTGGTTTCTTCGATCATATGTTGGACCAGATCGGTAAGCATTCTGGTACGGACCTGACGGTACGGGTAAAAGGCGACCTGGAAGTCGACGAGCATCATACGATAGAGGATACGGCGATCGCCCTTGGCGAGGCGATGCTGAAAGCGCTGGGTGATAAGCGAGGGATCGAGCGTTATGGGTATTGCCTTCCGATGGACGATTGCTTGTGTAGCGTGGCGCTGGATTTCGGTGGCCGTCCTTGGTTGGTTTGGGACGCTGAGTTCCACCGTGAGAAAGTAGGGGATATGCCTACGGAGATGTTCCTCCATTTCTTCAAGAGCTTGAGCGACGCTGCTCGCATGAATTTGAATATCCGTGCCGAGGGTACGAACGAGCATCATAAGATAGAAGGTATCTTCAAGGCTTTGGCCCGCTCGATCAAGATGGCGATCCGACGAGATATTTATCGGTTTGAGCTACCGAGTACGAAAGGGCTCTTGTAATCTGTAAAAAACACTACTGTATTTGTGCACGAATACAGTAGTGTTTTAGTCTGAATACTATTGTGTTTATCCACGAACACTATAGTGTTTTCGACTCAGATTCTATGACATCAGATAAACCGATAAAAGCCTATAGAGGATATTCCTCGAAAGCATATAGAACCGTGGAGAGATACCTTTCTCCTGTGTCCGGAAGCAACGCCACGATCGTTTTTCCCTCATTCTCCGGAAGTTTAGCTAGTTCCACGGCGGCGTATACAGCGGCGCCGGAAGATATTCCTACCAGCAACCCTTCCTTCCCGGCCAGTTCCCGGCTCGTACGGATAGCGTCATCGTTCGTTACTTGCAGGATCTTGTCAACTACCTCCCCGTTGTAGGTCTTGGGGATAAAGCCGGCTCCGATGCCCTGTATCTTGTGCGGGCCGGGCTTGCCTCCGGAAAGTACCGGTGAATCGCTAGGCTCTACCGCTACGATTTGTACGTTCGGGTTGTGAGCTTTCAATCCGGCACCGACACCGCTGACCGTGCCTCCGGTTCCTACGCCGGCTACAAACAGGTCTACTTTACCATCCGTATCACGCCAGATCTCCTCGGCGGTCGTGCGGATATGCATGGCCGGGTTAGCGGGATTCTCGAATTGTTGTAGGATGATGGAACCGGGAGTCGCGTCACGCAGTTCCTCCGCTTTGGCGATGGCTCCTTTCATGCCTTCCGCCCCGGGGGTGAGGACGAGCTGGGCACCTAACGCTTTCAATAAGTTACGACGCTCGGCACTCATGGTATCCGGCATGGTCAGGATTAATTTGTAGCCTTTCGAGGCGGAGACAAAAGCGAGTCCGACTCCGGTATTACCGCTGGTCGGTTCGATAATGGTAGCGCCGGGTCTCAACAAGCCTTTAGCCTCGGCGTCCTCGATCATCGCCAAGGCGATGCGGTCTTTTACGCTACCAGCCGGGTTGAAATATTCCAGCTTGCCGATTACTTGGGCTTTAAGGCCCTTGCTCGCGTTGAAATTAGAGAACTCCAACAGGGGAGTGTTGCCGACAAGGTCGGTCAGTTGTCTTGCTATTCTTGCCATATACAAATGAATTTTGTTGTTTCTGGATTCTTTTATTTATATGACAAAGATAGTGGATGGATTGTTTACGGCATATACCATAAACCGGGTATTTTTTTACCTCCTTCTATGCGTCACGCACAAAAGGAGGTTACAATCATAATTATATACAAGTCTGAAAGGACTCTCTTTAATGTCTGCCTCCTCCTAAGGCTTGGTAGAGGTTTACGGTGGCTTGAAGCTCGTCAAAACGATCCGTTACTTGGGAGAGCTGGGCGCTGAGCAGGGTTTGCTGTGCCGTGAGCACTTCCAGATAAGTGGTGTTTCCATGCGTCATCAGCAATTGGGTGCTACGGACGGCATCTTCAAGCGATTCGATTTGGTGTGTACGCAAGTCGATCTTTCCCTTTGCGGTCTGGGCTTGGGTAAGTGCGTCGTTCACCTCTTTTCCGGCGTTGAGCACGGTTTGTTGGAAAGTGAGCTTGGCCTCTTCTTGCTGCGCTTTCGCTATTTTCAATTGGGCGATATTCGCTCCTTTGTTAAATAGTGGTTGCGTGAGGGAGCCGACCACCGATAGTAATAGTTTACCCGGATTTACGATGTAACTACCTGCGCTGTTTGTCCATCCCGCGCTGCCGCTAAGACGTAGCGAGGGATAAAAATTGGAGCGTGCGGAGGCTGTCCCGTAGAACGCTTGCGCCAATGCGTACTCGGCGCTACGTACATCCGGACGGTTCGAGAGTATCTGTAGCGGGATACCGATAGCCAGATCCGGGGTTAAGGATTGGTCTTCCAACCTTCCTCGCTCAATATCCTGAGGTGTCTCTCCCAATAAGACGGCAAGCGTATTCTCGGTCTCCCGGATGGTCTGTTCCAGATCCTTAACAGAGGTCTCGATGGAGTAGCAAGTAGCCTCGGTTTGCGATACGGCCGCCTCGGTAGTCATGCCGGCTGCCATTAATGCTTGGGTGGTACGAAGGCTTTCTTGCCATTTCACGGCGGTTTCTGTCGTGATCTCGTATTGCCGGTCCAGCATCAATAAGGTATAATATAAATTGGCGATATTGGCGATCAGTTGTGTTTGTACGGCTTGGCTATACGCTTGGCTTTGCGACAAGGCGGCTTTCGCTTGTCGTTTGGCGTTTGTCAGCCGGCCGAAGATATCGACCTCCCAACTGGCCGATACCGGGACGTTGTATGTCCACGACGCTTTCGCCTTATCAAAGCTACTTGTCGTGCCCTGTGGATCTAGGGAGAGCGACGGGAGGTAGGAGAGGCGGGAGGTCATTAACGCCGCCTCAGCTTCTTGTACCTTTAGATGGGCGATCCGCAGATCTGTATTATTGGCTAATCCCCGTTCGATCAAGGATTGCAAGGCCGGATCGGTGAATAGGTCCCGCCAACTGATATTCCCGATGGAGAAGGTATCTGCCGGGGCTATCTCCTCCCGATATAGATTCTCCGGGAGGGTGGCGACAGGCTCGTATTTCTTGTAAATGCCGCAGCTATTCAACGCTAGCGTCGCTACGGCAAAGAGTATGATGTTATTCTTCATATACATTATATATATACAATTGGATAGATTATTTCTTGCTATCTAAATATTCTTTTCTTTCTTCGGCGGCCTCTTTTACCTCTTCTTGCACCTGCCAATCAAGGGAACGCTCGAATTGGATCGGGCGTAGTTTCTCTTGCAGGTATTGGAACGTGATGAATAAGCAAGGCACGATAAATAACAAAGCCAATGTACCGATCAACATACCGCCAACGGCACCGGTTCCCAACGAGCGGTTTCCATTAGCGCCTACGCCGTTGGAAACGATCAATGGCAGCAAACCGAATATCATCGTAAGAGCGGTCATCAAGATCGGGCGCAGACGAACCTTTGCCGCGCTAAGAGCGGCTGAAGTCAGGCTCATACCGGACAGGCGGCGTTGGGTAGCGTACTCTGTCAATAAGATGGCGGTCTTCGCCAACAATCCGATCAACATGATCAAACCGGTTTGCAGATAAATGTTATTCTCCAATCCCATGAACTTAGCGAACAAGAAACTACCCATCAAACCCATCGGTACGGAAAGAATCACGGCGAAAGGAACAAGGAAACTCTCGTACAAGGCACTTAGGATCAAATAAATCATCAAGATACAGATACCGAAGATGATAATGGTCGTATTACTCTGCTGGTTCTCCTCACGGGTGATACTACCGAAGTCGTAGCCATATCCTTTCGGAAGCGAAGTGACCGCTGTCTCTTTTACCGCCTTGATAGCATCCCCGGAGCTATATCCATTGGCCGGTACGGCATTGACGGCGATCGAATTATACATGTTGAAACGGGCTAAAGATTCGGCACCGTATACCTTGGTCAAGGTGATAAACTGACTAAGCGGTGCCATCTCGCCGTTCGACATGCGTACGAACGTATTATTCAAGGAGGCCTCATCCAGACGATATTTAGGATCGGACTGTATCATCACCTTATACACCTTCGAGAAACGGTTGATATTCGACACATATTGCCCTCCGTAATAACCGGAAAGGGTTGATAGAACAGCATCCGGAGTGATTCCGGCCCGTTTGCATTTCGCCGCGTCCACATCCACGCGCCATTGCGGGTACTTGATATCGAAGGTAGAGTAAGCCGTAGCGATCTCGGGCCGTTCACGCAAGGCGGCGAGATATTGCTGGGTCGTGTTAAAGAAGGTCGTTAAGTCTCCACCGGCCTTGTCTTGCGTATGCATTTCCAATGCGTTACCCATACCATATCCGGGGATCATGGCCGGGGCGATGGCAAAAATCGTAGCGTCCTTGATATCTGCCGTACGGCCATATACCTGTCCGATCACGGCTTGTACGTTATCTTCCTTGTCCGGGCGCTCATCCCAATGTTTTAGTTTCAAGATGAACATACCGAAAGAGCTACCTTGTCCGGCCAGCAAACCATAACCGGAAACCTTGGAATAAGATTGAAGCTGTGGAATCTGGTTGATCCGTTGCTCGATATTCGTCATGATCTTGTTAGTCATAGCCAAGGAGCTTCCGGAGGCCGTACTTACGTTGACAAAGACCGTACCTTGATCCTCATCGGGCACCAAACTGGATTTTGTCGTGTTCATCAAGACGATAAGTAATACGATGGAGCATGCCAACAGCGACCAAGCCAGCCATCTCCGTTTGATAAAGAACAATACCCCATGCTTATATTTCGCGATCATCGAATCGAATGCGGCGTTGAACGCCTTACGGAAGCGGGCGGCGAAGTTATTCTTTTGGGTGCCGTCCTCGTTGATGTAAGGCTTCAATAAGATAGCGCAAAGCGCCGGGCTTAACGTTAACGCGTTAACGGTAGAGATACCTACGGCCGCTGCCATCGTCAAACCGAACTGCGTATAGAATGTACCGGATGTACCGCTCATAAACGATACCGGGATAAACACGCCCATAAATACCAATGAAGTAGAGACGATGGCGGATGTCAATCCTTTCATCGCGTCCATACTAGCCATATAAGAGGACTTATATCCAACGTCGAACCGGGCTTGGACTGCCTCTACGACAACGATCGCATCGTCCACCACCGTACCAATCACCAATACCAAAGCGAATAAAGTGATCAAGTTAATACTAAATCCGGCGACCGTCATAAAGGCGAACGTACCGATCAAGGAAACTACGATCGCTACCAACGGAATCAGCGTAGAACGGATATCCTGCAAGAAGACATATACCACAAGGATAACGAGGATAATGGCCTCTATCAAGGTTTTTACAACCTCATGGATCGAGGCGTACAAGAAATCATTCGTACTCATCAATTTTACGACCTCGATACCTTTCGGGAAGTCTTTCGAGGCTTCCTCGAGAAAATCGTCGATCTTATTATTCACCTCCGTGGCGTTCGATCCAGCTGTCTGGAAAACCATACAGGAGATACCCGGCTTACCGTTTGTTTGTCCGATATAGGCATAACTTTCTTGACCCAGCTCGATGTCCGCTATCTCTTTTAGCTTCAATACCTCGCCATCCTCGGTGGAGCGAATCACGATCTCGCCGAATTCCTCCGGAGTAAGTAGGCGACCGCTATATTTCATGGTGTATTGATAGGTCTCGTCCGAGTTCTCGCCCAAAGAACCCGTGGCGGACTCAATATTTTGCTCGGCCAACACGGAGGTCACGTCCGAGGGGATCAATTTGTATTGGGCCATAACGTCGGGCTTCATCCAGATACGCATACTGTAATCGCCACCCATAACCATCAACTCGCCGACTCCGGAGATACGAAGGATCTCTGGTTTCAGGTTGATGCTGATGTAATTACTGAGGAAGTTCTCGTCATAAGAACCGTCCGGGCTATAGAGCGAGAAGATCTGTAACATACTGGTCTGGCGCTTGGAAGTCGTGACACCTACTTGGGTAACCTCGGCCGGCAATTGTCCGGTCGCTTTCGATACACGGTTCTGTACGTTTACGGCGGCCATGTCCGGATCGGTTCCTTGTTGGAAATAGATCGTGATCGTGGCGGTACCGGAGTTGGTAGCCGTGGAGGTCATGTAGGTCATATCTTCCACGCCGTTGATCGCCTCTTCCAAAGGGGCTACGACACTTTTCTGCATGGTCTCGGCATTCGCCCCGAAGTAAGTCGTACTGACCATAACGGTAGGAGGGGCGATATCCGGATATTGTTCTACGGGCAAGGTGAAAAGCCCAATGATACCCGCTACCATAATCGTGATGGAAATCACGGCGGAGAGTACGGGGCGTTCTATAAATGTGCTAACTTTCATTGTTCTTAATTTTGTTTTACTTCAATCGGTGTTCCTTCACGTAATAAACCCACGCCTTCGGCTACGATCACGTCACCGCTATTCAATCCGGCGTTTACGATATACTCTTGTCCTCCGTTCACACGGGTCACTTCTACGGGGGCGGATTGCGTCTTGCCGTCTACTACCTTGAAGACAAATACCCGGTCTTGGATCTCGAACGTGGCGGCTTGGGGAATTACGACGCAGTTATCGTATGTAACCGGAATGATCACATTCCCGGAGCCTCCGCTATTCAATAATTGCTCCTCGTTCGGGAATGCGGCACGCAAGCTGACCGTTCCGGTGTTTTGATCGATAACGCCGCTGATCGTCTCGATCTTTCCCGTTTGGGGATAAAGCGATTTATCGTTCAACTGAAGCTCGATCTCGGGCATATTCTCCAAGGCTTTGTCTTTCGAGCCGTATTGACGGGTCAAGGCCAATAGCTGGTTCTCGGTCATGGAGAAATACACATACATTTCGGAATTGTCCGATACCGTGGTGAGCGGTTTGGGTAGGCTTGCGCTTACTAATGCGCCTACACGATAAGGCAGGGTTCCGATGACGCCGTTCGAGGGGCTTTTCACTTCCGTGTAAGAAAGGTTGTTACGGGCGTTCACCTCTTGTGCCTCCGCTTGGGCTAATTGGGCTTTTGCCGAGAGTAGTGTGTTGTAGGCGGTCTTTAGGTCGAACTCGGAAACTACTTTGTTCTTATACAATTCTTGTTTACTCTCGTAGGTCAGTTGCGCTGTCGCTACAGATGCCTTAGCGGCCTCTACGTTCGCAATGGCGGTGTTTAAGGCCGCTTCATAAGGAACTTGATCAATAATAAATAGGACTTGTCCTTTTTTTACGCTCTCGCCTTCTGCTACGCAAAGCTTTGTAATAAAACCGGATACTTGCGGATAAATATCAATATCCTGTTTTCCTCGAATACTCGCCGAGTAATTATTGGACAAAGTCTTCTCCGAAGTGGATACAGTCATTGTCGCATACCCTGAACTTTGTTGGATTACAGGGTTTTGTTTACACCCAACAGCTACGATACACCATAAGGCGATCGCAGTCTTCATCAATCGATTTTGCTTTTTCATCTTAACTAATACCTATATTTTCGGATGCAAAGCTACTCGCTTATCGGCGAACCATTGTTTCCACAATGAGGCGGTGATTGTTCATTTTGAGATGAAATGATCCGTTATATGCTAATGATCTCTTATATTTGCGGGCAAAATAGTAGACATATGAATCCATTTGAGATAGAGAGAGGAGAGTCGTTCATAATAGGCGATTCCGATTTGAGGGAGTTATTGGATCGTCCTTACAAGAGCGGATATGGCATGATCTTATTTTGCTATAAAGGAACGGCGAATATATCCGTCGATTTGAGCCGATGGGATATCCGGCGCAACACGGTGATCGTATTGATACCGGATACGATCCTGACGTTGAACGCGAGTAGCGAGGATTTCAAGGTACAATATATATCCTTTTCGAAGGTCTTGTTCGACGAGGCCGTATTCCGGCTGGATCCGCCCTTTTTCCGCTTCATAAAAGATAATCCTTGCTATACGCATCCCGCCGATCAAGAGGAGACCATAAACGTGATCATCCGGCTGTTTTGGCTGATTTACATGGATCGGGATAACGTGTACCGTGATATGATCGTGAAAAACCAGTTGCAATGCTTCTTCCTTAATATGTATGATAAGACAAGGTACTCCTTCTCGAGCCGCCAGCAAAATGGGTGCAACCGTGGGGAGGAGTTGTTCCATAAGTTCATCAATTGCATCCATGCCCATTATCTCGACCAGAAAGAGGTCTCTTTCTATGCGAACGAGCTTTGTATCTCTCCCCGTTATCTCTCCACTATCACCCGGCAAGTGACGGGCGAGTCGGCGAAGACCATTATAGACCGGCATATCATATTGGAGACAAAGGTGTTGTTGCGTACCACGGAAATGACCGTGCAGGAGATAACGAATCACTTGAACTTTCCCAGCCAATCCTATCTGGGACGGTATTTCAAGAAGCATACCGGGGAGTCACCCATAGAGTATCGAATGAAAAGGAAGTGATATGTCTTTTTGTAGATATGGTTGACTCTTAAAGAATCAACCATATCTACAAAAAGACACCATGGAAGTTTGTTCTTATAAAGCCGTGGAAGCCTTTTCCGTTTGCCCTTGATCGAACGTATCCGTGATTAAGGTAAGGGCACCATCTCCCGTCACGTTGCAAGCCGTACCGAAGCTGTCTTGCAAAGCGAATATCGTAAGCAATAATGCCGTTCCTGCCTCGTCGAAACCTAGAATAGCGATGATCAAGCCCAATGAGGCGAGCACCGTACCGCCCGGTACGCCGGGAGCGCCGATCGCGAAGAAACCAAGCAAGATGATAAATACGAGCATGGTCGTGAAGTCCGGCATACTTCCATATAATATTTGTGAGACGGTCAATACGAAAAACACTTCCGTCAAGATAGAGCCGCATAGATGGATGTTCGCGAACAGGGGGACAGTCACGTCAATTACTTCCTCTCGCAAAATCTTGCTTTTCTTGGCGCAGGTCAAGGCCGTGCCCAAGGTGGCGGCGGATGACATGGTGCCTAAGGCTGTCAAATAAGCGGGTCCGTAGTATTTCAATACGCCCCAGCTATTTTTCCGGGAGTAAATCGATGCGACTACATACAGTAAGGTCAACCAGATGTAATGGCAAATGATGACAATCAACAGGACGGATAAAAAGATAGGCAACTGCTTCGTAATCGCCCCCTCATAACTGAGGACACAGAAATTCGCGGCGATGAAAAGCGGCAACACCGGCATCAAGACCCGTTCTACCAATTTAAGCACCATGTTCTGGAATACTTCCAGCAACCTCTCCATCTCCTCGGATTTAACCCATGCGGTAGAAAGTCCCAGCATCACGGCCAATACCAATGCCGACATAACGCTCATCACTGGCGGAATCTCTAGATTAAACAACATGGGAGGGATGTCTTTTAGATCTTCCGAGGCGGTTTGAATATGCAAATGCGGTATTAACTCGTAACCCACAACGGCGCCAAAGGTAGCGGCGCCAACCGATGACAGGTATGCGATACTAAAAGCGAATAATAAGACTTTGGATGCGTTGCTTTTTAAGCGGGCGATGGATGGTGCCACGAATCCTAGAATGATCAACGGAACCAAGAAGAAAATAATCTGTCCCGTAATTTGTTTTATGATCATGACCGCTTTTAACACAGGCTCGTTTACGACAAGCCCAACCAGAAGTCCGATCAAGACGGCCAGTATCAACCGTACGATCGTGTTGGAAAGAATCTTTTTCAGCATATTCGGATGTTTTTATTTTTCAATGACAGCAAATATAAGATATTTTCTTGTGTGAATGGGTGGGTGGACAATTTTGATTACTTTTGTTTGATGAAAACAAGATCGTTGGTTTGTATTTTATAATCAAGTAATATGAAAAACATGAAACAAGCTTTACTAGTAGCGGGCTGTTTATTGGCTACCAC